>Ga0209290_1000661_pt1 | contig 22224 bp, 21 predicted proteins | sample EN1Hudsemesocosm_2_FD_184632 | JGI IMG/M metagenome (GOLD analysis project Ga0209290, IMG submission 184632) | Methane-oxidizing microbial communities from mesocosms in the Hudson Canyon - EN10B Hudson Canyon (SPAdes) (version 2) | ecosystem: Environmental > Aquatic > Marine > Cold seeps... | reverse complement strand
CCGTTAAAGCTAAAGCAGGAAAAGAGCAAGCCGTAGAAGACTTTTTAAAAAGCGCTTTGCAACTAGCAAATGAAGAGGCATTCACTACCGTTTGGTTTGCCATAAAAATTGATGCATCAACGTTCGGGATATTTGATGCATTTGCCAATGACGCCGATCGTGATGCACATCTCGCAGGACCGATCGCAGCGGCACTCATGGCGAATGCCTCAGCGCTATTATCTGAGGCGCCGAGCATTAAAAAGGTTGAGGTCTTGGCTGCAAAATTGAATAGCTAATTTTGCATGAGAACCTGAGAGACGGGGCGTACACCTTACGGTGTACGCCAGCTTATATTTTGCTTTAGCAGAACTGGGCCATAAAGTTGGTTAACGATATTTACCACTTTGCGCTTCTTTGATTTGTCTAAGAATTAAGGCCATCTCCTCATCTGACTCTTTCATTTGTCCACTGACCCAACTTTTTATCAAATTTAAAATCCCGCCACTGGTGTATTGATAATAGTAGTGCACACTGCCTTGTGGAATGTTCGGATTACTATCAATTTCTAGATTGGATTCTTGTAAAAACTGAGAAAAAGACTCGAAAAATAAATGAAAAAGATTTTGTTCAATAAGGATTTTTGTTTGATTTTCGTTTGAACGAAAATAGCGAAACAATAGTGTCGCCGATACTTCAGGGCTTTTAATAGGGTTACGCTTAATAGCGGCCATAAATTGAGTAGAGGAATCTTCAATATACTGCCGCACAATATCCTCTTTGGTTTGATAGTATCGGTAAAAAGACATGCGTGACACACCCGCCAATTTAGCAATTTCTGAGACAGAAATACTTTCAGCAGACTTCTTCTCTAAGAGCGAAAAATAGCTATCCCGTAAGCACTCTTTAAGATAAATAGACTGCCCGATTTCTTTTGAATTTTTCAATACCTCATTCCTATATAGGTTGTTACAAAACGACCTTAACTGTCACTAATATGCTTAGGCTCTCACTGCGAAGTTACAACTGTAACATATGAGTGTTACAGTTGTAACAAATCTAGGGACGAGGAGAGATGAGAGATGAGAGATGAGAGATGAGAGATGATAAAGATGAGGGCAACATGGTGATTTCAAAAAACTGGTCAGCTTACGATATACCAAATCTATCTGGAAAAACGGCGATTGTGACAGGGGGCAACAAGGGCTTGGGTTATCAAAGTTCGCTTGAGTTAGCGAGAAATGGTGCCAATGTAATTATTTCCTGTCGGGATGTTAAAAGCGGGCTAGCGGCCAAGGATAAGATTCTGGCACAAGTTCCAAATGCTAAGATTGATGTGCTTTCTCTAGATCTCACTTGCGGAACATCGATCCGTCACTTCAGTGAGACCTTTAAGCAAAGTTACCATCGCTTGGACGTCTTAATTTGCAATGCAGGCGTCGTTAATTTGGATACATACCAGCTAACGGCAGAAGGCCACGAAATGCATATGGCGACCAATCATTTTGGGCACTTTGCCTTAACTGGACTGTTGTTACCGGTTCTGTTAGCTAGTCAGAATTCGAGGGTGGTGGTGGTTTCCAGCATGGCTTATAAAGGCGGCAGAATAAACTATGACGATCTAAACTGGAGCCAGCGGAAATACAGTACGGTCAAGAGTTATGCTGACAGTAAGCTTGCCAACCTTTTATTCGTTAATCGTTTGAATCGCTTTTTAATCGCTAAAGGCGCTTCAACGATTGCTGTCACTGCACATCCCGGACTGACTGGGACTGAGAGGCAGCAATCAATTGGTATCGGTGGAAAGCTGGCGAAGTGGGTCGCCTCACCAGTAGAAAAAGGGGTATTATCTCAATTGTTAGCCGCGACTGACCCTCAGGTAAAAGCCTTGGATTTTTATGGCCCAAAATATGGGCTAATTGGTAAACCGGTAAAAATAAACTTAAAAGCGCTAGATAAACAAGAGGCCGAAAAATTATGGCTTGTATCTGAAAAGATTACTGGTGTAAGTTTTCAGTAGATCGATCATAAGATGTTAAAACAGTGAGTCAGACTCGAGTGCCGCTATGTTAAGGCCATTTGTCATGGTTCTAAGCTAATTAATTCTGCTCTTGGTTTCATGAGGAATTTTAATGACTAAGAAAGTATCTGAACATATCCTTATTGGCGCCGCCATATTTGGCTTGGCGACGATAATTTTGGCAATAATTATGCTCTTCACCTTCCCGATGAGTGCCGAATTAAGCGAGGGCTTTCGAAGCCCCATTATCGCCTTTGAGTTTGCCAAAACAGAAGCGGACCTTGCATTTTTATCAGGAAGTAGCGAGCTTAGTCGTTTGAACCGAGAAAGCATGGATGCAGGTCATCAATGGGATATGTTTTTCCCCTTCGCTTATGGCGGGTTCATTGCTTTAATGTTGCTGAAATTGGCCAGAGGTGGACGTGGTTTTGCTTGGTTGGGCATCTTATTTGCGTTATTAATTATTCCCTTTGATTTGAATGAAAACCAAACGTTACTACAAATTACGGCTGCGCTTGAGCACTCAAATTCTGTTGAGACTCTTTTACCGGCACTTCATACGGCGACATGGTTGAAATGGGGCGCTATTGGTCTGTCTATCGCGGTACTCTCGCTTGGGTTCGTAGCAAATAAAGAGTACTCATCTGCCGCTCTGTGTGCCCTCACTGCGCTGAGTATTGCGGCTAGTTGGGGGACAAATGCAGAGCCGAATATCACAGAGGCAATGTCGATCATTTTATCTTTATTCTTTTTGATTTTCTCTATTCAGGCGTGTATTCAAATATGGCGCTTGAGCCGTCACAGCACTTAACAAACCCTGCTTAAAACAGCTGCCCGCTTATGAAAAAAGTGTGGATAAATTGTTAGAAACCTATGCTAAAGGCCTTAACTTTCTAAAACAGCAAGTTTTATCAAAAAAGTTCGTCTGTCTTTCCGTAAATTAGACCCTATGCCGAAACAGCCAAATCGTCTCGGTCTCTAATTTTGCGTTATTCCTATCAAAGAAAAGGAAATACATGACCATGCTTAATCTCAATAATAAATTCGGCCCTTGGGCCATCATTACCGGAGCCTCTAGTGGCATCGGCCAAGGGTTTGCGAATGCATTGGCGAAACAGGGCTTCAACCTGGTTCTGGTTGCCCGCCGAGAAAATATGCTTAAAGATATCAGCGACGGATTGGCACTCAAATATGGGACTCAATCGCAGGTTCTGGCGCTCGATTTAAGCGATCCTCAAGCACTGCAAAAAATCAACGAAAGCACTAAAAATCTAGACATCGGTTTATTAATCTCCAATGCCGGTGGTGGACAACTAGGGCGATTCGATGCCATCAAAACTGAAGATTTGAACGCCTTAAATCAGCTCAATATGTCGTCCCATCTTGAACTGAGTCATTTGCTCATGTCTAAGTTAGATAAGCAACATCGCCCAGGCGGCATCTTGTTTGTATCCTCAACGGCGGGTTTGCAAGGCATACCCTATATCGCAAACTATGCCGCGAACAAAGCCTACTTGACCAGCCTGGCCGAAGGCTTGAATTCGGAACTGAAAACGAAAAAAATACATGTCACCGCCTTATTACCTGGACCCACCAGTACGCCCGGTTTCCACGACAACGCTGAAATCAACTTCGATGCCATGCCGATGAAACCGATGTTGGTTGATGCCGTCGTAGAAGAAGGTTTGAAGGCGCTCGCCAAGAATAAACCTCTGCATATTGCCGGGCGTATCAATCGGGTCATGGCATGGATGGGTAAATACCTGCTGTCAAGGAAGGTGAACACCAAAATGTGGGGCTCACTGCTGTCCAAGTCGCTGGTATCTAAGGCTTCAGTGCCAACATCAGCAGCGACAAAACCACTGTCTACGCCGCGCACTTAGATCACACACGGCCACAAAAATTGCGCAAGAAATATCAAAAGTCATTTGGCGAATAGCTTTAACATTCGCCTTATCGATTTTGACTTAAGACATGCAGCTTAAGGCATGTAACTTAAGACAAACATTTTAAAAACAATCGTCCGTACATCAGATCGTATTTTTTGATGCCAGACTAAACGAGAGCCATTATGAATATGCCTGTTTTCCTAGTCATTAATGCCACTATAAACCCAGCTGAAGAAACGGCCCTAAATCGTTACTTTAAAAATTCCAAACCACTTACACAAAAGTATGGTGCAGTACCTGTCGCCTCATACTCGCTCACGGAAGCGCTCGATGAAAAACAACATCCAGAGGTCTGCGCCATTATGTCCTTTCCCTCTAAGGAGACGATTTACCAGTTGTTCAATGATCCTGACTACCTCGCTATTGTGAAAGACCGAGATCTGGGCTTCTCTGCCATCCGGTACTATGTCGGACATGAACAAGTCGCTTAAGGAGTCGTTAATATGAGCGTGCTTACATCTTTAAGGGTAAAAAAAATTGCACTACTCACACTTGTTCTGAGCATTTCGGCCTGTAGTTCAATCAGTCAAAAAGGATTTGGTGGCACTGTCCTTTAGTCTTTTAGTTTTTATTCATCAAGAGCAGGGAACCAATCCCTCTTCGCGTACTCTATATGTGTTTTGATCGCACTCTAACTATATATTGATGGTTCCGAGTGAATAAATTTAAGGTTTGATATCCTATGCAGCGTTTTTTTCAAAGTATCGACTATGTCGAACAACACCTTTATCAGCCAGTTAGTATTCATGACATGGCGAGTGCCTCTAACTATTCGACCTATCATTTCAGTCGAATATTTAAGTCACTGGTAGGCGACTCACCGAAAGAATATCTTAGAAAACGCCGTCTCACGGTGGCCGCAGTGAGGTTGCTAAAAGAAGATATTGGCCTTTTGGATTTAGCCTTAGAGTGCCAGTTCGAGTCGCAGGAAGCGTTTACGCGTGCATTTAAGCAGCTTTTTTCGGTGACCCCTGGGCAATATCGTCGCCATGCCGACCCGTTTCGCCTGATTTACAAAGATCAGTTTAGCCCGCATATGCTTCAGCACTTGCAAGACCGGCTCTCGATGCAGCCGACGATTATTTCTCGTCCAGAAACAAAAACTATTGGCATCGCTAAACGCTATTCTAATGATGACCTGGATCTGAAGGTTTTATGGTCAGCCTTTAGGCCTTATAAAGACTCGATTAAAAACCGGGTTGGCAACGATGCCTTTGGTATCTACGAAGAATATACCGAAAGCCAAGACAGTACCGGTTTTACTTATGTCTGTTCGGTTGCGGTTAGCAGCTTTGAAGATATTCCCGAAGGCATGGTGGCGCGCACTTTGGATGCACAGCTTTATGCACGCTTCGACCATAAAGGCCCCATTGCTCAATTAAATGACACATTAAAATATATCTGGGGAAGCTGGTTGCCAAAGTCTGCCTATGAATATGTCGAAAAACCCGACTTTGAACTCTATTCGCAGGGCTTCAATGACAGTGACCCGGGAAATATTCTACAAATTTTCATTCCGATTAGAAAAATCGAAAAACACCACTAGGCAGATAGGTTTACGCAGTAATGCATGACGATACCTCATTAGGGCCTACTTCACTAGATCGCACCTTATTGGACCATTCTTTATTAGACCGTACCTTATTAGATAGTGGCGGGTTACATGCCGGTGAATACTTCCTGGAAGCCGCCCCAGTAGTCACCTTAGCGAATGGTAATAACTGTGTGCCCCAACAATTTTTAGGCTTCGAACACTCTCTGGATACGGTAGAAGCCTTAATTAAAAATATCTCCTTTGCTGCTGACTTTCCCATTTTTGTGTCTCAGGACGACGGCGGTTTATTTATCCAAATAGGTATTATTGGGCGAGAAAATTACTCACGTGCTTACTCTGCGCGCCCCAAAAAAATTGTCTATGGCCGGAAATGGCGCGTAGAAGCTAATTTACCCACGTCTGAAATTATACAAAGTGTTTTTTTGGCGATAAAAAAAGCCAGAGAGCATGAGCTGCGCGAATTTCTGAGCTTGCATGACCTGAACACGAATAAACGCAGCACGCCTTTTAATTCGCACCACGATCTGCCGCTCATCGCCCGAAATGAGAAGTTTATTTTTGATAAGCAGACAAATACACAAAAACTCTTCGACAAAAGCACCATTGAGAAACAACTCCAGCAACTTCGCTTTGCAGAGCGTCCTATTTTTCTTAAAGCAGTTGATCAACGGGCCAACGGCCAGTATTTGGTAGACTTATTTATCGCCGAGCCGCCAAAGGCGCGATTGGCTGAACAAGAGTACCGTGAATTTAACAACCTGGACCTCACTCTGGTCCTGAAGAAAGCTTGCTTAAATGAGTTACTCTATGAATTAATGGCGGAGCTGATTAAGGTCAGTGATCGATTTGTCGATGAGCATTTTAAATTCAAGGGTTTCACCCGTTTCAGCCGGAACAATTCAATCAATGACATTGGCCAGTTTTCTATCTGTACCCGAAATATTCAAGACCCATGCTTTGATGCCTATCGGCGTGCCGTGATCAAAAATCATCATCAATCTATTGATATAACGCGTGTTCCCGCGATAAAAAATACGCAGAAACAACGTTTATCCACTCTTTTTTCACCAACAGGAAACCTTGAAGGTTTCCTACCCCGATAAAGCACGCCGTAATTTAAGCCTGAATAGTCCTGTAGTGAATCCCCCTTAACGTCTAATGCTCAGCCCCCAATTTACAAACATGTTAGAATTAAGCAGCAATCAAGCCCTACACTCTTAAATTGAAAAAAATATGATTCCTTGGACATTATTAGGCTCGGCCAGCATTCCCAATAACGGCGGTGAACTGGAGTTAACCCAGCGCGACAAAGAGTTTTCTATTCATTTAAAAGGTGTACGTGGAGAACTAATGAACAGTCGAGTGCATTGCTCCGAACTAGCCCTAGCCAAGTTGGGCTGTGCGCATATTCAAGGGGTCGAGAATACTAAGGTATTAGTCGGTGGTATGGGGATGGGCTTCACTCTGGCCGCAGCACTTAGCGCAACATCAAAAAGTTCGCAGGTGGTGGTGGCTGAACTGGTACCCGAGGTTATTGAGTGGAATAAAGGCCCATTGGGTGATTGTGCCGGCAGGCCACTGAACGATCATCGGGTTCTGGTGCACTTGGGTGATGTAGCCGAACTTTTGAAAACAAAGCAAGCCACCTATGATGTTGTTTTATTAGATGTTGATAACGGCCCCGAGGGCTTTACTCACGCAGATAATAACAACCTGTACTCAATCGACAGTTTACAAGCTATACGAAAAACGCTTCACCCTCATGGCGTGTTAGCTATATGGTCAGCCTGGAATGATCCAAAATTCACCACGCAACTTAAAAAAGCTCGCTTTAAGGTTCGAACTCAAACGGTTAGGGCACATAAAGGTAAAGGGAGTCGTCATACTATTTATTTAGCCCAGAAAAGTTAGGTTATTTAGCCCAGAAAAGTTAGCAAAATAGGAAGGGTGAATCAAGTCATGGGTATACCTTTGAGCAGCCATTAAAAAAATCAAGTGAAGTAAGCCAGGCTGATTCAGCAAAGTATTTGTACGCGTCACGGCAGCCACTAATACGCTTTCAGCCAGGTGTTCTGGTGATCGTCGAACCGAACACTATTAACATGCCACTGTTCAGGTGCTTACCTGATTGCAGAAAGCATGAGACACTGAAGATTGAATAGTGTGAGGTGTCACCACGAATATCTAAGCCACAGACTTGTCTCCATTTCCCCCCATTCACTAAAGCTGCTTAGCAGCAATACTTCCGTTGTATTAATCAATATCTAAGACTAGAGTAGATAGTTACTTAAGAGTCAAAAGGTTAGGTCTGTGAAAAAAATAAATGATAAATACAGTATCCATAATACTGACTATTCGGTTGGGCAAGACAACATTCAGAAATGGGGCTTCGATATACACAACCCGGTGTTTGTCATCAGTGCGGGTCTGATTCTGCTTTTTCTGGCGGCTACTTTGCTGACCGATTCAGCGACTGCCAAAGCCGCTCTGGATGGACTTAAGTGGGATATTATCGCAAGCTTTGACGCTTTGTTTATCTGGTCAGGGAATTTTTTCGTTATCTTTTGCCTCGCTTTGATCGTATCCCCCTATGGGAAAATTCGTATCGGGGGCAAGGCTGCTAAGCCAGACCACTCTACTGTTTCGTGGTTGGCGATGTTGTTTGCCGCAGGCATGGGCATAGGCTTAATGTTCTGGAGTGTCGCAGAACCGGTTGCCTACTTAACGGGTTGGTATAAAACGCCACTTGGGGTCGAAGCAAATACCGCCGAAGCCGCACGAATGGCGATGGGCGCCACCATGTATCATTGGGGGCTGCACCCTTGGGCTATTTACGGCGTGGTTGCGCTATCATTGGCATTTTTCACCTACAACAAAGGTTTACCCTTATCGATACGCTCTAGTTTCTATCCCATTTTGGGGGAGCGTACCTGGGGCTGGCCAGGCCATATCATCGATATTCTTGCGGTTTTGGCAACAATATTTGGCCTGGCAACGTCGTTAGGTTTAGGCGCACAACAAGCCTCGGCAGGTATTAATCATGTATTCGGTACAGACGGCGGCATAGGCTTACAGATAGGCGTCATCATTGGCGTGACTGCACTAGCTATAATTTCAGTCATTAGAGGCCTGGAAGGCGGCGTTAAGCTGCTGAGTAATATTAATATGGTGGTCGCTTTTGTATTGCTGGTTGTGGTGGCATTGCTGGGCATCGCTGTCACCATTGGTAACCTACCAACGACAATGGGCGCTTATTTAGAGAACATCATACCTTTAAGTAACCCTCACGGTAGAGCGGATGAAGCCTGGTTTCAAGGCTGGACAGTATTCTACTGGGCCTGGTGGATTTCCTGGTCGCCTTTTGTCGGCATGTTCATTGCCCGAATCTCATCCGGCCGTACGGTAAGAGAATTCATTATCGCGGTGTTATTAGTACCCACACTTATCACTATTATTTGGATGTCGATCTACGGCGGTATTGCCATTGATCAGGTTCTCAATGGTGTGGGCGCTTTGGGGACAGAAGGTTTGACCGAAGTGCCACTGGCGATGTTCCAGATGTTTGATCAACTCCCCTTGAGCACGCTGCTATCGGTCATTGCGATTATTTTGGTACTCATCTTTTTTATTACGTCTTCAGACTCGGGTTCACTGGTTATAGATAGTATTACGGCTGGTGGGAAAATTGACGCCCCAGTTCCCCAGCGTATTTTTTGGGCCACACTGGAAGGAGCCATCGCTGCCGCACTATTATGGATTGGAGGAACTGAAGCCATTCAGGCCTTGCAGGCTGGGGCAATATCGACTGGCTTGCCATTTACTATAGTGCTGCTGCTAATGTGTGTCAGCCTGATAATGGGGCTTAGAACTGAAAAGCAATAGTCCTAGGAAAACCGTAGCGCTTGAAATTAGTAAGCTCTAAGGAGGATTGATGGACTTTCCCTCAATCCTCTTCGAATAGTTTTCCAAGCATGGCGTGATAAATATCTTTATCACCGATGTAACCTACTATTTTATTCTGATCCACAACCAGTACACCGTGCCCGGTATGATAGCGGATTTCCATCACGTCCTTCATCAGGGTCTCGGTGTGCACCAGTGTTGGCTGTTTTAGCAAAGTTTCAACAGGCTGCTCTGGTGACCAACTTTGTAGCTCATGCTTTTGACTGCCATAGCGCACGCAGCTTTTCAAAGGTGTCTCGTTTAACTTCAGCCAATAGTCGTGACGTCGGCTTAGGCAGTATTCACCATTTGAACTTGGTAATTCGCTTAGCGGGCGAAGTAGGGCGTTCGCTTTGACCACCTCGACAGGGTTGGTGTGCGCGACGAAATTTCTAACATAGTCATCCGCGGGGTTTAGAACAATATTTTCCGGGGTATCATGCTGAACGATTTCACCGTCTTTCATAATGGCAATATGATTGCCCAGCTTTAAAGCCTCATCGAGATCGTGGCTGACAAACACCACAGTCTTACGCAGCTGTTCTTGTAAGCGTAGCAACTCATCTTGTAGCTGGTTACGAATCAGTGGATCTAAGGCTGAAAAGGGCTCATCCATTAAAATAATATCGGTTTCCATCGCGAGTGCACGTGCTAGTCCTACACGCTGTTGCATGCCACCAGAGAGTTCAGAGGGGCGTTTTTTAGCCCATTGAGATAAACCAACCAAGTCTAACTGGTGCATCACACGCTCATGAACATGACTACGTTCTAAGCCTTTTTGCTCCAAACCGAAAGCCACATTTTGAGCGACGGTCAACCAAGGCATTAAGGCGAATTTCTGGAATACCATCGTAATGCGTTCCATGCGTACTTTACGTTTTTCAGCCTCGTCCAAGGCTAAAAAATTCTGCATGCCCTTATCTGTTTCCAAGCGCACTTCGCCGCGAGTAATCGGGTTTAGTCCATTCGCCGTTCTCAATAAACTTGATTTCCCTGAGCCAGACAAGCCCATCAACACGCATATCTCACCTTTTGCAACCGCTAAGCTAGCATTGCGAACAGCCGCAGTTAAACCTGTTTTATCAAGAATATCACTTCGACTCATTCCCTGATCTAGTAACTGGATCGCGCGTTCTGGTTGTTTACCAAAAACCACATCGACATTTTTAAATTCAATCATAAGTAAATTCAATCATAGGTAAATTCGATCATAGTTAAACTTAGTCATTATTGATGCCTACTCTTTGATAATCGATCTAACATAATCGCGACCAGTACAATGGCCAAACCTGCTTCAAAGCCCATCGCGATATCAACCGTATTGAGCGCGCGAACCACTGGCTTACCCAGTCCATCTGCGCCGACCAAAGCGGCAATAACCACCATCGACAGTGATAGCATGATGCATTGAGTTACGCCCGCTCTAATGCTTGACATGGCGGCGGGTATTTCAACTTTAACCAAGAGGTTTCTGTTGGTGCAACCGAAGGCCTTGCCAGCTTCGAGCAACTCTGCCGGTACTTCTGAAATTCCTAAATAAGTGAGCCGTATGGGGGCCGCTATGGCGAAAACAATCGTTGAAATCAGGCCCGGAACAACGCCTAAACCAAACAGTGTCAGCGTGGGTATCAGGTAAACAAAGGTCGGTATGGTTTGCATTAGGTCGAGAATAGGGCGAAGAACACGATATAACATAGGGCGATGAGCGGCTGCAATTCCCACTGGGACGCCGATCAATACGCACGAGCCGGTAGCAAATAGCACTAAAGACAAAGTTTCAATGGTTTGTTGCCAATAACCCAGATTCCAGATCAGCAATAACGATAAAGCACAAAATAAAGGCGTGCCCCAATGCCGTAGACGCCAAACAGCAAAAGCGGCAACCAGGGCGATAAACGCGAGCGGATGAAGGCTAGAAAGCAGATCGGTCAAGCCCTGAATCAAGAACTCTAGTGATATCGCAATATAGTCAAAAAAATCTCCGCTATGCGCGATCAAACCATCTATCAGGTCTTCAGCCCAGTCGCCTATCGGTATCTTGTATTCAGTTATCCAGCTCATAACAGTTCGCATTGCATTCGTAAGAAAGAAATAAACCATGCAAGCATGGCCATAATGTGTGGCTATTCAGAAACTACCGTCATGCCGGTGTGGTCTTCAGCCGGCATCCACTGCTCTGAACACATAATCGTTTTTAACACTTAGTCGTATTAATCATCATGGATTCCGGCTTAACACCTGTCCCGATGGTCCTCTCTTGCTGTGCCATTCACCTTAACTACCGGAAAGACAAATTTTTATTCCGGGCCTCGCGAAGCTGATTCAGCTAAGGTGTTTGAATAGACCTTAGTTTAAGCCTAGCTTTGCTTTTACGGCAGCTAATGCGGGCTTACCGTCAATCGTTTTCACACCAGCCAACCATTGAGCTAATACTTGAGCGTTGTTTTTCAACCAAGCTTTCGCTGCATCGTTCGGCTTTTTGCCCTCATCCAAAATGGCTGACATCACTTCGTTTTCCATCTCTAAGGTAAAGGTCAGATTTCTCAGGAGCTTGCCTACATTACTACATTCTTCTACATAACCTTTACGCACGTTGGTGTGCACTGTCGCGCCACCCAGGTTAGGGCCGAAAAAGTCATCGCCACCTTCAAGGTACTTTAGCTCAAAATTAGCATTCATTGGGTGCGGCTCCCAACCGAGAAATACGATCCACTGGTCACGGCGCTTTTTACGCTTAACCTGTGAAAGCATGCCCGCTTCGCTGGACTCGACCACACTGAAACCTTTTAAGCCAAAGGCATTCTGATCAATCATATCCTGGATTAAACGGTTACCATCATTTCCAGGCTCTATACCATAGATTTTCTGGTCGAAGTTATCGGCGAACTTGGCGATATCAGCAAAGCTCTTTACACCTGCATCGTAGACATATTTGGGTACGGCCAAGGTATATTTGGCGCCGTCCAAGTTCTTGTGAATAGTCTCTACGGTACCTTTTTCACGATAGGCCTTGATATCGCCTTCCATTGTCGGCATCCAGTTACCTAGAAAGACATCAAGGTCGTTGTTTTCAAGTGACTTGTAGGTGACGGGTACTGACAATAGCTGGGTTTTTGTCTTATATCCCATGCTCTCGAGCACGACAGATGCCGTTGCGGTTGTCGCCGTGATATCGGTCCAGCCTACATCGGAAAATCTTACCGTATCACACTGATTCGCCTGTAATGACTCTGCCTGTAATGACGTTGTTTGTAATAAAACGGGTGCCAGCATAATCGCTGACGCCATATATTTTATAGACAGAAACTTACTGATTTTTTTCATGTTGTTTTTACTCTCCGAGTATTTTATTAGTTTGGTTACTCTTTGTTCTATTAGCACGTGGTTTTATTAGTACGTTGTTTGGATTTCCAGTCAGCTTCCATACCCACCTCAGCAGCGATTGGCTCCAATACCGCTTGCCCTTTAATCAGGTCTGCTGCTCGTTCGGCCAGCATTATGGTCGGGGCATTCAAATTACCGTTGGTAATCGTCGGGAAAACAGAGGAATCTACCACTCGCAACTGGCTAATACCATGCACACGCGTTAGTGGGTCTACAACTGCCATTTCATCCGTCCCCATTTTACAGGAGCAACTGGGATGATAGGCGCTTTCTACATTATTACGAATAAAATCATCTATCTGAGCATCTGTAATGATTTGTTCGCCCGGCTGAATTTCACCGGCTCGATAGTCATCAAATGCGGGCTGGTTGATAATTTCTCGCGTCAAACGTACACAATCACGAAAACCTTCGCGGTCAACTTCGTGCTGCAAATAATTGAACCTTATCGTCGGGCTCTGTCTTGGGTCAGCACTGTGAACCTTTACCGAACCGCGACTTTTGGGCTTGTTGTGCCCAATATGTACCTGAAAACCATGCCCTGAAAAAGCACTGTTACCATCATAACTCATGGCTGCCGGCAGAAAGTGATATTGCAGATCAGGCCACTCCACACCTGGTTTTGAGCGAATAAAACCACAGGATTCGAAGTGGTTCGTCGCGCCCAGTCCATTTTTCAGGAAAAACCAACGCGCACCAATCAAAAACTTATTCCACAGGCCAAGTTTACCGTTAAGAGTAACAGGCGCTTTACACTTGAACTGAAAATAAAACTCAAGGTGATCCTGCAGGTTTTCACCCACGCCTGGTAATTCATGTTTGAGCTTTATCCCGGCTTTTTCCAACACCGATTTAGCGCCAATACCCGACAATTGTAGCAGGTGGGGGGATCCAATTGGACCAGCAGACAAAATAACTTCTTTATCCACCAGACTTATTTTTCCTAGACCCTCGTGTTCGTATTGCACACCGACGGCGGTTTTACCTTCTAAGAGTATTTTTTCCACCAGTGCATGGGTGATGACGGTCAGGTTAGGCCGCTTTAAAGCCGGCTTGAGATAAGCGTTTGCAGTAGACCAACGTACGCCGTTTTTAACCGTCATGTGCATCGGGCCAAAGCCTTCTTGCTGCTTACCGTTATAGTCTTCGGTTCGCATATAGCCAGCCTGTTCACCCGCATCAATAAAGGCGCGATATAAGGGGTTTTTCATCCCATTACCGTTATTGACTGACAGCGGTCCCTTATACCCTCGATAAGCGTCTCCTCTATAAACGCCTCCCTGATATGAGTCACCTCGAGAAACACCGCCTTTCTCTACATTTTCTTGCGCGGTATTTGCTGCGAACGCCCATGTCTCAGCCTTCTTAAAGTAAGGCAGGCAGTGGGCATAATCCCAGCCATCGGCACCCTGGCTTTGCCATTCATCAAAATCTTTGGCATGCCCTCTCACATAAACCATGCCATTGATAGATGACGAACCACCTAATACCTTGCCACGCGGGCAATGCATACGACGGTTATTCAGATAAGGCTCTGGCTCAGACTCAAACTGCCAATTATATTTTTTGGTATTCATCGGGATAGAAAGTGCTGTAGGCATCTGGATAAAAATACTCTTGTCACTACCACCAGTTTCCAGCAGTAGCACACTAATATTTTCATCTTCGCTCAGCCGGTTTGCGAGCACACACCCAGCCGACCCAGCGCCGATGATAATATAATCAAACCTGTTTTCCTGCGTCATACCGCCTCCGTTACCCTCATACTCGACCTTTCCACTTTTATTATCTTTCCTTCGACCTCTTCGCCGACCTCTCTTCTTATATAAGCAAGCACCTTAGAATGGACTTTGCAGGGGAGTTAAACCCATATAGACGGCTTTTAGCTGGGTGTATTGCTTGAGCGTTTCAGCGCCGTTTTCTCGTCCAATTCCCGATAACTTATATCCGCCCACCGGCATTTCTGCAGGCGATGCGCCATAACTGTTGATCCAGCAAATACCCGCCTGCACTTGATGGATTACACGATGAGCGCGTGTAATATCCTTAGTGAATACAGCGGCTGCCAGGCCATAATCACTATCATTGGCGCGCTGAATGACCTCGTCTTCATCACTAAATCTTAAAATAGACATGACCGGGCCAAAAATCTCTTCCTTAACGATGCTCATATCATCACGGCAATCGGTGAAAATAGTGGGTTCTACATAATAACCCTTTGGGGCTGAGTCAGGATTGCATGCTTTCCCCCCATGCAAAAGCGTGGCGCCTTCATCTATACCTTTTTGAATATAACTCAGTACCAGCGAGTGGTGCTTAGAAGAGATCAATGCCCCAAAGTTGGTTTCCGGATTCATCGGGTCACCCACAACGATGTTGTTCTGGGTTCGCTCTAACAGCCGCGCTATAAACGCTTGGTAAATGTCATCGTGTACAAAAACCCGGGTGCCATGGGTGCAAACCTCACCCTGAGTATAGAAGTTTCCCAGCATGGCGCCCGAAACTGCAGTGTCCAGATCAGCATCATCAAAAATAATCAGCGGCGACTTACCCCCTAGCTCCATGGTGACCGCTTTCAGCGTTGAGGCCGCAGCTGCCATCACCTTCTTGCCTGTTCCGACTTCTCCGGTAAATGAAATCTTGGCAATGTCCGGATGACGGCTTAGCCAGGCCCCGACTTTTCCGTCACCTTGGAGCACATTGAATACACCGGCCGGCACGCCCGCTTCAATGAAAATTTCTGCCAGCTTTAAGGCCCCTAAGGGTGTCTCTTCCGAGGGTTTAAATATCATGCTATTGCCACAGGCCAATGCAGGCGCGGCTTTCCAACACGCTATTTGCAAGGGGTAGTTCCAGGCACCAATCCCTGCACAAATACCGAGCGGTTCACGCCGGGTATAGTAGAAATCGCCCCCCAAGTCTTGCTGATGGCCTTCAATGGATGGCGCCAGACCTGCAAAAAATTCAATAACATCTGCGCCGCTCACGACATCAACCGTTGATGCTTCTTGCCAGGGCTTGCCGGTATCTACTACCTCGACTTCCGCCAGCTCATCATTTCGCTCTCTTAATAGTGCCACCGCTTTTAGCAGGACTCGGCTACGCTCGATTCCCGTCATTGCTGACCATTGTTTGAATCCTTTTTGCGCGCTTTCAATCGCAGCCTGTTGTACCGAGTCATCGGCTATTTCGACTTCATATGCCAGCTCGCCGGTCGCAGGATTCACGACCTCAAAGCTTAAGCCACTTTGGTTATGAAGATAACGCCCATCAACAAAACTCTGGTATTTTCTCAGCGTCATTAATACTCACCATACTGTAAAATAAGCGTCTCGATGAAGTGCTTACAAAGTAGTTCTGCTTCTTTAAAATCAATTGTAGAAGAATCACTGAGCGCACTACGCAACCAAAAACCATCAATCATTGCGGCCGTCATCTTCGCGGCTCTGATGGCATTATTTAGCGGCATCAATCTCTTATAGGAGTAACGCAGGTTACTCAGCAAACGTTGATTATTTATTCTCTGCAGCTTGGCCAGATCAGGGTCGTGCATCGACTGCGCCCAAAAACTTAGCCAAGTCCGCGTAGCGGCATCTGACTGCTGTACGCTGGTAAAGTTAGCTTCGACAATCATCATCAAGCGCTGACGTGGAGATAAGTCTGTTTGCCTTACATGATTTAGCAGTGTGACTCTCAACTGTTCTAGAAGATAACGCACCGTAGCTTCTATCAGGCCTTGTTTGCCACCAAAATAATGGCTAATAATACCCGAAGACATTCCGGCAGAGCGGCTAATAGTATTAATCGTTGTGCCCTGCAGTCCGTGCTCGCCTATAGAGTGTAAGGTCGCTTCTATCAACTGTTTCTTACGTACTGGTTCGATTCCGACTTTTGGCATTTTGTTACAACTTTTATGTTGATTGAACGTTCAATTAAAATTATTCTAGTCGCTCATAGGGTAATAAGCAATTTGAACTGCATGGTATTTATGTGAACTAATGTATTTGTGTAATCCAGCGTCAGGATCTACCCTTCAATGATCAATCTAGATAGACATTGAACAGGCCTTCTTTAAGGCCTGTTATCGAATATAGGGCCCGTTGTCGAATATGGGGCTCGATATTGAAAGCGACTTTAGGCATTGATGTTTTGAACATAAGTGCTTTGAACATAAATAGTGAGGACATAACAGTATGACAAATACCCCCCAATCGACTGGCGAAGCATTGCTCCATGAAGCTCAGAATCATTTGCCTCTCGGGGTTGCCGATACTTACCGCTACTGGGGTGAAGCAGACACAGTTTTTGTAAAAAGCATGCAAGGCGGCTCTATCACTGATACTGATGGCAAGGAGTTTGTTGATTTTCGCCTAGCCTACGGGCCAATCATTCTTGGCTATCGTGATACCCGAGTTGACCAAGCTGTCATCAATTGCATTACCGAACGCGGCACCATTTCAGGTTTTAATACTGAGCTGGAGGCCGAAGTCGTCAGCTTGGTTAAAGGCCTATGCCCTAATATCGAGAAAATGCGCTTTGCTAATTCAGGTACTGAAGCGGTTATCGCTGCCGTTCGCACCGCCCGTGGTTTTACCGGTCGCAACAAAATTGTGGTAGTAGAAGGGGGGTTTCATGGTTTATATGATGAAATGATGTGGAAGTCTGATGTTGATAACTGGGATAGCGAAAAGCAGGCCACGCCCGAGATTATTCCTTTCGGTGCAGGTATCCCAGAAAGCACGCGTGAACATCAGGAGATTGTTCCGCTTAATGACTTCGATGCCTTGGAAGAAGTGTTCAAGCGTGTTGGCGATGATATTGCGGCGATAGTCATTGAACCGATTATGGGTAACTGCGGCAGTATCGCGTGCACTCAGGAATACATGCAGCAGTTGCGTGATATTTGCGATAGTCAGGGATCATTACTGATCATGGATGAAGTTAAAACTGGATTCAGAGTGGCTAAGGGCGGGGTGCAGGAATTATACGGCATTAAAGCCGATCTCACGACTTACGCCAAAGCCATTGGTAACGGCTATCCCGTCGCCGCCTTTGGTGGTCGCGCGGATGTCATGGATAGAATTAAATTTGGGGCAGACGGCGTAACCCATGGCGGCACATATACGGCTAACTTACTTGCGCTCAGTGCTGCTAAAGCCACGCTTACAGTATTGAGCGAAACAGACGCTTTAGCCACAGTTGATAAAGTCGGCGCAGCGATTCAAGTTGTGCTCTCTCGGGTTTTCACCAAGTTCGGCATCGAGCATAAATTTGCCGGTCCAGACGCTATGTTTGGTGTGCACTTCGGCCAAGAAGTCCCTCTGAACTATCGTGACTGGAAAAAGACCAACAGTGATCTATATACCGAGTTCGCTCATAAACTGATAAAAAATGGCGTCATGCTGGAGCCAGATTCACGTGAACCCTGGTTTATTTGTGAGGCGCATCAGAGTGTCGATCTAGTGTGGTTAGAAGAGGTTGCTGAACGCTCCATGGAAGAAGCTCTAGGCTTATAAAAAAGTCTGAAAATGAGATATAAAGAACCCCATAAGGTGGGGCTTAAAAGGTATCTCCGGTATTTGAACAACGGATAGGGCTCGCTTAGGTATTATTGCAGGAGTCCCTATCAATTTAAGCGGATATACTAGAGCTAATTGACGTCATATATTTTACAGTTGTTGTAAAAACTCGGTGATAGAAAAGTTATATTGCTTGATTTTGGCATTATGCGTACGGGAATATTGCCTGAAGTCATGTTTTGTTAAATTCTCAGGCTTAAGTTTCTTCGCTAGTTGGCTGAAAGTGTCTACATTTTTTCTATTTATGGCTGCCATTTTTGTATGTAAAGTGGCGTGTCGACTCCGTTTTTTTGACTCATTGATAAAATCGAAACCATTCAGATAATCATACATCAGAATAAGTGACCACATGCCTTCCACGAAATGACCGCCGACACTACAGGCCATGCTTCCTTGCTCGATAGCCCCTATTGATTCCGACAACCAGTCGATGCCGCCAACAACCGCATTTTTGCCAAAAATTAAGTCAGAATTCTTGGCGGCATCGATTAGGCCTAAGGCCATGTTGTCATTGGCGGACCAGAAAATATTAACGTCAGGGTAGCGGGCTAACATTGTCGGAAACATTTCTCGGGCCTTTGAACGTGACCAGTCAGCCGGGAAATACTGAGTAAAGTTCAGGTAAGGGTTATTTATTAAAGCGCGTCGCAGGCCTATTTTCCTTGATTTATAAGCTTTGGAGGAGGGGTTTCCTTCCATCGCCAAAACTGTAAATGAGTCTTTTCGTGGATTATGGTATAGATCTATTGCAGCACTTTTAAGGCAGCGTAGTAATTCTGCGCCAGCAAACTCGTCGTCGGGTAACATTTGCCCGACCCAGTGTTGATAATTCTGCCGCGGGAATAATTGGCGTTTGCCATCATTTAAGCCTGAATTAAATATGAATGATTTTACGTTGAGTGCTTCGGCTTTTTTTAGAATATAGGGCGCCATTTTTTTGTAATTATGGAAGATAATACCGTCCGGACGAGTTTCGGGGTTATCCAGCACCTTATTGACTTGTTCGTGCATTTTTAGAAAATTTTCTTCTGCATAATAAACTCTGAAGTCAATGTCAAGATCTTGTGCCGTGGCTACAACTAGGTCATGAACCGATCGCCAAAAACCGGATTTATCGCTGATGTCTTGTTGCAAAGTGCTAAACCAAACTATTTTTGGCGGCGCAGCCAAGCTTAGACTAGAAAAGAACAGGCTTAATAGCAGCATTATGTAGGGGAGCAGAGTAATACGGATAAGCATTGTGACTTATACCTCTTAATATTATTAAAAGTATAAACCATTTTCTGGAAAGTATTCAGAGTTTGAAAATAAGCCTGAGTTCTGCCAGTCTGCCATTTTCTTTCACCTTCTTGGTGTGTGATTATTTCATGTCGACCCGTCTATAGCTCACGCCTTCAATGAAGTCGCTATACGCACCCGACATCAAACGTTTCTAAAATCTTGAATTAGACGTTTATAAATACACTCGGTCTCAGGGATGAGACCGCATACTGAGTCACCGCAAAAATGGCAGGCTTCGCTAGCTTTGAAGTGCAGGGCAATTTTCAATTTTTTGAGGAACTGTTTTTGAAAGCTGTTCTACAAAGTTATCAGCAATCTGTTTTGCTTCAGAAAGTGTGGTCACGCCTGGGGCCAGTCGTACAATATTTTCATAAGCAGAGCTTGCCGCCGCTTCATTATCCAAAAGCTCAAAGCTCTTGCCGAGAATCAACAAAGCAGGTACAGAAACCTCGAGGTTATCATCTGCATGCTGGATGGCTATTTTAGAACTATCAATAGCGCCATAAAAATCACAATTAATGAAAGCTTGGGTGGCCAGTTCTTTTTCTTCTTTACCTGATTTTGAGCTACAAGCCGCCAAAGATAGTGCCAAGATAAAACAAAACATATATTTCATAAGAATTTCCTAGTGTGGTGAAAAAGCGAATGCCCCGAATAAACGACGAACGAGCATCCGACGACTGTAGAGAGCATACTTGATTGCTTAGCGATAACGAACTCCCTTGGCTTTAGGTGCTACATTGTTTTGTTGGCCGGTTCACGGCTTTTCGAAACAAACAAAAACATGACAGGCAAAAGAAAAATACACAGTGCCAAAGCCGTTGTGATGATATCACTAATGCTGTGATAGTCTTGGTAAAGCATTAACAGCGCGTAACCGACCAAAGATCCTAGACAAAATGCCCACGCCGATTTAATCCTAAGCCCTAAGAATACAACCAGTACCATAGCAACAGCCGTGTGAGTACTATAATCGAGCCCGAAAGTGGGCCAAAGGGCGAACCGATTATCAATAAACATGAGTCCATAGGCGAGCGTAAAAGCATACACTAAAAATAACATTTGCAAGCCCACGTAAGCCCAATTTCGGGAAACAATTGATCTTGAAAGATACACAATGCTTAATATTGCCAGGGCTGGAATATAGGTGTCAGCTATAATATCGAGGGTTTCGTAATCGAGCATAATGGTCCTGTTTTGCCGCTGCTTTTGAGCTTATTTATAATGTGTTCAGATCAAATGATGGGCTGATTTAAAGCGCTTCACATAACTTTTTCGTTTCCACGTCTGCAGAAAAAATACATTCTATTCGAATGTCCCGCAGCGCCCCTTTATTTAAAGAAATAATTTCACCACTGAGATTGAGTATTCTCGCTGGAAAGGGCTTATGGTTTTCAAGGGTTTGCTCTATGGCGTAAGGTGTAAATGCCATCGACTCAGTAGTGAGTTGAAAAGAGGTGTATTAACCGGATTCATGTTCATTCGTCATTCTGAACCGTACAGCTTTCTGTGAGGCTTGGATCTTGCCTGTCTATGTAGTCCATTATACTGCCCGCCGTTAGTTTAAACGCTGGCGCAATGCCTAAGCCTGCACTTTTGAGACCTTTTGCTGTCCACTTGTTACAGGTGTTCATTAAAAAGTAGTCTCCCACACCAGTATAAAACTGACTGTTACCATAGATGCCCTTTTTTTGGGGTAAAACATCACCGTTGGTATTTCGTGCAAAACTATTTGAGATAAAAGTGATGAGTGACACATACTCATTTTCATTTAAACACAAGGCTTCAATAACACTCCCGAAAAAATAGCCTAGTACATCGCTTGGCACTGCAACCGCGTGAATGACGGATTCCGTTGGCCAAAAAATTGCCCTGAGAGTTAAACCCGTGGTTATTTCTTTTGCCTGATAGAAGCCCTTATCTCCCCACCCAAACTCAATATTTTGAGCGTCTGGAAATCTTTTCTTTAAATCTGGCACCCTCTGTTGGATATCAATGGCAGGAACAACAAAACCGGTATGCCAGCCATGACTCACAACATAAACTTTCTTTTGGCCAGCCATAAAATCTTTATCGGAACTCTCTAATGCATAAGGTTGAGAGGAGCAGCCCGATAACAGGCAGAGCGCTAATAGTAAAATTCTAATCACCGAATGCTTGCTCTTTACTGTCACAGCGAACAGTCCAGGAGGATGAGCTGTCTTGCTCAACCACTGTTTGGGGCTAATCGTGTCGCGTCCATGGGTTTCGGTTTGTCTAGTGGCACTCATTACCAACGCTCAACCCAGTACACCAGTTCCATGCGTGTAGGAGAGATAGCGATGCCTTTCGTGCGACCGTGATTCCAAGGGACGCTGTCGCCATGCTCGGCGGACAATATAAAAACAATGTAGTCGTCGGGATAGATTAAGCTGGTATCTTTATCGGCGGCATAAAATGCCGGGGGAGGCATACCTTTAATGTAATTGACATTCGGTACCAAAGGAAAAACTTCACCTGCGACAAATTTAGCGATGGCAGAATTTGATAAGCGTG
>Ga0209290_1000659_pt1 | contig 22293 bp, 20 predicted proteins | sample EN1Hudsemesocosm_2_FD_184632 | JGI IMG/M metagenome (GOLD analysis project Ga0209290, IMG submission 184632) | Methane-oxidizing microbial communities from mesocosms in the Hudson Canyon - EN10B Hudson Canyon (SPAdes) (version 2) | ecosystem: Environmental > Aquatic > Marine > Cold seeps... | reverse complement strand
GGGTGTGCTGACACCGCAAGAGCAAGCCAATGTACGAGTAATTGCCCCTGAAGGTTTCATGGAAGAGTCCACCAGTGAAAACCTGTTGGCTGGCCCCACTATGGTTCGCCGCCTGGCTTACATGTACGGCTTAAATTTGGCGCGCTCCGAACGCGGCCACATCGACACCGGCCTGGGTAAAGAGCCTGGTTTTGGCACCACGGGTATCTTAATGCCCACCGATATTATTTCCCAAACCCCACAACCCATGACCGTAGACGGCGTGGAGTTTGTTTTCCACAACGCCCCCGCCACCGAAGCGCCGGCCGAACTGATGTTCTACTTGCCTGAGTCCAATGCATTTTGCGGATCGGAAGTCACCTCACGCAACATGCATAACCTGTACACTTTACGCGGTGCCAAAGTACGCGACGCGCTGGCCTGGAGTAACGCCATTGAAAAAACCCGTACCGAGTTTAAAGATGCCGATATTTATTTTGCCAGCCACCACTGGCCTATTTGGGGCAACGAAAAAATTCAGGACTTTTTGAAGAAACAACGTGATACCTACAAGTTCATTCACGATCAAACCCTGCACATGGCCCACGATGGCATGACCCCAAGAGAGATCGCCGAAAAACTAAAAATGCCAGAATCTTTGCGCACCAGTTTTTCAAGTCGCGGTTACTACGGTACTGTTTCTCATAACGCCAAGGCGGTTTACCAGGGTTACTATGGTTGGTTTGATGGCAACCCAGCTAACCTAAACCCATTGCCACCGGTTGAAGCCGGTACCGGTTATGTGGAATTAATGGGCGGCGATAAAGCCGTGTTAGAAAAAGCGCAAGGGTTATTCGATAAGGGCAACTACCGCTTTGTGGCCGAAGTATTAAGTCATTTGGTATTTTCTGATCCAAGCAATACCGGCGCGCGCCAATTGTTAGCCAAAACTTACGATCAGTTAGGTTATCAGTCTGAATCTGCCCCTTGGCGCGATGTGTACCTAACCGGCGCCTATGAGTTGCGTCATAACCGTCCGGAAAAAGGCTTTGTTACTTCCCTTGCCAAAGACATGTTAATGCATGCGCCGCTGGAGAAGTATTTTGATACCTTGGCGGCTCGCCTAGACGGTGAAGCTGCCGAAGGGGAAACCATGACCATTAACTTTACCTTCCCGGATTTAGGTGTCACTCACGTGGTGACCATTGAGAATTCGGTACTGCATCATTATGAAGGCAAGCCTTTGGATAATGCTGATGTGACCATTACTCAAGACCATGAAACCTTTATTGATCTTGCCGTGGAATTAATCACCCCGGTAAACGCCATGCTGGATGGTAAGCTGGAAGTGGATAATCTGCTAGCCATGCGTAAGTTCAAAAGCATGACCAGCGAGCCGGACAATACCTTTGATATTGTGATGCCATAGTGTAAAAATCGCTTAACCAGAATTTGGTTAGGCTGTTTGTAATACCCAAAAATCCCATGACTGTTTTCCAGTCATGGGATTTTTTAGTTATGACTTATATTAAGGCTGGTTAATGTTCGTTTAAAATCATATGCGCAGCTTTCTCGGCAATCATCATGGTAGGTGCGTTGGTATTGCCACCAATTAAGGAAGGCATTATGGAGGCATCCACCACTCTTAATCCGTCAAGCCCCCTCACTTTTAGTTCGTTATCCACCACCGCCATGTCATCTACTCCCATTTTGCAGGTGCCTATTGGGTGATATATATGATTGGCTTTGCGGCGCATGTATTCTTCCAACTGCTCATCGGTTTCACAATCAGTCCCTGGAAATACTTCGTCGCTCATATAATCTTTAAACGCAGAAGCGCCCATGAGCTCTCGAGTTTTACGCAAGCCCGCCATTAAATCTTTCACGTCGTCCGGGTGGGTTAACATGTTTAAATCTATGTTAGGGGCATCTTTTGGGGAGCGACTATTCAGGGTGACTTCACCGCGACTTTTTGGTCGTAATAAGGTGACATGAGCGCTGTAACCTATGCCTGCCAGCGCCACAAGGTCTCGTCCATGATCGTTTAGTTTAGCCGGGGCAAAGGTCCACTGCATATCCGGTAAGGTTTGATCGGTTGATGATTTAAAAAAGCCACCGGTTTCCGCATGATGGGATTGCGGCATGCCTTTATTAAATAATGGATATTTCAAATAGCTGGGAATATCCAGCATATTTTGAATGCCGCTTAGGCCTAAGGGACCGCCCACTTTATTTTTAGTTTTTCGCATCACCATGATATCCACGTGCTCTTGCAGGTTTTGGCCCACACCTGGTAAGTCGTGTTTTACTTCAATGCATTTTTCTTTTAAGTGCTCTTTAGGGCCCACACCAGATAACATTAATAACTGCGGTGAGTTAAATGCCCCGCCCGATAAAATCACTTCACGCTTAGCCTTAACACTTTGTTGCACGCCTTTTTTATCAATATAAGTAATGCCTGCGGCGCGGTTACCCTCCCATACAATGTGACTGGCATGGGCATGGGTAATAATCGTGACGTTAGCGCGTTTGGTTATGGGGGTTAGATAAGCGGCTGCTGCACTGTGGCGTTTGCCATTTTTAATAGTGAATTGATATTCACCCACCCCTTCTTGCTGCTCGCCATTAAAATCCGGGTTATAGGGGTAACCCAGCTCTTGCCCCGCCTCTATGAATTTTTTATTAAACTTAACCAAATTGGATGAGTTAGATACGTTAAGCGGGCCATTAATGCCGTGGCGATCACAGCCGCCGCGCTCTTGGTGTTGGGAGCGTTTAAAAAAAGGCAGTATCTCTTTAAAACTCCACCCTGTGGCGCCTTCTTCCTGGGCCCAGCGATCGTAATCGGCATCGTTGCCACGAATATAGACCATGGCATTCACGGCACTAGAGCCGCCAAGGCCTTTGCCTCTTGGGCAAAATACCTCGCGGTTTTGCTGTGACGGTTGAGCAATGGAGTCATACTTCCAGTTAAACTTTTTTAAAAACATTAACGCGGCGGTTAAAATAGGGGTATTCACTAAAGCTGAATTATTGTTACCGCCGGCTTCCAACAAACACACACTAAAACGGCCGTTTTCAGATAAACGGTTTGCCAGTACACAGCCAGCCGAACCGGCCCCCACCACTACAAAATCAAACATGCTCACCCCTTATGTTGTTTTGATGCAGGCCTTTGGCCTACACAGTAGAAATTATTGATGTTTCATACTAGAGCAGGGTCAACGCTACGACTTTGGTCGCCAATGCCAACTAATTGTCTTTGGGTGCCTATTAAAGTGAGTAAGCTTCCATTACCATCAAACCAAGACATCACAGTGCAAAGAGTCACCATGAGCAAATCAGCACAATTATCTGTGGGTTGGGCAAGGTTAGTATTTGAAGTATTGCAACGTGAGGGCCTGGATGCCCATGCCTTGTTTTTACAGTTTGACCTTAAACCTGAACACTTAAGCAACCCCAGTGCCTATTTTAAGCAGGATAGTTTTACCCGCCTGTGGCATGAGGCCAGTCGCTTAAGTGATAATCCAGCCATTGGCCTCACTATGGGGGTTCAGCCCACCATCAGTGCGTTTGACGCCTACAGCTATAGTTTAATGTCGCGGGCCACGGTCCGTGAAGGTTTGCAGTTAACGTCCCGTTATCATGAGGTAATAGGGTCGGCTGCAATGCTGTCTAACGAGTTTTTCCCTGGGGGTTGTCGCCTTATTATCGACAGCAAAGGGGATGAACTGCCGGTGGCTTATCAGGGGTTTGAGGCGGCGTTAGCCTTACAGGCTTTTTCCCTGCGCTTAGTAACCAACCAAGCCATTAATGCGGATTACGTGAGCTTTAAAACCCCCAGGCCCAAAGACATCACCCCCTATGAAGCCTTGTTTCAATGCCCACTTAAGTTTGATCAAGCGCAATATGTTATGTGCATAAATCAGAAATACTTAGACACCCCGATGATTTTTGCCAATGAAAGCATGGCGTTGCACCACGAAAAAATATTACAAAAAACCATCAGTGAATTAAATCCCAGTACGCTCGTGGATCAGGTGACCGATTTAATTTATAAAACCCTGCCCAATGGTGAGCCCAACATAAAGGCCGTGGCCAGCATGTTCAATATAAGCCAGCGCACCTTTCAACGACGTTTAAAACAAGAAGGGCATACGTTTTTAGAATTACTCGACAGTACCCGTAAAGAACTGGCCGCTCAGTACACACTCAACCCGGATATATCATTGCAAGAGATTAGCTTCTTATTGGGTTTCACCGACAACAGTAATTTTTATCGGGCCTTTAAGCGCTGGTATGGCTGCGCCCCGGGGGAATATCGGCAACAGCACACAGCAAAGGTTTAACAGTCACTACCGTTAACAACTTTTTGGGGTAGCGGGCGATGGCGCAGTGCCTGCACAGCAATCTTTCACCAAAAATTCCATCAGGCCATCCAGGGTTTCATACCTTGGAATGCAATAAAGGGTGGTGCCCTCTCGGTGCTGGCGAATCAAACCAGCCGCCACCAAAGCCGATACATGGTGTGACAGGGTTGAGTTAGGAATGTCTAAGGTTTGTTTTATCTCCCCCACCGGTAACCCTTCTGGCCCAGCTTTTACTAGGCAACGAAAAATACTCAATCGCGAAGGGTGCCCCAACTCTTTAAAGGCTTTGGCCACTAATTGAGTATTCATTGTTAGTCACATGATAGCAGTAAGTTATTTCGATATTACCAGAAATAACCTACTACACAAGGATAGGGCTAGCGCACCTTTCACTGTGAGTACTCTATACTTACCACTAATGGTATTCGGCGTACATTAGGTGTCTGGCCCTGGTATGTATAAACATCTATTCACATTCTTAACGCTGCTTTTATTCACCTCACTGTTGCAAGCACAAACCACCATTCGCATTACTAACGGCGAGTGGGACCCTTACCTATCCAGCCACGCATATGAGCATGGGCTAGCCTCGCACATAATTAGCCAAGCCTTTCAACTGGAGGGCATTGATATTGAGTGGGGGTTTTTCCCCTGGAAGCGCACCTTCGAGAATGCCAAAGAAGGCCAGGAATGGGATGCGACTGCCGCCTGGTGGCCCAGCGATGATTACCACGATGATTTTTATACATCCAGTGCCATCATGGATACCGCCCTGGTATTTTTTCATCTTAAAAAATACAAGTTTAACTGGAACAGTGTGGCCGACTTAAAAGGCAATAACATTGGCCTCACTCGGGGGTATCACTATGGTGAGGCGCTCATGAATGCAAAATTTGAAGATAAAATTTACACCGAACTTGCCAATACCGACGAGCAAAATTTTACCAAGCTGTTATTTGAGCGTATTAATATTTTCCCCAATGACCAGACCGTGGGTTATACCCAAATTAAAAATACCTTCACCCTGCTGGAAGCCGACTTATTCACCCATCACCCAAAAAAATTCAAGGTGAATACTTTGCACCTGTTGATTTCAAAAAAATCAACACAGGCCAAGTACTTTTTAGCAAAATTTAATTCAGGGTTAAAAAAATTGCGCGCCAGCCCCCAGTACCAACAGATGCTAAATAATCTTGAAGAAGGAAAATACCAACGGCAAAATACCCGCTGGTTTAAAAAATAGCAGGCTCAATTAATTTAGCGCTTTATCTGCTCTTAACTTTGCAGCCATTAGGTCGATAAAACTTCGCACCTTGCTTGAGGCAAACCGCCCTTCTCGGTGCACGATGGAGACCGGCAGGGGCGCCGGTTCAAAATTCTCTAGCAGTATTTTTAATTCACCGGCCGCCAAACTGGCCGCCACCTGGTACGACAACAAGCGAGTGATGCCCAAACCCTCGCGGGCCGCCTCGATGGCTGCATCGTTACTGGTTACCGTTAACCTGGGTTTAATGCGCAGGCTTTGGTTGGCAAATCGCCAATCGGTAAGTGAGTGAGCGGCACTGGATGAAATTAGGGTGTGCTGCAACAAGTCTTGTGGCGTTTGTGGCAGGCCGCAACGCAATATGTAGTCGGGGGAGGCACACACAATATGCCGCACACTGCCCACCGATAACGCACGCATGCTGGAGTCGGCCAGCTCCCCAATGCGAATACCCACGTCCAGCCCTTCTTCCAACAGATTCACCACTCGGTCTAGAAACACCGCATCTACCTGGGTATCTGGGTAGCGCTGTAAATAATCCACTATGCCAGGCATAACAAACAAACGCCCAAACATCACCGGGGCAGTAATGGCCAAATGGCCCCTGGGTTCAGAATTAATGCCCGTGGCTGCCTCATCGGCCAATTGCACCTGCTGGATGATGCGCCGTGCATCCTCCAGGTACCTTAAACCTGCCTCGGTGGCGCGCACGAAGCGTGTGGTCCGATTTAATAGCTTCACCCCCAGGCTTTCTTCTAGGGCAGCCACCGCTCGAGTCACCGCTGGCGCCGAGAACCCTAAACGCCGGGCTGCTGCGGCAAACCCCTGCTCCTCGGCCACCGCCACAAATACGGTCATTAAGTGCAAACGATCCATGAAGTCCTCCAGGTATTATTCCACTATACGCAATAATCAATTGTGATTTATGGATATTCTTTAAGCAAGTGGAATTTGGCATTCTAGCCTCACTGACCACACACACAGTGCTGATCACTTAACCAAACGTAAATTATGAAACAGGATTTAACCATGAGCCGTATTACCGCCGTATCTGCCAGCGACGCTACTCCAGAACAAGCCGAACTGTATGCCGCCATTAACGATCAATTAGGCATGGTGCCTAACTTCTTGAAAGTGTTTGCACACTCACCCGCCGCATTGCGTGGCTTTTTAGGACTGCATGGCGTTGCTAACGAAGGCAGCCTGGACCCACTGACCAAAGAGCGTATTGCTTTGGGTTTAGCCGAACAAAACGCCTGCCAATACTGTGTATCGGCCCACACTGCCATTGGTCGCAAGGCCGGTTTGTCCAGCGCCGAAATTGAATCAAACCGCGCCGGCTCTAGCCAGGACGCCAAGGCGGCGGTCGCGGTTAAATTTGCGCGCTCTTTAGCGGAGCACAATGGTGCCATCACCAATACCGAACTATTGGAAGTTCGTAACGCGGGCTACAGTGAGTCAGACATAGTGGAAATTATTACCCACGTGGGCATGAACGTTTTAACCAATATTTTGGGTAAAGCCAGCCAGGTTGAAATTGATTTTCCAAAAGTAGAATTAAACAAGTAGCTCTATACTTTGCAGAAGACCCATGGCCTTCTGCAATATGCACCATTAACACTTATCAAATTATTGAATTTCGGGGTAAACGCTCATGGGACACAAATACACGGCCATCGCCTTTACACCGGAAGTTAAAAAGGTTCAGCAAGAAAACCGCAGCCGCGCAGGTTACCAGGGCTTTGAACAAGGCCCGGATTACAACCACCTGTTAAGCCAAAATGAAGCGGACTTCATAGAACAACGGGACAGCTTTTACATGGCCAGCGTCACCGAGACCGATTGGCCCTATGTGCAACACAGAGGTGGCCCCATTGGTTTTATGAAAGTGATTGATGCCAACACCATAGGTTTTGCCGACTTTAGCGGTAACCGCCAATATGTGAGCACGGGTAATTTTCGTAACAATGATAAGGTTGCGTTATTTTTTATGGATTACCCTAACAAACGTCGCATGAAGATGTTTGGTCGCATTAGTCTGGTGGCCAGTGACGATTTGGACACCCTGGCTAGCCTTGAAAACCCGGCATACCGCGCCAACGTAGAACGGGGTTTTATTATTAAAATTGAAGGGTTTGACTGGAACTGCCCGCAACACATTACGCCAAGATTTTCGGAAGAGCAGATTCAAAAATTGGTTGAGCCCCTTATTTTAGAAAATGATGAGTTAAAAAAACAAAGTGCTTCAACCGCTAAACCATCAACCTCGTTAGGGGATGGCCCATTAAAGTTGGTGGTGTCGGGCATACGTCAGCTCACCCCCAGAGTGCGGGCTTTTGAATTACGCCAACCAAATGGAGAAGACTTGCCTAAAGTAAGCGCCGGTGCCCACGTGGAAATTCCGGTGCATTTACAAAGCGGCGAACAGGTACTTCGCCACTACTCAATTTGCTCTAACCCGGCGCGACGTGACGTATATGAGATTGCGGTATTACGAGAAGAAGAAGGCAGCGGCGGCTCCATTGCCGTTCAAGACCAATATCACCTTGGGCAAGAAATTAATATTGCCATGCCCAGTAACCACTTTGAATTACATGCAGGCTCCGCACCTGCCGTTTTATTTGCCGGTGGCATAGGCATCACCCCCATTAAAGCCATGGCCCAAACATTAAAATCCCGCGGCACAGATTTAAGCATGCATTACACCGGGCGGGATATTAAAGAAATGGCGTTTCGTGACCGACTGGAACGGGAATTTACTGAGCAACTCAGTATTTATGGGGCAGGTGCTCGCATGGATATTGCAAAGATAATGGCCGATGCTAGCCAGGATAGTCATTTTTATATCTGTGGCCCGCAAGCATTAATTGATGGGGTTCGTGAAGAAGGCAGGCGTTTAAATATTGATGAAAGCCGAATTCATTTTGAACACTTTAATGTGTCGGTGGCGGCAGACGCCAAGCCGGTGAAGGTGTTTTTACAAAAATCAAATAAAGCGCTATTTGTTAACGCAGATGAAACCATCTTGGATGCCATGCTGGATGCAGGGGTTGAAGCCCCTTACAGCTGTAAAACCGGCGATTGCAAAACTTGTGCGGTAAAAGTACTGGAGGGCAGCGCCCAGCACCACGACAACGTGTTATCCACACAAGATAAAAAACAAGGAATTTTTTGCCCTTGTGTATCGCGAGCCAACGGCGATGAACTAACATTAGACATATAAAGAAAAGAAATAAGGACATAGATATGAGCAATTCAGAACAACGAGCCCCAATGCCTCCCTTTAACAAAGAAGAGGCCATACAAAAAGTACGCATGGCGGAGGATGGCTGGAACAATCAAATACCCGAAAAAATTGCCATGGCCTATACCCAGGACAGCAAATGGCGCAACCGCAGTGATTTTGTAAATGGTCGCCCGGACATCACTGGTTTTTTAGAAAAAAAGTGGCAAAAGGAACAGAATTACAGACTAATAAAAGAATTGTGGGCCTATACAGGCAACCGTATCGCGGTGCGCTTTGCCTATGAATGGCATGATGAAAGTGGTAATTGGTTTCGATCGTATGGCAATGAAAACTGGCAGTTTGATGAAAACGGCTTAATGGAAGCACGACATGCCAGCATTAATGATTTGTCCATAAAAGAAGAAGACCGACTGTTTCATTGGCCTTTGGGGCGTCGCCCGGATGATCATGCTAGCTTAAGTGAGCTGGGCCTGTAATTAGGTTTGTCATAATACACTAGACCATAAGCACATAATTTTTATGGCGCTGAATACCCTTAACCTATTTTGAAAAGCTAGGTATTCAGCTAAATTAAAGCCGCCTTCGTGGGTCTGGCCATATATTACTTCAAGAAGATACGGTTACACCGCGCCAAAACGCCACCATACCGGTTATTTCTTTGGCAGCGTCTTTTGGGTTTGGATAATACCAAGCTGCATCTAAATTGGTTTTTCCGTCAATGACGATTGAGAAGTAACGTGCGTCACCTTTCCACGGGCAATGGGTTGTTTTACTGCTTTCGATAAAGTATTCACTGGCGATAGCACTCCTAGGAAAATAGTGATTCGATTCAATGATGATGGTTTCATCGCTTTGTGCAATGACTTTACCATTCCATATGGCTTTCATGTTTATCCCCTAAATTTAGTGTAGCGCTACGTTAATCCCGCGAGCCGCTGGCGAGTCCAGTTGAATGCTTGATTAGGTTATTTTTATATAACTTCCAATAAATAACATAGATGATGATTGGTATGACGAACTCTAGTATCATCGCGGGAATTAAAATATCGGCAGGCACACCAATTGATATCGTTGAAATTAGCCTTCCAATTCCGCCTAAAAAGAATACCAATGCAATGAAAGGCACAAAATAATTCCGCTCACTTAGGTTTTTACCCACCCAATAACACAGACCACCATAAGCCACCCAAAACACTGAAAAAAATCTTAACTCATTATCAACCGTGGCTTCGACACCTCCTGTTGCTCCCGGTATTGAAGACGCTCCACCAATTAGGACATTTACCCCAGTTACTATTGCGACTAATGACATTGCGTACAAAATGTACTTAAGTGTTGATTCCATTCATATCTCCTTGGTTTTAAAAAACTTATTGAGCATATTGCTTTGCTAAAGGGTTTCCGGAGGCCGTCTTTTTGGCTGAAACGAATTTAAGCGTATAGTTATAAGGTATTAATTGAATTCCCACTCCTGATTCACTGCCCACTCAAAGGGTACAAAGCCATTAGATGAAGAGTTCGTAATTTCATATTGCCCTGAGAATTGGGATTTAGTGGCAAATATATAGTATGCACTATCGAGGGTTTGGAATCCCCTGAAGCAACTTGAGAGCTCTTCATTTCGAACTTCCACACGCCCCTCTAATTCACCCTTTATAGATTTAATCACAAAAAATTTAGCTAACTGCTTTCCATCTTCACTTGTTTCAAGAGCAACCAATTTCCCAAAAAATATAACATCAGAAAGATTTCTTAGGTTTTCGGAATTTATAGCTGTCATTTTGAATGGGCTAATAATGCACCCAAAAGAAAACGGGCATAGTCCTATTAATATAAATAATGTGAAGATTTGTTTCATATTCGTATAACAGCTTATTATGGGTACTTAACCCAGCCAATACTGAAAACATACCTAGTGCCTTTTTTCACTTTAGACACCGCATGCTCGGAAATATCAGAGCGGAAGTATTTAATTCTCTTTGTCTCGTAAATGGGATCTTTACAAAGAAACTCACCTCCTTCCTTTGCGGTCTTTAATACAATATTAAGACGGTAGTGCGCTCCGCCATCGACCTTATCAATATGAGGTGGAATCTCTTGCCCCTCTTCGAATCTTAATAAATATAGGTCGAATGGATTTGGCCAATAACCACCACCGACCAGCATCTTGTCATACCCAGTATTTTGTCGACCCTTCTCCCACCGAAACAATTTTGAAAAATACTTTTTCATATCAAATCTCACAGGTCTAAACCACACAGCAGCTTATGATACGCCACCACGACGCTTTCCGTAGTCGCCTAGTCACCACATGATTACCGGATTACATTTAAGAGTTTTGCATCATGACCCCTGCAGCCTAAATGGTCAATAAATAGCACCGTATTTTAGGTCTCACAAACAGACGTTTCAGGCAACCCGTTACGAACACGGCATTATTAAAAACCGTCCACTCTGTTAGCAGCCACAAAACCCTAATGAGGCCCACCCCTGCGTCCTTTTATTTGACCTTTGTCGCAGGGATGCAGCGGGGGAAAATGAAAGGAGGCAGGGGTGGGCCTAGCAAAATAATCCGGCAATCAAAATAAATCCGCTTATGCCAAGGTAGAACCCAGACTTGAATCTATTACTCTGAGTTAATCGAGCGCTCACCGTGATGCTCAATCCTCAACAAGTGATACGAAAATATCTTTTTCTGGTAACCCCAGCGTAAGAACTTCGCAGTACCACGGTATTTGACCCAACTGAAACGTCCAGTGACACTTTGCTTATCGCTCAGCTCGCTAATGTATTGTTCAAGCCATTGACCAAAGGGTAAAAATACCTGTTCACTTATGTCTTTATCACTAACTATTTCTAAGCCCATAAGATTTAACTCAGCTCGGTACTCATCAATGGTTTTAATATTATGAAACGGGATATGTGAAAAATAGCAGATAGTTTTCAATATAAATTTATGCCAGATATTTTTAATGCTGGCATTTAGCAACAGGTCCGAGACCACCAGAGCGCCGTCTTCCACCATGCGCTGTTTGCACAAAGAAAAATACTGAGGTTTATTGGTAAAATGATAAATGCAATCCAGAGCGATAATGCGATCGAAGTGTTTATCCAAGCCCTGCCAGGCAGATGGATGGCAACCATCCCCAACCTCTAACTCACAGCGAATATCGGCGTGCAATTTCAGTGCGGCTATTTTCTTTTGGGCATGCTGAGTTTGAGAAACCGACAAGTTAATGCCAACCAGGTTATTCACCTTAAATTCTTGCAACCAGACGGCCAACTGATCACCGCAACCAAATCCTGTGTCCAGTAATTTGTGGTCGCCTTTAAGGCCAGCCATATTCGCCACCTCACAAGCTAATTGCCGGCAAGCCTGTGGGTAGTTTAATGATGAGTTAGATTGATTTTTCGTTGACCAAAAACCCAAATTTCCCCAGCTGCTTTCAACGTCTCCGCTTCGGGGGTTTATATTAAGTTGCAGTTCACTAAGGTCATGAAATTCTTTTGACGCCATTGTTTAATAGGCCAAGGCGGGGGCGTCGTAATTCTCATCCGCTGGCTCAACATCGGTATCCCAAGGAATATCACAGTTTAGCTGGCGCGCCAACTTAACCGAGGATTCTACCGCGGCATCCAGCAAGGGGATTTTATTGGCCATGTAAGAGCCACATATCTTGATACGGGAGGACTTATTAATCTGTAATAACTGTGCCACTGATTCACGACTATTAAGTGTTACCAGCGGGCGGGTAAAGTCAGAGCTGTTAATAACCGTGTGAGGTTGCGGGGCCTTTATAACATTCCAGGTTTGAAAAACCGGCCCCTGCTGTGCATAAGTGGAAAATGCCTTGGAAAGGTCCACCGAGGTGGAGGGCCTTGATAATTTTTTATCCACGATATAACTCACCGGCGAGGCCTGCCCCTGATCGTATACCAAGTTGGTGTCGGTATGCAGCACCATAGTGGAGGATTGCATGGGGATATTACTCAACAGCTTTGACTGCTGTGTATCTCCTTGTGAAGACAATATTTGCTGCGCAACATTGGCCTGGGTGGCCAGAATTACCACATCAAATTCAAGTTCGCTAAGGCTATTATCTTGTAAATCTCTGACGGTGAGTTTTAACGGCTTATCATCTTGATGATCCGTCACACTCTCAATTCTTTGCTGGCAGCGAACGCTATAACCCTGAGTGAGTTTAGGCACAATCCCATCCACCCCAAGTTTGGCCCGCACAATGCCCTGGTCCATGACCCCACAGGTTAGGTACTCCAAAATCAAATCGGCGGGGTAATTCATTATGCCGGCGTAATCACAGGTACAGGTCACCGCCAAGGCGGGTAATAAGATGCGGGCGATATACTTTTTATTGAAACGATTTTGTTTTACATATTCACCAAAATTAATACTTCCCAGAGCGGCTCTATTATTTTTAAAGTCACGTTTGGCTCGTTTAAAAAATTGATAGTGCCCCAGCAGCAATATCAGTCCACCAGCATTAAGGGTATTGCGATGCAGGAAGCTAATATTGTTATTGAACAGTTTTTTATTCTTGTATTGAAAGAAAGGAGTTAAAGCCTGGCCCTTGTCACTATCCAAATACTGATACACGGCGCAATGATCGCTGTGCTCCATCTCTACCCCGATGTGTTTATACAAGGCAAACAATTGGGGGTAGTAACCTTGAGTAAAAATTCTTAACGGCACATCGATGCGAGTATGCAAGCCGCCACTGTGATAATCACTGGTATGCACCCCCATGCCTGGGCTGGCGTGGGATTCAAACAAGGTAACCTGATATTTCTGCTTTAATAGCCAGGCCGCGCTTAACCCCGCCAGGCCGCCACCAATCACGGCAACACGGCGTTTACCCGTATTGGTTTGATTGGCTTGGGAGGGAGCGGTAACTGCTGGCATAAAACACTCAGGTAAACATGAAAATTTGTCACAGATCATAGGCAGGTAGAAAGGCAAAAACAAGCAAAACACTGATCCATAAGAGTTTTGGCATAATTAGATAAAGCATGGCCCAAATAGCCAATACTTTGGCCGCTTTCTCTTGACCAATATGCTAAATCCTCTGAAAATACCCGCCTAATATTTCCGCTGTAGAGTCACCATGCGCAAAAAATTTGTCATCAGCTCAATACTCGCCCTGTTCGCCGTAGCGCTCACTTATATGGTGTGGCCAGCGATCATTTGGGCACTGCTGTTAATTATCCCGCTGATATTAGTGGGCAGCTACGACATGGTGCAGCGCAAACACGCTCTGTGGCGCACGTTCCCAGTGATTGGCCGTGGCCGCTGGTTCATGGAGTTTGCTAGACCGTTTTTGCGTCAGTATTTTTTTGAATCCGAAACCGACGGAGTACCCATTAATCGCATGTTTCGCTCGGTGATCTACCAGCGTGCTAAGGGCAGCCGCGATACCATTCCCTACGGCACTAAGGTTGATACACAGCGAGTGGGTTATGAATGGATAGGTCACTCTATGGCAGCCATTAATAACCTGCATGGCCGCCCCGAACCGCGCATCACCATTGGGGGGCCACAATGCAGCAAACCCTATGATGCTAGCATCTTAAATATTTCGGCCATGAGTTTTGGTGCCTTAAGCTCCAACGCCATCCGGGCGCTAAATAAAGGGGCAAAAGCAGGCAACTTTAGCCACAACACCGGCGAAGGCAGCGTTAGCCCTCATCACCTAGAACACGGCGGTGACTTGGTATGGCAAATTGGTACCGGCTATTTTGGTTGTCGCGATAAGGAGGGGAACTTTAACCCTGACACCTTTGCCGCCATGGCCAAAAAAGACAATGTAAAAATGATAGAAATTAAATTATCCCAGGGCGCAAAACCAGGCCACGGCGGTATCTTGCCTGCCGGAAAAAATACCATTGAGATTGCACAAATCCGCAGTGTAGAAGCCGGTACCCAAGTGGACTCTCCCCCTTCTCACAGCGCATTTTCTACTCCCATGGAAATGATGGAATTTATTCATGAGCTGCGCACCTTATCGGGCGGAAAACCCATTGGTTTTAAATTATCTGTGGGTCGTAAAAGTGAATTTTTTGCGGTGTGCAAGGCCATGATTGCCAGCAAGATTCAACCGGATTTCATTACGGTGGATGGTGGTGAAGGCGGTACCGGGGCGGCCCCCTTAGAATTCTCAAATTCGGTGGGCATGCCATTAAGAGAAGCGTTAAGTTTTGTGTGCGACACCCTCATTGGTTTTGATCTTAAAAAAGACATTAAGGTCATTGCCAGTGCTAAAGTTTTTACTGGTTTTCATTTGGTTAAAAACTTTGCCCTGGGGGCCGATGCCTGCAACAGTGCACGCGGCATGATGGTGGCGCTGGGCTGTGTGCAATCTTTGGTATGCAATACCAACGAATGTCCGGTGGGCGTGGCCACTCAAAACCCCACCTTGGCAAAAGGGTTAGTGGTAAGCAACAAGGCAGAGCGCATTGCACGTTTTCAGCAATCCACGGTAAAAGCCACCAGCGAAATAATTTCAAGCGCCGGGTTAGAGCACCCCAATGAACTTAATCGTTCACACATTTATCGCCGTGTGAGCCAAACCCAAATTAAACGCTACGATGAAATTTACCCTTATCCTCAGGCAGGGTGTTTGTTAACAAAAAACTACCCGGAAAAATTCGCGCTGGAAATGCTGGAATCTTGCCCGGAGAGTTTTATGCCTCCCCCAATAGACACGCCCCAAAAAGGCTAAGGGTTAAATATTAGGGGTTAGGCAAGGCCAGTAACATGTTTACTTCACGGGACACCGTCCAGCTGGCATCGCATACGGTTCTGGCCACTTCCTGATCATCCACATAAAAAGCCAGCTCCAGTTTTTTCTGGGGCTGAAATTGCCAGATGGCATCTTCCTGATATGGGCACGGCCGATAGGCCATGACATTTAACAGAGCTTGCTCTTGCGAAATGGCCAATAACACCTGGATACGTCCCTTGTTTAGCACTACGTCTTTCACGGTAAAGGCACTATCATTAAAGTGCCATTTGGCAGCAAGAATTTGGCGCTGACCATGAAAGAAAAAAGATCCCACGGCCATCACCAGTACCGCACTCAAGACTAAAACTTTTTTATTTATCATCATTAATTTATTTCCTGATATTTAAAATATTTAGGTACCGAACCTATAGAATAGAGGCGCACATTTCATTGATTTAGCTTGGTCACTATGCGCCTTTTAGGCTGCATTATATTGGCGCCCAATACTTAATATTAATAGGCTCATATAAACGCCATTTATTCCGTGCGTTTTATGTTGTCCGCTCCCGCCAAATACTTAAGCCTTAAGCCTAAGTGCTAGCAAAACATAGTAAAAAAGGTTACTCATTAGGGACACCTCAAATAATAAAAATACAAAGGATGTCCCATGAATCATCCCCTTTCCGATAAAGATCGCCGCTATAGGCGTTATGTTTTATTCCTGCTAACTGTGGTTTATGCCCTGAACTTTGTTGACCGACAAATCCTAGTGATACTGTCCGAGTCTATCAAATTGGATATGGATTTATCCGATTCACAACTGGGACTGTTAACCGGTTTTGCTTTTGCCATATTTTATGTGAGCGTGGGCATCCCTATTGCTCGCTGGGCCGATAGAGGTAACCGACGCAATATCGTGGCCCTTGCCGTGGCTACGTGGAGCGGTATGACCGCATTATCTGGCCTTACCCAGAATTACTGGCAGTTATTAATGGCCCGCATCGGGGTAGGTGTGGGCGAAGCCGGTGGCAGTCCACCGGCTCATTCCATTTTATCGGATTATTATCCGGTGAAAGAACGTGGCCGTGCCATGTCCATTTACTCCACCGGAGTCTACATAGGCGTATTGCTGGGCTTTTTGGTGGGGGGCTGGATTAATCACACCTACGGCTGGCGCGTGGCATTCTTCGCGGTAGGCTTGCCCGGTTTCATCGTGGCGTTACTGGTGCGCTATACACTAAAAGAGCCCAAGCGTGGCCAAATTGATGGCCAGCAGGATCAAGCTCCTTCTAGCCTGCGCCACACCTTGCAAACCATGTGGCAAATGAAATCGTTCCGCTGGTTCACTGTGGGCGCGGGTCTCACGGCCTTTACCTCTTATGGCATCGGCAACTTTACGCCCTCTTTTCTGATTCGCTCCCACGGGTTTGACAGCATGCAGGTGGGCATTGCACTGGCGGTCTGTGCGGGCTTGGGTGGTGCTATCGGTACCTTTTTGGGCGGCTTATTTGCCGACAAACTGGGGCAAAGAGATATGCGCTGGTACCTATGGATTGCGGCCATACCCTGCATGTTGGCGGTGCCCTTCACGGTAAGCGCCATGTTTGTGGACAGCTCACAGCTAGTATTGGTTGCTCTGTTTGTATCTACCATGCTGGGCGCCTTCTATCTTGGCCCCACCATCGCCATCACCCATACGCTGGTGAGCCCTGGCATGCGTGCCATGGCCTCAGCTGTTTTGTTTTTCGTCTTGAATCTCATTGGGTTGGGCTTGGGACCATTAAGTGTGGGCATACTCAGCGATGCCCTGGCCCCAAGTTTAGGTGGCGACTCGTTGCGCTATGCCATGGCCATATTGTCTTTCATGGGACTGTTTGCCGCCATTTGTTATGCCATGGGAGCACGTCATTTACTGCACGACCTGGCCAAGCGCAATGAGCTTGAGGACAGCTCAACAACAGATGACAGCGACGATGCCCTAGTAACCACCTAACCTTACTTACCTGACCCTGGAAACGGGTACAGACTCCAAGTCAATATGGCCTTATACTGCCCATATTGATTTGGAACCCTCTATGGCCATCCCCCCAAAAAACGATGCACACCAGCAATTAAAAAACGGCTTTGAGGCGTTAATTAAAAAGCCCATTAAAAGCTGGGATAAAATTGTTCAAAAATTCCACAAACGAGAGTTCTGTGCCCAGGAGCACTGGGTTAAGGCGGGCGATTACTGCCAGGAAATATGTTTTATTCAAAGTGGTTTAATTCGTGTTTATTACATAGACGCCGACGGCAACGAAGTGAATCAGCACTTTTACCAACCCGGAGAAGCCTTATCTCCCATCAGCTCTATCATCAACGATGAACCTTGCCAGTATTACATTCAGGCACTTGAACCCACCAAAGTGATGTTAGCCGACACCGTAGACCTATATCACAGCCAGGCAGATAACCCAGAGTGGTTAAGACTTGAGCTAAAAATATTGCAAAATGTGTTTGTTAAAATGGCACGCCGTGAAGCGCAATTATTGTTAGGCAACGGTGAACAACGCTATAAATGGTTTTGCAAACACTACCCTGAATTGCTGGAAAAATTACCCCAGTATCATGTTGCTTCTTTTTTAGGCATTACGGCGGTTTCCCTGTCTCGCATTCGTAAAAAAATGAAGGATGATTAACCAGCAAGCCTGTTAAGGCCTGCACTCCCCTTCCTAAAAGCGTTTCCTTGCATTTTTTGATCTAAATTAACTATTTTCGTATTTTGCAGGGCTTTGCCTCCTGATTATTTTTATTTTTCTGGCATACTGATGCACGTTTATGAACAAGTGAGCGCCCACTTAACGGTGCTTCGTTAAAAATGAGTTGGTTCATTCATGCATAGAAAAATAATTAACCTGCAATTTCTGTTGTTGACTGCGTTGTTTTCTCCTGCCTTGCTGGCCAGCCCAGACTTTAATGACGATGCATTTGCAGAGTTTAGTCTGCTGGATGAACCCACCATGGACATCCCAGTGGTATTAACCGCCGCCCGCCTGCGTCAATCCCAATTAGATACTCCTGCATCAGTGACCGTTATCGAAGCTGACACCATCGCGGCTCTGGGTTTTAAAGATATAGAAGATATTTTTCGCCTAGTGCCCGGCATGTTGGTGGGTTACCACAGCGCAACCGGTGAGAAGAGCCCGTCGGTGAGTTATCACGGCACACAAGCGGCCGAACACCGGCGTCTGCAAGTATTAATTGATGGCCGCTCGGTTTATAAACCGGCCCTGGCGCAAGTAGATTGGGTAAATATTCCCCTGGCCATCGAAGACATTGAACGCATTGAAGTGATTCGTGGCCCCAGCTCTGCCACCTATGGGGCTAATGCTTACCTTGGCACCATTAACATACTCACCAAACACCCCAATGCCAAAAAAGGTATGACCGCCAAGGTGCGCGCTGGTAATCGCCATGTGAGTGATGCCTACGTTAACTTGTCTGGACAAGTGGGCCAAACCGATATTCATCTTACCCTGGCCAATAAACACAAGAGTGGCTTTGATTATTTACGAAATGACGAAGGCAACAACCGAGATTCTGTGTCTTCGGTATTCACTCAGGTGCGTACTTTCACCCAACTTAACTCAAGTTCCAGTTTCGAATGGCAGTCGGGTTACAAAACTGGCAGGAACCTGCAAAAGCAATCTAGCAGCGATGACATAGTGTATAAGACTGACGAAGATATAGAGGCCCAGGACTTGTTTGTATGGAGCAAATACAATTATGAGTTCTCAAATCGTCAATTTTCTCATTTGCAGGTATACAGCCAAAACTTTAAACGCACTCAGGAATTTCACGCTTGCCAAGAAGTAGCCGTAGGCACTACCTATTGCGGTGATTTAGATAAAAACATCAACGAGACCAAGTCAGAAGTTGAATACCAGCACACCTCCACCTGGAACGAGAATTTAAGGTCGGTGGCCGGTGTCCGTTTGCGTCTTGATGAACTGGAATCCCTTACCTATAACAATGGCCGCAGCGACAACCTTAATTCCAGTGTATTTACCAATGTGGAATACCGGTTTGCCAAGGACTTTATTTTAAACCTTGGGGGAATGTACGAGTCGGATGATTTGAATGGCGAGAACTTTTCGCCCCGGGTGGCTTTGAACTATCACTTAAGTTCCAAACAAACTCTAAGGTTTATTTACTCAGAGGCCATTCGCTCTCCCAGTTTGTATGAAAAAAATGGCCAGCTGGCCGTCATACTTTACAATGCCACCGTCAATAACGTTGAGGCAGGGACCATCTCTTTGCCTGACAAGAGGGAAGGCAACAGTGAATTACTAAACGAAAAGATCTACAGCCATGAAATAAGCTACTTTGGTTTACTGCCTGCCATTAACGGACAACTGGATATAAAGCTTTTTTACGATGAACTCAACGGGCTCATTTCTGAAGGGCTAAGTTTTAAGGACACGCTAAGCAATGACAACAGGCTGGTACAGAAAGGCTTAGAAGGGCAATTGAGTTGCACACTGGATGACGAAAACAAGTTAATCGTTTCATTTTCATTGCTGGAGACCAAAAATGACTTCCCGGGTAACAATGACAATATATCCAAAGAAACCAATCTATCGGCCGACAGCAGTGGCTCGCTAGTATGGCTACATGACCTGCACCAAAACACTCAACTGGGTGCCGCCTATTACCATGTGAACAACTGGGGAGAACAGATAGATGCAGAAGGGGTGCAGTTTTCCCGCCTGGATTTGAATGTGAATCACATGTTACCTTTAAGCCATGAATACCAGCTTAAACTGCAAGGGGCGTTGCAGTACCGATTGGATAACGACCCCTTGTTATATAACAATAATAATTACAGCGACGACCTGCACGCCTACGCCTCTATGGAATTAAGTTTTTAATTTTTTCGGCTGGCCTTGCGCTCGGTTAACTAGACGCCTCTTGGTTTTCATACAAACACACTCGATTACGGCCGCTGTTTTTTGCTTCATACATAGCCGTATCTGCCTCGCTCACACTGATCTGAATATCATTAAAATCGGTTATCTGACACACGCCGAAGCTTGCGCTAAATCGTAAGGTTTCGCGGTGCCCTCTTATCCTTATGGCTTCGGCCTCCTCGCGCATGCGCTCGGCGGCTAACATGGCCGCTAGGTCGTTGGCCTGCGGTAACAGAATCATAAATTCTTCCCCACCGTAACGAGCTAAAATATCATCGCCCCGAATCATACGCTGCAAACAGGCAGCAAAAGCCTTAATCACCTTGTCGCCGGTGTCATGGCCATGTTTGTCGTTAATCTGCTTGAAGTTATCTATGTCACACATAATAACGCTGATGGGGTATTGGTAGCGGTTAGCTGACTTCAATATCTTTTGGGATTCTTCTAGAAAATAGCGACGGTTATGCAGGCCGGTCATGGGGTCGGTAGATGCCAACAAAGCTAACTCATACTGGGCATCTAGCATGTAGCTTGAAATCAAAAATAAAGTGAGGCCGCTGATGTAAGCGGGGGCAGAAATAACACTTAAAGAATCTTCAATATGAAAATCATCATAATGGCTCAAGTCCCCCCCCTGGATGCCTAGTAATTCCAGAAAAAAGAGCCCACTCCACAGCGCTAGTACCAGCGCCATACCTTTATCCCCCGCATTGCTTTTAGGGCGACGTTTTAACAGGGCATAACAACCTATCATGGCACACACTATCTGCAATATATGCCCCGTCACTATGCTGTCTCGCATTGATACTACATCATCAATTACAAAGATCAGGACCAATACATACACCAGATAATCAGGCAAGGTACTGCCGCAGCGCCACAATATTCCCAGCAGCAAACTGCCTGCAGAAATGGCCAGACTCAGGTCCATAGCCAATCTAACCAAAGGGTTGCCCCATTGGTCTTCAGCCATGATCAGGATAAATACCATTAGGGTGGATATATAGAACACCCTAAATGCCAAACGCGCGGGTTTGGCCCCCGGCCTGTCCTGAAACAGCCAGGAGGCCATTAACATGATCACAGAGATGCAGCCGACACTGATGGCTATCGACATGCTTATATCCATTCCCGTCCCTCCGCCGTACATCCCTTTAAATATAGACTATGCAGGCTGATTTGGGTTATTTGCGCCAGAGCATGGGTGACAGCCCAAAAAAGAGGCAAGATTCCACTTAACCAGAGTCGCTGCTGTCCTTGGTTTAAAGGGTGGGGGGGGTTAATGGCAAGAGGGCACCCTGTGCCCAAAAAGTCGCTCACGGGGTGAGCTCGTACGGGGTTGGCTATGCAGGCTTCTTATCATTACGGTTCGTCCTGAACGTAAAAGCCCCGGCAAGTAACAATACTTGGCGGGGCTAAACACTTAACTGTGAGGGTGTTAGCAGCTGATATTAGATCTCAGCAGCTAAACGCGTACCCTGGTCAATAGCACGTTTGGCATCCAGTTCGGCGGCCACATCGGCACCACCAATCAGGTGATGAGGCTTGTTAAGGCCGTCAACCAATTCACGCAATGGGTCCTGACCGGCACAGATAATCACGTTATCCACATCCAGCACTTCAGTGTTGCCGTTAACCGTTACGTGCAGGCCTTGGTCATCAATCTTGTCGTAGCTGCAACCAGGCATCATGTTCACGCCCTTGTTGATAAGGCCAGCGCGGTGAATCCAACCAGTGGTTTTGC
>Ga0209290_1000658_pt1 | contig 22361 bp, 19 predicted proteins | sample EN1Hudsemesocosm_2_FD_184632 | JGI IMG/M metagenome (GOLD analysis project Ga0209290, IMG submission 184632) | Methane-oxidizing microbial communities from mesocosms in the Hudson Canyon - EN10B Hudson Canyon (SPAdes) (version 2) | ecosystem: Environmental > Aquatic > Marine > Cold seeps... | reverse complement strand
AAAAATCGATTCGTTTGTTACGTACAAGCGTAAATAACCATGTACTCACAGATGACTTTTCAACGTCAAATAAATGTGATTTTTGCCAGACGGCCAGCATAACCTCTTGTACGATATCCTCAGCCTCATTTGGCTGACACCCTCTTGAAATGGAATATGCCTGTAAGCGTGGTGCGAACAAATAATAGAGTTGCTCTAACGAGCACCTGTCCTTATTGCGAATTCCAGCAATAAGCTGTAATAACTCCTTGTTTGTAACATCACTGCCAGCCATTTTTTAAAGCCCGAACTACTTAAAAGAACCGAATACCCAGTCAAAAAATGAGGTGATGAGGGTTTTTTTGTTTTAACCCCTCGCTCCTTATTAGGTGCAGTCTATCACAGCCACATTCAGAAAAAGTAGTAAAGTATCTGGTCAAAGCAAAACATCAACTTAAAATCATGATACCAGCTCTTAGCTAATGCCATAACCCAAAATACCCCACCATGACTTTGCCATTATGGGGTATTCATTATCGGGATTTGAACACAATATTAACACTTAATGGTTAAACCTAAGAGAAGAACAGGTATTTAATTACCTTTTTTAAGTGCTTCTTTCTAGCTTCATAATAATAGCATTGACTATCGATTACTTTGGCAACACCACAGATTTGAGCACATGTAGATGCTCCCCACCCTAGTGGCTGTGCAAGCGGATATAGTCATGGAGTGTCAAGTGTCCTTAATTATGATTATTTCTTTGTGAGGACAGGCTAAACCAGCTGAATATTAAGCCCTCGTTCAAACATCCAAATAGTACCATACGTGACCATAACACAGGCGCTAAAAGGTAATACTACACGATGATAAAACCAATTTTTACGCATTAAATACATGATGGGTAACATAGCGCTAACAATCGCCAACTGGCCTATTTCGACGCCAATATTAAAAGCAAATAAACTGGTAGAAAAAGATGCTAGAGGTAAATTCAAATCGACCAGAACACTGGCAAAACCAAAGCCATGTATCAAACCAAACCCACCTGCAACTTGCCAGCGATAGCGATAAAACCTAGCAAAAAACATCATCAAGCCACTCAGTGCTACTGAAATTGCAATCACCGTTTCAACCAACACACCAGGTAGGCTTATTACCTTTAAAGTCGCTAACGTTAAGGTAATTGAATGAGCAAGCGTAAACCCGGTCACGACGGTCAAAACGTCCTTTAGCATCGGTTTGAAACGTTCATGAGTCTGACGCTGCCCACCTTTAAAAATAAATACGGAGGGAATTAACAAAGCTAATAAAAATAATATATGATCTAGGCCAATCCAAATATGCCAAATACCTTCTCTTATATATTGGATGAAACTATTTATTTGAAAATAACCGGCAAACACTGAATTTGAATGATTCTTTAACGACACACTAGGTGAGTCAGGAGAGAACACGAAGCTTGAAGTTGTTTGCTGGTCAGTAAATTTCAAGAACCCTCGATGTAACGGATCCTGCTCAAAAAATAATTGATAGTCGATCGTGATACCTGGTCCTGACTGCTGACATTTAATGATAAAAGGTAAATATAGATACAAACCGGTATTTAGGTCATCTAACTGAAAATCTGTTTTTTTCACACGACAAGGTTGGCCATCATGCCGTATTAATAATGTTGATAATAGGCGATTAGTCAGTAGCGCTTCACTCAGAGAAAGTTCTCCCCACGTTATTTTTTGATCGCTGTTTTGATCCAGTGCAAGTTCATTTCCATACAAGGTATCTAATACATCTAGCGGTACCCTCCACTCCCCTTGCCACTCTTCTTGCCATTTTCCATCACTCAGCTGACTAATACCTTTGTTAATTGACAAAAAGCTGTCACTGGTCTGATGGCAAAGTGCAAAGGGCCCGTAACAAACTAAAAACGCTATAATCAGTCGTTTTTTCATGAGCTTAGCGCCACTTTCAGAGTAGAAGTAATTAATAATGGGGACTTATTTCCAATTAACATTAACCACGCATTCACTTCATTTAATACTACTTTGTTGTTCGCTAGTTGAGCTGCCGAAATTAGTAATTGGGTATCAGAAATTTCTTTTTGATGCTGCCAATTCCTATAGGCGTTTTGAACCGCTTTTTGAGGATCAGGCAAAATATTTAGGTAAAATTGTGCCAAGTCCTTTGAAATATCGATATCACCTCGTTGCTCATTAAGGTCAAAGCTCGCTTTTAGTGTTTGTATTAAATTAATTGTTTCAGGTAATTCGAGTGCTTTACTCGCTATCGTACGTTGAATTAATACACTGTTTCCATTCATGGAAAGCGGTAATAAATTAAGCACCGATGTCCACCGCTGTTCGGTTATTAACAACTTAGCATATCGATTAATTAGAAAGGCAGAGTCCGGTTGAAAGTAAAGGGCTTGACGATAATGTACCTCAGCCTCTATTGGTTGTTCAGCAGATTGGTACAGTTCAGCAAGTGTCGTATGAACTTCTTTTTTCAGATGATCCGGGACATTAACAGAGTCTGATAATAGTTGTTCTAATTGATGAGCAGTTTGTGAGGGGTCAGCCGTCAATACTTTCACTTGAGCGATGCAATTAAACGTAATCAGCGGATCTGACAACAGTAATAATTTCTTACAATCATGTAAAGATGCTTGCAATTGGCCAGTCACACGATAGGCGTTGGCTCGCAATAATAAGGCTTGAACATCTCGGGACTGTATCGCAAGTATGCCACTTAGGTCTTCAATGGCTAAATCAAACTTGTGCGAGTGTTGGTTAATACTTGCGCGTAGAAACATTATGTCTAACGACGCCTCTTTTTGTTCCCACCAAGGTGCTAGTAAACCCTGAGCATAGGCGAGATAACGAGGGTCATTTTTTTCTAATCCGTATTCAACAAATTTTTTAGCTTGAGAAATAACCTCTACATCACTGCTTACCCTCTCACCGTTTAACTCACTTCTGATTGAAAGAACCGGATATGTCCTTTCTAATACCACGTCATATATATTGTGCGGTGTATAAGGCTGTGCAAATAAATAGCCATTATTCAGACATAAAATAACCGTAAAAATACGTATAAAGAAAGCAGCGAAAAAGCGCTGCTCCTCATAACTTATACGGTATTTTAGCTTCAAACCACTATTATAGAATGGCATCAAAAGCTGTTTCATCTTCATTGTCTCCAGGGTTAGAACCTGCATCAAATTCAAATACCAAGTTATTAATATCAACTGGCTCAGCCGTATCTAAGGTTTGATTTTGAATTAGACCGACAACAAAACTATTGAAGTCGGTCCTATCATCATCAACACTAGTAGTTGAGTTTGAGTTACTTCCCCCGCAAGCACTCAATAACACGCTTGCAACAAATAACGACACATATTTTATCTTCATCATATTCTTCATCGAAAATGCCTCTTAAAGGTTAACCTAGTTGATAGCGCCGGCTGTTGGTATACGTAGATATGGGAACTCATTTGAAAATTCCGTCGCATCAAGTGTCGCACCATCCGTTAACGGAGCGGTACGATTAGGCGCAATCGTAGCGTCTGGAATCAATGCGCCCATCGCAACTCTCAAAACAATATCAACTACATCATCACCAGGACGACGCCCATTAGGGAACCCTGAAGTATCAGCACCTAACGCACCTAAGTTATTTTGAGTAGCGGCTGGTTTAGCATCAATACTGGTATTTAAGCGCAGCATTTCAGAACCGACAACATTCGCAGGCTTATTTAAATCCGTTAAGCCAGTTAAAAATGTTTCAACTAGATCTGTACGTGGGTATAAATTTGGAGCCACTGCGGTACCTTCAAATAAAATTTCTAATAGCATAGGAAAGGTTGGGTTTGTCACATAGGTTGCAAACTGCCCATCGTGCATTGGCTCACTGGCATTAAAACTGTCTTTATCTTTTAGACCAATTACCAGTTCATTGACCAAAGGCATCCCTAATCTTGAAACCTGTGTCCAGGCCCCTCCTTTTACAGCAGCCGCTTTATTATTGCCGGCACCAGGAAATGGGTTTATAACACTTGCTTGCCTAATGCTGGCCGTTGTCCATGCCCCAATTACATCTTCTGAACCTTGAGTAAGACAAGTAATCGGTACTTCTAATGCAATAGAAAGAACGTTGGTACCAGCGATCACATTCGACTTACCATCTACAGGACCAAGTGGATTCGTATTTACCAGGTCAAATATCTCACCCAGATTAACAGCGAAAGACTCATCTCGCTGCCCGACAAAAACCTTACCTGCAGAAGCACAACCCGGTACCGTCATATTATAAATATGCGTTTTGGCATAGTCAGAATAATTACTGATAGATTTATTACCAATATTATCCATTGGCTTTCTGAAAGTACTACTACCGTTTACAGCATTGACAACCGCTGTTGAACCACCCGTTCTACGATCACCTAAAATTTGATCAAGCGTGTAGGTTTGACGAACATAAACATTGTCAGTATCTGTCGCACCTGGACCAATAGGGCCAATATTTTTTAAAGGCACAGAAACCTGTTCGCTGCCAATATTTAGTTGTAAGTCATTTACGACATTTTGAAAACGAAAAGAATAAGTAATATCTTCAACGGCATCGCCATTGTTATCAATATGTATTTGATACAGGGCATCAGTTTCCATATCAAAATAGTTTGGGCCACCATAAGCAACTTGCAATGGGTAGTAGTTTGCAACCAGTGTAATAAAATTTTCTCGATCAGTTTCATAACTACGGAACATATAGAAGTCAGAACCATCTACTTTTGGCATGCTGGTAATAAAAGGTGCTTCACGATGGCTAGAGGCTAAAGCCGTGGTGGTTGCCAAAGTGGAAATCCCACCTAATGCAAGGGTGGTAATCGTGGCCGCTATTAAATTTTTCTTGTGATGAAAGATCGTCATTTGTTCTCCAAATAATTAGTAATGTACATTCAAATAACAACGGTTCGACTCCCTAATAGGTCATCAAGCGTTGATGCATGGATATATACGTAATGGATTCAAATTTAGATGCATCTTTTTTCAATTATTTTTTTATCACAGTTTTTCGAGATATTTCACCCCTCTTATTATTAAATTTTTTAATCAATAGACAAATGCATCCAAACTAGCGGAATAGACGTATAACTATATATATTCACAACTTTAGGACGATCATGGCAGAACAAGCAGAACTTATGCGTTTGCTTCACGCAACCGCACAGGGAAACCAACAATCCTTTGAACAGCTCTATCAATTAACCGCGCCAAACTTATTTAGTTTGTGTATTCGAATGCTAAAAAATAGTGAAAGCGCTGAAGAAGTGATGCAAGAAGCTTTTGTTAAAGTGTGGCACCATGCTTCTGAATACCATCAGGACCGAGGTCAGGTGAGTACCTGGCTTACCAGTATTGTTCGTTATCGTGCCTTAGACCGAATACGCAGCCAAAAGCCCACTGAACCTTTAGATGACGACCATGATCAAACAATGAGTGACGCCCTCGGCCCTTTAGAGTGGACCATCAAAGGTACCGAAATGAATGAACTTGAAGCTTGTTTAGATGAGCTCAATGATAGTCAAAAGGAAGCCATCGTACTTTCGTTTATAGAAGGCTTAACCCACCAAGAGCTCACCGAAAGAACACAATCTCCGTTGGGTACCATTAAAAGCTGGATTCGAAGAGGCCTACAAAGTTTAAAGGGGTGTTTAGCAAAATGAATTATCTAAAGCCTGAATTACTCGAACAATTAGCGGCAGAATATGTACTAGGAACGCTTCATAGTGGAGCAAGAAGACGCTTTGAACAACTGATGATGGAGTCGTACCGTATTCGAAGTACCGTCTGGGAATGGGAACAACATATCAACCCCATTGCCAAGAACATCCCTGACATTCTGCTTCCGGATTCTATTTGGAAAGGCATTCAACAACGTATTAATCCACCATATTTTGCACAAACAGCAGATAAACAAACTGGATGGCGTAGCCTGTTCTTATGGCAAAGTTGGGGGGCGGTAAGTACCGCTTTTGCTATCGTATTAGCCTTATTCATTTCATTGCAAACACCGCCAAAGGTCGATCGACTCAACCAAGTAGCCGTGTTTAATAATGAAAAAAATGAGCCGCTATGGCTTATTAGCAGTAACACTGAAACAGGACAACTTGCGATTAAACCCATTAACGCTCAAGCCGTTGCTGTTGATAATAAAGCCTTTGAACTTTGGATGCTGCCTACAAGCGGACAACCGAGGTCGCTGGGTTTAATGCCCGTTTCAGGCAAGAAGCAGGAAATGGTATTATCTCCTCAGTTGTTAAGTATATTGCAGTCGTCACAAGGTCTAGCGATTAGCTTAGAACCATCAGGCGGCTCGCTCACAGGTTTACCAACTGGGCCAGTAGTTTATCAAGCCCCACTAATAGAACTGTAGTTTTACGTTAGAATAGTGGAGCCTTAAAAAGGCTGAATTTCATTAATATCAGCTCAAATAAAAGTTAGAACTATAAGTTTTTTCTTGTCCAATCGAGGTATTGAGACCATAGTGTTTGTATGGTATCAATACTGCTTCAGCTATTATTATCATTCTATTAAGCACCCAAAAATAAAAGTTAAAAGCCTTCAAAGAAAATTTTCACCCTAGTAGTCTTCTTGTCACTTCGGTATCTATTCATAATTTCTATAGTATTTTCAATGCCGCCGGTAAACAAGCCGAGTCACTGAATGAGGCCTGGCTAAATGTCGGCATCCAAACTAGTTTCGCCATCAGCTTTCTACGAACTAAAAAGGTAACGCTTTGGCTATGAAACTAGTGAGATTTTGACTGACGAATTAGTGTCGCTAACGGCCCAGACCGAACGCTTTTGAGTTGAACCAATCGCCAAGCTCTCTATCGTGCTAATTGAGAGTTAGGAGCGTTCCCTTTCTGATTGCCGAGGTGGTGCTTTATCTGAGCACAAAACGATCCTTTTTAGTGACAATATATTGGCTTGATATTGAGCAAAAGCTGGCAAGCTCCTAGTATTGTAGATACCTGATGGCGGTAGAGTAGTTCCATTAGTATAGAAATACCTAACTAGTTCATACCGTTAAATTTTATTTTTCTAACCCTTATCATTCATGGGAGAGAGGAAGTAATGATCGTTTTTTCTACTATTTAATAAAGGCTTTGACCTTACAGTTAATTTAATATTTTTGTATGGCTATTAAACAGACGGAGGCCTACACAGCCTTCTAGGATTTTTATTTGCTGACTAATAGCGGAGGGACTGACATTTAAGCTAGCGGCCGCAAGTTTGAAACTTCCCTGTCGGACAACTGCGACAAATGCTGTGAGATATTGTATCGGCGGTAGACGATGCTAACCAGACAAACACAATGTAATCCAATTCAGAAAAGTGAAAAACGTTAGCTTCAGTGCAGCAATATAAGATTAGAATTTCTAATGTATTGGTAAGATATTCGCGTTTGTAAATTGACTTATTTCTCTAGATGATAAGTGCTATTCGGTGTCGGAAGATGGGAACCTTCTAATTTCCTAGATTTTGGTTTCGATGATATCTAGTTTGCCGCTTGGGGACTAAACCAGCGTCCATGCTAGCCCCGCCTTAAGTAGTTTATAGGATTAACAAAATGAACGGATATGTAGAGATCGAAGTGCCCAATGAGGGTACTGCCGATATAAATTACAAAGTTTTTGTTAAGGAGCACAAAAACGCTCCCCGCGTCATATTGATGCATGAAATATATGGTTTGAATAAAGAGTGCCTCGAGTTTGCGGATCGATTGCATAACGACGGCTACTCAGTCTATCTGCCACTTTTCTTTGGGGAGCTGGGAGAAACAGATACCCGACGCGGACTGAAGTTTTGCCTATCGAAGGAATTTATGAAATTTTCAGGCGAGAACGGGGAAAGCCAGGTGATTTCATGGCTCAGAGGGCTTTGTAGGCACTTGAAAAGTGACTCTGACGGTAAGATTGGGGTCATTGGAATGTGTATGAGCGGTGGATTCGCCTTGGCGATGGCCGTCGAGGATGGGGTTGCAGCCCCCGTGATAGGGCATCCAACCCGTGCATTTAGAAGGGGTGGAGCAGACACCAACCCGAAAATCATAGGCATATCTGAGAGAACGGTTGATTATGCTTGCAACGAAATAATTCGACAGGACAAAAAGATCATTGGATTTCGTTTGCCCTTCGATCAGTTCTCTCCCAGCAGGATTATGGATCGACTTGATGATCGACTTGATGATCGACTTGAGGTATTCCAACCGAAGGCGATGGAGTGTTTCCGGAACGGACCTAATCCATTTAAGCACTCTCTGCTAACCAGCAGCTACCCAAGAAACCCTGAGGCGAAACCAAATAATACGGCCGTCAAGGCGTATGAAAAACTTAAGCTATTCCTCACAAACAACCTGTAAGTTTGAACTTAATGCCTTGTTTAATGGCGAAAAGTGCACGAGCAAATAATGTCAAATTAAAGTAGTTGCCGGCAATCTAACAACATTTATAAAGAACCGATTTTGCTATTAATCTGGCAGGCTTTGGACAGTCTAGAAAGGTAACGCTTTTTGCTCGTAGACAGTCATTTTTGATGTAAACAAAAGGAATAACTTTTGTAGTTTCGTCATCAGATTTTCACGAACTAAAAAGATAGTGCTTTGGCTACAGACTGTGTGAAACACTATGGACTATTTCTTGCCTTAGATATAAGTAAATTACTGAGTAAGTATCACCTAAAAATCAGTGAGTTTTTTATAATTACGACAGTTTAAAAACAAGGAAGTGTAGCTGTCATGTCCCATCATATTAAAGGTAAAAGCCGAGTTCAGGCGACATTCTTTCCAGAAGTATTAGATGACTTCGTCAGTACCGAAAATCCTGTCAGAGTGATTGATGTTTTTGTCAATGAACTCGACTTGATACCAAAGGATACGGGGCGACCTAATTATCATCCTGCTATGTTGCTTAAGTTATATCTTTACGATTACCTGAATCACATTCAGTCTTCGCGTCGATTAGAGCGGGAAGAAAATAGTAATATTGAGCTTATGTGGTTAACCGAGCGGCTTGCTCCAGATTTTCAAAGCATTGCTGACTTCAGAAAAAAATAACAGCAAAGGCATCAAACAAAGCTGCCGAATCTTCATTGGTTTATGTCGTAAGCTTAATATGTTCAGTGATGCGACTGTTGCCATTGATGGCAGTAAATTTAAAGCCTCAAATAATAAATCCAATAACTACACACCAAAGAAAATACAGGTTGAAATTGATCGCGTTGAAAAGCATATCAGTCGATACCTTGCTGAGCTAGATTAATGTGATAACTAGGAAAAAGAAACTGATACCACACCGATAGAAAAGAAAATAACTTGGTTAAAAACACGCTTTACAGAATTAAAAGCACTGAAAGGTAAAGTTGAAGATCACCCCAACAAACAAATATGTACCACAGACCCTGACTCAAGGCTTATGAAGACGGGCATGGCAAGGCAGGTTTGCTACAACCTTCAAAGTGCCTTTGATTGTAAACATCAATCAATCATTGTTCAAGAAGTTACTAATACGTCGGATAGAAGTCAATTATGTCGCATGGGAAAACAAGCTCAAGAAGCCACTGGGATCACAGAGCTTACTGTATTGGCTGATAAGGGTTATTTCAGTGGGCAAGATATTGTAGAGGCTCAAGACCCGGGCATGACACCTCTCGTGCCGTTAATTGATACATCAGGCAGCGTAAAGAAAGGTATATTTAATAAATCTTTGTTTCTGTATGACGCCGAAAAAGACCGGTATATTTGTCCTGCTCAGCAAGAATTTAAACCTAAAGGCATAGCTACTGATAAAGGGCTACGCTACAGAAACTACAACTGTAGCGTTAAAGTTTGTAGCATTAAATCCAAGTGCAACAACAGTCCGGTCCCTCGAAATGTTAGACGGTGGGAGCGTGCCGATCGATTTGAAATGATGACAAAGCTTCTAGAGTCAAAACCTGAGAGCATGTTAATTAGAAAGCAAACCGTAGAGCACTCGTTTGGAACGATCAAATTATGGATGGGAGCCACTCATCTTTTGACTAGAGGGTTTAAAGGGGTAAGTACTGAAATGAATTTACATATTCTGGCTTACAACCTTAAACGCATGATCTCAATATTCAGCGTTAGCGGGTTAATAAAAGAGATGGTGGCGCAGTCATTCTAGACTTGATCTAAGATTGTAACGTGTATTTAAACGTTATTAGGCTTGAGTAAGCGGGTCATTCAAAAAAAGCCCTATAATTATCAAAATAAGAGTTCCCTCCAGGTAAGCAGCCGTAAAGTTTAAAGTAGTCGTTATGACTGTTTTAAATCCATTTCTAGCTTTAATTCGAGTTTTTTACACAGCCTGAGTTATTAGCAATACCTTTTAGATCCGCATAAAACTGAGAATAAGATCCCGAAAGCGATACCTTTCTGATTGCCGATAGAGTGCTTAATATGAATTAAAAGCGCTCCTTTTAATATTAAAATTTTTTAAGTTTATTTCAAGTTATTCGTATTTCTCATAGGCCGTAGTTGCCACTCAGAAGTCATTCACATTGGGCTCTGTTTAGATTCAAAACGGCACTGTACCATCTTTTGCTTAGCCGTAGAATCAGTAATTCTTAACGACCACTATTAAGTTGAATGCTCCCGATCTATACAAAAATTTGAAAAAGAGTAAGTGATAGCAACATAGTTTTTTTGCTTTTCAGCTCAGAATAAAAATATTTCTTAAGGGCGAGGACTTGCCACTCAGCTCTTCAAAACAATAAATGTCTCCTTTAGCCTGGCTTCGATGATTTGATAGATCATCCAATCACCGAAATACAATGTCTACTTTTGAGTGTAGACGCCAATACCGCTTTAAAACCGAAAACCTGAAAAAATCCCGTTCCACTGATTCTCCGGTGATGAGCTTTGAATCGAGTGTATCGGCAAAAGTCGAGAGCTCGATAGAGAATAATATGAAATGCTAAAGACCGCTTATGGCTGTACTAAGACAAATACTTTTACTCAAATTTGATGACAACATAGAGCTGCTCTAGACTTTTTGCCAGTCTCTTTCAGCCCCCCATAAATGGTCCATTTTGTAAACCGAACATTAATAGAGCAATTGAGCCAGGCCCTTCTGTTTGCAAGTTACAAGAAATAGTGAGCCAACTCCTTGAAGCTGATTAAAATATATACTAACTTTATTGGTAGTCGACAAAGTGATCACCTGCATGAAAAGCTGTTTTGCTTTTAAAAAATTACACTCTCGACATAAAAATTGATATTTTTGTATCAAGCTGCAATTTTATATAAGGGTCGCTCGATGAACAAAACTATCGTATTGGCTTGTGCAATGATTGTATCAAGTAGCGTGTTTTCTGGCGGTAAACCACACTGGGGTTAATCAGGTCAGCAAGGGCCTGAACATTGGGCTAGATAAGGCATGGTCAATGATGCCAGAGCACATTGGAGATAAACTCGCATTATCAACAACGGTTGGTGCAAATGATATTTTGCCAAAGCAACGAGATTACTACCGATTTAATGGCTCACTGACAATTCCTCCCTGCACTGAAGACGTACGCTGGTTTGTCATGAAACGCGAAGTACCCGCATCTAAGCAACAAATAGTTGCCTTCAAGAATGTGTTGCATGAGCCAAATAACAGACCATTACAGCCAGAAAATGCGCGTACCGTACTGAAGTTAAAGCGTCACCTTAGAAAAAGGTTTTTTGTTTTTAAACAATTTATTCAAAACCATAGGGCTTTTGGAGAGTGAAATGAAAACTTTATTTTTTCCTACATTGGGTTATTTTTATTGTCAGGCTGAGCACAGCATTCCTTCAACCCAAGCCAATATTCCGGCTTCCTCACTCAAACATACTACGAAAAACTAAAGACTGAAAAATCACTCCACTGGTTCGCTTATCACTCCTGGATACAGCTGGCATATGGGTAACAAACTATCAGCACATAGACGACCGACAGCGATACTTCCAGCGCCAGTGATTGGGCAAAATTATTACCTGTACATGATTGAATATATTTATAGCCATAAAGTGCTTGTCTGAGACAATTCATTATACTGAAAAGGGTGAACAACTACCTTGAAAAACGCTGTTTTGCTCTAATCTAATAACAGACAGAAGAGGGACGCAGCGGCGTTTGTTTATTCTGACGAGGGGTCAATGAAAAAAATTGCATGTATTGCTGGTTTTTCACTTCTAGTTCTGACTCTTTTGAGTACCGGAGGCTGGTCTCTGCTGGCTCTTTTCTACGCTGGACCGTCGGATAAATTGTTAAGCCTCCTGTTGTTTGCAGGTTTTAGTGTAGCCTTGTTTAGTGCACTGCTGTCACTGAGTTTGGCCCATTGGCACTGGTATGTAGTTGGCGCTTATTTTGCGCTGTTCGCAGTCATACTACTGTGGTTTGTTAGCATTGAACCTTCCAATACGCGTGATTGGCAAACCGATGTAGCGCTTCTCCCCTCGGCCAAGGTCGATGGCTATATTGTCACCGTGCACAATATTCGCAACTTTGACTATCGTAGTGAGACTGACTTCACCCCAGATTATTACAATAGGCAATTCGATTTGCGCCAGCTCGAAGGGGTCGATGTGGTGACCGTTTACTGGATGGGGCCAGAGATAGCACATGTCTTTTTGAGCTTCGCGTTTGCCGGTGGCGAACACTTGGCGATATCCATAGAAACGCGCAAGGAGAAGGGGGAGGGCTATTCTACGTTGAAGGGTTTTTTCCGCCGTTATGAACTCTTTTATGTGGTGGCCGACGAGCGCGATGTGATTCGCTTGCGTACCAACTATCGTCAGGATCCGCCTGAGGACGTTTATGTTTACCGCGCTGCAGGTTCGCTCGAGCAGGGTCAGCGATTGTTCCTTGAATACATCAAGCAGATCAACGCACTGAATACCGCCCCCCAATTCTACAACACGCTAGCGTCTAACTGTACGACCACGATCTGGCTGAATGCGCATGTAAACGAACAACGTATTCCACTTAACTGGAAAGTCTTAGTAAGTGGTTATCTGCCTGAATTTCTCTACGAAAGTGGACGACTGGATACAGGAGGCCTGCCTTTTGAAGAATTGCAGCAGCAGGTTCACATCAATACCCGTGCACAAGAAGCAGACACTTCAGCCGATTTTTCTCGGCTTATTCGTTTACAAAAAACGCTAACCGAACCTGCCAATACGGCCCCGCTACAGGAAGAGCACTGATGAAAAAAGGATTTCGATGTGGTTTAGTCACGGCCATTACGCCGCTGTTATGGGGTATCACACTCTTGCTGATGTCACTATTAGTCAGAGCTGAAGAAACTGTCAATCCAGTGGGGGATGGCAAGCGCCCTAAAATTTGTCTGGTATTATCCGGCGGTGGTGCACGCGGTGCAGCTCATGTGGGTGTGCTTAAGGTACTCGAAGAATATCGCGTACCGATCGACTGTATTGTTGGAACCAGTATGGGATCACTAGTTGGTGCCGCTTATGCAACCGGTACTACTCTTGAGGAAATTGACCATATCATTGCTGGCATCACAAGCGAGCTGCTGTTTAATGATACTCCACCACGCAAAGAGCTGGCTATGCGGCTCAAGCAGGATGACTATACTATACTTTTTGGCCCCGAGATCGGTGTAAATTCGGATGGTTTGGCGCTTGGCAAAGGGGTTGTGTCAGGAGTACAGCTTGAGACTGTGCTGCGCAGGCTCAGTAAAGCAAAAGGTTATCGCCTGTTTGATGAATTGCCGATCCAGTTCCGAGCGGTGGCTACTAACCTAGTGACGGGCACTGAGGTGGTTTTTAGTGAAGGGGATCTTGCCAGTGTAATGCGCGCCAGCATGTCGGTGCCGGGTGCTGTGGCTCCAGCGGAGTACAGTAACACCATGCTGGTCGATGGTATGTTGACGCGCAACCTGCCTGTAGAGAGTGCACGTGCACTGGGTGCCGATATTATAATTGCAGTTAATGTGGGCACACCATTACTACGGCGCGACCAGCTGAATGGGATACTCGGAGTAACGGGACAAATGCTTAGTATTCTGACCGAGCAGAATGTCCAAGTATCCATCGCCTCGCTGCAAGCAGGTGATATATTAATCTCGCCCGAGTTAGGCGAGTTCTCAACAGGGGATTTCGATCATCTTACGGAGATCGCACCGCTTGGTGAAGTAGCTGCACGCAAGGTCGCCGACCAGCTCAGGCGGTTAGCTATCCCCGCTCCCGAATATGCAACATTAAGGCTGACTCAGCAGTTTCAGGCTACGCCTCCCCCATCTCAGGTCGATGAAATCCGGCTTGAAAATTTGCAGCGAGTAAACCCAGAGTCAGTTCTGTCGTTGATGTTGACCAAGGTTGGTCAACCCATTGTACGGGATGTGCTAAATAGCGATTTACGTCGAATCTACGGTACTGGTGATTTCGAACACGTGAACTATCGATATTTACAGGAAGGAAATCGGCAAATACTTACCATTGATGCGGTGGAGAAATTGTGGGGGCCAGACTATCTGCGATTTGGTCTAGGGTTATCTAGTGACTTTAGCGGAGATGCAGATTTCAATTTGCTCGCGAGTTATCGTAGAACCTGGCTGAATTTATTCGGAGCTGAATGGCGAACCGAGCTCCAGTTAGGCGCTAACAACAGCATTACTACGGAGTTTTATCAACCGCTAAATACGGATGGTTTCTTTTTCGTTGCTCCCCACTTGGCACTGAATCAGAATTCTGTAGACCTCTATGAGGGTAATCAGCGCAGAGCGATTTACGATGTATTTCGAACGCTGGCCGGTGTGGATATAGGCTCGCATTTCTACCAGTATGGTGAGTTCCGGATCGGAGTGGCTGGCGGTACAGCCAATTCCTCTCTGGACTCAGGACCTGAGCTTCTGTCACCAAATAAAGACGAAGTTGCACAAGGTGCATATATAGCAAAATTATTGCTTGATCAATTAGACAGCGTGCACTTTCCTCGATCTGGCTGGCGCGCTTATGCAAACGTTTTTAAATCGAGCAGCGATCTTGGCGCCGATGAAGATTACACCCGCTGGACTGCTGAAAGCTCGATGGCTTATTCATTGGGTGAGAATACGTTTCTACTCGCTTTAAATGGCGGAGATAGTATCGGATCTGACCCGTTACCGGTTTACGACCAATTTCAATGGGGTGGTTTCCTGCGTCAGTCCGGCCTAGCCACTGACCAGCTGACAGGTGGAAGCCTGCGTTTCGGTAAAATTATGTATTACCGTCGAATTTTACGCGGCACTATCTTTGAAGGCGCCTACAGCGGTTTATCGCTGGAGGTTGGCAAAGTTGGAGACCCCCTAGTGCCGAGTAGCTCGGAAGACTGGCTTCGCTCAGGTAGCCTGTTTGTGGCGGCGGACAGCCCGCTTGGACCGGCCTATCTTGGCTATGGGCGAACGGAGGACGGTGAAAGCAGTGTTTACTTTTATCTTGGTGTGCCTTATTGATTGGAGTGAAGTAAACGGTAGCCTCGAGCTTTGGAGGTGCCCATGGAGGTATGACGACTAGCTGGCTTAAAGTGCCTTCTTCCGCCATAAGAGCAATGTACTTATCAAAGAGACTAAAAAAGACCTCTCCTTCGGTTCCGAACTTCCCAGTTTTCGTATTTCTTATTAATTCCACGTACTATCCTTAGCCAATGTGCCAAACTGATAGTGCGTAAACACATTCCAATTACCCTTAAATAAAGGAACATATAGTTTGAAGAAAATTTAAAACCACTGAATCATACGAGTAGCCTGAGAAGGCCTTATGGGTATAATATAAACCGACGCTTAAACAGAGTCGGAAAATATAATGACGAAAGATCTATCAGAATAAATCAGTCATTATTGCAAGGTATTATATTCCTCTAGTTGTTGAAACGACAAGAAACAAGGTCGTATCAATTCGTTTATCGCGTTGGCAATAAACAGGGTAACAGCATGACCGTAATGCAAGTCGTCTATTGGCTTATCGCCAGTTTGGGTAATCTATTCGCCCTTTATTTTTGGAGCGAAACAGGGTCTATTTTCAGTGGCGTGCTATTCTCCCTTGCCTTAGGTTACACCTGCATCGGGTTCTACGATCTTAGATTCAGCCCTCACAATCTAAACCGACTATATCCGGTTGTTGCCTACATCAGGTACTTTCTGGAGTCATATCGCGTTGAAATCCAGCAATACTTTATCGCGAACGATACTGAGGAGCGGCCCTTTAACCGTGAGCAACGGTCTTTGGTTTATCAAAGAGCCAAGAACGTACGCGATACTATTGCTTTCGGAACCCAGCGCAATCTTCTAGAAGAGAACTACCTCAGCCTCTGGCACTCTCTGCAGCCTCAAACCGTTCGCGGCGAAGTAAAGCGTGTACTCATCGGAGGGCCAGATTGTACCCAACCGTATGATGCGTCTTACCTAAATATCTCCGCAATGAGCTTTGGTTCGTTAAGTTCAAGTGCAATAGAGGCATTGAACTTAGGTGCAAAAAAAGCAGACTGTTATCACAATACCGGCGAAGGTGGCGTAAGCCCTTATCACCTTAAACATGGTGGTGATATTGTCTGGCAAATTGGCACGGGGCTATTTGGATGCCGTGATGATGACGGTAACTTTAGCCCCACCCTATTTGAACAGGTTGCCACACGTCCTCAGATTAAAATGATTGAAATAAAACTCAGTCAAGGCGCTAAGCCTGGCCACGGTGGCGTTTTACCCAAGGCCAAAATCACCCGTGAAATCGCAGAGATACGCCATATTTCTATGGACAAAGACTGCGTATCCCCTGCAGTAAATCCAGAGTGCACCACGCCTATAGCGTTATTATCTTTCGTGCAAAAGCTACGAACACTCAGCGACGGTAAACCCGTGGGGTTTAAATTATGCGTTGGAAATCCTGTCGAGTTTCTTGGTCTTTGTAAGGCCATGTTGGAAACCGGTATTACCCCCGACTTTATTACTGTAGATGGTGCTGAAGGAGGTACGGGTGCGGCCCCGGTAGAGTTCAGTAATCGCTTGGGTATGGTCTGCATGGAGGGCATTTATTTTGTTCACAATGCACTCGTGGGTGTTGGTCTAAGAGATAAAGTTCGCATTATCGCATCCGGTAAAACCGCTTCTAGTTTTGATCTGCTAGCAAAAATAGCCGTCGGCGCAGATACGGTTAATGCGGCTCGAACTATGATGATGGCTCTTGGCTGTGTTCAATCTCGTCACTGTAATAACAATCGCTGCCCCACGGGTGTTGCAACTCAAGATCCCGCACGCGCGAAAGCCATTAACGTGGAAGACAAGAGTGAACGAGTGAAAAACTTTCATCACAATACACTGAAAAGCTTTTATAAACTGGTTGGCAGTATGGGGCTAGATGATCCCGCTAATTTAATGCCGCAAATGATTAAGCGTCGTTCTACTAATGGACTTTTAATGCCCGTTGGGAGCCTGATTGCCCCCCTAAAGCCAAATGCATTAGTTGACAATCAAATCTGTGAAAAACTATGGCAACAGTGGTGGGAGCGGAGTCGACCGGATCAGTTTTATGTCGATGATATTTACATATTGACGCCAGAAGAGGCAAAACGACTCATCTAGAACTAATTATAAGGTAACCTATGTTCGACGACTCTTGAGCGGGTTGATTACAATGTTTGGTTTTTCGAAATAAATATGTGATGTGCTTCAAGAAGACGTCAGGTTTATCTATATAAGTAATGAGTGCTCTTGTACTTTTGGCATCACCTCTACCAGCAATCCAAAAGGTATCGCTTTTGTACTTTCGCCATCAGCTTCCCACGAACTCAAAAGGTGGTCCTTTGGCTATGAAACTCGTGAGGCTTTGTCTGACGAAATAGTATCGCTAACGGTCAAGATCTATGCCTTTTGGATTGAAATATTGGCAAGCCCTCTATAATACTAACTGAGACTTATTAGCGCTCCTTTATAGATCGCAAAAAAGAATAATCCCTCCCCTAAGCGATACCTTTTGTACTCTCCACAGTATTAGCTAAATTAGCTTTCCGCAAGTTTGGTAATGGAGCTTATTAAAGAAAACTATTCAACTATTCCATCAATCAGAACATCAATAATTGCTATCTGTCTTTTTATACCCGTAACCTCATCGTATCCCTCATTTAGATTTTCATCCAAACGAAGCAATACATAACCATGAACTAATGACCAAAGTGCAATGGCCTGAGTCTCAACATCTACCTGTTTGTTTTTTGCGTGTTCGCTTAGTATTGCTGTGAGTTGAGCATAAATATCATCCATTATCGCAACTAGCTCACTATATTGTTCCTCGGCATATTCTCTTCGCCAAAGCAGTTTATAGCGGTTTGGATATTTCAGACCGAATTCTAATAACGTGTTGCTGAAAGAATGAATAGCTAATCTGAGATTACTTGTTTCTTTCGGAATCTCTTTTTCAATTTTTGAAACCAAATGCTGAAAAGACTCTGTGGCTAAGGCCGTCAATAGCGCCTGTTTGTTTTTAAAATGATTCGAAGGAGCAGAATGCGCGACTTCAAGTAGTCGTGCAATTTTTCTAATACCCACAGCATCAATACCCTCGTTATCTAATAACTCAAAGGCAGTGTGAAGAATTTGTTCTCGCAAATTCCCATGATGATAATTTGATGATTTAGTCATATTGACACCGTCCATATATTCTGTTTAAATTGACAGCGTCAATATATGATTATTTATCCACAAATAAAAGTTAAAATTTCAATTTAAAGGTGTTGATAATGAATAATGATTTTATTTTTCTGCCAATTTTAGCTCATATTATCCTTATTTTTATGCTCTATATATATTTAGGTGTCCTTAAAACTCGAGCGGTCAAAGAGGGTAATGTTGATAGACAGAAAGCTTCGTTAAATTCGAAAGCGTGGCCTGAGTATGTCGTGAAAGTTTCAAATAACTTGGCTAATCAGTTTGAGTCTCCCATTCTCTTTTATATGCTTAGTGTTATTTATTACCTTACGAATCATGTGAATAGTATTTTGGTTTTAATTATGAGTCTCTACGTGTTTAGTCGTTACATACATGCATATATTCACGTGACGTCTAATTACGTGCCTTATCGGTATAAGTTTTTTCTTATTGGTGTACTAATTTTATTAGTCTTAACATTATGGTTAGTACTTAAATTCATTAGCCTGTGACTGATTTAAATATTGTTGCTCATTCAATTAAATTGAGGTCGTTTCTTATGTTCCCTAAATTAATTATTACCTTTGGCGTGATGCTTTACGCTATTGTCGTACCTATCTTGGAAATTAACGCTACGCATGTATTTAATCCAAATTGGACACCACATGTACGTATTCATGAGGTCTGGCAATTACTTACAAATTCAAGTTTAGGGATTTTATGTTTGTGGCTTACCTGGAACCAAGGAAAATTAATATTGAGTGCAGTCGTTAGCCTAATGATTACTGGTGGCTTCTTAGTCGCATTTACTTTGCAAGACACATATGGCGGTTCAATGAGGTATCTGGATGGCAGTGAAAAAACCTTATTTGGATTTAATATTGGCGTGGTTGGATTCGGTTTGGTCGTTATTTTACTTAGCGTGGTTCTTTTTTTAGAGTGTCGAAAAAATAAGATCAAGCGCTCTTAAACTTGAATATCGAACACAAATTACTGATACTAAAAGTCGTATAAAGAAATATCTTTTGTACTCTCGCTATGACTTCCCCTACTTTCAAAAGGTATCGCTTTCATACTTTCACCAACGGCTTCCCACGAACTCAAAAGGTAGTGATTTGGCTATGACGCTAGCGGTTTTATGGCCCCCTAAAAAGAAATCGCTTTAACTCCAAAGCCTTAATTATACAATCAAGAGGAATCATAATAATCAGGCCAAGCGAACCATGACCTTAAGTGTCTCGGAATGACACCAAGTCACCACTGAAAGATATCCTAATTCTGAGTTTACTGAGTTTACTGAGTTTTGGTAGTAAATAGGCGGATGAAAAAACGGAAAAACTTAAGTCGCAATTGGCGGACAATCTTATATCCCACAAACACACTCGTTAACCTAATTGAATTCATAAAATGTGGTGAATCTTTGCCGCTAACGTTTCTAATTAACCGACTTCTACTAACAGTTAGTTTAATTTTTGTATATTTATCGTGCTGTGAGAGGTGTCTAGGGTTATGGATCAAATCTTGCTTTGATATTTTAAAACTACTGACTACTTACATTGGGCTAAATATCATGCAAGTTTATGACGCCAATAACTCAATCTCAAATTATTTTCCAAATGAGAACCAGACTTCATCAGAAACGGGTAAATCAAATAACTTTTCTAATATCATGTCTTCGGTTGAAGCAAAAGCTACAACAGAAACTGATTCAAGTAATTTATTGGCGATGGATACCAATCAAGGCCATCAAAAAGTAAACCTAGATGACCTATTTTCACCAATCACCCCCTCTCAAGCGCCTGTCAACTTAATGGATATGCCATTACTGTTGCCTACCGCTCACAACCTGGAAGTACTATCTAAGTATTCAGAAGCTAAATTCAAAGACCTGATGAGTGAATACGATATTCCTTCACCACCCGCTACCATCAAATTTGACGCTGAAGGACAGCTGGTATTACCAGATGATTATCCCTACGCCTCAGAACTTAAACAAGCTTTCGCAGAACACCCAGAAGTTGAGAGAGCGCTTAGTACAACTTCTGCGCTTGCTAGCCATTACGCAGGTATTATGGAAGGCGCTGCATTTAGAGATGAAATGTCTACCGCTCGGAGCCAAACAGATCAGGACCGGATCGTGCAGAAGTATAGTTATTTGTTTGACGATAACCGACCCGCTGCACAGATAGAGTTGGCATTTACTGAAGATGGAGACATGTTAGTCGGACAATCAAAAGTATAGCGAGCTCAATTTAAACCATACATTAAAGTCCATCGCTACGCTTAACCAATCCTTGAATACTTGAGTAGCTTACGTAAATCAGACAACATCGCTTTACCAAAAGCGAGCACTTCCTCGTCTGTTGTAGGCTGCTTATATTCTAAAATAATGTTACCTAGTGGGTCTGCGACATAAATTTTAGCTGGGTCTAATTGCTCTTTCGCAGTCGCAGTCACTTGGTTAAATTCCCAAACTCCTGCTTTCAAATTACCTAATGATGTTTTATCTAAGGTTGAACCATATAAGCCAACCGGCACTACCCTTTTCATTTCTTTTCCTAAGGATATAAAGGTTTGATTAATACCATATAAAGCTTGTTTGCACTGGTCGGAACAGTTTTCAGATATTTGAGAAATAATCAGCCATTTTTTCTGCAAAACTTCGTCTGTTAAGTCTAGCTCAGTGAGTGTTAATTCCTGCTCTAACAAGACGCCACTATTCGTCACCCCTTCATTAAACCAATCGTTATCTAAAGCGAGCTTTGCCATGACGATAGGTATGATGAAAACAGAGAATAGAAGCATTAAACTTTTTCTGGATTTTCGTACATCTGGAGCATTCATATTTTGACCTGTGATTATTTTAATATTGTTGATTTATCTAATTTTTTAAAATTTTATCGGGCGTTATCGCTGCTTTATAAGCGGCATAGAACATAAGAAAAAACCATGCGATGGCTAAGCTAAACCATTGAAAAGAGTACCCCATATGTTTATCTGGCGGCATCACGATCGGCACCCAGTCTTTTACGTACCCTATTTCTTCGTTATTATCGACATAAACTATAAACGGCACTAAGGATTCTTTTAATAATTCACTTATTTTATCAATTTCAATCGATTGAATTCGTTGAGGCCAATGATCGTTTTCAAGTATTTGGTCTTGCAATAAAATAGCAGGCTCTAGAATACGAACATTACCTCTAAAGGAAACTAGGCCTTCTATTTCTTTAAATTGAGGTATAAACGCTCGATCAATACTGCCTTGTATCCAACCAAGGTTAACCAATACCGTTAAACCACTTTCTTTATCTTCAAATAATTGAACGACACGATACCCCAAACGACCTTTATAAACCTGATTATCCAGCAAGAAACGCTGCTGATTATTAAAGCGACCCGATAAGTGTATTGGGAGATCATTGAGCGCTTCTTGGTTTTCCTGAAGCTGCATTATAAAGCCTAGACCCATCGCATCTTGCTGCTGATAACTTGCTATTTTGGCTAAACGAATATCTTTTTGAACAGCTCGATCCAATTGCCAAACAGCAAGCTTGATTAATAGTGCAAATACCAGCAAGCTAAACACGAAAACGGCGACATTAATCTTTAATGGTAGCCTTTTAAATATAATAAAAGTCATAAAACAAATCTGTGGAGAAACCCTGTGATACTTAAAGTAGTGCTCATTAGC
>Ga0209290_1000656_pt1 | contig 22364 bp, 17 predicted proteins | sample EN1Hudsemesocosm_2_FD_184632 | JGI IMG/M metagenome (GOLD analysis project Ga0209290, IMG submission 184632) | Methane-oxidizing microbial communities from mesocosms in the Hudson Canyon - EN10B Hudson Canyon (SPAdes) (version 2) | ecosystem: Environmental > Aquatic > Marine > Cold seeps... | reverse complement strand
ATTACGTTTCATTTTAAGGGTTTGGGTCATGAGGCCATTTTCGGGAATCCACTCTTCTTTTACAACCAACAATCCATTTAGCACCTCATGGGATTGCAGCTGCTTGTTAACACTTTCATAAGTGGCTTGCAGCTCCTGGTTTACCACTTCTTTGGGTTTTTGCTGCGCCTGCTCAGACAACACCACCAGTGCCAAAGGCTGGGTTAAACCCAAACCCAATACACACACTTGCTCGATATTGGTATTTTCACACAGTAATTCCTCTATCACGGTGGGGTTAATAAATTCACCCTTAGTGGTTTTAAAGGTGTCTTTAATGCGCCCGGTTATTTTTAGGTAACCGTCGCTGTTTATTTCACCCTTGTCCCCTGTGTAATAAAAACCATCTTTAATAACCTCACGGGTTTTTTCATCATCCAGGTAATACCCTTTCATGTTGGCCGGACTCTTAAACAGTATTTCTCCTTGCTCTGAAATTTTAACCTGCCCGCCATACATGCATTTACCCACCGTACCAAATTGAATGTCACCGGCTGGGTTAATGGTGCCATAAGCCAAATTTTCACTCATGCCATAACCTTCCTGAATGTTAATGCCCAGGCGAGCAAACCATTCCAGTACCGATACCGCTAACGGCGCCGCGCCCGAAATAAACATAGTGGTGTTATCCAGGCCCAAACCCTGGCGAATTTTTTTCTTCACTAGGGTGCTCACTAGGGGAATGCTTAGCAGAATATTGAGTTTTTTCTGGGGCATTTTTTCTAAAATTCCCATTTGAAACTTGGTCCACAATCTGGGTACCGAGAAAAAACTGGTGGGGCTTACCAAGCGTAAGTCTTCGGCGAAGGTATCCAAAGACTCGGTAAACGACACGGTAAAACCCGCGTAAAGACTGGGTAATTCCACCAACACCCGTTCGGCAATATGCGCTAACGGCAAAAACGACATGCTGTGATTGTTTTGATCTAAATTAAATTCCTTCACACCATGGGTGGCGGCAAACGAAGCCCCTGCAAAATCATGCACTACGCCCTTAGGGTGGCCGGTGGTGCCCGAGGTATACACTATGGTAAAGGTATCGCTTAGGGTGGGATGAAAGGCGTTAGTAATGGGAGCGTGTTTGGCAATTAAATCGTTCCACATTAACGGCGCCTTTACCCCGGCGTAATTAAAACCCACCTGTTTAATGGTGTGGGGAATAATGTTTTGAATATGCTGCGGGTTATCCAACTTGCCCACAAATACCAACGACGCGCCGCTGTGTTGCAAAACATACTCAATAGAGTCATCCGATTGCGTGGGGTACAAGGGCACGCTAATGGCCCCCACCATCATGATGGCCAGGTCGGCGATGATCCACTCGGCGCAATTTTTAGAAATAATGGCTACCCGGTCGCCTTTTTGTACCTGTAAATCCTGCAGGGCAGCGGCCATTCTGCGTGCTTCATTTGCCACCTGTTGCCAGCTGTATTCTTGCCAAATACGTTTGCGCGGTTGCCTTAAATATATTTTGTTAGGCGAGTTTTTTTCCCATTGGTACAAGTAATCAAGCGGCGTTAAATAGTTCACAGACATAGGGAAGCCTCTACATTAATTAGATTTTTTTATTGGCATGGGCTCTTTCGCAAAATGAAGACAGCTTTAAGAGCAGGTACTGCTTTTGGTAAAGAATTCGATGTTGATCGATAGTAGAGGATGCATGACGGCCCGCCCATTGCGCAGAGTAACAACTAGCATGGCCATATCCACCAGCCGCATTTTGTTATTGGCCGTTAACGCTATAAAAGCCACGCGAGAATCAATGTGAAACTAAGGGTTGATAGGAATAAACGGCAAAATACCCACCCAAATCAGCAAAAAACCAACAAATAGCCCCATAAACTACAAATTTCAGAACTATCTGTTATAACTAAAGAATAGCTATAATATTATTTGTCTAACATTTGCCGATGTTGCATTAACGGCTAGTTATCGGTTCATTTTAAAGAGATACCCATGTTGCGCCCTTTTTTACTAACACTGCTGATCCTTAGCGCCCCGTTTACCAGCCAAGCCGAAGACGTGATTCAAGGGCAGGCCCAGGTCGCCCCTTCCCGTTTACCCCTGGAAGAATTACGTACCTTTGCTGAAATTTTTGAACGCATTCGCGCCAGCTACGTGGAAGAAGTGGACGACAAAACCCTATTAGAAAACGCCATTCACGGCATGTTAGGCGGGCTGGACCCACACTCGTCTTATATGGGGCCAGATGACTTTAACGATTTAAAAACCAGCACCAGTGGCAAGTTTGGTGGCCTGGGCATTGAAGTGGGCCTAGAAGACGGCCTTATTAAAGTGGTGAGCCCCATTGACGATACCCCCGCATCTGAAGCGGGCATTCAGGCTGGGGATTTAATCATTAAGCTGGATGACATGCCGGTGAAGGGCATTGGCCTAAACGACGCCGTTGAAAAAATGCGTGGTGAACCTGGCAGCCCCATCGAGATTACTATATTACGTGATGGTGAAAACAAACCCCTGGTCTTTAACCTTAAGCGTGCGCAAATTAAGATCACCAGCGTGAAACACAAGCTTCTGAGCGATCACTACGGCTATGTGCGCATTACCCAGTTTCAGGAAAATACTGGCCTGGATATTAACAACGCCATCACTAAGCTCATGGATAAAAGCCAGCAGCCCCTCAACGGCCTAATACTGGATTTGCGTAACAACCCCGGCGGCGTGCTAGATGCGGCGGTGGCGGTGAGCGATGTGTTCATAGACCAGGGTTTGATTGTGTATACCCAAGGCCGAGTGGCCAACGCCGATGTGCGCTATGAGGCCACGGTAGATACATTAATGCCTGAGGTGCCACTGATTGTATTGATTAACGGCGGCTCGGCCTCGGCTTCTGAAATTGTGGCCGGTGCCCTGCAAGACCATGGACGCGCGGTGATTATGGGCACCCTAAGCTTTGGTAAGGGCTCAGTGCAAACCGTGCTGCCATTAAACGGGGATCACGCCTTAAAGCTCACCACCGCCCGTTACTTTACGCCCCAAGGGCGCTCCATTCAGGCCAAGGGCATTACCCCGGATATTACCGTGAACCAGGGGCAATTTACCCCGGCAAAAGATGGGCGCTATTATAAAGAATCCGACCTTAAGGGCCATCTGGAGAACCCCAAGGACGGCGCTAAACCCACGGCTGCCGAAAAAATTGCCCAAAGTACTCAAGTCTTTGTGGATAACGACTACCAACTGCAACAGGCCCTTATTGTCTTAAAAGGCATGAAAGTATTAAGCGCCAGAGCCCCTAACAGTGATGAGCCACCGCTTGAAGACGCTGCTGAGCCTACTGGTACTTAGCCTACTGTCCACTCCTTTGCTGGCCGAGCCCACCGCCGTTCGCTTGGCCATCATCATAGATGACTTGGGCAACAGCCTAGAAAAGGGGCTGGATGCCATTGCTCTGCCTGGCAATATAAGCTTTGCAGTGATGCCCCATCGCAAACACAGCACTACTCTTGCCAAACGCGCTGGACGCCTGGGCAAGGAAGTATTGTTACACGCCCCCATGAGTACAGTTAATCAGCGCGCTTTAGGGCCAGGGGCCTTGCATGAAGGCCTTAACGAGCAGCAATTTAAAGACAGGCTCAGTTATGCCATCGATGCCATTCCCTACGTGCACGGCATCAACAATCACATGGGCAGCCAGCTCACCACCAATGTCCGTTACATGCTGTGGGTGATGCAGGTATTGAAAACAAAGGGGCTGTTTTTTGTGGACAGCCACACTCATCCAGGCAGCATCGCCCACCAAACCGCCTTAAAAACCGGGGTGAACAGTGCCCGCCGTGACATCTTTTTAGACAACGAACCCAACATAGATCACATCCACCAGCAGTTTAAAAAGGCCCTCAGCATTGCCCAGCGATACGGCAGCGCCATTGCCATTGGCCACCCCTACCCCAGCACCCTGTTTTACCTTAAGGAAGTTTTGCCACAACTCAATGGCAGCCAGGTTGAGCTGCATTTTGTCAGCGATTTGTTAAAAGGGGGCATACAAACACGCCCCCTTAGTGCCAGCCGCACCCCATCCCGCCCCAACCCGTCTTTGGACCAGTTAGTACGCCAGCTGCGGGCGGCTAACAACTAGTAAGACTCTGTACTTGTGAACGGGCTTAGCGGGGCTAAAATTTAAGGAACCCTTAGGTTTTACGCTGGAATAGATGCCCCATGACGCACTTCCCTACTTCCATAATACTGCTGTTTATCTGGGCTTTAGCCGGTTTAAGTCAGGCCAATGAGCCCGCTTCCCTTGAAAAAATTGCCAGTGCCCTACAGCCGTCTACCTTAAGTGAGCGCCAAATGCTCAAGGAACTGGCCTGGTTTCGCCAAGCCGGCCAACCCTTTCGCGGTAAAACCGTGCACGTGGTCAGTGAAGATATTCCCACCCACCACTGGGAAAAAAACAAGCTGGCCAAGCAGTTTACCGCCCTTACCGGAATTCACATTGATCACAGCATTATAGGGGAAGGAGCGGTGGTGGAGGCCATCTTCAAACAAGTGAGCCAGGGCACACATTTGTACGATATTTACGTGAACGACGCCGACCACATTGGCACCCATGCCCGTGTGAAAGGGGTGGTGAACCTCACTCAATACATGACGGGTGAGGGTAAAAAATACACCAACCCAGACCTGGACCTAAATGATTTCATTAACCTGGAATTTGGCCAGGATTACGATGGCCAGCAGTTACAGTTACCCGATCAACAATTTGCCAACCTCTATTGGTTTCGCCATGACTGGTTTAAGCGCCCCGACATTCGTAAACTGTTTCGTGCCTTCACCGCCAAAAAATACGGCCCTAACATGGCTTATGATCTGGGGGTGCCGGTAAACTGGGCGGCCTATGAAGACATTGCCGAATTTTTCACTAATACGCCCATTGATGGCAAACAAGTTTATGGGCACATGGACTTTGGCAAAAAATCCCCGTCCTTGGGCTGGCGTTTCACCGATGCCTGGTTGTCCATTGCCGGGGCCGGTGACAAGGGCCTGCCCAACGGCACACCTGTGGATGAATGGGGTATTCGTACCGTGGATCGCATTCCTCGTGGCTCACAAGTGAGTCGAGGCGGGGCCACCAATAGCCCGGCGGCTGTGTATGCCTTGCAAACCTATATTGACTGGCTGGCCAAATACAGCCCGCCCAATTCCCGTAAAGGCACCTTTCGTGACAACAACATAGGGTCGGCCCAGGGCAATGTGGCCCAACAGATTTTTTTATACACCCTGTGGTTGAATGAAGAGGCCTTTCACCGCGGCAACATGGTGGATGAACAAGGCAATCCGGTATGGCGGGTAGCCCCCACCCCCCATGGTCGTTACTGGCAAAAAGGCATGAAGGTGGGTTACCAGGATGCCGGTAGCTGGACCATCCCCAAGGACACCCGTGGCGCACGACGCGCCGCCGCCTGGCTGTGGGCACAATTTTGTGTGAGTAAATCGGCGGCAGTGGTGAAGTTTAAGGCCGGGGGCACGCCGGTGCGCCACTCCACTTTGCGAAGCGAATACGCCCAAACCAACAAGAAACGCTGGGGTGGGCTCATTGAGTTTTACCAAAGCGACGGCGTTAAGAAGTGGACCGATACCGGTTTAAACGTACCCCACTACCCTTTGTTATTTCGGGTGTGGTGGCCCAATTTGGATAACGCTATTCAAGGCAATATCAGTGCGCAGCAAGCCATGAATAATATTGCTAAGGCCCAGGATGACATTATGGCCAACTTACGCATCACCCAATATCAGCCTAGGCTAAACAAAATATCCAGTGAACAATATTGGCTGGACCGACCCGGTGCACCCAAAGCCAAACGACCGCGAGAGCGGCCCAAAACCTTGCCGTATGAAAAAGCCATTTTGCAGTGGCAAAAAGTACCGTGATAAACGAGTATGCAGGCCTTTTTTTTACGATGGATGATTGCACAGGTGGATCATGATTAACCTTCGTTTTTACCGGCAAACCCTTTAAGAATGCTGGGCATGAACAAAATCAGTCGCCAGCTCATTGCGCTGGTGATTGTAGTATTTAGTGTATTTACCATAGGCGTGGCGAGCCTGGTGGGGTATCAGTCTTACCACGATATGGAAGACATCGCCCTGCAACAGGTGGAGGGGTCGGCTAAATTATTCAGCTCGGAATTTGAAGCCCAAGTACGCCGCACTCACACCGCGTTAACCGATATGGAGTCTAATCGCGCGGTGCTGGACCAGCTCATTGTACTTAACAACTACGGCCCCCTTTACAGTGAAGACCAGACCCAGCTTTACAAGCCCCTATCCCATGCCGACAACAGTTATTATTTTCAAAGCCAGTTACAGCTGGCTCGCACTCTGATTCATTTATTACCGCTTTATGAGTTAAGTCAGGTGGCTCTATATCAAACCGACCCGTTTAACCAATTTAGAGACGTTAAACCCTTACCCAGTGTGGTGATTGACCATCAATTTATCTGGCTTTATCGCTATCATGAAAAATCGGCGCAATCGGCCTTCAGCGTTTATAAACTGCCCATCGCACAAATAAACTTTGAAGATGACTTCTTTAATGTGAGCTCTATTTACCAACAAAAAGCCGATTACTTTTATGAAAAAATTGGTGCCCAATTAAGCGAAGAGGCGCCGTTTGATTATTTGAATACCCTGTCACGACCGCGCTCTTTTACCTCGGGCAATGCGCTTAACCTGGCACAAGATGTTTTGAATGTGGCCATCTGGTCTCCCATTGCCATGAGCTTAACCGACCCGGAAACCTGGCAACCGCAAATACACCACAGCGTAGTAATGCTGGCCATACACACCCCCAGCGCCACCAGCCTGAATGCCATTGCCGAGCGTATTGGGGCCGATTTGGCCATAGTGGATGAAGAGCATGTGTGGGTCTCCAGCATCGACAATCGCCAGCAACAACAAACCAGTAATACCAACATAGAAGTGAACGAACGGCCTTATGTATTTTCGGAGGTGGCGTTAAATTTACCCAGCGACACCGAATACCAATACAAGGTCATGGCGCTAAGCTCCACCGAGGACCTAGGCAAACGCACCACTAACCTAATTGTGCGCCTCACTGTCATTACCGGCCTGATAGTATTGGTTACCGGCCTTGCCATGTACTTACTGGTGCGCATTAAATTACGTGACCCGCTGGAGGCTTTGCTGCACGGGGTGCAGGAAATTCAGCAGGGCAAACAAGACGTGAAGGTTTTTATAAAATCACAAAACGAGTTCACCACCCTGGGCAAATCGTTTAACAAGATGGCGTTGGACATTCAGCTTAAGTCCCTGGAGTTGCGCCAGGCCAATGACACTCTGGAGCAAAAAGTACAGGCGCGCACCAATGAGCTGAACAATGCCCAGCAGCAATTGATCATGGCCGAAAAGATGGCATCACTTGGGCAGTTGGTGGCCGGCATCGCTCATGAAATCAATACGCCTTTGGGCAACTCTATTACTGCCCTGTCATTTATTCATGATTCACAAAAAAAGGTGAAAAAACTGTACGACACCAATGCCCTCACCAGCAGCGACTTTGGCCAGTTTTTACAAGACAGCGACGAGTCCATGTCGCTCATGGAAACCAACCTGCGCAAGGCCAGCGAGCTGGTTAAAACCTTTAAAAATGTGGCGGTGAACCAATCGGTGGAAGAGCTGGTGCAATTTTCAATTGGCGAACATGTGCATGAGGTGATGTTAACCCTTAGGCCGCAACTGAAAAAAACCCAGGTTCAGGTGAACTTTGATGTGGATGACAAACTCATCATCACCAGCTACCCGGGGGCGTATTACCACATAATTAGCAATATGATTATGAACAGCCTAAAACATGCCTTCGCGGATAACCGCGGGCACATACACGTGAGCATTCACGTTAAAGGGGACAAACTCATATTGGTGTATGAAGATGATGGCAAGGGCATGGAGCCTGAAGTGCTTAATCGAATTTTTGATCCCTTCTATACCACCAAACGTGGTGAAGGGGGCACCGGGCTGGGTTTGTACATGACCTACAATATCGTCACCCAGCAGCTTGACGGAGAGATTGAAGTACACAGCACACTGGGGGAAGGCACACGTTTTGATCTTTCTTTGCCGCTGGTTTTAAACGACAGCCAGGGCCACCATAAAACGTTTTCGGTTTAGCGGGTGACCCCAGATTGAATTAATCTGTACTTAATTGTTGGGTAAGCTCTTCCAGCTCTTCCAGTTTTTCCATCCAGCTTTCTTCTATCTCGGCCAATTGCTGGGTGCACTTGGCTTGCTCGCTCAGCACCGCTTGCAGTTGATCTTTTTGTCCGGCCTCATAAAGACGGGTATCGGCCAGCTGCTGCTCTTGTTGGTCGAGCTGCTCCTGCACTTTTTCAAGCTGAGCTTCTAACTTATCCACCACCTTTTTAAGCGGGCTTACCTGACGGCGAATTTCTGCCTCACGACGTTTTTTATCTTTTTTGGATTCACCACTGGCCAGGGCTTCGCCGGGTTCTGAGGTTACATCCAGTAGTTGGCTCTGTTTGATAAAGGCGCGATAGTCTTCCAGGTCACCATCAAAATCTTTCACTTTACCATCGTGCACCAGCCAGAATTGCTCCACCGTGTTGGCCAGTAAGTGACGGTCGTGACTCACCACTAATATTGCCCCTTCATAATTTTGCAAGGCCAGGGTCAGCGCGTGGCGCATGTCTAAATCAAGGTGGTTGGTGGGTTCATCAAGAATTAACAAGTTGGGTTTAAGCCAAGCGATACGGGCCAGCGCCAGGCGCGCCAATTCACCACCTGAAAACGATTCACAGGTTTCCACCGCCATGTCCCCATGAAAACCAAAGCCCCCTAAAAAGTTACGCACCTGTTGCTCGGACGCCCCTGGGTTTAATTGTTGCAGGTGACGCATGGGGGTAATATCCAGCTCTAACTCGTCCACCTGGTGCTGGGCAAAGTAACCCACCGCCATGTATTCACCCGTATAATAGTCGCCACTTAATAATGACAACTGACCGATAATGGCCTTGATCAAGGTGGACTTACCGGCGCCATTAGCCCCCAACAAACCAACCCTATCACCTGGACGTAAACTAAACTTCACCCCTTCTAACAAGGCCGTATCCCCGTAACCGATACTCACACCGCTAAAACTCATGAGCGGGTCACTGTGTTTGTCGGCGTTGGGAAATTGAAACTGAAATTCGCTGTCCACGTGGGCGGCGGCAATCATCTCCATGCGCTCCAGTGCCTTAATGCGGCTTTGGGCCTGCTTGGCTTTGCTGGCCTTGGCCTTAAAGCGAGTAATGAAACTTTCTATGTGTTTAATTTGATCTTGCTGTTGCTCGTACATGGATTGTTGCTGAGCCAAGCGTTCGGCACGACGACGTTCAAACGCCGCGTAGTTGCCTGTGTATAAATCCAGTTTTTGCTGATGCACATGAATGATGCCATTGCTGACACTGTCGATAAAATCCCGGTCGTGACTGATTAACAACAAGGTGCCACGGTATTTTTGTAGAAATGATTCCAGCCACAAGGCCGCATCCAGATCCAGGTGGTTGGTGGGTTCATCCAGCAGTAACAAATCACTGGGCATGATTAACGCTTTCGCCAGGTTTAGACGCATGCGCCAGCCACCACTAAAAGCACTCACGGGATCATCCGCTTGCTCGGCCTTAAAACCCAAACCGGCCAACATCATCTTGCCCAGTTGTGCCACCTCATAACCGTGGATGAGTTCAAACTCACCATGCAATCCGGCCAGGGTCATATCGTCTTGTGCTTGTTCGGCGGCCTGCATTTTTTTCTGAATAGTGCGAAAGGCCTTGTGGCCATCCAGCACATAATCCAGCGCGGTCTGTGATGAGGCTGCCACTTCCTGAGCCATGTGAGCGATACGCCAGTTTTTAGGCATGCTCAACTCTCCCTGGTCCAGGGGCAGTTCGCCTAAAATTAATTTAAACAAGGTGGACTTACCCGCGCCATTGGCCCCAACGATAGCCAGGTTGTGGCCATCGTGTACGGTCAAATCTGCTTGTTTAAAGATTTCTTTAGAGCCTAGGTTCAGGTTTACCTGCTGCAGACGTATCATGTTGGTACTTCACAAATTTCAAGGGAGGTGGCGGTGATTACAGACAACACTCGCGCCCAGCATGATGCCACAAAAGCGTTGGATAACCCATTGTGGATCTATGCCGTTAAGCAATATCAACACACTGACTGTGCACGGTTTTTACTGCAGGCTCAGGATGAAATGGCTCTGGAGGTAAATATTTTACTGCTGGCTGGTTGGCTGGCTTCCCGTAATCAAAACCTAAATATGAAAGTCGTCAATGACTCAGACGCTTACCATTGGCAGCAAGATGTCATCAAACCTCTACGAGAAATACGCAGGCGAGTGAAAAATGACAGGCAAGACGGGTTTTATCAGCAAACTTTAGCGTTGGAGTTAAGCGCCGAACAGCATCAGCTTCGTGCGTTATATGAACTTAGAGATAGGATGCCCAAAGGACAGGAAAACTTCGCGCAAAATGTACGCTTGTCATGTGAAGAATATTTTCAGGGGAAAAATATGACGTTACCGCAGAGCTGGCTGCAAACACTGATTAAGCATTTGCAGCCAAACAGACTAGGAACCTAGCTGTTTTCAGCAAATACAGCTTTAACAGGTGTAGCTGGCATTTCAGGCTTGATATCTACTACTGGAGCAGATACTGGCTTTTTAGCAGCTTTAGCGGCGGCTTTTGCAGCTTTGGCTTCAGCTTTTTTAGCTTTGTCAGCGTCTTTCTTCGCTTTTACAGCTTCTTTTTTAGCTTTGGCTTTGGCTTTGGCTTTGGCTTTATCGGCAGCAGCTTTGGCTTTAGCTTTGGCAGCATCGGCTTTGGCTTTGGCTTTAGCTTTAGTGGCTTCGGCTTTGGCTTTAACTTTTGCTTTAGCGGCAGCAGCTTTATCGCTGGCAGCTTGCTCTTTGGCGATGGCTTTTTCAGCACCGGCAACGGCTTTTTCTAGCTTGGCAGCTTTTTGGTTTTCAGCGTTAACGGCATCTTGTGCAGTCTTGGCAGTGGCCAAAGCGGCTTTAGCAGCAACAACAGCAGTCTTGGCAGCAGCAGTCTTGGCTTTTGCACCCGCTAGTTGCTTAACAGAAGCTGGAGTTTTCTTGGCTTTAACCTTAGCGGCTACTTTACCCTGGGCTTCTTTGGCTTTCTTTTCAGCAGCGGCTGCTTTATCGAAGGCTTTCTGAGCAGAAGCAGATGCTTTGTTAGCGTCCGCTTCGATTTTAGCGCGGGCTTTAACCAACTGAGCTGTCAATTTAGCGATGTCGTTTTCGATCAAGGCAATTGGGTTAACTACTTTTTTGGCAACTGCTTTTTTAGCAGGTGCTTTTTTAGCGGCTACTTTCTTAGCAGGTGCTTTTTTAGCAGCTACTTTCTTAGCAGGTGCTTTTTTAGCAGCTGGCTTTTTAGCCGCTACTTTTTTAGCAACAGGTTTCTTTGCAGCTTTTAATTTTGCCTTTTTAGGAGCAGCCATGGTTTTGCCTCAGGGTGGTATGTGTGGGAGGGGCAATTATACAAAGCAAAAAATCTTTATCTATATAAATTGATCGTTTTTTGCAGTTTTAGTTACAAATTTTGGATATTTATCGCTCGAATTGAATTTTTAGCCAATTAATCAGTGACTGCCAATCGCTAAGATCTTTTTCGTGGGGAGAAGAGAAGTCATGAATGCCCATGCCAAACTCGGCAGCACGCACATAATGTTGGGTATCTCGAAGACTGCAAATAAAGGGAATATTTAAACTGGCCAAAAAAATACCCAGTTTTTTATAACCCAGTGTGTTGGATTTAACTCGATTAGCGATCACCGCAATGGGTTTTGGCTTTGCGCGAAAACCCGGACTTAATAGCACATCTTTAATGAAGGAGGTGGCGGCACGAATATCGATGGCCGAAGGCACCACCGGAATTAAAATCACATCACAATGACGCAAATGATCGGACAGGACGTTACCACTCAAACCCGCCGGGGTATCAATCACAATGTGCGTGGTATTACTGGGCACATTGAGTTGATAGCTTCGAGTGGTATTGACATCGCAACGGCGAAAGGCCGCCACCGAATAAATATCGGGTAACTTTTCATTTCGAACCGATACCCACTGGCAACTGGACCCTTGAGGATCGTGATCGATGAGCGCCACATTATTTTTATGTTTGGCCAGATAAGCCGCGATATTAACGGTAACCGTAGTCTTGCCACTGCCCCCTTTGGCATTGGCCACCAGGATACGCTTGGGTGCTTTGTGGCTAACCCGACGCATATCCAGCGGTTTTATAGGGTCCCAAATATTACGTGTCACAATTCCCGCCATCATTTATGTACCAATCCCTGCTCACGATGCTCTCCTTGTTATGTGCCTGAATGCAAAAAATTACAAATTGAAGCGCCTACGTTACAAGTCAGCTGCTTCAAAATAGTCTAAAATAAGCGCCTTAACCTGCACTGGATGGATCCCGGAAAATGTCGTTAGTTTATAAATTAATAATTTTGGCCTTAATTGGTGCGTTAGCTGCACCCTTCATTATCAAGAAGCCAGATGGCACACCCATGATGACCCTTAAGCAATTCATGCCCGACGCCAGCCAATCCATTGATCAACTAAAATCCATTGGCAAAGCAGATACTCAGCTATACCGCTGGCAAGATGAAAAAGGAAACTGGCAATACAGTGACACTCCTCATGATTCTGCCCAGGGAGAGAAATTTCAGGTACAAGCCACCATCAATTCCATGAAGACCGTTGAGCTGCCCGAGGGTTTTGGCGAACCCAAGAAAAAAGAGCGCTTTGACCCCACCGATAACAGCGGCGTTAGTCTCCCTGTTACCACCGCACCTTTAGAAAAGGTGCCTGAGATGCTGGAAAACATTGAAGGCATTCAACAAAAATTTGATGCCCGCCAGCAACAACTGGATGCGGCCACTCGCTAACATTCGCCGCTGCCATTACTTATCCGTTCGCGTATAGGTAATGGCATTGCATCCCCCTCGCTCACCATCACTCATCCCCCAGCTGATAAGTAATGCCATTGGCTCCCACTGCCTTATATTTGCCACCACTAAATGCCACGTCCAGCACTTGAGTGTTTTTGCTCACCCAGCCATTGCGTGAAGTAAGTTTCCAGGCCCCCTTATTTTGCGCGCCCTTAACTTGCCACAGATAAACAAAACCACTGGAGGTACCGGTTAACAATAAAGACCCGGTGTCATTAAAGCGTGCGCTTTGAATATGGCCCTCAACCTTGGGCAGGCTCACTAACAAATCGCCGGTGGTCAGATCCCAAATATTACTCTTGCCGCGATAGCTGGAGGCAAACCCCGTGCGTCCATCCTGGCTAATGGCCACCACCTTAATTTGATTCAGCAATCGCCAGCTATATATGGACTTGCCGGTTTGTAAATTCCAAACCTTCACTAACGAGTCATCACCACCGGTTATAGCCACCGTCATGTCGCCACTCATATCGACGGTTTCCACTATGCCTTCGTGGGGCATTCTAAATTTTACGCCGCCGTTTTTAATGTCGAACATGGCCGCTTCATAACTCTCTAGACCCAACAGGGCAAACTGGCCATCGTTGCTTAGATCCATATCACGAATGTCGGCCGGGGCTTCCCACAACCAAAATGCCTCGCCGGTTTTGGTATCCCACAGGGCAATTTTTCTATGATCACTGGTGCTGGCGAATAAACCATTATCACTGATGGCACTTACCACGATGCCGCTCATCTTATTGGCTTCATGGTTCCAGTTATACAAGCGTTCAAATTTATCCACTTGCCAATAACTGCCGCCATGATGGATAGAGCCCAACAATAGGTTATGGCCATCACGGGAAAGGGTGGCACTGTAGGCGCCCTTTACCGCCATTTCCCAGCGCTTCTCTGGAGGGGTGCCGGAAGAGCATGCTTGTAGCAATAATGCACTGATGATTAACGGCAGAAATTTCATGGGGCAACCTTCCTTGTCTTGCCTTTAGTCTAGACCAGAAAGGTAGACGGCGATTTGTGACTAAACATGAGAGGCTTTGAGAAAATGATTTGTTGGTGAGGGGTTGTCTGGAACAAAATCCTGACGACCTACATGGATGTGGGAAATGCGGATTTTGCATGGAGCAAAAATCTGCCGTTCGTCCTGAACATCGCCGCTCTTTGCCATCCATGGCACCGCGTCATACCGTTCATCCTGAACATACCCTAGAAATTGCTCCTCGGCTTTGGCTTCCTGCGTCGCCCTACCAACTACGTCCTGTAGCTGTGCATTTCCAGGATACCGTTCGTCCCTGAACATCGCCGCTCTTTGCCATCCATGGCACCGTGTCATTGCCTGCATGGACGCAGGTACTTAGGATTTGTCGGGAACAAAATCCTGACCGTTCATCCTGAACATCGCCGCTCCTTGCCATCCATGGCACCGCGTCATACCGTTCATCCTGAACATACCCTAGAAATTGCTCCTGCATTTCCAGGATACCGTTCATCCTGAACATAAAAAACCCGCCGGAGGCGGGTTCAGTTTCGATTGTTGTGGGTACCTTAAGCGACTATTTCACGATGAACATTGTGTAAGGCTTCGATGAGTTCATCTTCCATTACAAATCGTTCTTCTAATAATTCACCCAATTCAGAAAGGTCACCTGCCAGGTCGGTCATTTTTTCAAGGCAGTGTTCGGCGGTGTCATAGTTGTCGTTGAAGGCCACGCATTTTTCGGTGATGGCTTCAAGGCGTGGATAATGTTTTTGCGCCAGCTCTAGGCCGCCGTCGTTATATTCCTGAGCTTCCAATACCAGTTGCTTATACACCTCAAAATGTCCGGCGCTGCAATAATCCATCATCACCTGACAGAAGGCCTGCACTTTTACCGACATGGGGGTCTCGCGTGGACTGTAGGGCTTTAAGCCTTTGATGGCACAATACAGCACTAACAGTTCCTGGCGCTCATTGAGCCAGCGATCGATTAAACCGTGAACGCCGCCCCAACGTTCCTTGGCGGTTTTACATCCTTCTAACATGACGCCTCCTGATATTTATACTTATTAAAGTGTCCCTTGGTCACTCAAATATAGGCGCAGGATTTGGCCACTGCAAGCTCAAAAAAATGAATATTTTTTTGCTTGAGGTACACTGTTTTTTCAAATATGATCGCTATAAGCGGTGTATCAATTTTGTACAGGCTTACTCTTCCCAAACTGGTCTAAGTGCCTGTATCTGTTAGTCATTTTACTTTTTTCTGGCTTGCCAGAAGGTATAAGCCGCCAGCAATAAAAATCCGGCAAACCACAGCAAAACCCACATGGGCATGGATAATCCTAACAACGACCATTGCGCATCGGCACAGTTTCCATTGCCCCGTAACATAACACTCAGTACTTCGGCCCATGGCAGAGTATCCACCATATATTCAAGACTTGGCCCACAAGTGGGGATTTGATCGGCTGGCAAACTCTGGATCCACACATGGCGGCCCGCCACCATCAAACCAAATACCGCACTCAACCCCATTAAAACCCCATGCACTTTTTGTCTAATGGACGTGCTGGCAAAGATAAAACCCGACAAACCTACCAGGCCCACCATTAACACCGCGATGCGTTGCATGATGCACAATGGGCAAGGATCCAAATACAGCACATATTCAAAATAATAAGCCGCCCCCAGCAATGAGGCGCAAGATAAAAACACCATGAGATACAGCTGTTGGTTGGAAACCTTAAACATATCAATACCTTAGTTAAAACTTTGCAATTAGACTGATTATTACTTGCCACATTTGCCCTGTCGAGCACCACTTCGCGGCCACTGAACTATGCTCAATACAAATACCCCAACAGGAATCGAGCATGCTGCGCAATATTACCCTAATTATAATGATGATCATCATGCCCCAGGCCTTTGCCGAGGACGGCTCGGGCACTCAGTATGTTCACCTGCAACCGGCCTTTGTTCTCAACTACGGCACCAATACCAAGGGCCGTATGAAATACATTCGCACCGACATCGCATTAAGGGTCATTGGCGCCGAGGCTGCCGGTAAGGTTAATCACCATCAGGCCTATATTCGCAACCAAATGGTACTACTGCTCAGCCAACAAAATGATGACACCGTGAATAATGCTCAAGGGCGTGAAAAGCTAAGACAAGTGGCATTGGAAGAAGTTCGCGCGCTGCTCACCGAACTGGAAGGCAAACCCTTCGTTGAAGATTTGTATTTTCAGAATTTTGTGGCCCAGAACTAAAACGCTTTAGGGGCCTAGCAGGGGGTTTAAATAGAGAGGATTAATTTACGGGGTTCGTTGTGGAGGGCCTGTTTAACAATAAATCAGGACCCTTACAGACTCTCACTGCGGGCTAAAGACTGCTTTAAATCAAATTGCTCGCGACCATCTTGCCAGCCAGCTTCCCAGGCATTGGCAATGACTTCTGCCTTGTACGGGCAGACAGCAGAGGGTTTGCCTACCATGCCGGCCATGAAGCCGTGACGATACGCTTTCTCTAAGTTATCCAGATTCCAGTGGCTTTCCACCAGTTCCATAGCCCTATCCTTAGCTGTCTTTTGTTCAATCTATCCCAGACGGGATAGATTTCAAGCTAAAGGGTAGACACTATGTGCCAATGTGCGAAATGACCAGAGGCAGTGTGACAGGCATCACACTCTTTGCAGGTAGTGGGCTAGGTACTGGTCAAAACCCATATCGTCGGCTTGTTCAATATCTTGTTGTTTTTGAAGGGAATTTTGCGCCAATTCCTGCCAATGAAGGCGTGTTTCTGAGGCTAAGGGGGCCTGGTAGGATTTCGACAATTGCTGAGCCTGCGACAGAGCAAAGTCGCAAAATGAATGATTTTCCTGCTTCATGGATGCCAGCACTTTTGCGCTTGGGGTTAACATCGCATCTTCCACACGGGCACTCATGGTCTGCAGCGCGGCCTGATAATGGTTTACCCCGTGAGTTTCATCTAGCAAGGCTGCCAGCGGTTGCATTTGCTCCACCAGCTCACGAGCCCAGCTTTTAAGGGTGACGGTTTTGCCCAAACGCTGCAGGGTGAATTCTGGGTTGCGGCCATCCAATACCACTTCATGTTGGTTAAGTGCCACTTCGTTGCACTCGGCTTCTGCCAACATGGGGCTAGGATTAATCAAACAGTAAGATAAAAACAAATCCATGAAGTGAATTTGCTCTTCATCGATGCCTAAGGGTGCAAAAGGATTCAAATCCAAACAGCGCACCTCTATGTATTCCACTCCGTATTCGTTTAAAGACGTAAGGGGTTTTTCACCTGCCTTGGGATTACGCTTGGGGCGAATGTCAGAATAATATTCGTTTTCGATTTGCAGCAAATTGGTATTAAGCTGCTGATATTGTTTGTCCTTTTTTACGCCCATTTCTTCGTAGGCCGATACAGATTCTTGCATGGCCTGATGCAATGTATTGGTATAGGTAGACAGGCCGTTAAAACATACAAATAAGCCATCCTGGGCGTTATTTTGATACCCCAACCCACTCATGCGCAAGCTGGTGGCGTAGGGCAAATACAAGCTGTCGTTATCCCATTCTTGTAACGGATGCACTTCACCTTTAATAAAACTTTTGTCCAATACTGGGCTGGCGCCAAATAAATACAGCAATAACCAGGAATTACGACGGAAATTACGAATTAAGCCAAAGTAGCCTTCGCTCATGAAGTCTTTATCTAAAGTTTTACCCTGATGGCTGGCGAGCTGCTGCCATAACTCGTCGCTCACCGAAAAGTTATAATGCAGGCCAGCAATGCACTGCATCTTACGGCCGTATCGATGCCACAGACCATGACGATATACATGTTTTAGGGTGCCCACGTTGGAGCTGCCGTATTGAGCGATGGGTACTTCCAGTTCTTCTTCGATGCGACCGGGCATGGATGCAGGCCATATCAATTCGCCATCTAAGTGCTCATAGGTATAGCTGTGAGCAACTTGCAGGAAATCCAGTACGTCGCGAGCGTTGTCCTTAACCGGCGTAATAAATTCCAGTAACGACTCGCTGTAATCTGTGGTGATATGAGGATGAGTGAGCGCGCTGCCCAGCTGAGACTGGTGTGGTACCTGACTAATACGCGTATCGCTGTTTACCCTTAAACCTTCTTTTTCAATGCCGCGATAAAATGTCAACGCAGCCTTAGGCGCCTGTTTAAGGGCCGATAAGGTTTGTGTATAGGTTATTGACTGAGACAAGGGGCGTTAGTCCAAAAGGGTTATTTGCTGCATATTATAGCTAGCTTAAAGGAGGGGAAAAAGCACATCGTTGCAACAGTGCTTTTCACAGTGGTAATAATAGGTTTTTGGGGCTGCCATTTATTGGCTGGCCCATGTCAATTATCACGTCACTGTCCCCGCTGCATCCCTGCGACAAAGGCCATTGACGTGATAACTGACACGAGCTGGCAACCGTTTTAGCTGCTGCCTAATAAAATATCTAGACATCAAAACTGCTAACAAAGTCCTTCAAGTGTACTGTTCACCGGTCTTTGTCGCAGGGATGCAGCGGGACCGGTGAGCAGTACACTTGAAGGGCTAGACCTAGCTATCACTGCTTAAAGGCGCTTGCCCTTTTTCTTCTGGGCCTGTGCAAACAGGGCTGCCATGCCACCGCCGCTGGTTTCGCTGGCTGGTGGCGCACTGTGGGTACGTTGCGGTGCACGCCCTTTGGACTTTCGCTCCCCACGTGGAGTGGCTTTCTCGGCCTGGTAATCCTCGGCGTTGTCGCTCATGCGCATGGACAAGGCGATACGTTTACGTACTACATCCACCTCCATGACTTTAACCGTCACCACATCACCGGCTTTCACCACTTCACGTGGGTCATCGATGAACTTGTCGCTCATCATGCTGATGTGTACCAAACCATCCTGATGCACACCTATGTCAACAAAGGCGCCAAAGGCAGTCACGTTGGTAGCCACCCCTTGCAATACCATGTCATCGCGTAAGTCTTTAATTTCGTCAACGCCCTCTTTAAATTCGGCAGTGACAAATTCAGGGCGCGGATCACGCCCTGGCTTTTCCAGTTCTTTTAAGATGTCTTTAACGGTTAATAAACCCACTTCTTCGCTGGTAAATTCGCTGGCGTTTACCGCCTTCAAAAAGGCACCGTCACCCATGATAGATTTCACATCCCGTGATGCATTGGCACAAATTTGCTTCACCACCGCATAAGATTCAGGGTGAACCGAACTGGAATCCAACGGGTTTTTGGCATTGCTGATTTTTAAGAAACCGGCGGCCTGCTCAAATGTTTTTGCCCCCAGGCGTGGGACCTTTTTCAATTCGGCACGGCTCTTATACACCCCGTTTTCTTCGCGATACGCCACTATGTTGGCGGCGATGGTGCTGTTTAAGCCGGATACTTTTGTCAATAAGGGCACCGAGGCGGTATTCAAATCAACGCCCACGGCGTTCACACAATCTTCCACTACCGCACCCAATGAGCGCGCCAAGGCAGGTTGGCTCACGTCATGTTGATACTGGCCCACTCCGATGGCCTTGGGTTCAATTTTCACCAACTCGGCCAAGGGGTCTTGCAGGCGGCGGGCAATAGAAATGGCACCACGAATGGTCACATCTAAATCTGGAAATTCTTTGGCGGCTAATTCGGAGGCACTGTACACAGAGGCACCGGCTTCGCTGACGATGATCTTCTGTACTTTTTTAAGCTCGGGGTTTTCTTTTAATAAATCCCCCACTATTTTATCGGTTTCACGACTGCCGGTACCGTTGCCAATAGCAATGAGGCTCACATCGTATTTAAGACATAAGGCTTTCAGAATGGCCTTACTTTGCGTTACCTGGTTTTTAGGGGGCGTGGGATATATCACCCCGTGATCCAGCACTTTACCAGTGCCATCCAGCGCCACGACTTTTACACCGGTGCGCAAGCCAGGGTCTAAGCCAATAGTAGCCTTGTGGCCAGCCGGGGCGGCTAACAACAAATCTTTAAGGTTGGTGGCAAATACATTAATGGCTTCGTCTTCGGCACTGTCACGCACTTTGCCGATGAGCTCGGTTTCCAGATGAGTAAGCAGTTTTACTCGCCAGGTCCACTTCACCACTTCCGCCAACCAAGTATCACTGGCTCGACCTTTTTGTTCGATGCCATAAAATCCGGCTACCATGCCTTCGCACGGGCTGGGGGCTAAACGATCACTTGGATCGCCCACAATTAAATTGGCGGAAAGAATACCTTCGTTACGGCCTCGTAAAATGGCCAACGCGCGGTGACTGGGCACCTTTTTAAGGGCTTCATCGTGTTCGAAATAATCCTGGAATTTGGCCCCTTCATTTTCTTTGCCGGTCATGACACGAACGCTTAAAGTACCTTCGGTCCACAGGAAGTTTCTAAGCTGCTGCAGTAAATCGGCGCTCTCGGCAAAACGCTCCATGAGGATAAACTTGGCGCCATCAAGAGCCGCCTTAATATCGGCAATGCCTTTGTCGGCATCGATAAAGCTTAAACCGTGCTGCTGTGGGTCAAGGGCAGGATCGCTCAACAGGGCATCGGCCAATGGTTCAAGACCTGCCTCTATGGCAATTTGACCCTTAGTGCGGCGCTTCTGCTTGTAAGGTAAATACAGGTCTTCCAGGCGATTTTTGGTATCGGCTTTAAGAATGTCGGCTTTAAGCTCATCACTTAATTTGCCCTGCTCTTCGATGCTCTTAAGGATGGCGGCACGGCGCACTTCCATTTCTCGCAGGTAGCGCAGACGCTCTTCCAAGGTTCTTAATTGGCCATCATCCAGCTCACCTGTCACTTCCTTACGGTATCGAGCAATAAAGGGCACCGACGCCCCTTCATCCAACAAGGCCACCGTGGCGGTCACTTGGTTTACATGTACATTTAATTCTTGGGCAATGATCTGGGCAATACGATCCATGGGCGACTCGTGACTAATTATTATTAATGACAATGACTATGTTGATACCGAAGTAACCATTCGGCTCGTGGATTATAAAGCAGTCTAAGTTTGAGTACAGCCTTGCAGGTTGATATCTTTTCAGGCGGTTTTAACCCTAGACCCAAGACCTAAGTCGGGTATAAATGCACTGTTAGCAAGAGTCGGATAAAGACGTACTGGTCTATGCTGTAAGCAAGTCTCCATAGGGCCAGTCGTATGATGAAGTTAGTGCAGCTAGCAGGGCTAATTATTTGCCTTAGCCTCAGCAATACCGCTTTTGCCCTTACTCTAAATGGCATCGCCTCCTATGAGCTATTGCGCAAAGAAATTTACATTGCCGCACTTTACCTCATTGAACCCAGTGACAACCCCCACACCATATTGACCAGCAGCCAAAGCAAACGCATGGCCATTAAAGTCACCGCCAAACGCTGGTCACCCAGACGTTGGTCACGTATGTGGCAAAATGACATCGCCATTAACAATCCTTTTGCCCGCGATGACAAACTCACCAGTCAACTGATGCTGTTTTCAGGGTTCCTAGACTCACCGCTCACCCAGGGTGATGAAATTCTCATTGATTACATTGCCACCCAGGGCACCAGCGTGAGCATTAATAATGTTAAAATTATTCAAACGCCCACCTCCCAGCTTTTTAATTATTTGCTGAATGTTTGGATTGGCAAACTGCCCCCTTCTGGTGATTTTAAACGTCGCATATTAAGCGCCGATAATGACGATGCTGGCCAGGCCCTTAAGTCACGCTTTAATAGCATTAACTACACCCATGAGCGCAGCCAGCTTATTTCGTCCTGGATTAAAGCTCGCCAGGACGCCGAACTGGCGGTATTAAAAGCCCAAGCGAAAGCCCTTGCCAAATTAGCTTTGGAAAAAGCCAGAGAAAAAGCTCAAACCAAGGCACAGCAAGACAAAGCCGCTGAACTTAAAGCCCAACAAAAAGCCAAGGCGGTGGCTCTGGAACGACCTAAGCCGACCAAGACCTATGTGGCCCCCAAGAAAAAAATTAAAAAGAAAAAAAAACCAGACAAACCTAAAAAGATCGCCAGCCTAAAAACCATTAATACAGCTAAGTCCAAGAAACAGCTTGCCGCCCAGGAGCTTTATTACCGGGATTTATACCAATGGGAATTAAGGCGTGAGATTCGCAGTGCCATTAATTATCCTCCCTGGGCACAAAAATTTGGCCAAAAGGGTACAGTGAAGATGAAATTTTCGGTAAACCGAAAAGGGCAAGTGAGCAAACTGATCAATGGGGATGACAACATTTCTGAATTGTTAGTGGGGGAGGTGCAAAACGCCATTAACGATGTGGTGCCGTTTATTCTGCCACCAGATGCCT
>Ga0209290_1000653_pt1 | contig 22414 bp, 18 predicted proteins | sample EN1Hudsemesocosm_2_FD_184632 | JGI IMG/M metagenome (GOLD analysis project Ga0209290, IMG submission 184632) | Methane-oxidizing microbial communities from mesocosms in the Hudson Canyon - EN10B Hudson Canyon (SPAdes) (version 2) | ecosystem: Environmental > Aquatic > Marine > Cold seeps... | reverse complement strand
CTAACCAGGTCGCTTCGTTGAAGCGAGGCGCGCATTCTACAGAAGCGCTTGTGTGTGTCAACGTTTTTCTTAATTTAGAGTTAGACTCTTTCGTTAAGTTGACGGTAAATGAAAACCGAAATTTTCGTTTGCCATCAAGGCGTTAACAGCGACTTAAACAAGAAGTTTTAAAGCTCTTTGCTTAAGCGAGGCGCGCATCTTACAGTGTTATCCTAGATGTTCAACCTCTTTTTGAAAGTTTGTTTTAAGATTTTAAAATCTCAAGTTTTTGCTTTCAAACCCTTCAATTTAAAGCCATACATTTGGCTGTGCCTTGAAGAGGAGGCGCATTCTACCTACTTAAAGATTAGAGTCAACGAGCCATTTAAATAATTTTGCTGCCAACGAATTTAAAGATTAGAAGAGCTTTTTGCTTGTGCAAGCAAGCCGGAAGATTATTTATAGATAAGGAATGGAGGGAGAAGTGTTTTTCAGAATATACCCGACCCTGGGAACAAGGTCGGGGAGTAGCAAACAAAATTAGGCAGCGTTGCGGGCTTTGAACCACTTCCAAATAGTCATTACCGGACCTGAACTTCCGTAGATTAAAAACACACCTAACAAAATGGTTGGCGGATCCAATGAAATCACCGCAAACACAGCGACTATGGCCAACATGGCTACAAAAGGCACTTTGCCTTTAAGGTCTATGCCTTTAAAGCTGTGATACTGAACATTACTCACCATTAATAGACCCGCTGTACCCACTACGACAGACATAAGAACTGCCACATCCGGGCCACTGACACCGTATTCACTTAGCGCCCATAGCGTACCGGCTACGATGGCCGCTGCCGCTGGACTTGCCAAACCGGTAAAGTAGTTTTTATCAGCCGTGTCTATTTGCGTATTGAAACGCGCCAATCTTAAGGCTGCACCGGCCACATAGATGAAAGCCGCAATCCAACCCACCTGACCTAAAGACTGCAAAGACCAGCTAAAAGCGATCAGCGCTGGCGCCACACCAAAGGACACCATGTCGGCCAGGGAGTCGTATTCGGCACCAAACTCAGACTGGGTATTGGTCATGCGAGCCACTCGGCCATCCAAACCATCCAGGATCATGGCAACGAATATAGCAATGGCCGCTTTTTCGAAGTGACCATTCATGGAGGCCACCACAGCATAAAAGCCAAAGAACAAGGCGCCAGTGGTGAAAAGGTTAGGCAGCAAATAAATGCCTTTGCTACGTAACATGGATTTTTTTGTTTCGGGTTGTTGATCTTGATTCAAGGGAACTACCTTTTCTTCTTCCGCTTGTGACATGGACGAGCCTGTTATTATGTTTTGCGCATCTTAAGACATATTCACTTAAAATGCTCGCTCGTATAATAAAGATGCTAATTGCAGCTCATATTAGCATACTGCGCGAAAGGCTCTCGCCCTTTTAGGGCCGCTCCACCCTAAACATAGGCTCCTATGGCTTAAGCCAGTCTTCACTTACTTGCCAGAAAGCCTGCACCATGGGATTCGTTAGGTGCTGATTCACCACACACAGGCCCACCGACAAAGGCTCTAACTCAGGGCGCACCTGTAATATGCGAACCTTTTCAGTCATGGGGCTGTTGCTTAATACCAGGTCAGGCACGACTCCTACACCAAAACCCAAAGCCACCATGGCTACTATGGCCTCATGACCACTAACCTGAGCATATATATTGGGTTTTAGCCCCATCTGCTTAAACCAGAGTTCAACTCTCGTGCGCGCTAGACCGGTTTCAGACAGAATCATGGGCACAGCGCGCCAATTAATATCGCTGCTATTAAGGGCGTCGGTTACCGGGCCACTTTGATTGGGGGCTATAAAGGTAAGCGGCACAGGCAAAACAGGTTTAAAGGCCAACCGAGAGGGGAGCTGATCGGGGCGAGCGCCTATGGCAATATCCACCTCTCCGGCCAATACCGTATCCACCGCTTGAGCGGCATCACCGGTTCTTAGGCGAATATCAACTTTGGGGTGACGTTCGCGAAACACCGCTAACAAATCCGATAAAAAGCTATAACTGGCGGTCACCGAACAATACAAGCTTAATTCACCGCTCAGCTCACTGGCCTGGGTATTTAGCTGGCGCTGCAATTGTTGATATTGCTCTAAATTGCGCTGTGAAAATTCACGAAATACCATACCCGCCTGGGTTAGGCGCACCTCACGGCGGTCTCGCTCGAACAGTTGATGAGACAACTCATCCTCCAGGCGCTGTACCACCCGGCTCACTGTAGACGCTGAAGTATGACAGCGCTGAGCTGTCTGCCCGTAATGCAGGGTATCGCATAACACCTGAAAAATAGTCAGGTCTTTAAAGTCCATATAATTCCCCCCCTAAAGTCATTGCCATTAGAGGTATTGCAACCCTTTATTGCAAAAAATGCAACGTGTTATTGCGAATATCGCGTTTTACGCAACAACCTTTATTGTCTACACTTCAGCCCTATTAATACTGTCACAAACAAATTAAGCCGTTATGCGGTTAACTCAATAAGTGGAGCTCTATCATGGGTCAGAACTACTTCAACACGTTAAACCTACGTGAGCAGCTAGATCAGCTAGCTCGTTGTCGTTTCATGGACCGCAGCGAATTCGCTAACGGTTGTGAAGCTTTGAAAGGCCAAAAAGTGGTTATCATTGGTTGTGGTGCTCAGGGCCTTAACCAGGGTTTGAACATGCGCGACTCCGGCCTAGACGTATCTTACGCCTTGCGTGATGCTGCTATTAGCGAAAAGCGTCAGTCTTACAAAAATGCAGCTGACAACGGTTTCACTGTTGGCACTTACAAAGAGTTGGTTCCTACTGCCGACCTAGTTTGTAACCTGACTCCTGATAAGCAGCACACAGATGCGGTTTCTACCGTTATGCCTCTTATGAAAAAAGGCGCCACTTTAGGTTACTCTCACGGCTTCAACATTGTTGAAGAAGGCATGCAGATTCGTGAAGATTTAACCGTAGTAATGGTTGCGCCTAAGTGCCCAGGTTCTGAAGTACGTGAAGAATATAAGCGTGGTTTTGGTGTTCCAACTCTAATCGCTGTTCACCCAGAAAACGACCCTGAAGCTAAGGGCTGGGCGGTTGCTAAAGCTTGGGCTTCTGCCACTGGTGGTGACCGTGCTGGTTGTCTTGAATCTTCTTTTGTTGCTGAAGTTAAATCTGACCTTATGGGTGAGCAGACTATCCTTTGCGGTATGTTGCAAACTGGCGCCATCTTGGGTTATGAAAAAATGGTTGCCGACGGCATCGACGGTCCATACGCCGCTAAACTGATTCAGTTTGGTTGGGAGACTGTAACTGAAGCGCTTAAGATTGGCGGCATCACTAACATGATGGATCGTTTATCTAACCCAGCTAAAATCGAAGCATTCGACATGGCTGAAGAACTTAAAGTGCTTATGCGTCCATTGTTCCGCAAGCACCAGGACGACATCATGACGGGTGAATTCTCTCGCACTATGATGGAAGATTGGGCTAACGATGACAAAAACTTGCTTCAGTGGCGTGCAGATACTGCCGAAACTGGTTTCGAAAAAGCTGCACCTTGCGACACCGTAATCGACGAGCAAGAGTTCTTCGACAAAGGCATCATGCTAGTTGCTATGGTTAAAGCCGGCGTTGAGCTTGCGTTCGAAACTATGGTTGAATCTGGCATCGTTGAAGAGTCTGCCTACTACGAATCTCTACACGAGACCCCTCTAATTGCTAACACCATCGCTCGTAAGAAACTTTACGAAATGAACGTTGTTATCTCTGACACTGCTGAATACGGTTGCTACTTGTTCTCTCACGCTGCGGTTCCCATGCTGAAAGAACACTTCATGCCTAACATTGGTACAGACATGATTGGTCGTGGTTTAGAGATCACTTCTAACTCTGTTGATAATGCACGCTTAGTTGAAGTGAACGAAGAAATCCGTGAGCACCCAGTTGAGTGGATCGGTCAAGAGCTTCGCGGCTACATGACTGACATGAAGCGCATTGTTGAGTCTTCTAAGTAATTCTTTATTGAATTAACTAAAGGCTAAACAACAAAAAACCGCTGCGGTGTAAACTGCAGCGGTTTTTTTTATGCCCAGGATTTAATAACGCCCAGGTTTTATTTATTACTCAAACAATCCCTTCACCGGCCACACTCCGTCAAACTCAGCCTGTTGTTTTTGCGCCTTAGCAGCAAATGTTTTCATCATGTCGTTGGGACGGAACATGCCCGACTGCCAGGTGGCCATATATTTCAAACTATCGGCTACTGTGTGATCACGGGTAAAGTTAATCATTTCTTTACACCCAGCCACCGCCAATGGGGAGTTTTTGGCAATTTGTGCAGCCACGGTCATAACACCATCCAATAATGCGTCATGATCACTGAATATCTGATTTACAAAACCTAAGCGCAAGGCTTCCTGGGCGCCAAATTTACGGCCGGTGTAGGCCAGTTCACGTACGACCCCTTCTGGAATCAGTTTGGGTAAACGCTGCAAGGTGCCCACGTCGGCGGTCATGCCCAATTCGGTTTCTTTAATAGTGAAGTAAGCGTCTTCAGTACAAAAACGGCTGTCTGACGCACATACCATATCCAGCGCGCCGCCGATGCAACCCCCTTGAATAGCCGACAATACTGGAATACGAATTTCTTCAAGGGAACTTAAAGTGGCTTGTAATTGCATTACCACACGGCGCAGGTTTTCACCCATACGACCCGGGTCGCCAGTCATGGGCGTGGCTTTCGGGTTACTAAAAACGGCCAAATCCATACCCGCCGAGAAGTGTTTGCCGGTGGAGGACAAGACAATAGCGCGTACTTCCCCTGTAGCATCCAGCGCCTTCATGACTTGTGGCAGCTCCAGCCAAAAATCCATATTCATGGAGTTCATGGCCTGTGGGCGGTTCATTTGAACGTGGGCAATGTGATCTTTGATCTCTACGTTAAAGCTTTTGTATTCCATGATGACTCCTAAGCAGTCGCTAAATTTGGCTTTTCGGCCCATCATTGTGAAGAGCAGACCAATAATTACTGATGATTGAACGATAAACATACATGTTAACGCTGTTAAGATACCAAACAATGTAAACACTGTTAAGATACCTAGGCCCATTTATTTCAAGAAGTACACCATGGACAAGCTAATACCCAATATCACCCCGGCCAAGCCTGCTCCCAATTACCACCATGGCAATTTGCGTGAGGCCTTGTTGGCGGCCAGCGTGGACCTTATTGGTCAGCAGGGCATTCAAGCCCTTAGCCTGCGCAAGCTTGCCCAAATTGTGGGGGTCTCTCACACCTCTTGTTATCACCACTTTAAAGACAAGGATGCCCTACTGGCGGCAGTGGCTGAACAGGGGTTTGTGCAAATTAGCGAAGGCTTAAGGCACATCATGGATAACGCCGACACTCAACTTATGGACAAACTTAAGCAGGCGGTGAGCGGCTACGTGAGTTTTGCCACCCAAAACCCCACACAGTACGAGCTCATGTTTGGCCGGGATTTATGGCAAGGGGAAAATCACGATCAATTTCAGCGGGTGGCCAAAGACAGCTTTCGTCAGTATGTGCATTTGTTTGAGCAATTCCAACAACAAGGCATATTGGCGACGTCTGAAAACCCATTACGCTTGGCGCAGCTCATGTGGTCCACCTTGCATGGTTTGGCCAAGTTGGCCAGCGACGGTATCTTTGCCAAACAAGGGGATCAGGATGACATCATTAAATACGCCCTCACCCGTGTTGAAGGTTTGCTGAATATTCCTGTCGGCTAGCACAACTCAGAAATTCAGCTGGTAATGCTACCTAATTCAATGCCACAAAGCCGTTAGCAGCCAAAGTGCTTCGAGGCGAACAGGGGTGATTCTGTTTGAGGTTTTTGAAACAGGGATATTTCAAGCAGGCGCCCAAGGAAGGCTTCACAGCGACCTCAAACAGAGTCACCCCTGCTCACCGCTGGCAGATTTCCCATATAAAGCCCCTTCCCAGCCCATGTTCACCCACCCTCCTGTTAATTAGCTAGAAACTTTCTCCACGTGAATTTTCCCGCCACCGTAAAAGTCCGAATTGGCCATATCTCTATAAAGGCACAGGGGAGTAAAGTGAAGGCTAAGCTTGTAGAACTTTGTTATTTCCTAAAACTAAAAAATTAAAGGTCCATCATGAGCACAGACGCATTTATATTTGATGCCATCCGTACACCACGGGGCAAGGGTAAAAAAGACGGTTCATTGTACGAAGTTAAACCTGTTTCATTGCTTGTGGGCCTAATGAAGTCCTTACAAGAGCGTAACAACCTAGACACCAGCAAGGTTGAAGACGTGGTAATCGGTTGTGTGACCCCTATTGGCGATCAGGGTTGTGACATTGGTAAAACCGCCGCCATGGTGGCCGACTGGGACGAATCGGTTTCTGCGGTTCAATTAAACCGTTTTTGTGCATCTGGCTTAGAAGCCGTGAACACCGCCGCCATGAAGGTGGCCTCAGGCTGGGAAGATTTAGTGGTCGCGGGCGGCGTTGAGTCCATGTCTCGTGTGCCTATGGGTTCCGACGGCGGTGCTTGGGCACTGGACCCAGCCTCTAACTTTCACACCGGTTTTGTGCCTCAAGGTGTGGGCGCCGATTTAATCGCCACCCTTGAAGGTTTTAGTCGTGCCGATGTGGATGCCTATGCCGCCGAATCTCAGCGTAAAGCGGCTGCCGCACAAGCTGAAGGTCGTTTCGATAAGTCTCGTATTCCGGTTACCGATCAAAACGGTGTAGTGATTTTGGATCACGACGAATTTATTCGTGGCAATACCACCGCACAAGGCCTTGCTGGCTTAAACCCATCTTTCCAAATGCCTGGCCAAATGGGCTTTGATGATTCAGCCAAACTTAAATATCCACAGGTAGAAGAAATTAATCACATCCACACGCCGGGTAACAGCTCAGGCATCGTAGATGGCGCTGCGTTGGTGTTAATTGGCAGCAAAAAAGCAGGAGAAGAACAAGGCCTTAAGCCTCGTGCACGTATTGTCTCTGTGGCACTGACCTCCACCGAGCCTACTATTATGTTAACCGGCCCAGCACCTGCTGCTCGTAAAGCATTAGCCAAAGCCAACTTGAATGTGGAAGACATCGACATTTTTGAAGTGAACGAAGCGTTTGCTTCTGTGGTTATGAAGTTTCAAAAAGAAATGAATGTGCCCAGCGAAAAAATTAACCCTAACGGCGGCTCCATTGCCATGGGTCACCCACTGGGTGCCACAGGTGCCATGATTATTGGTACTTGCTTGGATGAACTTGAGCGTCAAAACAAGCGTTACGGCCTGGCCACTTTATGTGTGGGCGGTGGTATGGGTATCGCAACTATTATTGAACGCGTGTAAGCGGGATAAGGAATAAGAAAATGACTGAAGCCATTCGTTTTGAAAAAGACAGCGACAATATCGTCACTCTGACCATAGATTTACCCGGTCAAAGTGCCAACATCATGAACCAAACTTTTAACGATGCGTTTAAAGAAATCGCTTTACGTGTGGAGCAAGAAATTGATTCCATCAGCGGTATTATTATTGCCTCTGCTAAGAAAACTTTTTTTGCCGGCGGCAACTTAAACGATTTAATCAAAGTACAACCAGAACACGCCACTGAATTTTTTGCTGAAATTCAGGCTTTAAAAGCCCCCATGCGTAAACTGGAAACTCTGGGCAAGCCAGTGGTAGCTGCCATTAACGGTGCAGCTTTAGGCGGTGGTTTAGAGATTTGCTTAGCCACTCACCATCGAATTGCCATCGATGATAATAAAACTAAATTGGGCCTGCCCGAAGTAACCTTAGGTCTATTACCTGGCGGTGGTGGTGTGGTGCGCATGGTACGCATGCTGGGTTTAGAAGCGGCCTTTAAATATTTGTTAGAAGGCAAGCAGGTTAATCCACAAGCCGCTCTTAAGGCAGGCATCATCGATGAACTGGCCAGCGATAAACAAGACATGATGGATAAAGCTCGCGCCTGGATTTTAGCCAATCCTAAAGCGGTTCAGCCATTTGACGCCAAGGGTTACAAGATGCCAGGGGGCACACCTCAGTCTCCTAAAGTGGCTCAAATGCTGGCGATTGTTCCATCTATTTTGCGTAAAAAAACTAAGGGCTGCTACCCTGCGCCTGAAAAAATTATTGCCGCTGCCGCCGAAGGTGCATTAACCGATTTTGATACCGCTTGTCGTATTGAATCTCGTTACTTTACCGAGTTAACCACAGGCCAGGTTTCTAAAAACATGATTGGTACCCTTTGGTTCCAGCTAAATGAAATCAAAGCCGGTGGTTCACGCCCTGACAATATCCCTAAATACACCACCAAAAAAGTGGGTGTTCTGGGTGCAGGCATGATGGGTGCGGGGATCGCTTACAGTTCGGCCATTGCTGGCATTGAAGTGGTACTTAAAGATGTGTCGCAAGAATCAGCAGACAAAGGCAAAGAATATACAGCCAACTTGCTAAAGAAAAAAGTTGGCAAGAAACGTATGACTCAGGAAAAAATGGACGGCATTTTGGCGCTCATTACGCCTACGGCCAACGCCGAAGATTTAAACGGTTGTGATTTGATTATTGAAGCGGTGTTTGAAAACCGTGAACTAAAAGCCAAGGTGACTAAGGAAGCCGAGCAGTTCATGGATAAGGAAGGCGTGTTTGCCTCTAACACCTCTACCCTGCCTATTACCGGTTTGGCTGAAGCGTCTAAAAACGCAGAGAAATTCATTGGTCTGCATTTCTTTAGTCCTGTGGACAAGATGCCTTTGGTTGAAATCATCATGGGTGAAAAGACCAACGATGAAACCCTGGCCCGCGCCTTTGACTATGTATTGCAAACCAATAAAACGCCTATCGTCGTGAACGACAGCCGTGGTTTCTTCACCTCACGTACGTTTGGTACTTACATCAACGAAGGCCTCACAATGTTGGCCGAAGGGGTTCACCCTCAGGTCATTGAAAGTGCCGCAGCGCAAGCCGGTATGCCAGTGGGCCCATTGGCGGTACAAGATGAAGTGAGCATGAACCTAAGCCGCAAGGTGATTACGCAAACTCGTCAAGATATTGAAGCCGAGGGTGGCAGTTTACCGGTGGACAGTGCAGAAGAACTTACTAACCGCATGGTGGATGAGTTTAAACGTCCAGGTAAATCCGATGGTGCAGGTTTCTACGAGTACCCTGCCAAGGGCAAAAAATCCCTATGGCCTGAGCTGGCTAAACAATTCACTAAAGACGACGTACAGTTGCCGTTTGACGATGTGAAAGAACGTTTGTTGTTCAGAATGTCCTTAGAGACCTTACGCTGTTACGAAGAGAAGGTATTAATGTCGGTACGTGATGCCAACATTGGTTCTATCTTTGGTTTGGGTTTTGCCCCTTGGTCGGGCGGTGCTATTCAGTACGTGAACCAATACGGTGTGCGTAACTTCTATAACCGCGCCAAGCAACTTACCGAGCAATATGGCGAGCGCTTCACGCCGCCTAAATTGCTGGAAGCACAGGCCGAGAAAGATCAGCCTTTCGAGTAAGTTATAGCTTTAAGTTCCCCTAAAACTACCTCCTCATTGCCTCTTCGGGTTATGGGGAGGTTTATTTCAGCCTAGTAAACTTCCTGCCCCAGTACGTATCCTTCCCAGAGTTATAATAAAATCATATATAGCTGCCAGGCTTATTGAATTGATGATTGTCAGCCATTAGTATGCCTATCACGTGTTTTTATTTGTAAGGTTTAATATGTCTCACATCCGTCATTTGGGTTTGATGTTGGCCATGGCTACCAGTGCCGCACACAGCTACGACTTTAACTACCACAGCATTGAGCTTGATTACCTAAATACTCAGGTTAATGAGGTGGCCACCACCGGCTTTGCGCTTAAGAACACCCAGAGAATCAACGACACTATGACCTATTCCCTAGGCCTAAGTGATGTAAGCGATGACAACCAACTAAACACCAGTGGCTACTCATTAGGCCTTGGGTATCACATGCCCATCACGACTCTAACCGACATGGTTATGGGCATGACGGTGTCTCGCCTGCAAACCTCCGGGGCAAATACTCCCTCTAACACAGATACTGGCCGTGCCATTGAATTTGGCCTGCGCCATCAATTGAGCCGCAAGGTGGAATTTGATTTTAGTGTGGTGAGCAGCATGGAGTTTGGCCAATCCAATACCGGCTTGGGCATGGGCTTTTTATCCAAAGTGAACCAGGATGTATCGGTGCGCGGCGGTTATCAAAAGAATGAACACGGCGACACCTTTTCCATTGGTTTGCGCCTGGATTTATAGCACTAGTGACACAAAAAAGTAATTAAGGCCGTTGGTCGGCGGGCAGCTCGCTGATCATCTTTTTGGCCAACACAATCCAGTCTTCCATCAATGCCTTGGCCATTACCGCTAATCCCGGCTGTTGCTTGGCCAAAATCTCATTTTGATTGTATGTCATCAAACCTTCCACCACCGCCCGCACCTGAAAAGAATCCAGCGTGACTCGAAAATGATCGCTATTTTTGTTGTCGCTATCCGCCCCCTCTTTTGGCAACGGCTCGCCACTGACTATATTACGCACCTGCAGGGCCAACGCCGGATTTGACGTTCGTAATAGGTCATAACTGAGCTTAAGACTGCCGCGGCTAAATACATCGGCATCACTGGCTTTATATTGTTGGCTCTCTTCGCTCATGTTTAGCATCCCGTATTAATGGCATAAGTATAGATCAAGGTAAGGTGTTGCCTGACAATTTGCCATAAAATGTCACTGCTTTGCCCTTTAAAACCCAGTAGCATGGGTTAACAGCCGTTTTTAGGATCCGTTGTGATTATCAAACACAGTGACAAGATTGCCTCTCCTCAACTCATCAAGGACAGCTTTGAGCAGCTGGGTTATATCTGCAGCGACGACATTGCTATGGCAGTGTACTTGGCGTGCCAACTGCAAAAACCCATTTTAATCGAAGGACCGCCAGGGGTGGGTAAAACCGAATTAGCCAAGAAGACCGCTCAATACCTGGGGGCCGAACTCATTCGCATGCAGTGTTATGAAGGGCTGGACGAAGCAAAGGCTTTGTACGAATGGAAATACGGCAAACAACTGCTGTATACCCAACTATTAAAAGACCAGTTAGGAGATGTGATGCGCGGGGCCAAAGGCTTGGATGAGTCGGTGGGCAGGCTGCATCAGTTTGGCGATATATTTTACTCAGAAGAATTTTTAGAACCTCGCCCCTTGCTGCAAGCCTTGCGTGAAGAAGACGGCGCCATCTTGTTAATTGATGAAATAGACAAGAGCGACCAGGAATTTGAAGCCTTTTTGCTGGAGCTATTATCCGACTATCAGGTGACCATCCCGGAAATAGGCACCATTAAAGCCACGTCCAAACCCATCGTCATGTTAACCAGTAACAATACTCGGGAGCTGGGAGACGCCCTTAAGCGGCGCTGTTTGCACTTATACATTCCCTTTCCCGACCCCAAGCTTGAACAGCAAATTATTGCGGTGCAGGTGCCGGAGCTGGGTGACGAATTACGTAACGATTTGGTGAACTTTGTCAGTGAGCTAAGAAACCTGGCATTAAAGAAGGTGCCTGCGGTAAGTGAAACCATCGACTGGGCCCGTGCTTTGTTATTGCTAAATGTACACAGCCTCGATCACGACTGGATCAAGACCACCCTCAACCTGTTGCTTAAATTCCAGGACGACATCGAAGCGGTGGAACCCGAACTTCATCAACTCATACAGAAGATGAGGCGCTAGGGTTGCTGAATTGTCAGAATTATAAAAGTCGACTAATTAATAGGGCGGGAAGTTAGGTGCAAAAAGTTCTAGGGGATTTTATCCACGCCCTGCGCCACGACGGCTTGCCGGTTTCTCCAAGCGAGACTCTGGATGCGTTAAATGCAGCACGTCTCATTGGTTTAAAAGACCCAATTTTGCTCAAGTCGGCCCTGGGCAAAACCCTGGCTAAAAGCTTGCCGCATCAAGCACAATTTTCAATGTTGTTTGACCAGTTTTTTGCTTTGCAAAAACCGCAGGCTGCCCCTCATGAGCAAAACGAAGATGCAGATAGCCCACTAACACCGGCGGCAGACTCTGTAATGCAGCCTCAAGTAGATTCCAATGCAGCTGATGCCAGTGCGTTGCAGTCCCCTCTTGCCCAGCAACTCATGAGTGATGATCAAATCGCTTTGCAAATGGCCATCAGTGGCGCAGCCTCCGAGGCGGGTGCCTCACAAATGCAAATTTTCACCCAGAAACCCATGGTCACCATGCGCATCATGCAATCGTTGGGGGATAGCCAGCTCAATAAGGAATTGATGGAACTGGCCAAAGACGATCACAATCTTGAATTAGTTACTCAGTTACGGAATAAACAAGATGCCTTACGCCAACAGGTAAGAGACTTTGTGGAGCAACAGTACCTTTTATTTAGCAAAGAAAAAGGCACACAACTAAGAGAAGACGCGCTGCAAAAAATAAAACTGAGCAACATAGATCACAGCCAGTACCAACTCATGTTACGCCTGGTAAAAAAAGCCGCCAAACAGTTGGCCAGCTTGCACAGTCGTCGCCGCAAAGTGAGTAAACGGGGATTGTTGGATGTACGCAAAACCATCGCCGCCAACGCCGCCTATGATGGTTTTTTGTTTCATACCAAGTGGAAATCCACTCGCGTCGAGCGCCCAAAAGTTATGGTGTTGTGTGATGTAAGTGGCTCGGTGAGTCGCACTGCACGTTTTTTATTACTGTTTTTATACAGCTTGCAAGACGTATTACCCAAAGTACGCTCGTTTGTTTTTGCCAGCGAGTTAGCAGAAGTGACCGACGACTTCGCCAAACAGGATTTGGAATCCGCCATCACGGGTATTATGAACAGTCGCGCCAACATGCCCACAGATTACGGCCGTGCTCTGCAAGATTTTCAGGAGTTGGCCATGGAGGATATAGACAACAAGACCACGATTATTATGTTAGGGGACGCTCGTAATAATAATGGGGATGGTAAGTCGCAGGTATGGCAGCAGGTTTACCAGCGCAGTCAGCGGGTATTGTGGTTAAACCCAGAGGGGCGTTTTAGCTGGGACAGTGGGGACTCTATTATGAGTGAGTACTCGCCCTATTGTTCACGGGTGGAACATTGCAGTTCGTTACGAGATTTAACGCGTATTTTGGGGTCCTTGCTTAAACACTCAAAATGAAGCTTAAATGTTTAAGGTGAGGCGTTACTAACAGGCATTGAACCTTCAATGCCTGTTAGGGTATGACTATAAAGCGCTGTAATAAGCTGCCAAATTAGCAATATCAGCATCCGACAAAGCACCCGCCATGCCGTACATCATGGCAGCCTGGCCACCAGTACGAGTTTTACCGCGAAACGCCTTCAAAGACGACTCCAGATAAGCGGCCTTTTGGCCCTTTAGGTTCGGGTACATGGGCACAGCCGAAATGCCGTTACCACCATGGCAAGCCGCACACATAACCGATTTGGCTTTACCGGCTGCCGCATCGCCACCGGCTTGCGCCATCATGGGTACAGATAATGCCAGTGCCATCACCATAGATATTTTTTTAATCATTTTTCTCTCCCTAATCAAGCCCTGAGAATAAAAGTGTCGTCGCTAAAAGTCCATCGCTAAACCAGCAGCTTATTGATCCAGTGTAGTATGTTTTCTCGATTGCTTGCTCTACACTGCCCTGCCACCACTCGTTAGGACCCATGCATGCCCACCTCTATAAAGGCTGCTCTTAAAAAATCTTTTGGTTTTGATGAGTTTCGCCACGGCCAGCAGCAAACCATTGAACAATTATTAAGCGGCCATTCATCTCTGGCGGTGTTTCCCACCGGTTCGGGCAAGTCCTTATGTTACCAGCTTACGGCTACTCAACTTCCCCATTTAACGCTGGTGGTATCCCCTTTACTGGCCTTGATGAAGGATCAGCTAGAGTTTTTAGCCGCCAAGGGAATCCCTGCAGCCAGCATAGATTCCAGTCTCAGTTATGAGCAAAGCCAGCAAGTCATGCGTGATGTACGCCAGGGCAAGATTAAAATACTAATGGTGTCGGTGGAGCGGTTTAAAAATGAGCGCTTTCGATCCTTTATTGGCTCGGTGCCCTTGTCCATGCTGGTGGTAGATGAAGCTCACTGTATTTCTGAATGGGGTCACAATTTTCGGCCAGATTATTTAAAACTGCCCAGCTACCGCCAGCAACTCAATATACCCTTGGTACTGCTATTAACCGCCACCGCCACCAAAAAAGTGAAGCGGGATATGGCGGCCAAGTTTGCCATTGAAGACCAGCACATAGTGCAAACTGGGTTTTACCGGCCTAACCTGGATTTAACCATCATGCCGGTGGCATCCGCTGAAAAAAACACTCAGCTATTGCAAATTATCCACCAGCAAGCAGGCCCAGGCATTGTGTATGTGACTCTGCAAAACAGTGCCGAATCTGTGGCGCAGTTTTTAGCTGACAACCATATTAATGCCCAGGCCTACCACGCAGGATTTGATAGCGACAAACGCCAGCACATTCAAAACCAGTTTATGCAGGGCCACATTCAGGTGGTGGTGGCCACCATCGCCTTTGGCATGGGCATAGACAAAAGCGACATTCGTTTTGTGGTTCACCATGATTTACCCAAGTCCATCGAAAACTACAGCCAGGAAATTGGCCGCGCTGGCCGTGACGGACAACCCTCAAATTGCATTACGCTTGCAAACCTGGATGGCATCAATACGGTAGAAAATTTTGTATACGGTGATACCCCTGAGCTCTCCGGTATCGAGTACCTGTTAAACAACATGCGTGACGAGTGCCAAAACGGTCAGTGGGAGCTGCAAAGCTTAAGCCTGTCCAATGCCAGTAACGTACGCCAACTGCCCATGAAAACCCTGTTGGTGCAGCTGGAACTATTAGGTATCATAAAACCCTTGTATGCGTATTTTGCCGAGTTTAAATACAAGTTTTTACAGGACAAAACACAGACACTGGCAGGCTTTTCAGAGGAGCGACAAGAATTTTTAGAGGCTGTTTTTAATCACAGTCAATTTAAAAAAATATGGGGAGAGCCTAATTTTGAAAGCCTTTATGAATCACATCAATTTCCACGAGAGAGAGTTGTGGCTGCCCTTGAATACCTGGCAGATAAAAACTTCATAGAACTGCAAAGTAAACGCATCACCGAAGTATTTAGCATAGATCTTGAGGCGTTAAACCAGCCCGGATTAGCCCAGCAACTCCATGACTATTTTATAGAAAAGGAAAAAAAGGAAATTACCCGTATTGCCAGCCTGGTCAGGTTTTTTGAACTGGATTCCTGCCTAAGTCACATGCTGTCCCGCTATTTTGACGACCAGAAATCTCCAGCAAGTTGTGGTCACTGCTCCGTGTGCCGCGGGCAGGTGGCTAAATTAGAGTATTCACAGCAAGCCCGTTGGCCCGGTGACAACACTTTAATAACCAATCTTTCAGCATTAAAAAACCACCTGGCGCCAAAAACATCGCAGATATTATCAGTAGACAGTTATTGTCGATTTTTATCCGGCATCAGTGTGCCCATGTTCAGCCGCTATAAGGTGCGCCAGCTTGGCGGCTTTGCCAGTTGCGAAAACATTCGCTATGAGCAGATTCGCCAGAAAGTAGAATCCCTGTGGGGCGCCATCGGCCAATAAGAAATGATTGCTTTATAAGAGCCAAAACTGACGCGTTATTCCCTTGTTGTATATTTTAGCTGTGCATATACTGATTGCATAAAAATAATACAAGAAGGGACCTCTCTTGAAAGCATCATTGTTAACGGCTGCGTTTTTACTGTTACTAAGCTCTTTGTGTTTTGGCCAGAATCCGGCCCATGATTTGATTTATAAAGATCAATGGCGTGAATACCCGTTTGACAATAAGGACTTCCAGTTAAGCCGTGCCGACCTTAAAAAGAACTGGCAGTATTTTCACCGTGCCACCGACTATGCCTTTCCCAATGTGGCCCATGTGGCCCATCTATTAAGAAACAACCCAACTTTAGAGGCCAGCATTCCCAATAAGCAATCACTTAATCAGGTGGTGACTACCCTGCAAGACGCGTGGATTGCTTTTTTTATCGGAGACTTTCAGCAGGCCACTCAACTGGGTTATAGCCTGGGGCCCATTGGTCATGGCGTGGCCTTTTATTCACAAACCACCTACGCCTCACGGCTGGAACCCGATATCGACAAACGCCATGCCCTATGGGAAGACGTATTGAATCGCCATGAAAAATCCAAAGACTTTACTCGCTATGACAGCATGACTCGGTTTTTTGCTTTTTTTTCCATGGCCAGGTTAAGCGAAGAGATATCAGCCCCCATTGTGTTGGCGCGAAATTATGTGGGCAAGATGCAGCAAGCTTTGGTTGAGCTAAATTTGGATGACCCACAAAACGTGTTTGTACTGGCAGCCCAAGGGTCTATGGACGCAGGCATCGTACGCAAATTGGGCAAGCTCATGGGCCAACTCACCTATGGCGCAAGCGCACAAACGGTTGACGAGTATTATCAAAAAGTCACGTTATTGGATAAAAAAATCCCCAACGTGCAGCTGGAATATGCACAGTCCTTGTTATACATGCACGGAAAAAAACAACTTAAACAGGCAATAATCCACATGCGCCATGCCAGTGAAGTGCAACCTGCCTTTGCCATGGAGGCTCTGGACGTTTTACACGCCAAAAAGCTGCTAGTTGAGCTATTAGACATCGACAAAAAAAATGGCTATGGATTAAGGGCTTATGTGAAACGCAATACCGATATGAAAAAGAAGTATTATTTCTAGACTCCTCCAGCAGCCTACCTAGCCCCTTAGCTGGGGCTGAACTCCTCCTTTACAACGGCCAGCCATTTCCTGCCTATACTGGTAAGACCTAGATTCACAGCGGGAAATCACATGGCAAAGCCCATCATTGCAGACAACAAACCCAAGAAAGCTGACCTTAAAAAAGGCCAAGAGTACTACTTCTGCCGCTGTGGCCGCTCCCAACAACAGCCCTTCTGCGATGGCTCCCACAAGGGCACCGAATTTACCCCCATGGCCTTCATCGGCGAAGAGGACGGGGATGCCTACTTATGCGCCTGCAAACACACCAACAATGCGCCGTTTTGCGATGGCAGCCACAAACAATTCACCACTGAGCAAGTGGGAAAAGAGGGGCCAGGGCGAAAAATTGAGGCCACTTTGTTACCCGAAGCTGTGCCCACCCAGGAAGAGCCCAGCGTGGCCTTTATTCATCAACTGGCCAAGGAAGGCCTGTCCAAGCTGGGTCATCACGGGCAAATGAGCGCTATGGGGGTGCCACAGTACCAGCTGCCCAAGTGGGATGACTTGCAAATAATGGTGGCACAGATGGCCAGCAAACCCTTAATGGAAGACCAGTTAGTGGAAACCGAGCTGGTCATCGGCCCTCAGACCAAGAAACCTCTGGTATTAAAGATTCCGCTCTTTGTCTCCGACATGAGTTTTGGCGCTCTTTCGGAAGAGGCCAAAACCGCCATGGCCCGCGGTGCCGAACTGGCAGGCACCGGCATTTGCTCAGGTGAAGGGGGGGTGCTGAGTGAAGAGCATAATGAAAACTCCCGTTATTTTTATGAACTGGCCAGCGCCAAATTTGGCTACAAAGAAGAGTTATTAAAATCCGTGCAGGCTTTTCATTTTAAAGGCGGGCAAGGGGCCAAGACCGGTACCGGCGGGCACCTGCCGGGCAGTAAAAATGTGGGTAAAATTCCCTTAGTGCGTGGCATCCCCGAAGGAGAGCCAGCCGTATCCCCGCCTACTTTCAAAGACCTAGTGACAGTGGAGGATTTTAAACAATTTGCCCAACACGTGCGAGATATCACAGGGGGCATTCCCATTGGCTTTAAACTCAGTGCCAACCATATTGAAAAAGACATTCAATTTGCCCTGGATGCGGGGGCCGATTACATCATTTTAGATGGCCGCGGGGGCGGCACCGGAGCGGCACCTGAGATATTCCGCGACCACATTAGCGTGCCCACCATTCCGGCGTTAGCCCGCGCACGGCGCTACCTGGATGAGCAAGGAGCCAGCGGGCGGGTGACCTTAATCATCACCGGTGGCCTGCGGTTGCCCATGGATTTTGTGAAGGCCATGGCCCTGGGTGCCGACGGCATCGCCATTGCCAACAGCGCCATGCAATCCATCGGCTGCGTGGCAGCTAGGATGTGTAATACCAATAACTGCCCAGCGGGCATTGCCACCCAGAAAAAAGACTTACGACAAAAACTCAATGTGGATAAATCGGCCCAACAACTCCATAATTTTTTTAACGCCAGTACCGAGTTAATGCAGGTCATGGCGCGGGCCTGTGGACACCACCATTTAAATCAATTTAATAAGGAAGACCTGGCTACCTGGCACCGGGAAATGGCATGGTTATCTGGGGTAAAATACGGGGGAGTCATGGCCCCCTAGAGCACTCAGGCAGCATTAAAATGTAGTCACTGGCGGGCCCCGCTTGCGCCCTTGGGCCTTCTCATCAAGCCCCCGCTATTGCACTCTTGTGCTGATTTCGTATTATGTCCACCGCAAATGCGCTCTCACAACAACGGGTTCCATTTTTTTCATGAAAACCTCTACCATTGCCAGTCATTATGTTCGTGCCGCCATTTCGGGAGCCGTTGCCCAAGGTCACGACGGCAAAGCGCTGCTGGCCAAGGCCGGTATTGGCACTGAAATACTGGAAGAGCCCAAAGCCCGGGTCTATCCGGACAAGTTATCCAAGCTCATGCGAATTCTGGCTTTCGAGATGCAAGATGAGTTTTTGGGGCAAGACGACAAACCTTCCCGTATCGGCACCTTTCGTACTCTGTGCCAGCTTATAATTCCCTGCGCTACTTTAGGCGAAGCGCTAGAAATGGGCACCCGTTATTACAGTTTGTTCGACATGGCACTGCACACTCAGTATGAAGCCGGTGAAGCGGGTGGTGCTTTGGTGGTTAACGAACGCCGCCCTTGCCTAAATAGACAGCAATACCTCACCGAATATCAACTGGTGTTGTGGCACAGATTAAGTTGCTGGTTAACCGGCAAACGCATCCCCATTCAGGTGGCCGAGTTTGCTTATGACAAACCCAAACATGCGGCAGAGTTTCACTTATTTTTTTATGGCGAGCATAAATTTAACATGCCAAGAACCTTGCTGCGTATTGAGCAACAATACCTAGATTTGCCCATTATTCGCAACCGCAGTGATTTGCCAGGCATCATGAAAGAGGCACCCTACGCATTTTTAGTGAAACCCAATAATACCGCCAGCATCAATGCTCAGGTTCGCCGTATTTTAGAAGTGAGCAGCGGCGAAGAAATGCCTGATTTTGAATCCGTGGCGTTTCAATTAAACAACAGCACGCAAACACTGCGTCGCCGTTTAAAAGAAGAACAAACCTCCTTCCAGGCCATTAAAGATCAAGTGCGTCGCGACATGGCTATTTATTATTTAAGTGAAAATAAGTTCAGCATTAATGAAATCGCCCTCAGGGTGGGTTTCACCGAACCCAGTACCTTTCACCGCGCCTTCAAAAAATGGACTGGGGTTACCCCAGGAGATTACCGCTTGGGTGAAGGGAGCGGCGAGTAATTTTTCTGCCAATTCAACCACCCCTTTAGTCTTTTTCCGGTGCCAATTCTCAAATAGGCACCGGACCAATCTTTTGCCTTTAAAATCAAACTGCTAGCGCCTTTTCAAGGCCGCCAACCCTCCAATACCCATAACTCAAAGCGTTAGCAGCTGATTTCCTGCCTGATTTCGCCATTCACTCTGGCGGAAATCGCCATTGAGCCCATTGAGCCTCACTGCGACACTGAAGGGGTGTTACATCGACCCATTAATAAAATAACAACCCGAGGCAGATATGATTCCACGTACTCTTTTTGACAGCGACCTTGAAGGTTTTCGCGACACCTGCCGTAAATTTTTAGAAAAAGAAGCCGTGCCCTTTCATGCCCAGTGGGAAAAAGATGGCCAAGTAAGCCGCGAACTGTGGACAAAGGCGGGCGAGATGGGGTTTTTATGCCCTACCGCACCAGAAGCCTATGGCGGCCTAGGTTGTGATTTTCGCTACAGTACGGTGGTGATGGAAGAAATCGCGCGCGCCGGTTGTTCTGGCATAGGCTGGCCACTGCACAGCGACATCATCATGCCTTACATTTTAAACTGGGGCACAGAAGAGCAAAAACAGAATTACATTCCCAAATTAATCAGTGCCGAAATGATTGGCGCCATTGCCATGACCGAACCCGGTACCGGCTCCGATTTGCAAAACATAAAAACCACCGCCATAAAAAATGGCGATCACTATGTATTAAATGGCTCAAAAACCTTTATTACCAATGGCCAAATGGCAGATGTGGTCATAGTGGTGGCCAAAACGGACCCGTCTAAAGGGGCTGCTGGTATTAGCTTGTTCTTGATTGAAGATGGCATGGAAGGATTTTCCAAAGGCAGTAACCTGGATAAGGTGGGCATGAAAGCACAGGACACTTCTGAACTGTTTTTTGACAATGTGAAAGTGCCCGCTGAAAACCTTATGGGTGGAAAAGAAGGCACCGGGTTTATGGCACTCATGCAGGAATTACCGCAGGAGCGTTTATTGGTAGCACTCACGGCCATTGCCGCTTGTGAAGCAGCTATTGAGTGGACTAAAGACTACATAAAGGAACGTAAAGCGTTTGGTAAATCAATTTCTAAATTTCAAAATACCCGTTTTAAAATGGCCGAGATTATTACTGAAACCAATGCTTTGCGTGTGTATACCGATCGCTGTTTAGAGCTGCATTTGGATAAAAAGCTTACTATCCCAACGGCTGCTGGTTTAAAACAAATCACCACAGATTTACAGTGCAAGGTAATGGATGAATGTGTGCAGCTGCACGGTGGATACGGTTACATGACCGAATACCCCATCGCGCGCGCCTGGGCCGATAGCCGAGTGCAGAAAATCTATGCTGGTACCAATGAAATCATGAAGGAAATTGTAGCCCGCGCCGAACTAGGCTAAGGATTTACAGTTAAATGCAGGTGAAATGGCAGGCTGCTTTATTTTAGCCTGCTATTTTTTTGCCTGGCAAAACACAGCTCTAACCCACATGGCGATTGTGATACACCACAGGACCCGCCAGCATAAACTCCACATCATCCCTTAATGCCAAGACATGGTCTTCGGCCACCTTCCATTGCGGGCCATCCACTATGGCCAGGTAACGGTCACGGGCAAAGGGCAATAATTCACTTTTTACTAACATGGTAATGGCCAATAGTGGCCCCACCAATTGGGCATTTTCGTCTTGCTGGGCGATATAATTTTTTTGCAGGGTCTGCAGACGGTTTTCTAAATCACTCACAAATGCCAGGTATTCTGATGTATCCATACATCTCTCCAACTCAAATTTAAGCGTCTAAATTGAGTGTAGAAGAGAATTTTTAATCTGTTGAGGCATTGGCAAATGTCTTACAAGATTTGTTGAAAATCAGAAATTAAAGTAAAGAGGCGCCTGGATCGCCTCCTTTTAGTGCAGGGTGAATCCCCAAATCTAATTAACCCTGAGCCAGCAGTTCACGTAAGTCAATGATCGCCGCATTGGCGCGGGCGATGTAAGAGGCCATTACCAGTGAATGGTTAGCAGTCATGCCAAAACCGTCACCATTTAGGATCATGGGGGCCCAGATACTTTGCTGAGTGGCTTCCAGTTCCCGCACAATTTGCTTCACGCTCACTAGGGCGTTCTTTTTGTGCAACACATCGGCAAAGTCCACTTCCATGGCCTTTAAAAAATGAATCAGGGCCCAGGCCGTGCCTCTCGCCTCATAAAACACATCGTCAATTTCCAACCAAGGGGTTTTCACTTCAAACTCCCCTTCGTTTTCTGTGCTTTGCTGAGCCGCCGCATCACCAGCTAAATCGATATTGAGGCGCTTTTGCCCTACACTGGCGCTGAGCCGTTGTGACAATGAGCCCAAACGGGTCTCCACGTCTTTTAACCATTGGCGTAAATTATCGCTACGGGCATAAAACTGAGACTGGCCACTGTTGGTATCGGCCAGGCGCAATACATAGGCATTTAATTTGTCGATGCCACGGCGATACTCCCCTTCGGTATCGGGTAAGGCCCAGGAATTACTATCAAAATGAAATTGCGGCTCGGCGATGGATAAATCCAGGTCTTCTGTGCTCTGGCTCTGACTGCGACTAAAGTCCTTACGCATAGCGCGACTTAAATCACGTACTTGTACCAACACTCCAAACTCCCAACGGGGAATATTGTCTAGCCATGCCCCTGGTGGAAACACATCATTGCTTAGATAACCGCCACTTTTATCCAGTAAGGTTTTAGTTACTGTCATCAGTGCCACA
>Ga0209290_1000652_pt1 | contig 22444 bp, 21 predicted proteins | sample EN1Hudsemesocosm_2_FD_184632 | JGI IMG/M metagenome (GOLD analysis project Ga0209290, IMG submission 184632) | Methane-oxidizing microbial communities from mesocosms in the Hudson Canyon - EN10B Hudson Canyon (SPAdes) (version 2) | ecosystem: Environmental > Aquatic > Marine > Cold seeps... | reverse complement strand
CGTATCCTTACAATAAAAAGGATATGAAAGAGCTAGGCATTCATTGTTCCAATCAATCAAGACAAGCGGATGAAGTCAGCCGTGAAGTTGAAAATTGGTTGAAGTGTCAGTACATGCAGAAATTCAGCGGTGATTCTTTTAGCGCCACGGTTTCCGGTGTTGCCAACTTTGGTTTGTTTGTTGAACTGGATGAGATGGGCATTGAAGGCTTGATTCACAGTACTAACTTGGAAAATCAAGATACTGAGTATGAACTTGGGGATAAGCTGGAAGTGGTTTTGAACAAGGTTGATATGAAGCAGCGTAAGATTGATTTTTTAATCAAGTGACTCTGCTAAGGTATTCCTAATCCATTGATGTAGTGGGTTGTGTTGATTACGCTCATGCCAGATGGCTTTTATCGGCAAGGGCGGAATACCAAACGGAATAGGTTTGATCGTTAAGCCGAAAAGTTTTACGCCTATGTCTGCAACGGATTTAGGTACAAAGGCAATGAGATGGGTACCGGAGATCACATAGGGCTGCATGTGCAGGGTCTGGGTATGCAGGCCAATTTTTCTCGGGGCTATCTGATTAATCTTAGCGTATTGGCTGATGGGGTCATCTCGTTCATCGAGTACGCTGAGTTTAATGTGTGGAAATTCAAAGAGGGTTTTAATACCCCAGTTGGATAGCGCTGGATGATTTTTATCGACCAAACATACCAGTTCTTCTTCGCACAACCCTCGTTGCATAAACTTAGATTTTGCCTGAATTCCCGCACCAATAACGAGATCGACCTTGCCGCTTTCTAGCTGTGAATACGTATTGTCGGTGATCGTTGAAATATCAAATATGATCCCTGGAGCCTTCAGACGAATATCAGCGAATACCTTAGGTAGATGCGTTGCAGATATAAAATCATGGGTTTGCAGGGAAAACTGACGCTGCTCATTGGTGGGGTTAAATTCTGAGCGCTCGAATAAATGATCGATTTCGACGAGTAAAATGCTCAGTTTATCGGAGATTTCGAGGGCTTTTCCTGTCGGTTCTAATCCTTTCGACGTTCTTATGAATAGCGGGTCATCAAAGGTTTTGCGCAATCGGGCTAATGTGTGGCTCATGGCGGATTGTGAAATATTCATGCGCTCAGCGGCTTTGCCAACGTGCTGCTCTGTTAGTAGCGCTTGAAGGGATTTAAGTAGGTTCAAATCTACATTATTAATATTATTCATATTGCTTATTCATTAAGTACACTTCAATTAATAATGGTCGGGCTCTAAGATGAAATCAAGTTAAACATTCTTGGAGATTCATTATGAATATCGCGATCAGCATTATTATTGGCCTGTTATCATTTTTCTTCCTATTTGCGGGGTCGATTAAAGTATTGGCTTGGCAAAAAACCATTTTTGAAATTCAAATGGGCTTTATGCAGAAATACGGCCTTAATCGTCAGATATTGTTTTTGATTGGGCTGGTGGAGTTAGTTGCCGCGGTATTGATCTGGTTTCAAAGCAGTATTTGGGGCGTGGCAGGGGCTTTGGCGATTTTAGTGACCTCTGTGGGCGCTTTGTTTTTTCACTTTCGTTTTGACCGCTGGCAAGATGGTGTACCGGCTATGGTGACGTTTGCCTTGTCAGCGGTGGTTGTTCTTCTTAATGAAGAAAATCATTTATCTTTTATATTCGATAATATCCCCTGGTTGACACTCTAGTACTTCACAGAGCTTGTCGAGTGTCGAAAAACGTATGGCTTTGGCCTTGTTGTTTTTCAATATCGATAAGTTCTGTTCCGTTATACCAACCTCTTGCGCGAGTGTTTTTAGGCGCATTTTTCTTTTCGCCATAACAACATCTAAATTGATTTCAATATTCATACTAACTCGTTTATTTGGCCGGTTTAGATCGTTTGCTGGTGTTCATCGGAAATTTTCTGCCCTTCAGTCATGATCTGAGAAATCACGATAATGATCGCCGCAAGTATCAATGGAAGTAGATCAGGGGCGGTAAGGGTGAGGGTTAATTCTCGATTTTGTTGATTGCCATTGGAAGACAGTATGACAGAGAGTAAGGCGCCGTATAATACATCGGCAATGATCCAGTAAAGTAAACAGAACCCCAGTTTTCTGAATGTCTTGCTATTTTCCAAGGTAAAAATTTCACCTTGCTCGTAGCTTTTAAATAGGCGGATCAGTAAATGAAGACCCAGTATGATGATGCCGGTTGGAATTAATGAGGCGATAAAGGCTAAAACGCGAGTTGTAGTGGTGATAGGTTCTAATAATAGAGCGATATGGTCGAGTGGGGTGATTAATTCGATGAGGTTATAAATATCATAAGGCGTTCCTAATACCAGCCAATAATGCAAGACGATTATAGGGGCGGCGTAAAAGAGACCTTGAAGTGCTAAGCGAATTCTTCTGCTATTTTCTATAATTTTTTTCATAAGAGTCTCACTGTTTTCGAATCTAGGGTTTGATTGCAAAGTAATGTGAGAATGATAATGTAATAAAATATGATAAAAGGCAAAAATTTATCGTTATTCGATAAATTAGTGTTGATTATTAGTTGCTGCATAACTGGATCAGCGATGCAGTAACTGGTTTTAATATAAGAAGTTAGGTTGCTTATTGGATTATAAATTGCCGAATTTACCGTTGCTGTTTTTCCATTCGTCTTGGGCTGGAATGGTTTCAATAACGTCCCAGTGCTCAACGATTTTCCCACCTTCGACTCTGAACAAGTCGTAGAAAGACGTTGGGGCATCGGCAAAGGTACCTTCGCTCACACTTAATACAAAGTTACCTTCACCTAGCACGATGTGATTTTCTGTATAAATCATGCTGATTCCTTGTTGCGCCATACCTTCAAATGCCGCGGCTAAACCGGATAGACCATCGGCAATCTGGGTATTGTGTTGTAGGTAGTTTTCGCCATCGATGAAGGTCGTTAACTTGTCCATTTCACCTTTTACTAAAATGCTATCAACAAAATCGGATACTAGGGCTTTGTTTTCTGCTGTTTTATCAAGGTCGGCTAATACTGTTGTGCCATCAAGTTGAGTACGGCCACTGGGATTAGCGTTCTCTGCTTTAACGGCTAGGTTATCCCAGTGCTCAACGATCAATCCGTTTTCAAAGCGGAAAATATCAAAACCCACTTTAGGGCCAAAGAAGTTGTAGTCGGTATGGCTGAAGACATAATCGCCATCGCTGAATGCACGAACGACATTTACCTTAGCACTGCCTTCAGGCAAGGCTTGTAATACCGCGCCAAACCCTGCTAAGCCATCGGCGACGGCTAAGTTATGCTGGGTATATTGTGCCGGATTGATATAGCTAACCGCTTGCTGGTCACCGGTTTCAATGCTGTTAAGGACTGCAACGGCTTTATCTTTATTTGATAACGTTGCGGAATCAGAATCGCTAGGGTTGGTCGTGCAGGCTGTTGCTGTGATTAATGCCGCGGCTGTTGCTGCTGTTCTTACAGCTATTGATAATGACTTTTTCATGGTGTCTCTCCGGTAAGTAGTAGATCTAGTCAGTAGAGCTATCTTATTCAGAGAGGCTTAATGGCGGCAGGTTGATAATGATATAAAAATGGTAAATATCGAACTTTATGAGTAAAGCCGTTACTGAAGGTTCTTCTTGAACTGAGAGGGGGTTAAGCCTGTGTGTCTTTTAAAGTATTTGACGAAGTTGGTGACTTCTTCAAAACCTAATTCGTAGGCTAGGGTTTGTATTAGAATATCTTCAACGGCGAGTTTTCTTTTAGCTTCTAATACGGTTTCTAAATCAATTAACTGTTTCGCTGTGTTATTAGTGGCGAGCTTACATATTTCATTTAATGATTTGTACGTTATGTTAAGCATGTTGGCGTAGTCGCTAGCTTCCCGTGAGGTAAGGCTTCTATTTTCAACGAGGTGTATGAAGTTCTGAAATTTTGTAATGCGAGAGTCACTTAAGTGACGAGATTGTGATTGCGGAATTTCTCTCATGACCTTGAAAAATAAGGTAGTGAATAATAATCGTATTAATAGAGGGTCACTATTATCATTATCTTGCTCAATTAAAATCTCGCTTAATAAGTTTTCACAGCTAGTTTTTAGCTGATTTTTGACATTGATTACTGGATCATAAAGCGATGTAAGGTTGTTGGGTATGAGGGCGGGGAGTCTTATCTTAGTTTGTAGGTCGCTAAAAAACTCGTCGGTAAAAAGAATCACAAATCCTTGAGGGCAATTAGAAAAATCAAACGCCTGAACTTGGTGCTTTTGAATAAAAATGAAACTACCTGTTTTTATTGAGTGGTAATTAAAGTCTATGAAATGCTTCCCAGTACCTGCGGTAACATAAAGTAGGCAGTTAAATTCGACACGATGAGGTTGAGCTGGGTTGTGACTTAAGCTAGCTTTCCTTTTATACAAGCGATCGAGTGTGAAAATTTCTATACCTGCTCGTTCGGGCTTTTCGGGCGAGAATTGAATGTCAGGGATTGCCATAATGGGTGCTCTCAAGTCTTATTCAATTGAGTATCTTATTTATCTAATTCACTCGACTATTGTTAGGCCAATATCGAACTGGATTTCATTTTTGAAACCATCATATTGAAATAAACGAGTCATAGCCACTGATACGCCCATTTCTTTTAGCTTGAATAGCCTTAAGAATAATCAGGGAATATGTCATTTATCCCTATTTTTATAGGGGTTTTATATTGTTAACAAAAAGTCAGTCATTGGAAAAAGCTCTTCTATACTCTGAGTATAAATAACCACTTTTCATTGCAAAATGGACTTTGAGGCACAGCATGTTTTTTTCCAAATCGATCAAAATCATTGAAGATCAGCTCGGCTCTGAGCGTATAAAAGTTGCTGATTTAGAGAATCAGATCAACGAGCTAACAGCCAAAATGTCGGCATTAGACAAGTCACAGGCTGTGATTGAGTTTTCAATGGATGGCTTGATTACCACAGCGAATGATAATTTTTTGCAGGCTGTGGGCTACCGATTGGATGAGGTGAAAGGTCAGCATCACCGTATATTTATGGACCCGAAAGAGGCTCAAAGCTCTGAATATGCTCAGTTTTGGCAACAGCTGAATCGAGGAGAATTTGTCTCTGCGGAGTTTAAGCGTATCGCTAAAGGGGGCAAAGAAATTTGGATTCAGGCCAGCTACAACCCGATATTCGATGATAGTGGCCGGCCGGTCAAGGTGGTGAAATTCGCGACCGATATTACCCAACAGAAGAATCAAAATGCAGATTATGCCGGGCAGATATATGCGATTGGTAAATCTCAGGCGGTGATTGAGTTTTCTATGGACGGCAAAATTCAGGCGGCTAATGATAATTTCTTAAATGCGATGGGCTATTCACTGAATGAAATTAAAGGCCAGCACCATAGTCTATTCGTTGAACCTGAATATAAGAATAGTGCGGAATACCAGCAGTTTTGGCAGGGGTTAAATCGTGGCGAGTTCTCTTCGGGGGAATATAAGCGCTTAGGAAAAGGCGGTAAAGAAATTTGGATTCAAGCCAGCTATAACCCCATATTAGACTTAAGTGGCAAGCCGGTGAAGGTGGTGAAATACGCCTCGGATATCACCCAGCAAAAACTGCAAGCCGCGGATTACCAAGGGCAAATTAATGCCATTGGTCAATCACAAGCGGTGATCGAGTTTACCCCGGATGGCACAATTTTAATTGCCAATGAAAACTTCTTGAACGGCTTAGGGTATTCGTTGGATGAAATTAAAGGGCAGCATCACAGTATGTTTGTTGAGCCTGCAATGAGAAACAGCGCTGAGTACGGGCATTTTTGGAGCGACTTGAGTAAAGGTATTTATTCGTCGGGTGAGTACAAACGCCTAGGTAAGGGTGGCAAGGAGATTTGGATTCAAGCGAGTTATAACCCAATTAAAGATTTAAATGGCAAGACCTTTAAAGTGGTTAAGTATGCCTCGGATATTACGCAACAGAAGTTACAAAGTGCGGATTTTCAAGGTCAAATAGAGGCGATTGGTAAGTCTCAGGCGGTGATTGAATTTGATATTGAGGGCAATATCTTAAATGCCAACGACAATTTCTTGAACGGACTTGGCTATACGCTGGATGAAATTAAAGGTCACCATCATGGCATGTTTGTCGAAGGCAGTTATCGAAATAGCCCAGAATATGCCGCCTTTTGGAGAAACTTAGGCAAAGGAAATTTTGATGCCGGTGAATATAAGCGCATCGGCAAGGGAGGCAAAGAGATTTGGATTCAAGCCAGTTATAACCCCATCATGGATATGAATGGTAAGCCGATTAAAGTGGTGAAATACGCGTCTGATATCACTCAGCAAAAACAAATGAATGCCGATTATCAGGGGCAAATTGAAGCCATTGGTAAATCTCAGGCGGTGATTGAGTTTCATATGGATGGCACGATTATTAGTGCCAATGACAATTTCTTATCCGCAGTGGGTTATAGTCTGAGCGAAATTAAAGGCCAGCATCATAGCTTGTTTGTGGATACAGAAACGAAGAACTCCAGTGAATATAAAGCGTTCTGGAAAAAATTAAACCTAGGTCAATTTGAGTCGGCGGAATATAAGCGCTTGGGTAAGGGGGGCAAAGAAATTTGGATTCAAGCCAGCTATAACCCGATTATGGATATGAATGGCCAACCGTTTAAAGTGGTGAAATACGCGACGGATATTACGGCACGAAAATTTGCTATTAGCGAAGTTAGTTCTTCGTTAATGTCGCTATCTGAAGGGAATTTATCCAATACAATCGATGTAGATCTCGCCACTGAGTTTGATGAATTAAAAGAAGCGATGAATTCTACCATTCTGCGTTTTGCGGATATGGTTTCGCAAATACGCAGTAGCGCTGATTCTGTGTCGACTTCCGCTAATGAAATACAAGGTGGCACATCAGACTTAAGCCAGCGCACGGAAAGCCAAGCTTCCAGTTTGGAAGAAACCAGTTCCAGCGTGGAAGAGCTCACTCAAACAGTCAATCAAAATGCGGATAACGCCAAAGCGGCGGTCTCCCTTGCGGAAGAAACCAATAAGAAGGCAACTGTGGGTGGCGAAGTGGTTGATAAAGCCATTTATGCGATGAAAGAAATCGGCGGTGCTAGTAATAAGATTTCGGACATTATTGGGGTTATTGATGAAATTGCTTTTCAAACCAATTTGTTGGCTTTAAATGCTGCGGTAGAAGCGGCTCGTGCAGGTGAGCAGGGGCGTGGATTTGCAGTGGTTGCGGCTGAAGTGCGTAGCTTGGCACAGCGTAGCGCTGGTGCGGCGAAAGAAATTAAAGAATTGATTAATGACAGCGTTGCGAAAGTGGCGGAAGGCACGCGTTTGGTGGATAACTCAGGGGAAACCTTATCCGGAATTGTTGAATCGATTGAGTCGGTCTTGAGTCTTATTTCTAATATTAATGTGGCCAGTCAAGAGCAGGCTACGGGGATCAATCATGTGAATACGGCGATCTCACAAATGGATACTATGACTCAGCAGAATGCGGCATTGGTTGAAGAAACTAGTGCGGTGAGTGCGTCTATGAATACAGAGGCGGTGAAATTACAAGAGTTGATGAGGTTTTTCAAATAGGCATAAAGCGTATAACGAATATGCCTATTTTTTGTTTTTATTTTTTTTCACCATCAAAGTACGTACGTAGTTTGCCTTGGTGTGGTTTAACGGCGCTTTTATCAGCAGCAGAAGATTTACTCGCTAGTTTCACCATAGCCAAGGCTGGGGCCATCATTTGTTCCATCATCGCTTTTTGCGCTGGTGGAGTATTTGGGTTAGCAATCATTGCATCATATTGTGCTTTTGCTGTGTCGATTTGGGTTTTATTTGCATCCATTTCGAGTGCCATCCAAGCAAAGGTGACTTGCTGAGTAATGCGGGTCCATTGTTCAACGTCGCTATATCCTAGCTTTTTCACTTTGCCATTCAGTTCGTCATAAAGGCCGGCTTTTTTTAGTGCAGGAACGGATTCTTTAAATACCACTTCAGGGTTATTAGGCTCGCTGATATTGGCGCTTAGCTTACTTTCATTTTTCTCTAGCCATGGCTTTAACGTCGGCATAGACGTAAGCCACTGGGAAACATCTTGGCTTTTTAGATCGGCGGCCATCACCTGTAGTGACATCAGTGTGGTCATGACGAGTGTGATAAGGGTTTTCATAAGTATCCTTTTGATTGTTTTCATCTATTTATTTTTATCGTCTAGGAAAATACTTTATAGAGTTACTTTTCTTTAAACAAGTGCTTAAACAAGGCGTATCGGTTCTTGGCTGCCATTAAAATCGGGTAATAGCCATACTTGATCAAAGGGGTTCTCGGGCATGTCAAAATGCTTGCGGCAACGCTTGAAGTCCTCAACACGCCATAGCGGGCTGGCATTGCGAATAACGAGCCAAACTCGGTGAGAGTCGTAAGACTTCTTGGCTTTACTAATGAGTATACGGCTCAACGCTGTTATAAGCCGTTGCTGACTATCCATCTCGATCAAATCGGCTAAGTAATGTAACAGCTCTAATTGCTTATCGTTGGGAGATAAGACAGTTTCACTGGTTTTATTTTTCTGGTTCCCTTGAACTTGATCAATAAGTTCTTGCGTGAGTATCTTTGCTTCGCTGCTACTGGCGTAGAGGTGGGCAATTTCAAGATCGAGTGGTTCGCCATCTAGGTGGCAGGAAATATCGGGTTTTGCTGGCTCGTTATGCCAGATATTGCGCATTGGGGTATTATGCGCCTGTTCGTATAAGCGCAAGAAGTGTTTGGCTGCGTCTCGCTCTAGTTGTCGTTTGATGGACTCTGAGCGGTTGAGTGGCTTGCCATTATCATAATGATGTATGTCTGAGGTCATTTCATAATCATTGCATAAAAAAGAGGCCAGACGTAACTACCTCACTTTAAAAGTGAAATAGCTAGCTGGCCGAAATAACTGTGATTAGCTTGATGAGAGAGATCTCTTACGCAACGCCGTGAAGAATTGCTTAGAGACGTTGAGCCAAACACCACTCCCATAGTGATTGGTTCAACATCCTTGTGGATAAACTGCATCCCGTTGGAATAACTTAATAATAACGATTCTTATTTGCATTGCAATAGTTAAATGAGAATATTTCTTAAAAAGTTGTTTAAACCACAATTTGGGCGCTTTATAACGCAGCAAGCAAAATTTTACGCACAATATCCAAAGTCAGATCGCCGCTTTCCGACAGTGCGGTTAAGCCCATCTTCTCCATGTTGTTAACTAAGGTATCGATGCCAGCTTCATCAATATTGTAGTGAGAAAGTTTCGTTACAATCTCTAAACCATTAAAGAAGGCTTCGGTTTTATCGATTGCCAGCGCAATCTTCTGATCATCACTACCTTCAGCAATATCCCAAACACGTTCAGCAAATTGCAATAACTTGGCACGCTTCTGCTCCGTTCGTTCACGCAATAGCGATGGCAAGATAATGGCCAAGGTACGGCCGTGGGCAATACCATACATGGCGGTCATTTCGTGGCCGATCATATGGGTTGACCAATCTTGTGGAACACCCGCGCCAGTCAATCCGTTTAAAGCATTGGTGGCAGACCACATGAAGTTTTTACGCGCTTCGATGTCGTTATTATCGTTAAAGGTTTTTGGTCCTTCTTCGATTAAGGTTTTCAAAATGCCTTCAGAAATACGATCTTGCACCTTGGCATTGACTGGATAAGTAAGGTACTGCTCCACTACATGGATAAAAGAATCAGCCACACCGTTAGCAATCTGTTCTTTAGGCAGGCTCAAAGTGAAGTCTGGATCTAAGAAAGAGAATTTCGGGAAAGTCAGTGGCGACATGACTGGATATTTTTGATCATTCATCGTGATGACTGCCCCCATGTTCATTTCTGAACCTGTGGCGGGTAACGTCGCGACGCAGGCTAATGGCAGGGCTTCTGTCATCGGCACAGGAGCAAAACCGTGGTGCAATAACGTATGCTCGTCGTTTTCTTTTTTCGCTGCTAGGGCAACAAATTTAGTGCCGTCCATAACAGAACCACCACCGACGGCTAATAAGAAATTGACCTTTTCAGTACGTGCCAGCTCAGCCGCTTTCATAAGCGTCGTGAATTGTGGGTTTGGTTCGATACCGCCAAACTGAACTACTTCGCGCTCACCAAGGCTGGCGAGTACCTTATCTAAAACGCCATTACGTTTTACACTGCCGCCGCCGAATAAAACCATTACCTTGGTATTTTCAGGCACTAGGGTATTCAATTCCGCTAGACGGTCTTGACCGAAAACGATGTGGGTAGGATTGTAGTAATCAAAGTTTTGCATCGGGTTCTCTCTCTGTTCAATTATCTAATCGTGGTTTTGTTGATCTCTTTTTGATGCATACAGATTACCAGTGAGAGTCAATATTAGAATGGGCTTTTCCGTCAAAAACATGCCTAAAGCTACCATCGATGAGAATTAAGCATGACGCCTATTACTTGCTTAGATACACTGTCTATAGCAACTAACCGAGGTTTACCGATGGGTAATTTAGTCGAAAATTTAGTCGACGATTTAGTCGAGAATCTAGATAAGCTAGCTAACAAAGATGGCTATAACCCAACCGCTTTAAAGGGCATAGGGGTGTTTAAGGCGACTAAGTCTACCGAGCGAGTGCCATTATGTTATAGCCAAGGCATTATCATCATGGCTCAAGGCAGTAAGCGGGTATACCTCGACCAGCAAGCTTATGATTACAATCCGAATAACTACTTGGTACTGACCCTACCTATGCCAGCAGAGTGCGAAACGCTGGTAGAAGAAGGAAAACCGCTGTTTTCTTTAATGATGGATTTTGACCTAGGTCTGTTGAACGAGTTGGTGCGATTATTCGACGAACACCAAAAAATTAAACCCAGTACTCATCAGGCTGAAACGAAAGGTTTATTTGTTTGCCAATGCACCGACCCATTATTAGATTCTGTGCTGCGTTTATCACAATGTTTAAACTCACCTTTGGAATGTGATGTGATGGGGAAAAGTTTAATCCGAGAGGTGATGTATCATATTCTACAAGGGCCACAAGCTGCGCCTATGTTTGCTCTTGTTTCACACAATACCAGCTTATCGCGATTGGATAGGGTATTAAAATATTTGCACAATAATTATCAAAGCAGTTTAGATGTCGAACAGTTAGCCAGCATGGCTAATATGAGCAGCTCGACCTTTCATCGTAATTTTCGCCAGGTCACGTCGTCGTCACCGATTCAATATGTCAAAAAGATTCGTCTGAACCGAGCGAAAGAATTGCTATTAGATCAAGGCTTAAAAGTAAAACAAGCGGCCACCCAAGTCGGCTATGAAAGCCCGACTCAGTTTAGCCGAGAGTTTACTCGTTATTTTGGCCAGAGCCCAAGGGACTGCGCGAGATCATGATGATTGCTTTTTTTGTTGCCGGTATTGTCTCGCCGATATTCCTAACCAGCGTTTAAAAGCCCGAGAAAAAGAAGCGGGAGATTGATAACCTAATTCGTTCGCGATATCGGTAATGCCCATGGACGAATGATCGATAAGTTTAGTTGCTTGCTCTAAGCGAGCTTGGTCGAGTACTTGTTGAAAATGCGTTTGTTCGCTTTTTAAGCGACGTTTTATCGTACTAATACTAAACCCCAACTCATTAGCTAACTGATCAATGTTGGACTGATAATTTTTCTGGTTATGAATGTAATTAGCGATTTTATTTTTTAATAAGTCATTACCGCTTAACTTTTCAGTTAACTCTTCATAGCCTGGTTGAGTATGATTAAAAAACGCTTGATCGGCGGTATGCATAGGGAAATCCGCTACGCTCGCATCAATTACGATAGCGTTATATTCACAGTCAAAACTCACTTTGCAGCCTAAAAGGTGTTCGTACTGTTTTACTGATAAGCCCGCAGGTATTGAATGCGAAAAATATATGTTTTTTAAATATTGGTTACCAAAGCCCCCGCTAATTTGTTGATATAAGGCGATGATTGAGCCGGTATTAAACTCGATAAAGGGAACGAAATCATGGCCCTCAGGGGTGTTGTTTAGGCGTACGGTAATGGTATTTGATTCAATCACCAGTTTAGGAGCCGCAGGCTCATTCAATAACCAGCTCATCTTGTTATACAGACTAAAAGCACTGCGTGGAGTGGGACAAAAACTTAGCGTTCTCGCTAAAACACCAAAATCTTCAAGTTTAATATTCAGGCCGAGTTGAATGCAGGCTAGTGACTTAGATTTATCATGGCTGATGGTATGGCAGGCACGTAAAACATGCTGTATTGGAATGCGATAAGTATCGTCGGTTTTGGCTATGGGGGTAAAGCGTAAGTATTCACATGCTTTTTGCTCGCTTAAACCTTGGCGCATCAAGCTGTAGATCAGCACATAGGCAAATCGATAATAAACCTTGTGTTCGATTAGGGCTTTCATCATTAAAGGATCTAGAACCGAAAAGAAAAGTGAGTCACTAATGTAGAACTTTATGAGCTGATATGCAAAGTCGACTGGAAGTATCGCAGTGATCGCGGTAACAATAGACTGAAATATAAGTCAGTAAAGATAAATATAATAAGGTTCGTAATCATGACTGATGCTAGTTTACCAGAGCGATTCGTTTACCCATCTCCCACTTTTGGTCGTATTTGGGATTCTGTTTTTGGCCGTTTATTACTGCTAAAAATTGGTCGTCCAGGCGAAGAGGAGGTGCGGAATTATGGTGAGCAGCTGATGGTAGGGGATCCATTAGCCGATGCGGTTGCAGATTTAGCCACCAAGATGGATGGCGCTGAGTTACGTCACTTGATTTCCCGCGCATTGGATAAGGGTATCGATTCCATTGACAATCCTCCAGCAGAGTTAAAAGCCCTATTTGATCAAGTTGATCATGTACCTGCTTGGGTCGATCAAGAGCAATTGGTATTAGCCAGTGAAACGGTGCGTCGTACTGGAAATTTAGGAGGTTATGTTTTAAGAAACTTTGCTTTGATGGGGGGATATCAATCTTCTGCGATCAATAAACCCTTGGTCTTTACTGGCGCGTTGGATGCATCGGCAGCGAATCGCATTGCCGAAACGAATAGCTTTTGGATTGATATTACTCGTGAGGGAGGTGCGGCGCGCTTTGAGCCTGGGGTGAAGACGGCCATTCGTGTGCGAATTATGCATGCTATGTTGAGAGTGCGCATTCAACAGAACCCTGAATGGAGTAATGAGAAATGGGGGATACCGATTAATCAAGCAGATATGCTAGCGACGAATCTCGCTTTTTCTTCTTTATTTACTGATGGTAGCCGTTTATTGGGCTTTCATATTTCTAAAAAAGAAGCCCGAGCGGTACTGCACTTATGGCGATACGTTGGTTACTTGTTAGGCATCTCCATCGATCGTATGCCAACGACGGAAAGAGCAGCTCGGCGTTTGCTTTATACCCTCACCATTGCGCAGCCAGGAGCGGATAAAGATTCTAAACACCTGGCACAAGCTTTATTACAAGAACCATTACAAGCGGCGCATCCAAAACGTATGTGGCAGCGTAGAATAAAATTCCATATTCATAAGGGGTTGAATCGTTATTTTCTCGATCGCCATACAACAAAAGCCTTGGGTATAGGCTTTACGCCTTGGGTATTATTTGGACCACTGACTTTTAGCATTATGTTTGTGCTGGAGTGTGGTCGTAAATTAGTACCCGGAGGTCGACAATGGGCGATTAATATCGGTGGTGCTATCCAAGAAACAACTCGGCAGCAATTATTAGATGGTAAAGGTGCGCAATATCGGCCTGTTGAAAAACTCCGCAATGAGTAAGACTGCAGTCTTGGGTTTGGAAAGTGCAAAAGTATTGGCAGTTAAAGGAGCTGAGATCATTCTTGCGGTGTGTAACTTAAATAAAGAGGGGAGGCAAAAAAAACGGCCAGATCTAGTTACTTTCGTATCTAGCTGGCCAAATAAACCGTGATTAGCTTGATGAGAGAGATCTCTTTGCAACGCCGTGAAGAATTGCTTAGAGAAGTTGAGCCAAACACCACTCCCATAGTGATTGGCTCAACATCCTCTGGATTGTAATCAGTACCTCGCCTCGCTGTTAACTTCGGCCTCTTCGAAAGAGTTTGGACTGACTGCATCCCGTTGGAATAATTTAATAATAACAATTCTCATTCGTATTGCAAGCTTTAAATGAGAATAATTCTTAAAAATATATTAGGTATCACTATTAATTAGGAGGGAGAGATAGGTCATTTTTACTATTTATCTTTATGGCTCTGAGTCCACAATAAAATGATCGACGTAGGGTCTTTGTCGATGTGCAAATAATAACAAGCGCTAAAGCAATAATAACAATAACGGAATTCAGGAATGAGCATGAAAACAAATAATAAATTATCTGCAATGGCAGTGGCCATTGGTATGAGCCTTTCTTCAGGTGCGCAAGCGGGTTGGTGGAGCGATGTCACTGATTGGGTAGAAACCGCAGCCGAGGATACGGTTGAATGGATTGACGATACTATAATTGATCCCATTGAAGATACGGCTAGTGATGTAGGTGATTACTTAGAATATATTGAAGTTGTTGAAGCTACCATGTCTTCTACCGGCTATCGAAACTCGGGTGGTTTATCTTATAGCGAGCCAAGCGCCAATGCTGCCGCTACCGGGACACTCAATGTAGCGACCTATAATATCCATGGTTTTCCAGAAGTATTAAATGGTATATCCAATGTGCAGGCACAAATAGTCGGTGCTGAAATTGAAGGTTGGGCTTTTGATATTATCGGTATTCAGGAAGACTGGGTGGTTGATGAAGCATTGCGTACCAACGTCACTACTAATACTTACCCTTATCGCATGGATCATTACTCAGGAACATTATTAAGTTATGGTGACGGCCTTGCCACTTGGTCAAAATATCCTTTTGATAAAAATGTTTCTGAGCGTAGTAAGTGGAGTCAGTGTAATGGCGAATTGATTGAATTTATTAAAGGTGAAATCAACAGTCCTGACTGTGCGACAGAAAAAGGATTCAGTTTCACTGAGATACATGTCGCTAGCGATATGATTGTTCACTTCTACAATTTACATGCAAATACAGGTAAAGACGAAAGCAATAATCGATCTGACCTTACCGATATCAGCAACTGGATGAGCAGCTATTCTTATGGTTATCCGGTGATCGTAGTTGGAGACTTCAATATGAATTGGAACGGCCAGGCAGGATTATTACAGGAGTTTATTGATAATACTGGATTGCGTTTTACCTGTCAGGATTCAGGTGACTGTGGCGGAAAAATTGATTTGATTGCTTACCGCGGTAATGATCAGTTTAACTTTACGACCTTAAGTGAAACCAACCATGATGACGGTGGTATTAGTGATCATTCTCCTCGCTCAGCTCTTTTACAGTGGACCAACAGTGGTGCAGAGGCGGGAACATTGAAAACAAGTCTTAGCTTTTCGTTACGCAGTGCCCATGGAAAATACTTTGTTTCTGAAGGCAATGGTGGAAAAACCGTCAATGCCAACCGCAGTGGGATCGGCTCTTGGGAAACACTTAATTTAAATGCAGTGACAGAAGTTCAGAAATGTATTGTTGATGGTGCCGAAGTCAATATCACAACCAATGATGGTTACTTCTGGAGTGCCCAGTCTAACGGTAATCTGGATAGCGACCGTACGAATTTGGGAAGTTGGGAACAATTTACTTTGATTAATCACAGTGATAAATCCGGCTGTTTGCAGCAGGGTGATAGTATTTCTTTGTTAGGAGCACATCATAAGTATGTCGTAGCTGAAAAAGATGGGAAAGCCAATGCCAATCGAAGTGCAGTGGGGGGATGGGAGAAAATGACTGTCGTTTTACATTAGTCATTAGGGGGCAATTGCCCCCTACTTTTATTTTATCGAGTTTAATCCAGGTTGTTTGATGGGGCTGCAATGTTAGCCAGTTCCGAGCGGCTGGATATGTTGAGTTTTCTATAGACCTTGTACAAATGATTTGAAACTGTCGAGGGCGCAACACCTAACTCTCGAGCCGCCTGCTTAAAGGATAATCCTCGGGTTACACTTTCAACCACCGCCAATTCTTTCGCACTTAATAAATCCAATGGACTGGTTTTCCATAAGGATATGCATACAAGGTCACCCAGAGTCTTAGTATTTATTTGTAGACCAGGGGGGAGTGACTTAGCCGTTTCATTATTTAACTGGAAAGGTAGTCTGCCCATAGAGCTTTGTGGAAAATTATTTTTTAATAGTTGCATAAAGTAGGGTTGGACTTCAAAAAACAATCCGTGCTGATCACAAATAGCCAAGGCGATATTTTTATTTGGATCACTTTGTTGCTCCAAGTGTAAAAAGCAGGCATGGGAGGCACCATTGACCAAATGAAATACCATTTGGGTTAATCTGTCCCGATCATTCTGATCAAATGGTTTATCTCGATCGAAGCGGTATAAGCTAACCAAAGTAATGATGCCTGTGGCTGCATCGGGTAATAGCACACCCATAATACGTTCTACAGAGTATTGAGAGAAAAAATCATGATAAACCGGGCTTTGATAAAACGCTGCATCGGATAAAACATGGACCATATCAACGGCTGTCCCCGGTGTTTTTTGTAATGCGGCATAAAATGGATTGATATTTTTATAATGAGCGAGTGCTTGGGGATAACTTTCATCGACACCTAATACATCGACACTATGAAAACTTTTAGAGTCCAGACGGCCTGTCCCCCATAAAGCGCCATCAAAATCGATTATTTGTGTGAGCTCTGTCAAGGCTTTGCGTCGATAACCTTCGCTGCCCATGGCCGCCAAACGATAAAGGCGTGTGATACACATATCGACATTATTAATATTGGTCTGCAATCGTATACCTCTTATCTTAATAGTTGGCTAAATTACTGAAATATATTACTTCCATACATAAGCAAAAATATAGGACGTATCAGGCTAATTCACGAAAATTAATAACTGTTATTAGGAAAGATATTTTGTACATGATAGGAGCATAAATTATTTATGAAATCATCCAATACTGTTTGATGATAATAGTGTGAATGTTATGACAGGCAAAAAAACGGCCAGTCTAGTCACTTAGAAAACCCAAGATTCTAGCTGGCCAAAAAACCGTGATTAGCTTGATGAGAGAGATCTCTTAGACAATGCCGTGAAGAATTGTTTAGAGAAACTGACTCAGACACCACTTCCATAGTGGCTGAGTCAGTAACCTAAGGGATGAGCTGCATCCCGTTAGAATAAGTTAATAATAATCATTCTCATTAGTTTTGCAATAGCCAAATGATAATAATTCTTAAAGTAATGCTTTAGGGTGATACATAACTCAATAATGTGTCATTAGGAGCCATACTTATCTTGTTATTCTTATAATTTGCGTAATTTAAGCTCAAAACCCACACTTTGGCTGATTTTACTGAAGGCTTGCTTAAGCTGCTGTTGGTTATTGGCGTAAAAATAATACTGATTCCCCGCGTCATTACTCGCACAAGCTTGCATGCTGTCGTTGGCTGTTGAGAACTGTACGGTATAGATCTCTATTCCCTCATCTTTCATTGCCTCGCAAATGGGCAGGAAGATCTCACGTTCATTACTGATCGCAGAACCATCTGAGAAGAATAAGGCGACTTTTTTGACTTCATTTTTCTTCAGCGGACGCTCAGTATTTTCTTGCCAAACACCTTGCCAATTTTCAGATAGGGTTCGCCAGCCCCAAATAATGCCATGGTCGCCATCGGTGGTACCACTGGCAACCATTTGGTTGACCTTTGCCACAAGCTGGTCCTTATCGTTGCTAAGACCCAATATTGGGGTTTCTGCACACGGAGCAAAAGGCCCACTGGCATAGCCCGGAAATTTTCGACTATTGTTACTGGCTTGTGTCGCAAGGGGTGGCACGACGGCATTTTGAATGATCTCTGTTGCCGGTGGGTTAGGGTAGCGATAATTTGTGCAGGCACCATATTGTTGCGCATCTGCCGCAAGGGCATCACTGATCCAACTTAGATTTTGCTTGCCTATATTGACGGAGTACGAGAATGGAACAATGCTGATATAAACTTGCTCTGAGTTTGCACGGTTATCGATTAATTGGTTTATAAAGAGTTTGGCGCTGTCTTTTAACGTATCGATATCGGCAAACATCGAGCCCGAGTTATCCATAATCAAAGCGACTTCGATATTACCTTGAACAACATCCACTCCGATTTTTGATCCCAGTTTAAATTGGCTAGTCGATGCGATATTTTTCCATGACAACCACCCACCTAAAATATAATCAAACTGTTTCTCTGCACTAATGGTATAGGGATCACCTGTTTTTATCGGCGGGTCTAAGGTGAAGTCAATGGTGTGATAGGAGCTTGGGAAAAAAGCTGATAAGACACTGGTCACTATTTCTCGGTAGTCGTTGAGTGTCAGCTGAGTTGCCGTCGTTGTTGTTTGACCACTGTCGGCTAAACCAATTGCGATAACAGCACTTTCTATCGCATGTTCTAAGCGAGCCTTTTGGTGGGAAATTACCGCGGTATTTAAACTCAGTGCAATAAGGGTAACAATTGTGGCAAGGCTCATGGCAAAGATAATGGTCATTACCCCTTGCTGTTGTTTGAAGTTATTAATGAAATACCTTTGCGTCATAATAATTAATTCTATTGGCCGTTTTAGATCGAATTGTGATTAATCGGATAGTAGGATTGTCGTTGAATGGGTAATTCCAAAAATCCTGGTATTGCGCTTTGTAAAATCCAACCGGAAGGTTGTGCGCATAAACTTAAGCCTAATAAATAGCGCGTTGGAATTTTATTTTTCTCTGCCGCGGTCACTCTTTCTAAATCTTCCATTTTTACAGCATAATCAGAAATGATGTTACAACCGCTGCCAAGGTTGAAGCTTTGTTCATGATTTCTATCATCACTGAGCAAATGGATGGTTAGGCCAAAAGAAAAATCTTTGTGATACATATCATCTTCAATTAATGACAGTGCTTCATCGAAAGTGGCGGAATCAAGTTTATTACTTGATTGTATGTCTAATACCAGTAACTTTGTTAGACGGTCGGCGATATAGCCAAAGTGTTGTTGCCAATAAAGAGTACGACCAACTTGTAAGCTAAATAGAAGTATAATGACCAAGGCACTCAGAGTAAGCGCTGTTTCAACGGCAATAACACCTTGGGCGTGTTTAGATAATGTCATTTTCATTATCTCCTAGCCAACTGGTGCTATTAAAAGTTACCGCCTGTTGCGGTAGAAAATGAAAGCGAGCAGGGTAGCTCACTGTGTATTCCGTTAAATATAAGCTGCCTAAGGGGACGGTTTTTTGCTTGATAGTAAGTTTACTGTTATCGAATAACTTTGAATCTAATCTCGTTTTTAATCGTGACTCAATGCCTAGCCCTGGATTCCAAGCGACATCTTTAATTGCTTGATGAAAATTATAGTCAAGCCAGTAGCCCATCCAGAAAAGGCGAGTGATTTCTATCGTCGCCATTAATGTCGTAAGAAATAAAGACAAGGAAAAAGCCATTTCTACTGCAATGTTACCTTGCTGTTGGCTGATTTTTCCCTGTGTCAAAGGCTTATTGAACATCATGGCTGTTCACTTTCAAACAAGGATTTTGCCGCTTGACTATTGCTCTCGGCGATTACTTGACCTACCAGTTTTTTATCTAATGGGTAAGCTAACTGAGGTTTACCTGTCATTTGGTATGCTAAAGATAGGTTTGATAATAAACGTTTTTCTTCAGTTAATAATTCTGTGTTTAGTTTATTCATCGTTGCCGCGATAGGTTTTAATATTGTAATGGCCTTTTTTACTTGCTTTGAAAGTAAATAGGAGACGGCTAAATTATTCTTTAGTTTTAAATCATCACGTGCAATATTTAATCCTTGCAGATAAAACGTTTGCGCCTGTGGGTGTTGTTTTTGTTGGTCGGCGCAAATTCCCAGTCCTATATAAGCATCAATGTTATTTACATCAAGGCGTTTTGCTTGCAAGAATGCAATGCGGGCTCTGTCTATGTCATTTTCTTTCAATGACCATTGCCCACTGGTAATCCAAGGGCGAGCATCTTTCTCGTGGCTACTTTTAATTTCTTGTAATTGCTCGCGAGCATGAATAGGCGATTGCTGGTATGAACTATCCAGTTGTTGCAATTCCTGTGTGATGTTCGTTGTCGATAGTGTACTGCAACCACTCACAAGGCTTAATAAGACAATTATTATTTTATTCACAATTACATACCTTGTAATGAGCGGATTAAGCTAACCATGGCAGGGCCAGCGAGTAAGACAACAAGAGGAAACAGAACAAATAGCATCAAAGGTAAGCTCATTGTGGCAGGTACTTTTCCGATTCTTTCTTCTGTGGTTAACGTACGCAGTCGGCGTATGTCTTTTGCTAATTCTTTCAGTGTTTTTACCAAGGGCGTGCCGTATCGGTCTGATTGAATCAATGCACTGATTAAGTGACCAAACTCTTCGGTATCAATACGCTGAGCTAAATTCTCTAATGCTTCGGGTCTGGATAATCCCATTTTAAGTTGGGCACAAGTGAAAAGCAGTTCTTCACTGAGTTGAGCAGACCATTCGCTAATTTCTTTGCCGACTCTGTGTAATATGGCGTCTAGGTGTAAACCACTTTCAGCACAAATAACCATTAGGTCTACGGTATCAGGAGTCGCTGCTCGCATTTGTTCACGCTTGTGGTTCGCTCGATTTTTAAGCCACCATTCAGCGCTCATAGAACCGATTAACCCCGCTAGGGTGCATTTTGCTAACAGGGATAAGTTGAGATCTTGTTGATGAAATAAATACACTATTAAAGGTAATACGATTAAACCAATGAGTTTTATCGCAACTAAAATAAGGATGGCTTCGGGTTGACGAAAGCCTGCACGTAATAATAATAAGCCGAGTTGTTGTTGATCTTTATCGGTAACGGGCAGTAAGTGCAAAATAGTGTGCCAATGGAATTTTGGTTTTTCGAATTGGCTGAAATGATTAATTCTCTGGTTTAAAGAGCGTTGTTTTTGCCAACGTTGAAAGGCTAAAAATATTGAGATAAGGCTTATAAATAACAAGCTGGTAATGATCATCATGCTATGCCTCCTCGTGCAAGGCGACGTATTAGCAATAGGCCAAAAATAACACTGGCAATGGCATACAATAAGATGGATTGACCACTTGGGTCATGCCATAAGAAATCCCACTGATCACGGTTAAATAGCCACAACCCTAATAATGTTAGTACAGGAAAAGCACTGACAATATTAGCCGCAGCTCTTGGTTCGGAGGTTAACGATGACAGTTTCAAACGCATGGCTTTACGATCACGTAAACTGGTCGCTAGGTTGTTTAATGCGTCACTTAAGCGCCCGCCAGTTTGTTGATTGAGTATTAAAATGATACTGAGAAAACTAAATTCTCGTACTGGAATGCGTTGTTGCGCCTCTGTGAGGGCTTTTTCTAGAGTTATTCCCAAGGTTAGCTGTTGAGCAAGACGTTGCAGTTCTTTATTAACAGGAGCTTGGCTCGACTGTGCACAAGAACTGAGTCCCTGGGGAACGGAAAGCCCTGTACTGACAGCGCGGGCTAGGTGTTCAATAGTACTTGGCAGCTGCTCTTCGTAAGCTTTAATTTGTTGCTGGTACAGGTATTGGTAATATAACCAAGCGCTTAAACCTGTGCTGCTAAGAGCGGATAAAATTTGGCTGTACCAAGGGAAGGGAGAGAAAATAATGAACATGACAACAAGTACTGCGATGAGTACTAGCGCGGTTTTCTTAAGTGCTTTCTCGCCTGCCAAAGCTTGCAAATGCAAATGAAAAGGCCGCCAGCGATATTCTAGTTGGTTACGTAATCGCTGGAAGATATTATTTATTATTTTTTGAACTGGATTGTTTGAATATTTTTCGGCGGCTGATTTTGATGTATGCAAGCCAAGATCGTCGGCTAGCTCGAGCAACCTATTCTCAACTTGCTTTTGGTTATTTTTGGGTAACAAGACAATAATCAATGCTGTACCGGCGATAAAAAAACACAAGAATGCGCCTAACAATAAATGCCAATCTGCCATTATTGTTTTCCCTGCATCATGTGCTCAAATTCTTTAGCTAAACCGGCATAGCGAATTTTATCGCTAAAACTGACATTCATCGATGCGGTTTGGGCATATTCACCTTGAATGTCTCCACTTAGACTATCGTAAGAATCGTCGAGTTGAAATTCAAAAATGTTTTGGGTAATGGGGGTATCGTCTTCTAGTCCTACCAGCTCGGTGATTTCAACAATTCTTCGTTTGCCATCGCGCATGCGCTCGACTTGAACGATTAAATCGATGGATGACATGATTTGACGACGCATCATGCTAACGGGTAAATTTTGCTGCCCCATTAATAACATGTTTTCTAATCGGTATATGGCATCTCGTG
>Ga0209290_1000651_pt1 | contig 22476 bp, 24 predicted proteins | sample EN1Hudsemesocosm_2_FD_184632 | JGI IMG/M metagenome (GOLD analysis project Ga0209290, IMG submission 184632) | Methane-oxidizing microbial communities from mesocosms in the Hudson Canyon - EN10B Hudson Canyon (SPAdes) (version 2) | ecosystem: Environmental > Aquatic > Marine > Cold seeps... | reverse complement strand
ATAAGGCGAGAGTCTTGCGTATAAATGTTCATAACAAGGGCAAGCAACGGACTCGTCAAACTGTCATTTTTTGTGCATGGAGCCTCAAAAAAACCGCCAGTTCAACTCACCGCTGTTGCCGGCGTTAAAAATTATTCAATTACAATAAGGATGTAGTATGGATTTTGAATGGGATGAAGAGAAACGGATAAAAAATATTAAAAAACACGGGATAGATTTTATCTCTGTTATACAGGTATTTAATGATCCAAATGCCTTAGAAGCATATGATACAAGGAACTCAAGTTCCGAAGATCGTTATCAAATTATAGGCATGGCAAAACCGGGCGTACTTTTTGTGGCATATACGGAAAGAGATGACGGTAATACAATAAGGTTAATTTCCGCTCGTCGTGCAGAAAAGAGTGAAATAGCAAAATATCATTCTATGCAAAGAGGTTTTTAATTATGAGCATTAAAAAATATAGCAAAGAAGATCTTGAAAAAATGGAAGATCTTACTGATTATGAACGTGTCAATCATATGACCGAAGAAGAAATTAAGGAAAATGCTGAGTCTGATTCTGATGCACCTTTACAGTCAGAAGACGATTTAAAAAAATTTCAGCGAGTAAAAAGACCTAGAGGTGGTTCAAATGACAATAACTAAAGTTAGTTCAAAAGATGCTGTATCAAAGCAGTGTCTTGATAAAACTGATTGGAATAAGATTTACAATCAACCTCAAGCTTCTGTAGATCAAAAGTCTTCTCAAGACTCAGAAAATCCAGTACTAAAAGATGCTAAATTCAAGAGAATTAACGATAAATAGCATTAAGGTCGTTTTAACCACCTCCACCGGACTCCGCAAAAGTTGTCGCGGTTTTTGCAAAGGAACGCAAAAACACACGCCAATTTTGCTACTCCGGTGAGGTGGGTGTTAAAAGGTAAAGCATGCTACTAAGAATTTGCGGTGTCCTCTTTATATTGGAAATCATCATTGGAATTATTGTCGGTATTTATCTGGGCTTTAAGTATTATCAGTATAAAGATGAACTAGCAGGGTTTAACGATCTAATGCCGAGCTATATTGCAGAATTCCAAAAAGAAGACTTTGTTAAAAGTCTTGGCGAGCTGATTTCATGCGAGAAACTCACAAAAGATAATGCTGGTATGCAGATTACTGAGCCCGTCCAACTAAATTTTAAAATTAACTGTGTGTTCGAAAACTCAGACGCAGATTTTGTAATGCAGGTATTATTAATCGATGACAAATGGATTTTAAATGCGGAGAACTCAAGGGTTATTAGCAATTATTTTGAGTTCTTGAAAAAATGACTTTTAACAAGGCAATCTTGCGGAACTCTGTGGGCTGTCACGTTTTGTGCGGAGCACAAAAAGCGCCATCCCACTCCGTCCGTAAATTGCGGCGTTAGTCTTTTAAAGTGTGTAGTGATACTATAGTGACACTTATTTTGGAGGTATCGCGATGAGAACTGAAGTAGTTACAACATTAAAGAGGCAGGCAACTAAATTGCTTGCTGATCTTCATGAAACCAAAGAGCCAATTCTCATAACAGAGCATGGGCAGCCATCTGCTTATCTCCTGGATGTTGCTGATTACGAGTTCATGGTCGATCGCATGAAAATTCTAGAAGGTATAGCAAAAGGTGAACAGGCTATTCGTGAAGGTCGAATAATGGATATGGCGCAAGCCAAAGAGAAGATGAATAAATGGCTCAAATAATTTGGACTGAGCCAGCACTGGATAATTTAAATGACATTGCCGAGTATATTGCTGTTAGTAATATCTATGCTGCTAAGCAGCTAGTCGAAATTGTATTTAATAAGGTTCAGCGGCTCGAACAGTTTCCTGAATCAGGCAGAATACCTGAAGAAATTGAGAAGCTAAACTACCGAGAAGTAGTTGTTAATCCTTGTCGAGTTTTCTATAAAATAGAGGACGATTCAGTTTATATTCTTCATGTTTTAAGACAGGAAAGGGACTTGCGGAGATTTATATTAACATCAGGAATCAAAGACTAACCAGCGCTCATACGGACCAAAAATGCTGTCACCTTTTTTGCAAAAACACGCAAAAAAACTGCCATCACTTTTGGCCCCATAGCTTGGCGTTAAGCGCCATAAAAGGTAACTATCATCGAATCCTTAACGAGTTAATAAGGACATGCACTCTTAAAAACTGACTGTTATGTCAATTACCTTTTTTCAATGAAATAGGGCGCTTATTTAACCGCGCCCTTAATTATTGAACCACCTTAGTATTCGCGCTAAAAATAACCAACGTTAAGTAAAATACCTGTTTTTAAGGCGAGCGGGTTTCTTCAAGTCTATTGAGTTTAAGAAATTATTTTAGATTTAAGTTGAGGGGCTAAGCAGTGTGTACTTGTTTACTCACTCTTGGCTTCGCAAACTGTTTTTGATAGCAGGTTTCAAATTTAGTGGCTTGCTCCAGCCATTCTTTAGAACTGAGATTTAAGCGCTGAAGAATCGGAGGTAGCGATTCCGATATTGCGCCTCGTTTATTGGGGTGCAAGAGGCGACCGCTGTAATCAACAAGTTTTAAATAGTCTTCTAAATTAAACAGTATGCCGTTTTGGGTTTTTTGCGTCACACTACCTTCGAACTTGGCTAATGGCTTTATGAATAGGCCTGAACTTAGGTCAAAGCTTTGTAAGGATTGTTGCTGAACTTGTCGTTTAATGGCGCTTTCAATATCAAAGCGTGGTTGTAGTCGTTCTTTGATGCTGGTGTGGTCAGAATCCTCAGGCGTAGCAGCCATTTTTGCGCGTACGGGGTTGAGATCAACGTAAGCCATACATGTCAGTAAAGCTTCTTCTGTTAATAGCGCTTGAGATTTGAAACGAGATTCCCAGAAATGCCCAGTGCATTGATCTTCTTTATTAGCAGCACGTGCAATGGGTTCATTTAAACACTTCATGAGCCAGCTTAATGAGGTAAGTCGTTTTCGATACACCTCAGCGATATCGATGACGATGTTTTGCTCAGCCGTAATCAGTGATTCGCCTTTAAGCCATTTTTGAACGAGAAGAGGGCCTTTGAATAAACTGGTCCAACGCTGGAGTATTTCATCTGTCGTCCAGCGGTCAGATTGTTCAGGACAAATCTTAGTACTAGGTGGATATGGTTTGACATCACTGCGTAAGCACATACATCTACTGCAAAAAGAGAGGAAAGAATACGAAGTCGATCTTCAATCCATTGTCGACGGTGCTCGTAACTGGTGCCCGTTTCATAATCTACGCCACACAAGAACGTTCGTCGAACACACCGAGAAACAAGGTGATAATAGGGTGTGTCAGCAATCGAAACGAGGGTTTCTCTTGGCTGTGTCATGGCAAAATCCTTTTTGCAAATGATTGAGTGCTTAGCGTAAAATTTGGTTTCTAGTTTGTCAATTAAAGAGTATGTGTTCTTATTGGATTACTATGACAAGGGTGATATGAACCAAATCAATATTAAGTATTACAAAACTAAAGTAGGGGAACTCATTCTGGGCTCTTTTGATAGCAAACTTTGTATGCTTGATTGGAAATATAGAAGAATGAGAACAACGGTTGATAATAGGCTAAGAAATGGACTTAAAGCAGAGTATGTAGAAAATGGCGATGAAATTATAGACAAGGCAATTGAACAGCTTGCTGAGTATCTGCGCGGAGATAGAAACAAGTTTGATATTCCTTTATTGATGGTAGGGACGGAATTTCAAAAAAGTGTCTGGAATGCGCTAATGAAAGTGCCGTATGGGCTTACGTCAACGTATTTACAATTAGCAGAAAATATAAATAACAAAAAAGCTGTTCGGGCAGTAGCTAGTGCAAATGGAGCAAATGCTATTAGTTTAATCATTCCTTGTCATCGCATAATTGGAAGCGATGGGGCACTTGTTGGTTATGCGGGTGGATTGCCTGTAAAGAAACGTCTGTTAGAACTGGAGCAAGTTAATAGTAGTCCAAGTGAAAGTCAGCAATATCAGTTCAATTGGGAATTAGAATAGCGCGTTGGGAAGTAAATAAGGATAACCAGTTAGTAAGGACAGGCGCTAAAAATAAACAGCGTTAAGTAAAATGCCTGTTTTTTAGACGAGTGGGTTTCTTCAAAGCTACTGAGTTTAAGCGCTGAAGAATTGGGGGGAATAATTCCGATATTGCACCTCGCTTATTAGTCGTTGTCATTGTTTTATCATTGGAATTATTTTTTTCATTTAAAATTGTCAGCTAATACTAAAAACCAAACATCAATACTGTATGGTTAGACCCTTATCACCATTAATATTGGGAACAATTATGTCACGCTATATCCTTGATGAGTCCAAAATACACCCTAGTATTCGAAGTAAGATTAGCAATAACCATCGAGAATTTGTTGAAGAAATTATCAGCATCATTGACAGTAAACATATCGTAGTTATCGGTATGGGAATCAACCCAGTCTGTAAGAGTGCATGTAAATTATTAACCAAACAAGGGCTTGATTTCGAATACCTTGAATATGGAAGTTACTTTAAGGAATGGCGCAAAAGAAATGCTTTAAAAATGTGGACTGGATGGAAAACTTTTCCGATGGTATTTGTGAATGGGACTTTGATAGGAGGAGCAGAAGATCTGAACCGATTAGTGAAATCCAATGAAATGGAAGAATTCACTAAGGGCTAAATTAGAAAAGGCTGTCCTTATTACATTCGTATATTTGAATATATCGAAATATTTTACAATGGCAAAAGAAGGCTCTCGGAAAACGACAACATTAGTCTTGTTGCGTTTGAAAAAATGGCAGCATGAGCCACATCGTTAAGGCGTCTATTTTTTGTGGAGAGCACCCATTTCAAAAAAAGAATACCGTGATTACAACAAAGTTTGGCTAAACTTTTATACAAGGAAGGCATTTAACTTACTTGGAGAGCGCAAATAGTTGTCTGCAGTTGGCTGTTTTACCTCACTTTAACGATAAATTACAGTCATAACTAAAGCACCTTGGCTGCTGAGTCACAGGGTCAATAAACTGAAGTTTCTTTGCTAGTAACTGCAATGGTGCTGAATAGTTATCTGCTGATAGCGGCTGTAATTGCGGGTAGTATTTGTCATTCAGTATGGGCCAGCCCAGTGCCTGCATGTGAACACGTAATTGATGGGTTTTACCCGTAACGGGGTTTAATTCAAATAACGCTTTCTGTGTAGATTGCTGCAAACATCGAACCACAGAGTGGCTATTGGCTTCGCCCTCGGTCACACGCATGCGAAAGCGAGGTTCGCACTGCACGATACGATTTTTAATTACCCACTCTTGATTTATAAGGTCTTCACCATCACTAATTTTGGCAATTGCTTGGTAGGTTTTGTGTATTTGTCTTGTTTTAAATAATTGATGGTAACGATGGCGGGTGTCAGGGTTAGCAGAGAATATGACCAAACCAGCCGTCACTCTATCTAAACGGTGCAATGCTTGTAAGGTCTCAATACCCGTGCTGCGTCGTAAGCGATTTTGCAAACATTCATTCACGTAAATACCGCTGGGAATTACTGCTAGAAAGTGGGGTTTATAGACCACTAAAATATGCTGATCCTGAAAGACAATTTTTTCCTCAAAGGGAATGCTAGGTTCGCTTTCGACTTCCCTGTAATAGTAAACCCGTTGCTGCGGTTGAAAGAGCGATTGTGTCGTTATCAGTGAGCCGTCGTGGCGGTGTACCTTGCCATCGGCGATGCGCTGCCGCCAAATCTGAGCATTAATGTAAGGGAATTTAATGATCAGGTATTCCAGTACTGTGGCGACGCCGGGGTTAGTCTGCGGTAAGCTCAGCTTTGAGGGGTGCTCGGAAATTGTCATTTAGTGGTCCAAATTTTTTGACTATAGCATGAGCTTATTAGCCGCTCGGCTACAAACCTTAATACCGTCAGCCACAAAGAGCATCCGTTCCAATAAAAAAATGACATTATTCAGACCAATACCAACTGGTCACGTTATAGCGATATTCATCTGCATAGTCAGCGTTCATCTTTTCCACCCAATGTTCAGAGCCCTTTGAGGAAGGATCAAACAAAACACAACGGTTATATAAAGGCGCAATACGAATAGGTTTATCATCCTTACCTATAAAAACTAGCTCACCACCGGCATTGTTGTTCCACTCTTTATTTAAATACAACAGCATACACACCTCTCTTCCTGGTGAATCATCTGCATGTTGCTCAACAAAGTCGGCAGCGCCTAAGCGAAAATAATTTGTATTAATTTCAGGTTCAGCCACATTCATATCCGTTAAGGGTACATTAAAAATACGTGATAACACGGACATAAACTCTTCCCCGCGCAAAAATGACAAAAAATGCTGTGCTGCACTGGAATAGCGTTTAGTGGAACTGACGGTATTAGAGCTAACCGCTTCACGTTGCCAAACATCTCGTTGTACAAAGCGTTGATCGTTGCTGGTTTTTTGCCACTGATCGTTATCGACATATAAAGCAGAATAAGTATGTTTTTGAGTTTTCCAGTCATGCCGTTGCTGCAAAGACCTCATTACGTCATCGAGTTTGGCTTCATCAAATAAGTTATCAATTACGACATGATTGGGACAAACGCTCAATAAAGACGCTCGATAGGTGCATATCGCAGAATCGATTACTTGCTCATCATTCAGCCACATTGAAACTACTCGCTTATGTTTTTAGAGAATCACTTAAAAATTTGATAATACAGGGTTGAACAATAATTCCTATAATTTGCTCTTATAATCACTAAAAGAAAATGATTCAAAGTTGATAAGGGCAGACACGCTTAAAAACTGATTGCTACCATTTACTATTCACGGCATATATATTGCTCCACCTCAGGTGAATGTAGGGGGCAATGTATATGATAGTCAACAGTAACGGGCAGTCGTTCGCAATAAACCAGAGTAAACTGCCAGAGAATGGTGTAAGTATTGCCGTGGTAGGTGGCAACAATTTACCGATCGAGCAGAATAATTCTGACACAGTGCAAATCAGTGAAGCAGCAAGATCAACAATGTTACAAACGTTAAAAAGTGGTGATTTTGCCGATTTCACTGGTGAAAACGGTATGTACAAGCTCGGTTTAATGGCGCTTGGTAAAAGTACACTCCAGGATTGGTCAGCTAAAGGGCTTAATATTTCTGATGAGGCTATAGTTGCTGCGGGTAAAGCCTTTCAAGATGGTTTTAAACAAAAGATTGAAGAAAGTGGTTCTTCACTGGCCGGAAGTGGCGGTCTTGCATTAAACAAATATCAGATTGTAATCAACGCTCAAGAAACGCCTGATTGGTTCACTAAAGAATATGAAAATGCACTCTCCTCTATGGATAATAAAGAGATGAGAGCTGCATTTGAAAAGGGTGATCTTTTCTTTACATCAAAACCTACGTCGTCCAACGTTAATGCGTTAGCTAGTTATGCTTCAGTGGCAAAAAATCTATAATTAGGAAAAATATTTTAAAGTTAATGAGCTCAGGCACTTTTAAACCTAGAGTCTTGCCGCTGCTAAAGGCGTTAAATATTCAAATATCACGCTTACATATAGGCCGTATAAATATATGAAAATTGCTTACTTTGGCTATAACGCTTTCTCATCATGCCTTGATCTCTTAATTAGCGGCGGCCATGAGATTGTCAGCATTTATACTGGCGAAAACAGCGTTCATACGGACCAAGTGATCAGGTATTCAACGCTGCATAAGATACCTATATCCTTCGATAGGCCTGATCAATATCAAATGGATGCCTTGGTTCACGCTGGCGTAGAGCTTTTTTTATCCGCTGAATATCCCTGGAGGATTCCAGTTCCCGATCAATTGATGTTTGCTATTAATGTTCACCCTACCATGTTGCCCGATGGACGAGGGCCTACCCCTCTCACATCGTTGTTATTGGCATACCCTCAGCATGCTGGGGTCACGCTCCACAAGATGACAGACAAATTTGACGAGGGTGAAATATTGCTTCAAAAAAGAATAGAGATAGATAAAAATGAATCCTTTGATACGCTGTCAACTAAACTCTATATTGAAACGCCGCTGCTTTTGGATAAACTATTATCAAACCTTGAACACTATTATGAAAATGGCGCGAAGCAGGAAAAAGGTACTTGTTGGGAAAAACTTTCGCAACGGGATCAAACCATGGATTGGAACAGACCAACTTCCAAAGTACTTCACCAGTTTAGAGCTTTTGGCAGTTTAGGTGTCTATGCGGAGATTCAAGGTCAAACCTATTTGATAACCGCTGCTGAAGGCGTGATGTGTCAGCACAACATTAAAGGGGGAGAGATTATTTCAATCGACGAGATTAGATTGGTGATTGCGTCAAATGATGGCCTAATCAGCATGCCAAGAAGCTGCATAACACAACCCGTTAATAAGGACCGGCATTCTTAAGAGTATGTCCCCTCATTAATTTTCAGAACTCTCCTCTGGAACTTAGAGCGACTCATAATAAGGGGCGGCACTCTTTCACTGGCACTCTTATACATATCCTCTATTTCAATAGATTATATTCCCATATTAAACACTTACCCATAGAATATTTACTGATATTAATCGTTAAAGTTTCATACTTGTCTAATATGATAAGTGTAAGTAATCTATTGAAACATAAGTATTTAATTTCAATAGATACAATTTAAATCTTTGTTCGTGTGGCGCCTACTCTTCTAATTAATCCAGATTAAATACACTTTACGATTATTGGTTCTGATACTATAAATTAAAGAGTTAATCCCTCTAATCACATACGGATTATGGAGCTATTATGAAAAGTAAAATAATTGAACATATTGAAGAGCTTTATACTCACAAACATTCAATGAACGCTCATTGTGATCTAAGTAGCTCTAGAGTTCAGATGGTAAAGACCCCTATACCGACTGAACTATTTCGTGAACTGGAAACGCTTGCATCGGAATATAATCGTGACTTGCAATGTTTAGCGGGTGATTTTTTAACCCTAGCACTTGAAGAAGCGATTGCTCATATCCCTAACAGTGAAAAAGAGCACTTGTATCTTGTTAGACAGCAACATGAGCAGCACGAGGCTGAGCATCATAAGGAACTGTGCCAATTTAGTGCTGGTGGAACATAAGTCTAAAAATTCTAACGTTAAAACTCTAATTATAAGGGCAGACACTCTTAAACATTGCTGAAGAATTCCATCGTGAAGCCGTTGAGAATTTAGTGTTGTTTTTATAATTTGTCACTACTGTTGAGGTGTCAATATTCTTTACAGCTTTCATTTAGTTTACCCGTATCAAAATCACTATCCCTTTGAATTTTAAGTATTAAGTTATTAGGACCAATTATTGCTTCATTTTAAGGTGATTATCTTAGTTTGGTTACACTTTATTTTTCTTGGAAACTCATAAGTAAGCATGGGGAGATTGAAGATGAATAAAAAGAAAGTACTTACAAAGCATTTAGCTCGACTAGAAAAAGGTAAGTTGAAGGGAATAGGTAAAAAAATCTTGTTGCTCGCCTGTTTGGCTAGCGTGTCAGCTATAAGCAATGCTTATATTATGGGTGGCTGCGTGACTGGTGGTGACGTATGGAACTCAAATAACTGTAAATTTGATGTACTGGACACTAGTCCGTTAGTCGATAAAAACGGTGGTTCCGAAGTCGGACGCAACGATTTCAATAATGGGTGGTTACATAGTTTCAATGAACAGCAGGGGGGGTGGTCAGATACTTATGATCAATCAGTCTCCAGTCATTATGTATTTTTCGACCCATTGAGAAGTAAAACAGTGGAAGGTTGGGTGAAATTTGACGGTGTTATCCTCGATATTATCATGAGTAAAAATGGATTAAAGAATAGCGAAGATGAATTCGGTTTGGATAATGTCACATACGATTACCCTAGACTCGTCGGGTTAGAAAGACGAGACCGACTAGGGACGAGTGGTATTGGAACCAGCTATCTCAATATTGATGATTGGAAAGCGAGTTCTCCCGGTGACCATGTTCGCGTGATTACCCAAACAGTTTCCGAGCCCGGAACTCTGCTGCTTTTGGGGATTGGTATTGCTGGTCTTGGTCTGTGTAGAAGAAGCATGGCGTAGTCTTTATGACGCGTTAATACGGATTGGCTCTCTTAAAAGCTGATTGTTATGGCATCTACATGTTTACAATGAAATAGAGTGCTTAATTTATCAGCACTCTTATTTATTGAATCACGTTCGTCTATGCACTAAAAGCGCTAAATAAAGATAGGCACTGATAAAAAATATTAGCAGTGATGATTGAGTATTTAGCGTAAATTTAGGTCCTTTTAGTGATTGAAGTCCTGGGCTAAGTCAGTAAAACTCTAAATTAAAATTGAGTGGTAAATCCGACAGAGAAACCTGAGAAACTGGTATCATTTTTATCGATCATATTCAGGTATTCAGCTGTCAGTGACAGGTTGCTTATCTCTACATCAATACCAACGCCGTATGATGAATCCGTTTCGGCGTCATTTACGGTATTGCCTGCCGATTTTGCTTCAAAATCTGCCCGTGAAAAGCCTAATATGACATAAGGAAATGCTTGTTCGTGCACAGGAAAACCCGCTCTAATATAAGCCCCAAGTGAATATCGTAACGCAAACTCAGTACCGTTCACGGTATCATTCGTCAAACCAACTCCTAAGCGAGCTTCAACAGCGAGAAAATCGTTTATATAACCGCCTGCTCGGCCTTCAATATGATTAATGCTAGCCTCGTCATTGGATTGGTTTTCTATCTCCATAAAGCCTACACTCGCGCCCATATAACGATGACCATGAGTGTTATCGGCTAGCAATGGCTGGCTAGTGAACGCAGCCGTAGAAAAAATAATTAATGCTAAACAATGCTTATTCATTCTTATCTCCTTGAACTTTTGTTCATTAATAGTTTTATATGTGGGTCACTTAAAAATTATTAAATAGAATGTCACTGGCATTATTGTAAACCCGTTAGGTTTGTCTTTAAACGTTAAATAACGAGAGGTACGGATAAAAGCAGTAACAGTGCTCGTAATTTTTACCAGTTTAACAATCAACTTTGCACAAGACGCTTCGTTGTCTTGGATCCAAAACACTTCGTGGGCCCGGCCCCTGCCAACTAGCCTTCAGTCTATGCCACGTATGATGTTCTTGTTCATCAACGGACAGTTGGTCTAGTGGCTTCCTCTAGACCAAGCCTCGCGGTTCAGCGCTTGCCATTCGGGAGTAGTTAGCGTTAAATTGTTTAATATTAGTTTAACGGTGATTGTTCTTCAGAGGACTTTTACCTCATTAGTTCATGCCCGTGCTGGGCGTACACAAGTCACTGAAACCAACCTCTGGTTCATCGGCTGACTGAAGCGTTACCTGAGAAAATTATGGCCTCTGAATCTGAAAAGGGAAAAGTAGAAATTAGTACTTTTAAACGGTTTGCTGAGGTGGCTGGTTTGAATTGTGATTTTGTTGAAAAGCAATCTCCGGAAGAAGGAAAGCCTGACTTGAAATGCATAGTCGGTGGCGAGGTGATTTACTTTGAATTGACAGAGGCTTGTTCGGAGGACGTTGTAAAGGCAATAGCCAATGCACAAAAATTGGATGATCTAGCATATAAAAAAGTTAAAGATTACACGTCCGAAACATATAGAAAGAAAATAAATAAACATTACGCTGTAAACGAACCTATCGAATTGCTTATATACAACGTCGGCAGAACGATCCTTACTGACGATGTGTTAATTGAAAATATCAAGGCGATATCAAAGCACAATAAAGGACAGTTTAGGAAAGTTTGGTATTTCGGAGAAAGCGTTAGTGAACTGTCGTAATAAAATTTTTAACAACGCTAGGTAATGCATATTCATTACAGTCGGGTATGGTGGCTCAATTAAATAAAGATAGGCACTTTTAAACGCTTCTCAAGATACTATTATTCGTGCTCGACGAATGCTAACAATTTTACGTTATAAACGCATTTGATTCTCTGAATGGCTTATATTACGTTCAAAATTTAACCTGTCAAAAATGGATTTTACGACTAAAATTTAATATGAATATCTCATTGGGAGCTTCTCATGTTTTATTTTATAAAAACTAGGCTGTACAGGTATACATATCTCTACCCTGCATTATTTATTGGTATCTTAATTTTCACAGGTTCAAGCGAGGCTGAAGAGCCCCCTGATCTGTATGAGATATCTATCGAAGAACTACTTCAAGTCGACATCTCTGTCGCCTCTACTCAGTCTGAGAGGATCATTGACACCCCGGCGATTGTCTCACGTTATGAGGCAAGTGATATGGCAAAAATTGGCCTTAGAACCTTGAAAGATATTCTATCTTTCATTCCCGGCTTCGTTTTACAAAGTACAAGAATAGGCGGCACCGCTGTCATGATTCGAGGCTTGACGGAAGGTTTTAACCAAAAAGTACTATTTTTACTTGATGACGTTCCATACTGGATGCCTGCTCATTCCGAAATACCCTTACTCGGCATCCCGATAGAATCTATTAGTCATGTCGAAGTCATTCGAGGCCCCGGCGCAGTTTACTATGGCACAAATGCGTCTGCAGGCGTCATAAAGGTGGTTACTAAAAAGGGGGCAGGGAATGTGATCGCTTTAAGTGCGGGCTCAAATGGGCGCGTTAATGCGAGTACCTATCAATACCATAAAATTGATGATAATTCGTCACTTTCTTTTGCGATTGAAGCTCAGCGAGATGAAGGCTATTCTGGAGAGTTTAACAATGTGCCAAAACAGGCCAGCTACCCAGCCGATACACCTGATGATGGAAATATTAATATTTCGGAAGAAATGAAGTCTTTTTTAGCGCGATATACCAGAGAAGATTTTAATGCACTGGTACAAACGTACAACTCTACAAATAATGAACACGACGCCCCCACGCCTTTAAATTTATCATCCTATTTAGAATACACCGGTTATCTGTTTCACGCGGATAATACTTGGCGTACTGACAATGCCGAATTCACGTTGTTTTCTGATTATAATAAATTTTTCTTAGAGTTTGAGTCCAATAACTTGTTTGCAGTCGGGGCAGATGGCGGTTTTCGTTTTGGCCAAAATGGTGAAGATAATCATCGCTGGCGAAGTGGCGGCAGCGTTAATTATATTTTTAATGACAATTTAACTTTTTTTGCCGGTCTAGAATTTGAACGACGTAAAATTGAAGACTATTTCGTTTATAGTGCGGCCTCAAACACGAACGTTCTTAGACTGATAGCGTCCAATAACACCAATGAACGTTCGGTTTATGGGCAAGCAGATTATCAGCTTGGCTCATGGCGTTTTTTATTAGGTGGACGGTATACTGATAACGACCAAAGCGGAGAAAAACTGACACCACGTGCCTCTGCCGTATATAAACTTGATCACACACAATCAATCAAGTTGTTATACTCTGTTGGCTTTAATTCCCCGAACTTTACGCAACTATTTATTAATATTCCGAATGTCTTGCAAGGTAACCCAGATTTAAAAGCTGAGTTGGTCAAAACGTTCGACCTCTCTTATTCTTATGAGGTAAATAATAACTTATTTGTTGTCAATGCTTACTACTTAGAGGCAGAGGATTTTATTCAGCGCGAGATTCAAAACGGCGCTATTGTATTCTTAAATTCGGAGGACTTTGAGCGCACCGGTTTAGAAATTGATTTTCAGCGTGCGACATACAATTATTCATTTTTTGCCAACGCGGCCTATAATCATCAGGGAAACAAATTAGATAAGAATGATTTAAAAGCACATTTCGTTCCGCGTTATACCGCTTCCGTGGGGGCGTTATATCACTTTAATTTGTATCACTCTGCTGGATCGTCTTTGCGCGCTTCGAGTAAACGAAATCAAGCGCCAGCAATCTATAACTTAAATCTAGATTATCAATTTAAACGCAATCAGTTTGAACTGTATTTAGGCATCAGAAACCTGCTAAACGAAGATATAATTACCCCCGATGTACAAGACTATGTCGATGAACATCTGCTACCAAGTGGTGACGGCATCAATTATTTAGCCGGAGGTAAGTATCATTTCTAAAGATAACAAACTAAATTACATCAGAAGGTGTCTCAGTAAAAATACATCGTTATGCAGATACTGAGGCGTCACGTTGCTTACCAGAAAATTGTACTTACCTGAGAGTGGCCTTGCGGCCTAGGTAGTTTACAATTTACCCGATTAACAAAATTGCTAATCAGCCTCAGGGAATTTAATTTCGAACTTTAATCCGCCAGTGATTTTATTAGAGACAGAAATTTTTCCGTTTAAGCCTTGTCTCACTAAGTTATAAATTAAATGCGCCCCAAGGCCACTGCCCCCCTTTCCCCTGCGAGTAGTGAAAAAAGGCTCAAACAGACATTTGAGCGAGTCAGTGGGCATACCGCTACCATTATCTTCGTAGCTCAAATATATCTGACTATCCTCTTTTGTTATTTTGATTTGGATTGTCCCTTGTTGAATGCCGTCAAAACCATGAATGAGTGAGTTCATGATGAGGTTAGTCAGAATCTGAGAAAGTGCGCCTGCATTGCAATTAATGATGAGATCTTGTTCAAATTTCAAATCTATATCATGCATTACTTTTTTAAGTTGCGGACGAAGTGACATTAATATTTCATGCAGATACGCTTTTACATCAAGGGAACGGATGTTTTCGCTCGATTGATCCACTGCAACTTGTTTAAAGCTCTTAACCAAGTCAGCGGCACGAACTAAGTTATTAAAAGTAATTGCAACGCCTTCATTCGCAATAATAAGAAATTCAGATAAGTCTTGTTTCCTTAAATCACTTGAATGAAATTTTTCTTCGAGCTGCTTCAAGGTGTCACTCAGGTGGCTAACGGCCGTTACGCCAATCCCGATGGGCGTATTTACTTCGTGTGCAATACCTGCGACCAGACTACCTAGTGAAGCCATCTTTTCCTTTTCGACTAACTGCTCTTGTGATTCGTTTAGCTCGTTAAGCGTAGACTTTAAACTCTGATTAGTCTGTTCCAATGCAATTGTTCTTTCTTTGACCTTATCTTCTAGGTGTAGATTCAATTGTCTGATTTCATTTTCTATCTTTTTTTGATTATGTGCATGCCGCTGTATTTCCTGCAGCATGTCATTAAAACTCAAAGCAAGGTGGGAAAACTCGTCATTACTCATACTCTCCACTCGTACAGAATAATCCTTATTACGGCTTACGTCTTGAGTCAGCTCTAATAACTTACCTAAGGGGCGCAGCAATATGCCTTGAAACTTAATAGAGATCAGTAGCGCCAACAATAGGCAAATAATCATAGTGGCGATAGCTACCATCAACATTTGCATTTGAAACTGACTGAGCTGGGTAAACTCTGAGCGTATATACAAATAGCCAATTAGTTCATCATCGACTTCAATGGGGTAGGTCAGTTGAAAATTTTGCCCTTCAAAGTGAGAGACTAAATACTTTTTTATATCCTTCACATTCGTGTCCAGCATCCCTTTTGGATAACTAGCGACCAGAACGAGATTTTCCTGAATATTGATTCGATAGGCTTTGGCTTCTTGTATATGAGGTAGCGTTTCGAAAGATGAAAGGAGTAAATTAGCTGAAGGCGCATCGTCAAACACCAATGTGGGAGCCAAGTTATACGCGAGAATAGCCGTACTGGAAAGTGTTGACTCTGCTAGGCTCTTTCTAAAGTTTTCAAACTGTATGATTGATAAACCCGATGAAGCGACGAGTAAGGAAATAAACGTTACGCCCACCATGAGTCCAATTAACTTGGATTTAAACGATGTGAGACGAAATACATTTTTTAACATACCGTTGCCTACAACGTTCTTGTCAGAGCTCTCAAGCGAGACTCTAGCTTTATCTGACTTTGTTCCATGGACTCCGGATTAAGGAATATTTTCATCTTCGAGTTGACTTGAATCAGAGACATCATGCCTCCGCTTTCAAGGAAATGACGGCTTTTACCTATCAGTAACGTAGACTCTCTCAATGTTCTTATTTCATTAAGGGTAAACTCATTCCATTCACCATTAGGAGTGAAAAGAATATGGCAAGCGCCTTCTACCTGGACATGATCATACAACGTTTGTTTGTTTCTAAATGATAATACTCGTATCGTTCTTCCCTGAGCTTTTTTTGATGTCAATTTAGAAAATTGCTGAAGTAAATTCGCCTCGCCATGGGCCAAAACACAAAGTTTAAGGGGGGTGTTTTGAATATTTACCTTAGCATCTGGCCAAGTAACAAACTTGGAAATTTGATACACAAAAGCAGCAATGATTTGAGAAAGATCATCACCTTGTGTTTTTGAATCGCTAGCTGGAACAATGACAAAAGACAGCAATACCCCTGCGATAATGGATAATACAGTACGACTTGTAAAAATCATTGCACAAAACCCTCATTCCTGGTCAGAATAGGTTTCCTGTATAAATTTTATCTTGGCTAAATTTTCCATGAAACAGTTGACGATTTCCGGGTCAAAATGTTTGCCGCTTTGTTCATGTATGAATTTTATCGCATCCTGATAGTCCCAGGGTTCTTTATAACAACGACGATTTACTAAGGCATCAAAAACATCTGCTACGGCAACTATCCGCCCTAGCTGGTGAATAGTATTTCCCTGAGCACCTCTAGGGTAGCCCTCACCATTCCATTTTTCATGATGGTCTCTTGCAATAAAAGCGGCATATTTCATAATGGGCCGGTCTGATTTTTTTAGCATGTCATAACCGATATCTACATGGGTTTTCATTACTTCCCACTCATTTTTGTCTAATTTTCCTGCTTTGTGCAGAATGCTATCCGGAATGCCTATTTTTCCGATATCATGCAGGGGAGCAGCCGCTTTCACGCGTTTCGCATCTTCTTCAGCATACCCTAGTTGTTTTGCGAGCAGATAACTGATTTTTGATACTCTGCGAATGTGGTTGCCCGTTTCTAAGGAGCGGTTTTCAACGGCCTCACTTAACTGATAAATCATCTCTTTTTGCGCTTCTTCCAAATCTTCTCTGAGTGTATGGTTTTCAAAAGCTATAGAAGTATTATGCGTAAAAAGATTGATGAGTTGACGGTCAAGGTCAGATAAGTCCCCTTGATGCTGTAGATATAAAAGGTGCTGGCAACCAAGTTTACTTTCAGAAAAAAGAACGAGATAGTTTTCTTCATAAATAGACTGGCGTATTTTGCTTGCTCTCTCTAACAGCGTACGAAGACTCTCATCGAGGATTAACAAATCCGAAGCACCCAGAATATGCTCAAATTCGCCAATAGCCGCTAAGACCTGAAACCTTCCTTTTTCAGACATGATAGAAAATCCCGACAAGACCTTTACAAAAAGCGCGTCTCTATTAAAACCAATCAAGGAAGTTAGTTGAGTTAATACCGCGGAGGTGAATTTTTGTAATGATGTCGTTTCAAATATACGGGCAGAAGCTTCTATTACTTGTTCTAGCCCTATTCGATTATTTTCTAATCGCAAAATATCGCGGTAGCTTCTAAGAGTAGAGCACATCAAAGTGTGTAGTTTGGTTTCGGTTAATTCTGTTTTATCTTTATAGTCGTTAATATCATATTCTCGAACAATTGATTTCTCTGGGGCAAAACCAGGTTGCCCTGTTCGAAGGACTAATCGAACCTGAGAGTTTTCTAATTCATTGCGAATATATTTTACGAGATTAAGACCTGCATCATTGCTTTCCATGACCACGTCAATAAGGCAAAGCGCGATATCTTTTTCTTTGTTTAATATCTCTTTAGCTTCAGATGCGCTAAGGGCATCAAAAAACTGTAGTCGACGCCCTTCCCATTCGAATTTATCGAGTACAAATTTCGTAACAGCGTGAACTTCTGGCTCATCGTCAACAACCAGAATTTTCCAAGGAGGCTGTTGAGATCGTTCAGTTTTTTTATGTTGATCTGGTTTATCCTTATTAGTAAATAATAAGTCATTCCGATCCCTCATTTTCACTCCTTTATTGAATAAAAACTCTATGGTATGACGTCATGAATTGTTGCTGAGTTTTTCAATCGCAGTTTATAAGGTATAACTTCTCTAAATCGATATGCTCTTGAGACTTTAGAGCCATAGGAAAATTTTTAGATGCACTTTTTCAGTATACTATATAATCCTAAATTGTATATTTTTTAGTCGATATGAAAAATCAACAATCAAGTAATACTAAATAGGGGAGTGAGTGCACATTGATCCAACGTGCTCGGGCCTTTCTGATGCATTATTGGCACTTGTTGTTTTTATAAAAATTTATCGCTTCCTCACAATTCAGCCTTAAGTATTTGGTCATTTACCTACAAGCTTTACGGTAGACTGGCGATATAAACGTATACTTTGTGGGTCTGGAACCTCTTTAATGTATTATTTTGTGATTGTTGTCATGGTATTGTTTGAATATTAGCCAATAATCAAACAAATGGTTTACAGTACACATTTTGAAAATCATAACTCTTTGTTGTTTTAGTCGTTTTAAAGCTAGGCTCCATTGTTAGAAATAATGAGACAATTAGGCATATATTTCGAATAGTCATCAAGGTGGGTGTTTAAAGTTGTGGATATTGAAATGTTAGGCTCTTTGCCCACGTCTAGCATGCTTAAACTCACAGGGCATGGAGATAATGCGTGAAAAAAATATTTGCTGTAACCATTTTAAGTTTATTACTAGCAGCTTGTGGTAGTAGTGGTGAAGGCAGCAATGAAAATGTGATCAGTAGTGATAGCACGCCATCATTATTTGAGATTTCAGGTGTTTGGGATGCAAGCGAGGTTCGTGGGCAATTAATAGATGTGCGTTATCTAGTGATCTATAGTGGCGGTTTTATCGCTACGTTTGATTATGAAGGGGATTCAGTTGATCAAGGTGAAAATTGTTATCGACGAACGATTGATAAAATTGCTGATCATGGTTTTGGTGATTTTGAAATCACGAGTGAACTTGAAGGTAAATATTTTATTAAAGCTGAACTGTCAGGAAATGAGCTTACCCTTATTGATGTGAATGAAGTATCGAAAAAATACCCTGAGTTAACGCTTCTGGAAAGTGATTTGTCAGATGCATTATGTGATTAAGTCTGAAAAGATTCTCAGGTGTAGATAGATGCTGAAAAGTCAACAAGCGTAGTAACGTGTTGTCGAGACGGTAGTATTCAAAACTTAAATTATTTGATGAGGCTGTGCACTCTTCGCTAAGAAGAGTGGCGCTAAAAACAATTCGGTTCCCACATTATTTCCCCTATTTTTCTCAGGCTCAAGCCAAAGTACCTTGATATTTGAAATCAAGCTTGGTTATCTTTTGTTTAAATCTTAACGCTTAGCTTGATGAAATTACCGCGATATTGGCTTATATCTTTTAGGACTGAAATCCGTTCTATATATTCTTTTTTGATACATGTCGTGATATTGTTCCGCGATCATTAATGTATAAATAAGGATGTATAATGAAGAAGGTAATCGCTGTCTCAGTATTAGGTTTAGCCTCAGGGTTGGTGTCCGCTAAGGATTTTTACGGAAGTGTAGCTTATTCAATGCTCGATTCTGAGTTATCTGCTGCTGGAAGCTCGCTAGACTCAGAACCTACGGCTCTTAATTTGATCGGCGGCGTATCAATATCTAAAAACTTGTCTGTTGAAGGGGTTTTAGGTTTGGGGTTATCTGATGATGATATAGGCTCTTTTGATGCTGAGTTTGAATTAGATAGTCTTTTTGGTGTTTATGCTGTGGGGATTATTCCAGTTTCGGACAAATTTAATTTGTACGGTAAACTTGGCTTAGTTAGCATCGAATTTGATGATGTGGATTCAGATAAGTCGGACGGGGTCGGGATATCATATGGAATTGGTGCAGAGGCTCGTATCTCTGAGCAATTTGGAGCCGCCGTAGAGTATAAAGTTTACCCCGATGCAGAATATAGTGACAACATAGGCATTGATGTCGAGACAACAGCTATAGATGTGCGATTTAATTTCTATTTTTAAGACGTGGGTTAAATAAGACTCGGCACCCTTTAGCTTCAAAGGGTGCATAGACACTAAATAAGGATAGTCCCTCTAATATTTAGTTTCTGGTTTTCAATTAAAGAGTGTGTGTCTTTAGCGTTATGATCTCAACCTGTACAGGTTTATTGTCATCAATCATGGGGCTTTTCATTGTACTATCTCTCCATTTTGAAATCTTTTTTACGCTAGCTAGCCTATACCCAAAATTAATATAAGTAACGTTCTCATATTTCATTTTCAGCTGCGATTAAACTTATTATTTCGATAAGCAGGTGAGGTTATGGTCTTTACAAGTGTGTAGGTAAAAACGCTGACCTCGAACACTTTGCAACACTGTTTCTCAGTGAATTATGGTCTGTCATATATCAATCTATCTCTTCAGCAGAATACAATGTGTCACTTTTTAAATAGTGAGTGTGTTTGAGTATGCTAATCTGGCTGTGGCAGTTTGTTAAACCTTACCGTATTCGTTTGATCATTGCCTTGTTGGCTCTCATTGTTACGGCGGCTTTAACCTTGTCGATGGGGCAGGGAATACGACTCATGATTGATGAGGGGTTTTCTGCGCAATCTCAACAAGGTTTGGCAGATGCGTTGTCGTTATTTGGGGCCATCATCTTTTTTATGTCTCTAGGTGCGTATTTCCGATTTTATATGGTGTCTTGGATCGGCGAGCGGGTGGTGGCTGATATTCGTACTCAGCTTTATCGCCATCTTGTCAGTCTTACACCAAGTTTTTTTGAAGATAATCTAGCGGGAGAGATCCAAAGTAGGGTTACCACCGATACGACCATTTTACAGACTGTGATTGGCTCTTCATTTTCGATGGCTTTACGTAATAGTTTGACCTTTGTCGGGGGGCTGGTTTTGATGTTTATCAGTAACCCAAAGTTGACCTTCATCGTATTACTTGTTGTGCCTTTGATTGTGTTTCCCTTGATATTTATTGGCCGTAAGGTAAAACAACTTTCCCGGCAGAGCCAAGATAAAGTCGCAATGGTTGGCGCATGGGCGGGTGAAAGTCTTCAGAATATTAAAGTTGTTCAGGCGTTTACCCGAGAAGACCTTGTGACGAAACAATTTTCATCAGCTGCTGAAGGTGCGTTTCAAGTTGCCTTAAAGCGTATCCGTTACCGGGCGGTATTAATCACCTTGGTGATGATGTTGGTCATGGGGGCTGTGGCGGGAATGTTATATGTCGGAGGGAGCGATGTATTAGCCGGTAAGCTAAGCGCTGGAGATCTGTCGGCTTTTGTATTTTATGCCATTATGGTCGCGGGCGCCTTAGCAGCAGTGACTGAAGTGTATGGTGAAGTACAGAGAGCAGCCGGTGCAGTGGAGCGTATTCGAGAACTGCTGGATACCGAGCCAGAGATCGTTTCGGAATCAACTCATATTGAAGTTCGAGGCGAGACTTCGGACAAAATAGTTCAAAATGCAACCCTGTTAAATTTTCAAAATGTCGTTTATGCCTATCCCTCCAGACCCAATCAGCTTGCAATCAATGATTTGAACTTAGCGATAAAAGCCGGTGAACGCATTGCTTTGGTTGGGCCTTCTGGGGCAGGTAAGTCGACCTTGTTTGATTTGTTATTACGTTTTCGCGATCCGCAATCGGGCTTTATTGAATACGATGGGCAGCCTTTGACATCATTTAATTTGCAAACGCTACGTAGCCAATATGCCTTGGTTCCACAGCAACCGGTTTTATTTAGTACCAATGTGATTGAAAACTTACGCTACGGTTTACCCGATGCGACGGAACAAGAAGTGATCACAGCAGCAAAAGCTGCGCATGCTCATGAGTTTATTGCGCAACTGCCGGATGGCTATCATTCTTTTTTAGGCGAACAAGGTGTTAAATTGTCTGGTGGACAAAAGCAGCGGCTTGCGATCGCAAGAGCTATTCTTCGTGACCCCAAAGTTCTTTTATTAGATGAAGCGACCAGTGCGCTAGATGCTCAGAGTGAGTATCAGGTTCAACAAGCATTAGATGTTTTGATGAAAGATAGAACCACTTTGATTATTGCGCACCGTTTAGCCACTGTGGCACATGTTGATCGTATCGCTGTGTTTGATCACGGGTGTTTGGTTGATATTGGTACTCATGAACAATTATTAAAGAGTTCTAAGCTTTATAAACGTTTGGCTGAACTTCAATTTGGTCTGTCTGCTTAGGTTTTAAATTTGAATAAAGCGCCTACATTAAATATTGAAGGCGGCTTTATGTGATTTAATTTCTGTCACTTAAAGAGTTCAAAGTTCAATAGAGGCACTTTGTACGTTGTATGAACTGAATGCCTAGGTGATTTAAGTATTAGCGTTGATATGAGCCATCGCTTTACTCAGAAATTTTTCGGCTTGTCCACTACCAGATTTAAGTTCTTTCTGGTTTTTAGTATCACTAATTCTATCCCAATTTTTCAGGACTAGATCAGGTGTTTGCTGATCTGCCGGAAGGAAAATTCCTTCG
>Ga0209290_1000650_pt1 | contig 22523 bp, 20 predicted proteins | sample EN1Hudsemesocosm_2_FD_184632 | JGI IMG/M metagenome (GOLD analysis project Ga0209290, IMG submission 184632) | Methane-oxidizing microbial communities from mesocosms in the Hudson Canyon - EN10B Hudson Canyon (SPAdes) (version 2) | ecosystem: Environmental > Aquatic > Marine > Cold seeps... | reverse complement strand
TATGTTCAGCGTGCTCAAAAGAATATTCCTAAACAGGGGATGCAGGAACCTTGGCGTCTGGATCAAGGTTACAAAAAAGACAAGAAGAATATGCGCACTTTAAAAATCGAAGATGGCGTATTGCAGTTTAAAAAAGCCATTAGTGTGGATCCCTATAAAACAAGTCCGACCAGAGTCGTTTCGAAAAAAGCAAGTCCCGCCAAGGCTGTGTCGAACTAATCCGCTTATGCTTGAAAGCATGCTTGTGCCCTTACAAGCAACAAGCTTGTTAATTTTCTTTATTTAGCACAGAGAGACTGCCATGCAGCAAAAACATATTGGTCAATTTTTAACGCTAAGCATTGTAGCTATCGCAATCATTGCTGGTATCTATGCCACTGAACTCAAGCAACTTTATAAGGTAGTAAACCTATTTAACGACGATGTGATTGTACATAATTTTTCTAATATGCATGAAGTCATGCCCACCAAAATAATTAAACGCTCTGGTGAAGTTCGTGCTTTCAAACATTTGCCACAAAACTTACCCGAGACGTTTAGTTTCAGAGGGCAGAAGTTCAATTTAGAAAATTATTTACAAGACTCAAGCTCTACCGCCTTATTGGTTATAAAAGACGAATCCATCACTTTCGAAAAATACTACCAGGGCACGACAGAAAACGACTTGCGCGCGTCTTGGTCCATGGCAAAGAGTTACCTTAGCGCCATTTTTGGCATCGCCGTTTATGAAGGACACATTCCTGATTTAAATGTTGCGGTAACTGATTACGTTCCTAACCTAAAAGGTAGTGGGTATGACGGCGTCACCATTAAAAACGTACTTCAAATGAGCAGTGGTGTGGCTTTTAACGAAGATTACAACGATTTCAATAGTGATATAAATCGTTTTGGACGCATGATGGCCTTAGGGGGGGGGTTCGATGAATTCGCAACGACCTTAACTGCAGAACGTGAACAAGGCACTTATATGCAATATGTGAGCATAGATACCCACGTATTGGGCATGGTTTTGCGTGCGGCCACAGGTAAGAGCATTGAAGAATACATAACTCGGAAACTGTGGTCCAAGCTGGGTAACGAACACGATGGCAGTTATCTGGTAGACGGTTTAGGAGAACCCATGGTGTTAGGTGGCCTCAATGCCTCCACTAGGGATTATGCCCGCCTGGGTGTGTTATTTCGTGACAATGGACTGATAAACGGTGAACAAGTGGTTTCCGCTCAATGGATTGAAGACAGCATCACCCCGGATGCACCCCACTTAATACCCGGTAAAAGAGATAACGCCAAACCGATATTTGGTTATGGTTACCAGTGGTGGATTCCAGAATACAGCGATCAGGAATTTTTTGCGATGGGAATCTATGGGCAATATATTTACATCAACCAAAAAGCCAACGTGGTAATCGTAAAAAATAGCGCTAATACCCATTTTAGCGAAAATGAATATGAAAGTGTTCACAAGAGTTTGGCCGCGTTTCGTGTAATTGCCCTAAGTCTAGTAGGAAAACCACAGCAGATTTCAGCCTCAAGCATAAATTAGTAAACTCCCATACGATTGCAAATCTAATAATCGTCTACTTTTGTTCCATTTGAACAACGTGATGGATTAGGTGTTATTGTGATAATGAGGGTGGGCTTTGAAATCGTTCCATTTATATTCATTCGCCCCCCCTCTGCATGCATTATATCTTGTAGATAGCGGTGATCTGATCGGTTGCTATTAATCAGCCCACTAATAAGTCTGGAATTGCTCTCGTATCACTTTTTTATCAAGCTTTCCGGTCGTAGTATGGGGCAGCGCCTCTACGAATTCACAAGCTGCCGGTACCCGCCATGTAGCGACTTTTCCGTCAAAGAAAGACAGAATATCTTGAGCACCAAGCTCTGAGTCAGCTTTTTTGACAACAACCAATAATCTTTAAGCTAGTTCATAGGTCTCATCTCCGGTTGATTTAAAATCAACTATGAAAATGCCCGCCGTAGCATGGGAAATCCAGACTTGGTTTAATCCAAGGTATAATTATTCGAAGTAGATAAGTGAGGTGTTTCAACAAGAAATCAGGTTTATCTTTATAAGAAATGATCGCTGTTGGTTGGGAGCGTTATTTTCTTATATATATTCGTTGAGCGGATTTCTCGTAGCTCTTGAGAATAGAAAGGGCCACTTTAATTCCATACGACTCATTCTATGAAAAAGCGGAATCATAATAATTAGGCCATGTTGATCCAGGCCTTAAAAGACAGCTTAGTGCGAACTTAAGCCATTCAATCGTTAATAGTTCAACGGCAAGTACAGCCACAAGGACTGTCATTTATTAGGAATATTGTATGCTCTAGTCGAATCCTCTAGCTCAAAAGCTCTGCTCACGTGCTGACTTTTACTGATGAATATCTTCTGCCAGTAATGTCCGCCCTTATCATCCGTTCTTTACCATTCCCCCCTGCTTCACCCCCTACCTTTCTACGGCAAAAAGGAATATTCTAAGCATTCATCTTCAAAATAACCAAAACAAGCTTTTCCATAAACCACCGAGAAAGCTTTATAAAAAAGATGCTGCATATGGACAATAAGCACCTCATTGAAATGGCATGTTCCCGCTTCGGCAATGACGCCCGTCGTATGATGGACATATTGTGGGAAATTCAGGATAAATGCGGTTGGATAAGTACCCAAGCCATGCAAGCCGTCGCCCATCAAACAGGGACATATAGGGTTGAAGTAGAGGGCGTTGCTAGCTTTTATAGCTTCTTTAAAACCAGCCCCCAAGGTCATTTCATTATTCACTTATGTGAAGATATTATTGACCGCCACGCAGGTATGGCGAAGGTTCAAAATGCTTTCGAAGAAGCGCTCGGCATTAAAACCGGTGAAACCACTGCTGATGGCATGTTCTCTCTTCACCTGACGCCGAGTATCGGCATGTGTGATCAAGCCCCTGCGGCTTTAATCAATCATCAGGTGATCACCAAACTCAGTGCAAACAAGGCGAAAACCTTAATTCGTCACCTTAAAAAAGCATATATCGAAGACAACCTCCCAGACAACTCTGCTAACGTATTCAGTCATGTTATTCATCAAGCGCTTAAGCAAAATTCGGGCGATGGCAATAATAGCCACCCGCTCGTCAATGCCATGGTCAATAACAATATAAAACTCAGCGGTAAGATTTTACTCGGAGATATCAATGCGAATGCCGGTTTAATCAAAGCATTCAGTCTTCGCCCTGCTGAAATCATCAAACAAGTAAGAGAAGCCAACTTCAGAGGACGAGGTGGCGCAGGTTATGTCACCGCCAAGAAATGGCAGCTAGCTGCCGACACAGAAGCCGAACAGCGTTATGTTATGTGTAATGCCGATGAAGGCGAACCCGGTACATTCAAAGACAGGGTTTTACTCACCGAGCGCGCTGAGTTGTTATTTGAAGGCATGACCATTGTCGCTTATGCCATCGGCAGCGAGCAAGGCATTTTATACCTGCGCGCAGAGTACCGTTATTTACAGCCTTACCTGGAAAACATCTTAACCCAGCGAAGAGAAGCCGGTTTACTCGGCAAAGACATCCTGATTGATGACACGGAGAAGACCCGCTTTAGTTTTGACATTCGTATTCAACTCGGTGCAGGCGCCTATATCTGTGGCGAAGAAAGCTCACTGATTAACTCTTGTGAAGGCAAGCGAGGCGAGCCTCAAAACAAACCGCCTTTCCCTTCAGAGTCTGGGTATTTGGGCTACCCGACAATTGTGAATAATGTGGAAAGTTTTTGTAATATCCCGCGTATTATCGAAAACGGTGCAGACTGGTTCAAAACCTTTGGCACACCCGAAAGCAGTGGTACTAAACTCTTAAGTATTTGCGGTGACTGTGCGCAGCCTGGGGTCTATGAATGCGAAATGGGGATCACCGTCAATGAAGCACTCACACTGGCTGGCGCCAAAGATGCCGAAGCGGTTCAGGTCGGCGGTGCCAGCGGTATTATGATCGCCAGAGATGATTTTGGTCGTCGGCTCTGTTTTGAAGATTTACCCACCGCAGGCGCTGTGATGATTTTCGCCAAACATCGGAACATTTTAGATATTGTGCATTATTTTATGCACTTTTTCATTGAAGAAAGCTGTGGTTATTGCACGCCCTGTAGAGTCGGCAACGTTTTTATCCAACAAGGTCTCGAAAAGATAATGCAAGGCTTAGGTGAAGTCAGCGACCTTGATTATCTACAAAAACTCGGCAAGACCATTATTCAAACCAGCCGCTGCGGCTTAGGTCATACCTCTCCCCGACCAGTACTTTCAAGCATCAAAAACTTCCCGCTGGTGTACGCCGCTTTACTTAAAGAACATGACGATGGTCGACAAGCAGGTTTCAATATACAGCATGCCCTGGATGAATCTCGCATCATCGCGAAAAGGCGCTCACTTGTATACGACCCAGTCTATGGCTCAGAACCAAATAACAAACAGCCAAATGACAAACAGTCAGGTGACAAACGATGAGTAAAAAAATCACCTTCACAGTCGACGGTCAAGAAATCCAGGCACTTGCTGGGCAGTCGATTATGTCGGCCTGCGATGAAGCGGGTATATATATTCCTCGCTTGTGTGATTCAGACGGTTTGGTGCCACAAGGTAGCTGCCGTGTTTGCTCGGTCAAGGTGAATGGCAAGGTGGTCGCTTCGTGCACCCAGCCTGCTGAAGAAGACGCTGTCATTGAGCATGAAAGTGATGAAATACAAGGTTACCGGAAGGATCTGGTACAAATGCTCTTTCACGAGGGCAATCACCTTTGCCCGATATGTGAAGCCAGTGGCCGTTGTGAGTTACAAGCCATGGCGTATCGTTTTGGTATTTCTCAGGCCAGCACTTACCCCTACCTGCAACCCGTACGCCCAGTAGATGCCAGCCACCCTGACATCGCGCTGGACAATAACCGTTGCATTTTATGCGGCCGCTGCGTCAGGGCATCCCGTGATGTCGATAAAAAAAATGTATTCGAATATATCGGCCGAGGCATACATAAACACATCGGCGTGAATGGCGACAATCTAGCGGATACCGATGCCGACATTAACGACTACGCCATGTCACTAGAAGTCTGCCCAGTGGGTTGCATCATTCGCAAGGGAGAAGGCTTCTTTTCACCCGTCGGAGAACGACAGTATGATCAACATAAAATCGGCGCTGAAATAGAAACACACGCGCCTCGTGCTAAGCACGGCAAGCGCATCCCCGTTCATCAAATAGATCCTCAAGACTTCAGCCGCCCACTCCAAGCTGATCAGGAGAAAAAACCATGAGGAAGAAGCGTATTGCCACCACCTCTTTAGCCGGTTGCTTTGGCTGTCATATGTCGCTGCTGGATATTGATGAACGTATCATCGAACTCATGGACTTAGTTGAGTTTGATCGCTCCCCCTTGAACGACCTCAAAAAGTTTACCCGTCGCTGCGATATCGGTTTAATTGAAGGCGGTTGCTGTAACGAAGAAAACGTTCACGTACTGCGCGAGTTCAGAGAAAACTGCGATATTCTCGTGGCGGTAGGTCAATGCGCCATCATGGGGGGCTTGCCGGTTATGCGTAACGCCATCATGCATTCAGATGACCCACTGCGAGAATGTTTAGACGAAGCCTATAGCACGCCTAAGGTCATGAATCCTGAAAACCAAATACCGAATGACCCGGCATTACCGCTGTTATTGGATAAAGTTTACACCTGCGTAGATGTGGTCAAAGTAGACTATCAAATACCCGGTTGCCCACCTTCAGGCGATGCACTTTGGACGGCCTTAAACGCCCTTATCAAAAATGATAAACCCGCGCTGGACTATGCCTTGATCAAATACGATTAAGCTTGTTCGCCGTAATCATAAATTTAACTTCTGACTGACAAAACAAGCAGGTCGTGATGAGCACTAAAAAAGCCCGTATTCTGGAGATTGAACCTTTAACCCGCGTTGAAGGGCACGGTAAAGTAACCGTTCATTTAGATGAAAATAACCAGGTCGCTGAAGCTCGCTTACATATTGTGGAGTTTCGTGGTTTCGAGCGTTTTATTCAGGGCCGCTTACTGTGGGAGGTGCCGGTTATTGTCCAGCGCTTATGCGGTATTTGTCCGGTCAGCCATCATTTGGCTGCGGCAAAGGCGATGGATATGATCGTGGGCGTTGATCAACTCACACCCACGGCAGAGAAAATGCGTCGCCTGATGCACTATGGTCAGATCATGCAAAGTAATGTACTGCATTTTTTTCACCTCTGCTCGCCTGATCTCTTATTTGGTTTTTCTGCACCGGCTAAAAAACGTAATATATTTGCGGTGATTAAAGAATTTCCTGAACTCGCAAAGAAAGGCATTCTGATGCGTAAGTACGGTCAGGAAGTCATTCTTCATACCGCGGGTAAGAAAATTCATGGCAACAGTGCGATTCCGGGCGGCATCAATAAAAACCTGTCAATTAAAGAGCGCGACAGCTTACTCAAAGACATAGACCAGATGATTGAGTGGTCTCAAGAAGCCGTCGACATAGCTAAAAACTATACCTTAGAGAACCTCGGTTTAGTGGATAAATTCGCCCATTTTAAATCCAATCATATGTCCCTGGTAAGAGAGGACGGCGCTTTAGATTTATACGACGGCAAGCTCCGGGCGATTGATGCCAGTGGTAATTTGATATTCGATCATATGGATTACCGTCACTTCGACCAATATATTATGGAAGAAGTGAAACCCTGGTCTTATATGAAATTCCCCTTCATTAAGAGTCGCGGCAATGTTGACGGTTGGTACCGTGTCGGCCCTTTGGCGCGGATGAACACCATCAGTTTTATTGATACGCCTCTCGCCAATGCCCGGCATGCTGAGTTCAGATTGTTCTCCCAAAACAAACCGGTACATATGTCGCTCGCCTATCACTGGTCACGTTTAATTGAAGTGTTGCATTGCGCAGAGAAAATTAAAGAGCTCTTACATGATCCTGACCTGCAAGGCTCCGATTTAGTACTCACAGGAGCACGCCGAGAAGAAGGTATTGCCGTCATTGAAGCGCCACGCGGGTCGCTGTTTCATCACTACAAAGTAAATGAAAATGACCAAGTGACTTACTGCAACCTTATCGTCTCAACCACACACAACAATACCGCGATGAACAGAGCCGTCACCGACGTTGCCAAGAAATATATTTCAGGCAAAGCCAAAATTACCGAAGCCATGCTGAATCATATTGAAGTGGCCGTGCGAGCCTACGACCCCTGTTTATCTTGCGCGACTCACGCACTCGGGCAAATGCCCTTGGTGGTCGAGTTATTTGATGCTGATAATAATCTGATTGATTCGAATAGCCAGTTTATAAGCAAACAGCCCGGCCAGCCATGAAGCGTCAGGTCAAACTATGAAAAAACAGAACGAACTATGAAAAACCAGAACAAGCAGATTCTTATTATTGGTTATGGTAACCCGGGGCGGCAAGACGACGGTTTGGGGCCGGCATTGATTGAGGAGCTTGAAACACTCGAAGCGGGTGATATACAGCTACAATCCAATTACCAGCTCACTGTCGAAGACGCTTACGACATACAAGCATTCAAGCAAGTAGTATTTGTCGATGCCAGCCTGAATGCCACGCCCCCGTTCTCATTTACCGAAATAGATAACACCAATGAAAGCGCCTTAGGTAGCCATAGCCTCAGCCCTCACGCTGTTTTACAACTTTGCGAGACGCTGTATCAGCAGCAACCCAAAGCCTTTGTTCTAGCCATACGCGGTTATGAATTCGATCAATTTGAAGAAGAATTATCCGCCAAGGCAAAAAGTAACTTGGACCAGGCGCTTAATTTCCTGACAACATGGATAAGCCAGAATGCATGAGTTGTCCCTCGCTGAAGATATGCTAACGATGTTACAGGATCGCGCTAAAACTGACGGCTTTGAGCAGGTCAAAACTGTCTGGCTCGAAGTCGGCAAACTCTCTCATGTAGATGCCCAGGCGATGATTTTTTGTTTTGATGCGGTCATGTCAGGCACGCTAGTAGAGGGCGCAAAGCTGGAAATCATTCAGACCCCAGGAACGGGCCAATGCAGACATTGTCAGAAAGTCAGTGCCATTGAATATTTATACGCCCCCTGCTCTCATTGCGGCGAGTTCGGACTCGAAGTCCTACAAGGGGATCAAATAAATATTAAATCAGTGGAAGTACTTTAGCCAAATATTTCATCAAGCGAAATATTTCCTTTCATTATATTTAGCAAGTAAATTTAGCTACTACAGAATATCTGTTAATAAGATACCCAAGCCAATGCGTTGGTTGTGGTGATCGTAGTCGATCAGGCTTTCACCGTATCCATCAAAGAACTGAACAAAGCCCTTTAAACGGCCCCATAAAGGAAAACTCATACCAGCTTCGATAGAGCCATATCCAGTGCTAAAGTTGTGACGGATGGTAGAGGTGAATACATACCGTCCCCAGTCCACAACACCGTTAACTGAGTAATGCCCTAGATAGTCATCAATGTCAGGATTATCATCGCCTTCGGGTGGCAACGGGGTAGCAGGGTCATTATCGTCGATCTTTCTATCTTCTGGCAGTCGATACCAGGGCTGAATATATAGCCCCCAATTATCTTTCTGAAAACCTAAACCCAGATATACACGATTCCAGCTTCGGCTTAGTAATTGTGTCTGACCGTTTGATTGGTGTTCAATGCCAGCTCTGGCTAACCACGCTCCCCCAAGAGAAGTTGAAGAAATTGGCGCCTGATAAAAAAGTTCAGGTTGATAATTTGTTTCCCGAAAGGGTGCTGATAGTTCATTGTTATAGACCTGCCAAAATGATTTGAGGGTAAACCCAAAATACAGGCCATCATTTTCGGTGAAGATATCTTTGTGATATAGAGGTACTTTCAAACTAACTTGCAGCTTAGCTTCTTTGTATTGCACCGGGTTAGTAATATTCGGGTAAGCCTTTTGTGCGTCATAAGGGGATTGATTAGGTGCTTTTTGGTGAGTAATGGGAAGCACATAATTCTGTTTGTGGGGTGTAATGACGAAGTCGTTATTCTCAGTAAGCTTTTCCTTTAGCAATCGAGTCGGAATATACTGCATCTTTTTTTGCTTGGCACAGCGATCAGCAACATCTTTAATACTTGTTTCAGGTGCTGAACTCGCGGCTAAGTTAAGAAAGCATTCACCTGCCTTATCTAAAGCATGTGCAGGCAGTGATAAACTACTCACAAAGATAATAATCGGTACAAGGTATAAGCGCATAGTAAGTTCTGAATATAGTTGGTTCTGAATATAGTTGGTTCTGAATATAGTAAGTTCTGAATATAGTAAGTTCTGATTATAGTAGGTTCTGATTATAGTAGGTTCTGAATAATGACTTATCTGGCTGTCAAATATAGACGCAGTTTAATGGCCAAATAGGCCTTGGGCAATAGCGACAAATTTTGCTAGGAAATCAGTGCTTAAGTTTTTAATTTATCCTAAGGTATCCTCAGTTTCTATTGCATAATCTACACCTTGTAGCTCGCGTTAGGTTAATTTTACTATTTTCTAATTACTCGTTGTTAGCCACAATAGCCATATTAATAGCCTAACCGCAGGAAGAGTATATGAAAGCTAATTACAATATCGAGCCAGGCCTGCTGGCCAATGAAGCAGAATTCAAAGATGCTTTTTTCCAACAATTTACTTTACGAAATAATAAGCAAGCACTCACGCTTACAGACACCATCAGTAAAGATTATACATTTCCAGCACTCTATGGAAACGTAAGCTGTGCTATCGGAGTGTTCCTCTGCGATTACGACAAAGCGCAAGCGATGCTGCCACACCCGAATATGAGACCCGTGGCGATGCCCAAAGGCCGCGCGATTGTTACCTTTTCTTGTTATGAGTATAAAAAAGTGTGTGGCATCGCGCCTTATAATGAAATTGCTATGACTATACCGGTCATGGTTGACCCTGCTGTAAATGTCCCGGTGCTGCCTATGGTAATGGATGGCTTATTCAAAAAGTTTGGCTATTACGTATTCCATATGCCGGTGACCTCACTTGAGAATCGTATTCGTGGTAACAAAATTTGGGGTTTGCCTAAAGTGGTGGATACTATCGACATAAGTGTTGATCAGGGCATATCTAAAACCACCGCGACAGATGAACAGGGAAATGAATACTTTTCTCTTTCGGTGCCTACTTCGGGTAAAGCGACCGAATTTGAAGTCAGATCAAATCTATACTCCAAGCTTGATAAAGACTTGTTGCAGAGCCCCACGCAATTTAAAGGCCGCTTTAACGTAAATAAATTTATGAACAGATTATGGACAAGCGGCGGTGACGATCCCGGCGTATTAACGATTGGCCCTGGTCCGAACGGAGACATGTTGCGAAATCTGGGGATTGAGCCTCAGCCTTTTCAATTTCGCCATGCCTCGCATATGAATGCTTGTTTTGATTTGCCGAACGAGAGTTATCAAGCCCCCTTTAGCTTTACTAAATAAACAGACTCGTCACACCCCACTTACAGTAACAAGTAAAATACAATTATGGCTGGTCAGCAGCGCTGCATTGTTGCTGTTAACCAGCACAATAGGGCGCGGCGACCGCTTCGTCGACAGCAGCCAAAGCTGGCGATTTTATGTAGCTGATCAAGCACTGCGAGCATTCATCTACATATAGGATTTTTGATATTCTAGTTTGTGCTTATTAATTCATGCTAGATATTAGAAACGTCAGTAAGCTATTTTGGGCGCTTGGATGACGTAAGCCTGCAATATGCCCGCCTTGTGTTTCTAGCCACTGAGCATTAAAAGGCGATGCTTCTAGTAGTTGTCGGCTATGGTGAAAACCTACAACCGAATCTTGTTTACTATGCATCAATAATATAGGAATAGAGCTTATTTTAGCTATATGGTCTTCGGCATCATATTCACCAGGCATTAACGAGGCTGGGAGCTGTAATAGCCAAGTTAACCAGTGTGTTCTCATTGCTTCTCGGGCGATTTGAGGCCAACTAGCCGGTGCCGATTCGCTAATTAGAGCGTTAATTTTGAGGAGCTCCGGGTTGTAGTTCGCTGTATAAGTAATGGCCAGCGCGCCACCCAGGCTTTGCCCAAACACAAACAAGGGTAACGTTGTGTCCCTGTTACTTAACCAGCGATGCGCATCTTCAATATCCGATAACGCGCTTGGAAGCGTCGATGACCCAGTGGACTTGCCATAACCCCGATAGTCCAATAAGAAAACTTCGTAACCATGTTGTGGAAGCCATGCAATGTTATTGATGTGCGTACTGATATTTTCGCCATTACCGTGCAGAAATAAAATAGTACCTTTTGCTTCAGTTTGGCTTTTAACAAACCAGCTAGCCAAGGTTTCCTTATCTGCTGTTTTAATATTGATGTATTCAGCCTCCAGACCAAACTGTGCCGGCTGTTGGTAATAATGTGTTTGCGGGTAAAATAACAATGAGCTTAAGCTTGTACAGCCAATGTTAAAAAAGACAGAGGAGCCCAGTACGAGCAATATGCTTAAGCGCTTGATGAATTTGACTCGAAACAAAAGAGTTGGCTTTATTATCATCGACTATGTCGCTCTTCAGAGATGGTTGGTTAAAACTCTTAAATGTTGTAGTGATACTAAAGCAAATATTGAGTGTCTTCAGGATTTTTCAACAGAACCGAGCCCATATAGCTTAAAATATCTTATGGCATTTTCTCTAGCCCTTGGTATTTTCATCTCAAATAAGTTTATCCAACTCGGCTACCAGCTGTTCTGCTTGCACTTGACTGGCATTAGCAAAACCCAGAACCAATCCGGTCATACCGTCCCCCTCCAAAAAATAAGATGAGAGTGCAGTGCTGCCATAACCTTTTTGTTTTAGACGCTTCGAGAGAGTCTGATCATCACAACCAGGTATTTCAATTGCCAAATGCATACCGGCACTCTTCGCAATCGGCCGCACTTTATTTTTGAGTTTGTCCACTATCAGATCATGCAAATACTGCCACTTTTCTTGGTACAACTGACGCATCCGGCGCAAGTGGCGAATAAAGTGGCCTTCCATAATAAAATCAGCAATGATCGCTTGAGGCAAAAGCGCTGACTCACCACTCATAAAGCTCTTCGCTTTAATAAATATATCAACCAACTCTTCGGGTACCACCAAATAACCTAAACGTAAGGCCGGAAATAATGTTTTACTAAAACTGCCCATATAAATGACCGGGGTATTTTTAGCCATGCCTTGCAAAGCGGCAAGGGGTTTATGGTGAAAATGAAATTCACTATCGTAATCATCTTCAATGATCCAGGTATTATTTTGTGCCGCCCAATCGAGGAGGTTTAATCTATCCGCGGCCGGTAAAATTCCACCCAGAGGATATTGATGTGTCGGCGTGCAATACAAAAGTTTATAAGGGCCTTTTTGCTGACTGCCCGACGCTAGCGCGGCTATATCTAAACCGTTATCACCGAGTAAACACGGTGTTAGTTTTGCCCCTCTTGCCTTAAATGCTTTTTTAGCCCCCATATAACCTGGGTTTTCGAGCAAGACCTCATCACCTTCGTTAATCAGTATTTGAACACACAAGCTGATTGCCTGTTGCGCACCATGGGTAAGAATAATTTGTCTGGCCTCGCAGCTAACCCCGCGTGACAAGCTTAAATATTCAGCTAGTGCCTCTCTTAATACTTGATAACCCTGATTACCGTCATACCCCATCAGACAGGTTCTGTTCTGATGTCGGCGCTGTATGCTATTCCAAATCCGAAAGGGGAAAGCATCAAGATCAGGTATGCCTGGGGTAAAAGGCAGATCTGCCCCATGCTCAGCTAATGGTTTGGTGGCTAGCGCTTTAGCATAGGCAGACAACTCAGGTTGAGCGATTTTATATTGCCAATCAATATGTTTAATACCGTGAACATCAAACGGCAGACTTTCTGCTACATACACGCCTTTTCCTGGGACGCTCGTTAAAAAGCCTTCGGCGCGTAACTGGTCTATGGCCAGCGTCACCGTGTTTCGACTCACTCCCAATTCGCTAGCAAGTCTGCGCGATGAAGGTAGTTTTGTACCCGGTGGCAACCGCCCAGCACAGATCCACTCTTTGAGTTGTGTCTGGAGCTGCGTTTGCAAAGGTAAGGGCTCATTAAATTGAAGCGATTGAAACGAAGGCATCTCCATACATTTATCCTATTAAAGCTACACATTTAAGCCATTAAAACCACGAATTCGACTTACTAGAACCATACATTTGATCTATTAGAACTATACAGCTGGACCCAACAAAAATACAGAACTGGCTCTTATTTAAAGACCAGTTTTGCGTAAAAATAGCCACTATTGATAGTCGCCATTACCCGGTTAAACGAATCGTCACTGAAACACCAGCAACAGTAATTTATCAAAGAAGGGAGCATGAGCAGTATGAATGAAACATTATCTTTTTCACCAAAGAGTCAGGTGAAACGTGTTGCAAAAAGAGCAAGTTATCGCAAAGAGAAAGTCTTTCAGCTAATTGACGACCTTAAAATGGGTCATGTCGGTTTTGTCATAGATGCTCAAGTATTCGTTATTCCTTTAACTATTTGGCGAGTCGAAGAGCATTTATATCTTCATGTGATGAACAAAAGTCGCTTGCAGAAAATAATAGAATCAGGTCAAGAGATCTGTATATCCTTTGCTGAATGCAGTGAATGGGTATTGTCTAAGTCGGCTTATAATCATAGTGCAAACTATCGATCTGCCGTGATCTATTGCGAGGGTGAGAGAGTCAGCAATGCTGAAGATTTTGATCATGCTTTCAAAGCCTTAATTGAACAACTTGAGACGGGACGCTGGGCACATATTCGTCCACCAAGTCCCCATGAGAGAAAGGCTACAGCATTAATAAAATTATCAATTAATGAAGGTTCTTTTAAATGCCGAATGGGCGGACCAAATGAAGAACCCGAAGACTTAGACTTACCTGTCTGGCATGGCACAAAAGCCGTATGCCCATTTCATAAAGATTCATGAATATTGTAGAGTGAGCATAATCACATATTTGCAGTCACAAGCTCAAATCTGTCTTACTTTAAGTTCAGATTTGAAGCTAAGCTATACAGCTACGCCTTCGTTAATGCCACCTTTAGGCACTCCTACAGATAAAATCAACACACCGCAAAGCCCTACTCTTAGAAATCTAAAACTTTAACAGGGCTATTTATGCACACAAGTCCAAAGTCAGCTCAAAGATTTTGTTATAGTACAAACAATACAGTTAACCAAGAGCGCCATGATGCGGTCTCGAAAATAAAACCAGGTAAACAATGAGATTTATTTCTATCTTACTTTTTGTGTCATTTTTTTTGACCAATAACACCCTTGCTGAGAGTCGTGATAAGAACGCTTTTGTTTCAGCCAGTGCTTTTAACGAAGCCAATGGCGATCACTCTGGGCTCGAATTGTCAGCACTCGCGAAATCTTCTGACAATTTTGCAGTAAGGTTAAGCGGGGTCTTATATTCAGAAAAAAAAGCCCCCAAAATCCATGATCTTTATGGTGGTTTTTCTGCCACAGTTTACTTTCACCTCAACCAAAAATACTTAAACCCTTACCTTGGCCTAGGGCTTTTTGCTGGTGATACCTTTAACTGTAGTGATATAGATGAAGAAGCCGGGGAATGTACAGAAGATATCGTGCTGGCGGCCTATCCAGAATTTGGAGTGGGTATAAATATTGGCAAGCTTCATATTTTTCCTTTTATCAGACGTTACTTTGATACCAATGAACATGCCAGTACGACAAGTGCTTATGGCGTACATATAGGCATCAACATTGAGTAAAAATAACCCCTGCCCTCACGGCTCATTTAACGCAGCGATTTAATGATGGACGAAACTTACCTACTTCAAATACTCAGTATGTTTTTCTTCAGTGTCTGGAAAACCTATATCGGTCCAATGATCGCAGTCGGTGCAAACTTTTCTTATTGGGAAATGCTGTTATTTAATATGGGGCCGGCACTTAGTTCAGCCGCAGCGGCACTCTTTGTCACAGACTTATGGCTGGCAAAACGCCAAGCCAAAGCGAAAGGTTTTAACAAAAACCTCCGAAAAGTATTACGACTATGGAAACGTTACGGAAAACGCGTCACCCTTCTGCTCGCGCCTATACTTTTAGGCATCCCAAGTTATGCACTTATTGCCAGACGTTTAAAAGAGAGCCGTACGACTATTATTATTGAGTTATCATTGGTCACGTTTATCTGGTGTTCTGTTATTTATTGGGCAACGCTTGAAGGCCTCTTATTAGCCGAGGCTTGGATTTAAAATCCTCACACGAGTTTTAATGTTTGAATATTAAGGACGAGGCTTTGATTTCAGATATCCCTTTCAACGCTATCATCTGGTTTTCGGCCTATATACTGAGTGTTTGTTTTAAGGTATTTTTCGCGCGCTATACCACTGCCAAGACCGATGCCTTTGGCTTCTCACTGTTAATTTTATTAGGTACAGGTCTCGACTTACTTAATTTTTTGGGCTTGTTTTCCGCGCTTGCTTTACTGCTCTTAAGTATCCCGATCAAATTTCAAAATAACTATTTCAATCATCTCAGTAAACTCTTGCTGGTAGTCTTATCTCTAGGCCTGGCAATGCATAAAATACCAGGTTTCTTTAATCAGCTGGTATTTTCTTCAGACGCCTTTGGTCAATCTGGCCTGCCTTTTACCTTGTATGCTAATGTCGACAAAGCACTGGCAGGTTTAGCGCTGCTCAATGCATTTAGTGCTCATATAAAATGGCGAATAGGCCTGAAGGAGCTTCAACTCATCGCGCTTTTCCTAGCCGGGTTTTACACTCTCGCCTTAATACTCGGCGCTGAGTTTGAACTTAAGTTCATGCATTTAACCTGGGTATTTTTACTATTGAACTTATTCATTACCTGTATCGCCGAAGAATCCTTTTTCAGACTGGCCATACAAAGGCCGATTAACAAGGGCCTAAAGAACGCATTGAACGGCGGTTTAGCCGTATTAATTACCGCGGCCATTTTTATGCTGGCGCATTTTCACACCGGCGAAGGGGCTGAAAAAAGATTAGTACTGATTTTCTGTGCCGGACTTTTATACGGCACCGTGTATCTTAAACGCAACTTCGGCAGTGCAGTCATGTTACATTTCAGTCTTAACGCGATTCATTTCATGCTATTTACTTATCCTGCAACCTTCATCTCAAGGTAACAGTCGACTCAGTTTTTATTCTCCACACCGCTTACACTCTTGAATCTCAAGGCATCTTCATAGAAGATAAATAAACACTATTATCATATTGAGTAAAAGTCTATGTGCACTATCTGTGGTTGCTCAGGCTATGAGCCGCATTCACCCCAATCCCGTCTAATTAACGTTGAGCAAAGCCTGCTTAGCAGAAATAATCAATATGCTGACGTGAACAGAAAGCTGTTAGCGACACAAAACGTGGCCGCGTTTAACTTAGTGTCTAGCCCGGGTTCAGGCAAAACATCCCTACTGACGGAAACCATCAAAGCACTCCATACCAACTTCCAGGTGGTGGTAATTGAGGGCGACCAGCAAACCGATAATGACGCCCAACGGATACGCGAGTCGGGTGCACAAGCGATTCAAATTAACACCGGTAAGGGCTGCCATCTTGATGCGCATGCAGTCGGCCATGCCTTGGAAAAATTACCCTTGGACAAGGCGGATTTTGCCTTCATTGAAAATGTCGGCAACCTGGTCTGCCCTGCGGCCTTCGATTTGGGCGAGCAAGCTAAAATCGTCATTCTGTCGGTCACTGAGGGAGATGACAAACCGCTTAAATACCCAGATATGTTCCGCGCAGCTAAACTGATGCTGATTAACAAAATCGACCTGCTTCCCTATGTCGATTTCGATATAGATAAAAGCATTGAATACGCACGGCGCATTCACCCTGAAATCGAGGTCATCCAGGTCTCAGCCAAAACAGGTGAAGGTTTTGATTTATGGCAGACCTGGTTAAAAAACGCCAAACCGTCCTCGACGGTTTAAGGTAGAAATAATAGATGCATAAATAAGTTAACTCATGGATAGATGAAGCAAACTATGATCTGTCAGCAGCTAAACCTCAGTGGCATCGTTCAGGGTGTCGGCTTCAGGCCTTTTGTTTATCGCCTTGCCGTCAGTCTTGAGTTATCCGGCCATATTTCAAATACCACTCAAGGTGTATTCATAGAACTAAGGGGCGAAAAAGAGCAAGTAGAATGCTTCAAGGCTCGTTTATTGGCAGAGTCCCCTATTCATGCACGCATAGATAGGCTATCTATTCAAAAAACAACACCACTAGACACTCAGCACTCAGAGCCCCGGAAGATAGAGCCTCATTTTAAAATACTCAGTACGCCAACAGATGCACCCGTCGACCCGGCACACTCGATAGACATCCCCACTGATAGGGCACTTTGCCAAGCGTGTTTAAAAGAGTTATTTGACTCTGAAAACAAGCGCTTCCATTACCCTTTTATAAATTGCACAGACTGCGGCCCGCGCTACAGCCTCATAAAAGCTTTACCTTATGAGCGCCACAATACCAGTATGTCAGTTTTCACAGCGTGCGCATCCTGCGAACAGGAATACCAAAACCCCTCCGATCGTCGTTTCTATTCGCAAATTAATGCCTGTGAAGCTTGCGGCCCGAGGCTCAGCTTACAAAACAAACAGGGAAAGCTGATTTCAAATAACAATCCAATAAGCGAGCTGGCGACGTTCATAAAAGCAGGAAAAATCGTCGCCTTAAAAGGCTTGGGAGGTTTTCATCTAATTTGTGACGCCCACAATGCCCAGGCAGTCAGAAAGCTTCGACAAGGCAAACAACGCCCCGACAAACCTTTCGCGATCATGGCCTTAAATAGTCTGTCGCTAACACCTTATGTCGAGCTTAACGATGACTCGAAACAACACTTAGCTCAGTCTACCGCACCGATTGTTTTACTCCCTAAAAAAGCAGACTGTGATGAATTGCTGAAAGGCATCGCCCCCGGGCTGAATCAACTCGGCTGCATGCTGCCTTATACCGCGCTTCACTATTTGTTATTTCAAGCCTTATCGGAGCACTCAAGCGAACATGATTGGCTCACAGCGTTATCAGAAACGGCTTTGGTAATAACCAGCGCCAACCTTTCGGGTGAGCCCTTAATCATAGAAAATGAAAGCTGCCGACAGAAGCTCTCGCCTATTGCGGATTATTTCTTAGTCCATGACCGGGATATCACTTTGCCTTGTGATGACTCCGTGATTCAAAGTTCCACAGTAAAACACCCTACCTTGTTTAAACACAGTGCCGCGTTTAAACAAGATAAAGCACAAACATGGCCCCTTCGCCTCGGCAGAGCCTATGCCCCTAAAAGTATCCCTCTCCCCGTTTTCGGTCATGCGCAAGCCTCCCCTACTATTTTGGCTTGCGGCGCATTTTTGAAAAATACCTTTTGTATTACACACAATAATAAAGCCTATGTTTCGCCCCACATGGGAGAGCTTGGCAGCGCAGAAAGCTGCGTCAATTTCAGCGCGTCTATTGAACATTACCTGCAAGTCCTTAAGCTTCAACCCGATATTATTGTGAGTGATTTACACCCGGATTTTTACAGCACAGAATTTGCCGAGCGCTACAGCCAAGAACACAATATTCCACTCCTTAGAGTACAACACCATCGCGCCCATATTGCCGCCACCTTTGCTGAACACGCCTTGAAAAAAAACTTAAACCTACGCGAACCAATTTTAGCTTTGGCCTTGGACGGCGTTGGACTCGGGGATGACCAAAGTGCATGGGGCGGAGAACTTTTTTATGGCCAAGTCGACCAGCTTAAACGTATCGGGCATTTATCAGCCATCGCCTTGCCAGGTGGCGATATCGCAACACGGGAAATCTGGCGTATTGGCGCAACTGTGTTATATCGACTGAATGAAGCCAAAGCGCAAGAGCGTTATCAGGCCGAGCTGGCAAACCCCATGATCAAGCACATGCTCACGCTAAATGATCACCCTCAAACCAGTAGTGCAGGTCGTTGGTTCGATGCCTTCGCAAGCATCATCGGACTGAGAGATAAGACCAGCTTTGAAGGCCAAGCCGCGATGGAGCTGGAAAGCCTTGCCGAAGCCTGCCAGTCGCCACTAGCCCCACAACAATTGGCCCGAATAAATGATGACAACACGCTCGACTTAAAGCCTATTTTGTCTGAGTTGCTTCATTCAACACTATTTTCTTCAAACCAGCTTGTTGCAACAACAGCAGATAAAAAAACAATAAACGAAAATAAACAACTTGCTGCGGCTCAGTTTCATATAGAATTAATCGATGGTTTGTTTCGCTGGCTACGCTCAGCTTCAGTCAAATATAATACCCGTACCATCGTGTGCTCAGGTGGTTGTTTTCAAAATAAGATGCTCAGGCTGGGGCTGCAACAACTGTTAATCTCAGAGGGCTATGTGGTTTATTTACCTGAGCAGTTTCCCGCCAATGATGCGGGCATAAGTTTAGGCCAAGCGTTTATTGCAAACATGCACGTTCAGAGTCAAAAGCCTTGAAAAAGAAGGCTATATGAAAAAATGTAATTAATACATTCTGTATTTAATGCTCTCTATATTCAATACATCAGAGAAGAGTTTTTAACATGTGTTTAGCCCTGCCGGTAAAAGTTGAAAAAATGCTTGAGGATGATCTTGCGATTGTCGAACTAAGCGGCGTCAAGACCACCATATCCCTGGCACTGGTTGATGACGTGCAAGTCGGCGATTACCTGATTCTACATGTCGGTTATGCCCTGAATAAACTAGACCAAGAAGAAGCCGAAGAAACCCTCAAGCTCTTTGCTCAAGATGATAGCTAAGCAGATATCTAAAAAACGGCTAAATGGAAGCGCGCACATGAAATACATATCAGAGTTCCGTAGTGGCGAACTCGCCAGAAAAATCGCCGAAGAGATCGCAAAAGCGGTTAAGCCAGAAAGGGAATATCGGCTAATGGAATTCTGTGGCGGCCATACCCACACTATTTTTCGCTATGGCATTCCTGATTTATTACCGCCTAATGTGCGCATGTTGCATGGCCCCGGCTGCCCGGTTTGCGTTCTACCCATCAAACGAATCAATGCCGCCATTGAGCTCGCTTTACTGCCCAATACTATTTTATGTAGTTATGGCGATATGCTTCGCGTACCGGGCTCAGCGCAAATGAGTTTGCTCAAAGCCAAAAGCCAAGGTGCCGATATTCGGATGATTTACTCGCCCGCCGAAGCGATAAAGATTGCGCAAAGCGAGACTGATAAGCAGATCATTTTCTTTGCTGTCGGTTTTGAAACCACCACCCCGCCAACGGCAGTGATACTCGACCAGGCAAATAACTTGGCACTCAAAAATCTCTTTATTTTCTGTAATCACGTGCTCACGCCACCTGCGGTCAAAGGTATACTTGAACCAGCCAGACAAGCTGGTCGAAAAGTATTAGATGGTTTAATTGGTCCCGGTCATGTCAGCGTTATCACTGGTTCCAAGCCTTATGAAAGCCTCGCAGAGAACTATCAAGTACCCATCACCATCTCAGGTTTTGAACCGCTCGATATACTGCAATCGATCCTGATGTTAGTTAAACAGATTAATACAGGTAGCCATCAGGTCGAAAACCAATATACCCGTGCCGTAGGTGCTGAGGGAAATAAAAAAGCACAAGCGTTAATGGCCGAGTATTTCGAATTACGAGATAGCTTTGAGTGGCGCGGTCTGGGTGAAATGCCCTTCAGCGCACTTAAAATCAAAGCACAATTCAAACACCTGGATGCCGAACAAAACTTCCCTTTAAGCGAGGCTGCGGCAAGTGGTAGCAAGCTCTGTGGTAAAATAGTCGGTGATAACAAAGCCTGCGAATGCCCGGCGGTATTAACGGGCCAAAAAAAACCCACGCAATGCAAACTATTTAATAACCCTTGCACCCCTGAAAACCCTCTGGGTTCCTGCATGGTCTCGTCCGAAGGCGCCTGTGCAGCGTATTATGCTTACCAGCCTATGTCATAGACAAAAGCCATAAACAGCCTATAAAAACATTACAAACACGAATAAACGGAACCACTCATGGCAATAAATAGACGAAGCGGACTTGATCTCCAAAATGGCTGTATTGAAATGGCCCATGGCAGTGGCGGCCGCGCGATGTCGCAACTCATTGATCAATTGTTCTTACCCGCGTTTGATAACGCCTATTTAAACCAGAAAAGTGATCAGGCCCTGCTAGATCTAAACTTGACTAAAGCCGGCCAGAAACTTGTGATCGCCACTGACAGCCATGTGATCTCACCCTTATTTTTCCCTGGCGGGGATATTGGCAGCCTCTCAGTACATGGCACCATTAATGATGTCGCCATGTCAGGCGCCACTCCCTTATACCTAACCGCCAGTTTTATCCTCGAAGAAGGCTTTCCACTGTCAGACCTTAGCCGTATTGTCAGCTCAATGGCCAAGGCGGCAAAACAATGTCATACCCCCATCGTGACAGGCGATACCAAGGTGGTTGAGAAAGGTCACGGTGATGGTATTTATATCAATACCACCGGCATTGGCAGTGTCGCCAGTGAACTACAATTTTCACCTGCCAAGATTCAAGCCGGTGATAAAATTTTGCTGAGTGGCACGATCGGTGATCACGGCATGACTATTTTATCGCAACGCCAGCATATGAATTTTGCCAGTGAGCTACAATCTGATTCTCAAGCCTTACATGATCTGGTGCACGACATCGTCAATGCTGTTCCCGAGATACGCTGTATGCGCGACCCAACTCGGGGTGGTTTAGCAGCAAGCTTAAATGAATTAGCCCAAAGTGCGGGCATCGGCATGCTGCTCGACGAGAGCCAAATACCGGTAAAAGCAAGCGTCGCCGCCACAGCAGAACTACTCGGGCTCGACCCCCTGTATATAGCCAATGAAGGCAAGCTCATTGCTATTTGTCCAGTGGATAAAGCACAACAACTCTTAGCAGTCATGCGCGCACACCCTAAAGGCAGTGAAGCCGCTATTATTGGTGAGGTGATAGAAGACAAAAATCAATTCATCCAGATGAAAACAGAATTTGGCGGAAAGCGAATCGTAGACTGGCGTTACTCCGACCCCCTACCCCGTATTTGTTAAACAAGAGAAAAAACTGGCACAGTTGAATACTTAATAAACCCGGTTTTCTTATCATAAGCCGATTCATTCTGTTCTGATTTCAGGCCTAAAATAGTTAGCCTCCAACAGTTATTACTCTTACACTCACTTTCGAAAATATTATCGACTTTAAATAGGCCCTAATTTCTTCTCCTATTGAATGATCGACTTAGTCGGAATCCATATAAAACCGTACAAAAATGATTTCGTCTAATAAACGGCTATGTGTAAAAAGGAGATGCATCGTGACATTTAGACAACTGATTCTTATAGCCATATTATCTATTCCAGTCATTTCATTTGCTTGGGATGGTTACGATTATGAATCAGGAAACCATGTTGAAATCGA
>Ga0209290_1000649_pt1 | contig 22527 bp, 18 predicted proteins | sample EN1Hudsemesocosm_2_FD_184632 | JGI IMG/M metagenome (GOLD analysis project Ga0209290, IMG submission 184632) | Methane-oxidizing microbial communities from mesocosms in the Hudson Canyon - EN10B Hudson Canyon (SPAdes) (version 2) | ecosystem: Environmental > Aquatic > Marine > Cold seeps... | reverse complement strand
TCCATGCCTCTTACACCCTAAAACCCAGCCACCAAAGCTCTAAGCTAAATTGTCAAAACTACTAAAGATTATTTAGCGGGATTAATAAACGAACTCAGGAGTTCCTTTTCTTTTCTTAGTGTGTTTGAGGCATGGATGCCGAAGCAAGCCTACATGGATGTATTAACGGCGGCACTAAGAGGAGTAAAGGGAGTTCTGAGTTGGCAGGCTTCTATAGCAGTGAAAGTGCTTAAACATTTTGAAGGAAAAACATGAATCAACAATTTGACATGGTGATCATAGGCGGCGGTATGGTGGGCACGTCTTTGGCCTGTGCCCTTGCCAATTCGTCATTGAAAATTGCGTTAGTGGAAACCCAATTACCCGTCGCCCCGTTTGATGCTCCCACCACTTCAGGTGATGTGGATATGCGGGTGAGCGCATTAAACCGCGCCAGTGAAAACTTTTTGAAACAAGTGGGTGCCTGGCAAGACATGCCGGGGGTGCGTAAAAGTGCCTACAACAAGATGCGTATTTGGGATGGGGTAGGCACAGGCCACATTCAATTTGATGCCGAAGAACTGGCCGAAGAATATCTGGCTCACATTGTTGAAAACCGTGTTACTGCTCAAGCGCTTATGCACAAGCTGCAACAAGCCAGCAACGTGCAATTATTTGCGCCTGTTTCCGTTGAAAAAATAGAACATCAGGAATATTCAGATAACCGTTACGTGCTGCATTTAGATAGCGGCCAAACCCTAGTTACGCCCTTATTAATTGCTGCCGATGGGGCCCGTTCATTTGTGCGCCAGTGGGCCGAGTTTGAAATGCGTGAATGGGATTACCAGCACCATGGCCTGGTATGCACTGTGCAAACTGAAAGCGAACATGAAAATTGCTGCTGGCAGCGTTTCACCGAAAGCGGTGTATTGGCCTTCTTGCCACTGTCTAACAAAAAATTGTGCAGCATTGTGTGGTCCTGCCCCGAATCCCAGGCACAAACATTGTTAAGTTTGAATGAAAGCGATTTTAATCTGGCGCTAGAAAGAGCGTTTGAAGGTAAGCTGGGCAAGATAGTTGCCAGTGGCCCCCGCGCTGCCATTCCGTTACGCCAGCGTCATGCCAAAAAATATGTGAAGGACGGTATCGTACTGGTGGGAGATGCTGCCCACACCATTCACCCGTTGGCTGGTCAAGGGGTAAACCTGGGGTTAATGGATGCCTATGTATTAAGCGACGAAATAAAACAAGGGTTGGCGCGAGACCTACCGGCCCATGATCCCTTGTTGTTGGCACGCTTTGAGCGCCGACGCATGCCGGATAATCTCAGCATGATGGCGGCCATGGAATCTTTTAAGCGTTTGTTTGCGGTAGATAATCCGTTAGTGCGCTGGGCCAGAAACTGGGGTATGAGCAAGGTCAATAAATTGGGGTTTGTGAAGCAGCACTTAGCGATGCAAGCCATGGGCATAGAACGTAAAATTAAATAACTTTATTAGTTGGCCGTAGCTGAGTTAGGTGAGCCCATAATTACTTGGGCCGATGCCCATCTCGGCAAAATTTTCCTTTAAACTATCCAGGTCATAGTCGTTTAGCCCCAAGTGTTCTAACACCATTTGACCAATGTCTTGCCACTCATGATCCTCCTCTTGGCGTCCTAGTATTTTATAACAGCCGCAAATATGTTCGGCCAATTTTAAAATGCAGGTGAGGGTGGTTTTGTCGTTTACGGTGTCTTTTTTATCAAAAAGGCGTTTGCAGTCATGGTGTTGCGCAATAATTTCGCACAGCACCTTGGGCAGGTTCCAGGATTTTGCGGTGTAATAACCCAGCACAGCATGATTGGTGTTGAGCTGCTGGTTTTCAAAATCAATGATGCGGTTACTGGTGCCGCCGTAACTCTCTTCCATGATGTCCATGTAATTATCATAGCGGGCCATTAATAATGGCACCCCAACGTTATGGAACAATCCTAACGCATAGGCGTTGTCAGGGTAGTTATAACCCACTTGCTTGGCCAAGGTGGCACTGGTCATAGCAATGTCCATGGCGGTATCCCAGAAGCGCGTGAGGGCCTTGATGGTGTCATCCCCCATGGAACTCTTGATACTAATGCCGTTAACTATGTTAACCACGCTGTTCATGCCCAAAATACCCACTGCCTGCTCGATGCTGGTGATCTGGTTGGCCAGGCCATAAAACGGGCTGTTCACCACTTTTAATACGGTGCCCGACAAACCTACGTCCTGACTGATGAGCTTGGCGATACTTTTAATGTCCGGGTCAGGCATGACCTGTTCCATCTGCAAATCCACCATGATTTGGGGTTGTGGGGGAATGCTGATGCCTTGCAGTATTTTTTCAATTTGTTCTTGTGATAAATCGGCCACGGTGTCACCCAAACAGAAAGCAAGCAAATCAATAAGTTCTGGATCTTATTTATCTAGTTTAGACAACATTTTCCAAACCTCGGGTATAATTAACCTATCTTTTTATTCTATTAATCTGTGATTACACCCTTATGACCCTATCCGTATTGCGCCTCAAACCCAAAGAAGACAAACGCCTGCGCCAGGGCCATTTATGGATATACAGCAACGAGGTAGATACCAAGGCCACGCCCCTTAAGTCCTTTACCCCGGGTGAACAAGTGCTGGTGGAAAGCAGCCAAGGCAAAGCCTTGGGGGTGGCGTATGTGAACCCCAATAGCCTGATTTGTGCACGTCTATTGTCTCGACGTGCCAAGCTGTTTGGTCGTGGCCAGATGATGCAAAAAATCGAGCAAGCCCTTGCCCTGCGTGAGGCCTGCTTCGACGAGCCTTATTACAGGTTGGTGTACGGCGACAGCGATGGTTTGCCGGGTTTGGTGATTGACCGTTTTGGCGACTACCTGGTCGTGCAAATCAGTACGGCAGGTATGGAAGCCATGAAGGGCCAGATTTTGGCCTCGTTAACTCGAGTATTTGAGAATGCCAAAGGCATCCTGTGGAAAAACGACGGCAAGATGCGTTTGCAAGAAGGGTTGGAGGAGTATGTTGAAGTGGCCATGGGTGACGTGCCTGAATTTTTACCCGCCATCGAGAACGGCACACGCTTCGATGTGCCCGTATGGAAAGGGCAAAAAACCGGTTGGTTTTACGATCACAGATTAAACCGTGAGCGCATCATTCGCCACGTGAAGGGCAAGCGTGTGCTGGATATGTTCAGCTACATTGGCGGTTGGGGTGTGCAAGCGGCCAACAGTGGCGCCTCCCATGTGACCTGTGTGGATGCTTCCGAACAGGCGCTGGATTGGGTGATGCAAAACGCAGAACTCAATGCCGTGCAAGACAAGATGCAGTGCATTAAGGGAGATGCCTTTAAAGTGATGGAGAAACTCATCGAAGAGCAGCAGCAATTTGATGTGATTATTTTGGATCCACCGGCGTTTATTCCTAAACGCAAAGATATCAATGCCGGTGAGCGGGCTTATCAAAAGTTGAACCAGCTGGGCATGCGGTTATTGGCCAATGATGGATTGTTGGTGTCGGCATCCTGTTCTATGCACTTAAGTGAAAGCAGTTTGGATAGAATTTTGTGTCAGTCAGGACGTCACCTGGATCGCCATGTACAAATTATTGAACGCGGCAGCCAAGGGCCGGATCATCCGGTGCATCCTGGTATTGCCGAGACCCGTTATATTAAGAGTGTGATGTGTCGAGTGGCGTATAACGTTTAGGGTTTTTAGGAAGCCGAGCTTAGACCAGAGGTTATTCAAATAGAGGCCGCCGCGCACTCATCCTTGAGGGCTTGGCTTTGACATCCCTGTCAAAGACACCTCTATGTGAATAACCCCTGATCTAAACTAAAAGTGATTGAGCCTGTGAAAAATGCCAGAGTTAAATGCTAAATATTAACTAGCCTAACCATTACAGGCAGTAATTAATTGATTGGTATTATATTATTTTCACGATGGGCACCAAAAAACCATTAAAGTTAGTGGCGCAGGTGTTGGCATAAGCTCCCATGTTGGGAATATCTATGATGTCTTGCGCTTCACTATTTTCTGGCAGTAAAAACGGCTGGTCAAACATATCCAAAGAGTCACAGGTGGGCCCGGCGATGGTCCAGGGAATCAGTTTTCCTTCTCTTTTGCTTTTCAGTTCATAACCAAAATCTTCTTTTAATTCCATTAAACCGTTGTAATAACCGCAATCTAAAAACGCCCAGTTTTTTTGCTGGCGAATGGTGGTGCTGACTATCTGACAAGTGAGGGTGCCGGCAGCCGCGATTAAGAAGCGGCCGGGTTCAGCCACTAGTTTTACCTCACTGGGTAAGCTAGCTAGAGTGTCGTGTAAGGGCTGCATTAAAGTGGTAAGCGTTGGACCTTTATCAGTAATCGCACAGGGAAAACCGCCCCCCAAATTTAACAACTTCACTGGTAAACCGGATTTGCCCATGTGCGAGAATAAAATTTTACATTCCTCGATGGCCTCTACCCAACTTTGTGCTCGGGTACATTGCGACCCCACATGAAACGTTAAACCGGCCACTGGCATGTTACGTTGAGCGGCATAATCAATGAGCTCTTTGGCGGCGTTTATATCCATGCCAAATTTGGTGGTTAATGGCCAAACGGCACCCACGCCACTGGTGCTAAGGCGCAATTCATACTGGGCGTTGGGGGCCAGGGTAAATAATTTATCCAGCTCTTCTTGGCAGTCGAAGGCAAACCAGTTAATGCCATATTCAACGGCCGCTTTGATGCTGGCGGGGGTTTTAATGGGGTTACTGAAGATGATGTGCTCGGCCGGCACCTGTAACGCCTGCATGAGTTCAAGCTCTCCTTGAGAGGCGATTTCAAACCCCACTCCAAGCTTCTTGAGGTGTTTTAACAAGGGTGGTAAGGGATTGGCCTTCACCGCAAAATGCGCCCTCACCTGGGGTAGGGCTTGCCTGAATTGGGCCACCTGTTGCTCAATGGTGCCCAGGTTCATGACGAGTGCTGGCCCTTTATAAGTGTTATCTGGCGTCACAGATTTAAGCGGTACCGGTGCAAGCGTTTTAGAGGCTGCCATAGGGGTAACGGGGAAACGGTAGGCTTTTTTCATGGGGTAACCTGCAATCACCTTAGTGTCTACTAGGTTATGCCTTTCGCAATATAAAATGCACATCTACAATGTATATTATGCAAAGAGAAATTTAGCTAAATTAATAGGCCGTGTTGCAATATGCATAATATTGGTGAGCTGGATAAAAAGTTGCTGGCGCTGTTATTGGAAAATGCCCGCGCCAGCGTTTCTCAACTGGCCAAGCAGCTGGGGGTGAGTCGGCTTACGGTGCAAAGTCACATGTCTCAGTTAGAGCGCAGTAAGGTAATTCAGGGTTATACCCTACGCTGGCATGAAAGCTTTTTGGGGCAGCAAATTAGTGCCCATATCTTGATTGCCACGGACCAAAAACTCATCGCGAAAATTGTGCGGGCGTTAGAAAAAATCAGCGTGATTAAATCGCTCAGTTCCATCAGTGGCGAATTTGACTTAGTGGCGCAATTGAAAGCGGCTTCCACTCAAGAGCTGGACGAGGCCATGGATGCCATGACCCAGATAGCTGGGGTCACGCGCACGCAAACCTCAGTTTTGTTATCGAAAAAATTTGAGCGTTAATTCCACTGAACTAGTTAGTGGAAATGGGCAGCGCCTTTAGTTGTAGTCCGAGCAGCTGCGCGCCAGCATACATATTCTCAATTAACTTAATGAGTTTGTGTTGTATGGGGGTGATGATTTTTTTACGGTTTGGTAAGGATTGCTGAGCCACATTCGCCGGCATTTTTTTCATGTCGCGCATGAGGCGTTTAAATTGCGCGGTGATCTTGTCGGCGGTTTCGGCATTGTGAATTTTTAATTCCTGAATGAAGCCATTCTCTATATAAAACAACTGTTCAATGCCCTGCAAGATGGCCAACATATTGGCCCCATCTGTTTTGGCAAACGGACTGCGTAAATCGTCCAGTTGGGGCTCACTTAATAATGGGTGCATGTGGTTATTTAGTAACTGCCTCTGCAGGGTATCCATGCTCACTTGGTATACCCGCTGCAGGTTTTCCTGGTGCTGGGGTTGGCGCCACTGCTTAGCGTAATAACCATGGGCGGGTTCCCAGCGGTCGGCCAGCTTTTGTAAATTCTTAACCATTAGGGCGCTTAGTATGCGTAAAAAATCCCGGCGGCGATTGTGATTTTGTGGGCCAAAATTTGTATCCTGGTTTGAGAGCTGTGGCTGGCTGGTGGCATCAGTGTCACTGGCCAATGCCGGGTCTTCTTCCCCTTCTTCTTGCTCCTGATCATGCAAGTGTATGTCGGTATCGACGATTTCTATGCTGTTTTCTTGTGGCACAAAATCTTTAGCGGAACGTTTGCCATCCATACCAAACAATAAGAATTCCATAGGGTGAAAACCCACACTGGCAAACCGTACATCGCTGAAGCCGTGTTGCTGTAAAATATCCTGCTCGGAAATCTTCAGGGTCATGTCATTAATTATGCCGCTTAACGGATATTGTGGCAGGTAATCGATGTAACCGGCTTCTATGGGCCAGCTGTCCAGTTGTTCGTGAATAATGTCGTAGGTGTCGGCATCTTCATGATGTTGAGGCTTCTCAAAGCGCGGCACTTGATGAAAGAAGCTCACCTGAAGGTAAGCCTGGTAGGCTTTTAGCCAGGTATTTTGCGCCTCTTCCAGAGATAAAGGATTGGGGTGATGCAATAGCGAGGTAATCAAACCATCTAGGATTTGCGCCTGGTTTAACGCCTCCGACATTTGGGTATAAGCGTAAATATTTGTGGCCGATAGCAATCGCTGGCTATTAATTTTGATTTCTTCCTGAGCCGGGGCACTTTCTTTGGGCTGTTCGAATAATTGGTCGCAGGCACTTATGGTGAGGCACAGCATAGCGAGCAGCAAGCCGCGCCCCAGCTTAGGCAGTAAAGCAATGGTGGAAAAAGTGACGTTCAAGATCAACCCCTTAGGCGGCTGCAAAATGGCGGCTGTATAATTAGGAGAATAAAGCTTAATCTCGCAAACTGATGATGGGCCAATCATGCTGTTTGGCATGGGCCAGCAAAGTATCGTCGGCGTCCACCACTACGGGGTGGTCCACCAATTTTAAAAGTGGCAAATCATTACGTGAATCGCTGTAAAAATAGCTGCCTTGCAATGATAACCCGGTTTTCTCTAACCAAGTTGTTAAGCGTTTCACCTTTCCGTCTTGAAAGCTGGGTATGCCAGCCACTTTACCCGTGTATTGGCCGTTTATCACCTCGGGTTCGGTGGCGATAATATCATCCATGGCCAACTCTTTAGCAATGGGCTCGGTCACAAACAAGTTGGTGGCGGTGATGATTAACAGGTAGTCCCCTTGTTCGCGGTGTTTGGCGATTAGCTGGCGGGATTTATTTGAAATCAACGGGAGAATCTTATCTTGCATAAAGGTGTTATGCAGCCTGCTTAATTCTTCCTGGGTAAACTGGGTTAAGGCTTGCAGGGAAAATTCTAGGTATTCATGGATATCCAGCTGGCCCAATTGATACTGCTGCAGGTAGTAGTCGTTTTTGTCCTGGTAATATTGCTTGTCTACCAGGCCCTGTTCCACCAGGAACTCCCCCCAGCCATGATCACTGTCGCCGTTGATAAGAGTATTGTCTAAGTCGAATATTGCCAGAGCCACGGTGTTTTCCATTTGTTTCAAATCTACTTTTCTGAGGGCATTTTATCGCCTGTATGGTGGTCTGTCTTTAACATTGTAAGGAATATATGAGTTTTTCTTCTTATATCGAAAAGGAATAAAAAATCACTGCTATACCTGACACCAGCTTTAATAGTATGGTGGATATTAATGACTTAAATTAATGGGATAGAGCATGATAGATGCTGATGGCTACCGTCCCAATGTCGGCATCATTCTGGTTAATAAAAAAGCTCAGGTCCTTTGGGCCAAGCGTATCGGACAGGATGCCTGGCAATTCCCGCAGGGAGGCATAAAAGAGCATGAAAGTGCTGAAGCCGCTCTCTACCGGGAATTAAGGGAAGAAGTGGGTTTATTACCCGAAGATGTGGAAATTATGGGGTGCAGCAAGGGCTGGCTCAGATACAAATTACCTAAACGCATGGTGCGCCACAACAGCAAGCCTGTGTGTGTGGGGCAAAAACAAAAGTGGTTTCTGTTAAAACTATGCAGCAACGAAAGCCGTATCAGTTTTGAATTTGGTGACAAACCCGAGTTTGACGGTTGGCGCTGGACCAGTTTTTGGTACCCCTTAGGTCAAGTGGTGCCCTTTAAACGGGATGTATATCGTCGTGCCATGCGCGAACTGGCCCCTAAACTATTTGAAATGCAGGCCAAATTGTAAACCATGCTTAATGTGCTTAGACAAATCGTGCAGGAGGTTAATAACGCCACATACTTAGATGCGGCGTTAGACATTCTGGTGGATCGTGTTAAAGCCGCCATGAAGACCGAAGTGTGTTCGGTGTATGTGCTGGATGTTGAAAACCGCCGCTTTATCTTACGTGCCACCGAAGGCTTAAATCGAGATTCTGTGGGCAAAGCCAGTCTATCGGCCCGTGAGGGGCTAGTGGGTTTAGTAGCCGCCCGCGAAGAACCCATCAATCTTGACGATGCCTCGTCTCACCCCAGTTACCATTTCTTATCCGGTACCGGCGAAGAAAATTTCAACAGCTTTTTAGGTGTGCCCATTATTCATCAGAAGCGCATTCTGGGTGTACTGGTGGTGCAGCAGTCCGCGTTGCGTAAATATGATGAATCGGAAGAAGCCTTCATGGTCACCATGTCGGCGCAGTTGGCCGGAGTACTGGCCCACGCCGAAGCCGCAGGTATGGTGCTGGAGCTGGAAGACAACAAAAGCCAAACTAAAAAAATTAAACAGGATGTGGTGATTCCCGGTGCCCCGGCCGCTCCTGGTATTGCCATCGGTATCGTCACAGTGCTCTCCCCCACCGCCGATTTATATGACGTACCGGATCGTGAAATTAAAGATGTAGACGCCGAAGTTGACCATTTTCAAATGGCCATTGCCGGTGCTCGGGTGCAGATCAAGCAGCTGGGTGAAAAGCTAAAGGACTTGCGCCCCGAAGAACAAGCCTTGTTTGATGTGTATATTCGCATGCTGGATGACGATGCCTTAGGGGAAGAGGTGATCACTCGCATTAGGCAAAAAAATCAGTGGGCGCAGGCCGCCTTGAGGGACGTGATTTTGCAATATGTGGCTCACTTCGATCGCATGGATGATGTGTATTTAAGAGAGCGGGCCACCGATATTAAAGATCTGGGCACACGGGTGCTGGCTCACCTGCAAGACAGCATTACCATTGCCAACGAATATGACTTTCCTGATAACTGCATCCTGGTTAGCGAAGAGCTAACTCCGTCCATGCTGGCCGAAGTGCCAGAAAATAAATTGGTGGGCCTAGTGAGCGCCAAGGGTTCATCTAACTCCCATGTGGCTATTTTGGCCCGTGCCATGGGCGTGCCTACTGTTATGGGAGCGGTGGATTTACCGGTGAAGCAAATGGATGGTATCGAGCTGGTGGTGGACGGTTACCGCGGTCGCCTCTATACCCATCCATCGGCTCAGCTGCGTCAGCAATTCAAAGACATAGTAGATGAAGAGCAGGCTCTGGTTGAAGGGCTGGAAGCCATTAAGGACTTGCCCGCTAAAACCCCGGACGGTCATCAGATACAACTATGTGTAAACACGGGCTTAATTACCGATGCCCTGCGTTCGGTAAATCGTGGTGCCGAAGGGGTGGGTCTATACCGTACCGAAGTGCCCTTCATGATGAAGGAACGTTTCCCGTCTGAAAACGAACAGGTCACCATTTATCGCAAGCAATTAACCACCTTCGCACCGCAACCTGTGACCATGCGTACTCTGGATATAGGCGGTGATAAGTCATTAACCTATTTTCCCATCGAAGAAGAAAACCCTTTCCTGGGTTGGCGTGGTATTCGTGTGACCCTGGACCACCCTGAGATATTTTTGTTACAAGTGCGGGCCATGTTAAAGGCCAGCGAAGGCCTGGATAATTTAAAAATCATGCTGCCCATGATCACCAGCGTAGCCGAGGTAGAAGAAGCCCAATACCTTATTTACCGTGCTTTTCAGGAAGTGCTTGATGAAGGGGCCGATATTAAGATGCCGCAAATTGGCGTTATGATTGAGGTGCCAGCGGCGGTGTATCAGGCGCGTACCATTGCACGCATGGTGGACTTTATCTCGGTAGGTTCTAACGATTTAACCCAATACCTGTTGGCGGTGGACCGCAATAACCCCAGAGTAGCCGAGTTGTATGACAGCTTTCACCCAGCGGTGTTGGCGGCCATGCAGCATGTGGTGGATGCAGCTCATGCTGAAAACTGCCCGGTGAGTGTGTGTGGTGAAATGGCCGGTAACCCATCCGGTGCCATTTTGTTAATGGCCATGGGTTACGATATGTTATCCATGAACGCCACCAACCTGCCCAGGGTGAAGTCGGTGATTCGTAGCGTGGACATGGCGTTTGCCAAGTCGGTATTGGCCGAGGTGATGACGCTGGACAGCCCCATGGTGGTATCCAGTACCGTACAGTTAGCGTTAAACAAACAAGGGCAGGGTCGTATCTTAGGGCCTGGTGGTGGCAAGCAATAGCCGTGTATTCATTCTGTTTTGAGTTTCCTGCCAGTCAGCTTGTTTTAATCCCCCAAAATTCTTAAATCATAAATGCCAGCGGCGCTTACGGCCTGTGTCCATGTGAATGTAGCCGCTGCGACCGTAGTAACCCACTCCGCCAATAGTCGAAGCCAACGTTGCCTTGTGTACCTGGCGCAAGTTAAGGCCAGGAATGCGAAAATCCATGGCTCGACCACTCATGTGCAAACTCTGTTTAGCCACCCCTTTGCCTGCTTCGCGCAACTTGGCATTGGTTTGCGGGCTGCGATAGCCAGACACCAACAGAATCTCCTTGGAGCTGCTTAGCTTTTGTTGAATGGAATGCAGTTGATCCAGCAATTGAATATCAATGGGGGCGATGCGGTTTTCCCTGTGGTCGCGCATCAGTAAAAATATGTCTGCCAGGGCATCGATGGAATACTCCCCTTGCTCCCAATAGGTCACATTGGCAGTTTCGCCGGTATGCAGGCTTCTTAACTTTAGTTGGCGGTGCTCTTCTTGCGATTCAATTGAAGGTGCTGGCGTAGCAAACACATTGGGCGCGCCTAACAGTAGCGGACTGGCAAGAGGGGCGCTACTAGCCCACTGTAAAAATTGGCGACGGTTAAGGCTCATTAATTCTAGTTCTATATGCTGAGTTTGGTTTTAATTTGAGCATATATTGTGCCATTAACCATTAGTTATAAGCAAAGCCGCTATCTATAACCTTCCCTGTGAAGCGACCACATTGTTAGTGCGTTATAGCACGATGGAGTCTAGTTTATGGCTTTCACCATTGATCTGGTCCCTTTGATATACGTCATCACGCATTTGTAATTGACCATTTTCATCCACCCAGCTGGTCCAATACATCAGGTAGACAGGGATGGGTTGTTTAAGCTGCACCGGACGGGTTTGCGCCCGGTCGATGACCTTGTTAATCAGTGCAGAGTCCCAGTTTTGGTCTTTCAGTAGGGCGTGGGCCAATTGCCGAGGTTTCTCCACCCGAATACAGCCACTGCTCAATGCTCGCATCTTGCGACTAAATAACTCTTTATGGTTGGTGTCGTGCAAATAGATAGATTTATCGTTGGGCAGCACAAACTTCACATCTCCCAACGCGTTATCGCCACCAGGGGTTTGCACAAAACGAAAAGTATTGATGCGGCTGTTAAACCCTTCCCAGTCCACATCGGTTAGATCAATTTCCTGAGCGGGCGTCTGCCAGCCCTCAAAAATTTTATAGTTATGACGGGATAAATAATTGGGGTTTTTCTGGGCTGTGGGCAAGATATCACGCAAAGCAATACGATGGGGCACGTTCCATTGGGGGGCCAATACCACCGCGCTGATGGTCTCCACCAGTACCGGTGTGCGCCTTTGATTGCGACCTATGACCACCTTCATGCTTAACTGGCTTTCGCCGTCGTTCATCAAATCCAGGTGAAAGTTAGCCATGTTCACCAGTATGTAGCGTTGCCCCATATCCACCGGTAAATAGCGCCAGCGCTTCATGTTCAGGGCGATGCGCTGGGCAATAAAATAAGGGGCCACATTTAAGTTTTCAAGGGTGGGTTTATCCAGTTGTCCGCTGGCGGTTAAACCATGGCGAGTTTGAAAATGACGCAGGGCGGTGACGGTATCGTCGTCAATTTTATAAACCCGGTTGTGACGGTCACGGCGGTAGGCTTGCTCTAGCAATAACGGGTCTTGATCTTTGATCTGGGGCATGAGCCAGGCCAGTTTGCTGGCGCTGAAATCCCCATATTCTTTAAGCATCCAACGTAAGCGCGGCACTTGCCCGTGGGAGTCCCCCAAGCTTAACGTCCGGTCAATATTTAGCGGGTACCAGCCGCCGCTGTCGGCAATATCCTGATAGCGGTCTAGCTCATTGGCGAGCCCTTCGTAACCAGAGTGTTGGGGCACTAGGTCACTAACCAAGGTATGCAATTTGCCATGCTCCAAAGATTGCGACAGTAAGCTAATAACATCCAACGAGGTCACTCTAATGGCCGGGGCCGAGGCCACTTTTCTAAAGGAGGGGTGATCCAGTTCGCCAGTATTGGGCAGCAACTCCCGGTTCAGTACCTGTTGGGCGTAGTCGATGAAGGCATCTGACAGCAGTACGTCAATGGCGGCCGCGTGCTTGGGTTGATTGCTTAAGCGCTTGATCTCGGTTTGCAATTTAGCGATGCGATACCGATAGGCTTTCCATTCATCGCTGGCGGTGTGTTTAAGGCTGCGCACCAGCACTTTGCCCGCGTCATTGAGCGAGAAGTGGTCCATCCAGATGGGTTGGTGGCCGTGTTGGCGATACAGTTCATCTAACTCGTCACGGTATTGCAGGCTAATGCTGCCCACCACTTCACCGGGGGCATCGTATAACCAGTATTCAATGCTTTCTTTGGCCACCAAGGGTGCCAGTACCGGGCGGGTGCTGCCGCTCAGAAACAGGGCCAAATACAATAGCGCCATGCAGATACCAGCCAACATCAAAACGATTTGTTGCTGTTTTTTAGCTGGGGGGCGACTTTTGTGGCGGTGACAATAAAAAGGAGCGCTTCTTTCCATAGCTCAAAGTATGGCAGGGCTATATGGCTTATGTGATGTATTTCACGTGGGCTTTGCGTAATGTAATCGTAAAAATATGCAATGGATTGTGAACAGAAAAAATGACGCTTTTAAAATCAAATAGTTAGCGCTGCCAATATTCTTTTTTGCAAAACTAGGCAACGGAGTGGCGGCTCTAAATAATCAAAAGATCTAAGAAAATAGGTTTTTAATTGGGCAGGTATCTATCTTCTAAAACTCAAATGACAGTAAGTTTGCCAGCTTGCCCCGACTATCAAAGCTGGCTTCTTGCATTTGAATGCTGTCTTGGTGAATTTGCAATCCGGTACTGGCTCGGGTGCCATAGGCTGGGCTTTTGATGAAGGCTGCAGACAATAACTCTTCCCACTCTTCCCCTATGCCGGTATCGGGCAGTTGATCTTTTGGGTAACCCTGCTGATTACTTAGCAGGCTATAAAGTGGTGCATCTTGCGGTTGGGTTAGCCATTGCCCCAGTGCCTGCTTGGCAAACTCTACCTTGGGCCAATGGGTGTCCAGTTGTGCATTGCTTAAACCGTATAACCCTGCGGCCAGTTGTCTGGGGCCATCACCATTGTGATTGCTTAAGTACCAGCACTGCTGGCGGTTGCCCACAATTAAATTGAAGCCATCGTAAAGGCTGCCCTGGTTGTGAATTCCTTGCAGGTAGTGTTCGCAATCCAGCCCCTTGCGTAAAAAATCGGCCACCAGCTTGCCGCGAGATATGGAACCTTCATGGGGGGAAGGAATGCGCCGTACGTTGGTAATGGCCGCGAACCGTCCATCACGTGTGACCCCCATCCAGGTGCCGCCGGCCTGTACATCAATGCCTGCCAGCACGTTTGGATCGTCCTCCCAAAATTGCGCCCCGCGACTTTGCCGAGCGTGAAATTCATCGCGATTAGCCACCATGGTTAATGGGGTGTCACTGTCTGGGGAGAATTGAAAGCATATTAAACACATGGGGGCAGTGTACTGCCTGTTGCTAGCAAAATGAACTCATTGAGTGAGTAACTTTCATTAACCTAGTAACCGCATTAGGTTGGCACAGTATGTCAGCACCATGGCCACCTTTGATCACTGGCGGCATGCCCCTAAAGCCTTCATAATGCCCGCCCAATAAATGGTTATTCAGTATTTCATGACGTTATTACTTATATATTTAGCTGTGGGTGCCTTTGCCGGTTTGCTGGCGGGTCTGTTTGGCATTGGCGGCGGCCTAGTGATTGTGCCTGTGCTGGTGATTACTTTCGAAGCTCTGGGCTTTCCTGTGGAAGTGCTAACCCACATGGCGGTGGGCACCTCATTGGCCACCATTGCTTTTACATCGCTTAGCTCGGTGCGCACTCATCATCAAAAAGGCGCGGTGGATTGGCCCTTGGCTACCCGCATTAGCATGGGGATTTTACTGGGGGCGGTGCTGGGGGTATTAACCGCCAATGCGTTAAGCGGTGCTGGCTTGCAACTGGTGATAGGCATCTCGGCGTTAATTGTGGCGGCACAGATGGGGCTGGGTTTAAAACCCAAACCCACACGCTCTTTACCAAGCAAAAGAGGATTAGTAGTGGCAGGTTCTGGCATTGGCTGGGGCTCGGCTTTATTTGGCATTGGCGGCGGCTCCATTACCGTGCCTTTTTTAACCTGGTGCAATTACCCCATGCAACGCAGTGTGGCGGTGGCAGCTGCCTGTGGCTTTCCCATTGCGCTGGTGGGTGGGCTGTCAAATATAGTGGTGGGCTGGGATAACAGTGCCCTGCCGGAAAATACCCTAGGTTATGTATACTGGCCGGCCCTAATTGGCATTGTCATTACCAGTGTGCCCTGTGCGCGTCTGGGGGCAAAATTGGCCCATAAGTTATCACCTGAGAAACTTAAAAAGCTATTTGCTGTCATGTTAGTGGTGGTGGCTGCCAAATTTTTAAGCGCCAGTTTGTGATGATCAAACGAATTGGAATTCAAAAACGTTAGAAATAATAGCTGGGTGTTTAAGTAGCAAGTGTCTGAGGCATAGTCGTGACAAGTATGTCACTTATAAGAACAATGCAGGATGCAATTGTCGAACGCCGAATCAAGCCTACAGGGATGTATTCACGGCGTCTGGTGCAGTAAGCATCCGGTCATTATTTCGGGCCATATTTTGCCCAAAAAGTTACAATACATTTAGTTAATAATAAAAGCATGGAGAGCTTATGCTCACATACCCCAACATAGATCCGGTGGCCGTCAGCATTGGCCCCCTGAGCATTCACTGGTACGGCCTGATGTATTTGCTGGGCTTTACCATTGCCTATTACTTAATGCTAGCTCGTGCCAAGCAGCCTAATTCAGGCTGGGACAAAGAGCAGGTGAGTGACCTGATTTTTTACGGGGCCATGGGTGTGGTGCTGGGCGGGCGTTTTGGTTATGTGATCTTTTATAACTTCTCCAAGTTCCTAGATGACCCCTTGTGGTTGTTTGCGGTATGGGAAGGGGGCATGTCGTTCCACGGTGGTTTATTGGGCGTAATCGTGGCGTGTATTTTGTTTGGCCGCCGTTATAAAAAAGGCTTTTTTACCACCATCGATTTTGCGGCGCCCGTGGTGCCCATTGGTTTGTTAACTGGTCGCTTGGGTAACTTTATTGGCGGTGAACTTTGGGGCCGTGTAAGCGATGCGCCTTGGGCCATGGTGTTTCCAAAAGGTGGGCCACTGGCTCGTCATCCCAGCCAACTGTACGAAATGTTTTTAGAAGGCCTAGTGCTGTTTATTATTTTGTGGGTTTATACCAGTAAGCCAAGGCCGGCCATGGCCGCTTCCGGTGTGTTCATGATGGGTTATGGGGTATTCCGATTTAGCGTAGAGTTCTTCCGCGAACCCGACAGTCATATCGGCTTCGACTTGTTGGGCTGGATGACGCGCGGACAAATTTTATGTGTGCCTATGGTGTTGGTGGGTTTATACATCTTTACCAAGGCCCATAGTAGCCAGCAAACTTTGGCCGGCAAGAAATAGAGAGTTAATATGAAGCAATATTTAGAGTTGTGTCAGCGCCTAGTGGACGAGGGCACTTGGATCGAAAACGAGCGCACTGGCAAGCGTTGTTTAACTGTGATTAATGCCGACCTTGAATACCGGGTGGATAAAAATGAGTTTCCGCTCATCACCACCCGCAAGAGTTTTTATAAGTCAGCCATCGCCGAATTTATTGGCTACATTCGTGGCTACGATAACGCCGCCGACTTTAGAAAGCTGGGCACCAAAACCTGGGATGCCAACGCCAACCTAAATGATGTGTGGTTAAACAACCCCTATCGTAAAGGGGACGATGACATGGGTCGGGTTTATGGGGTGCAGGGTCGAGCATGGGCCAAGAGCGATGGCGGCCACGTAGATCAGTTGCAAAAAATTGTTGATAACCTAAGTCGTGGCATAGATGACCGTGGCGAGATCATTACATTTTACAATCCAGGTGAGTTTCATATGGGTTGTTTGCGCCCGTGCATGCACACCCACACCTTTTCTTTGGTGGGGGATACTTTGCACTTAACCAGCTACCAGCGCTCCTGTGACGTGCCTTTGGGTTTGAACTTTAATCAGGTGCAGGTTTATACCTTTTTAGCGCTCATGGCGCAGATCACGGGTCATAAACCCGGTATTGCCTATCACAAGATTGTGAATGCCCACATCTATGAAGATCAGCTGGAATTGATGCGGGATGTGCAGCTTAAGCGTGAGCCGTATGCCTCCCCTAAGTTAATCATCAATCCGGATATTAAGTCCCTTAAGGACCTGGAAACCTGGGTCACTATGGATGATTTTGAGGTGCAGGGTTACCAGCACCACGACGCCATCGCGTACCCCTTCTCGGTTTAATCCCTTGTCACCCGCTAACACTGCCCAAACCTGGGCGGGTTAGTGGGTCCTGCACAGTGCTCAATGTCTTCTACACTTATGGCTTAAGGAAGGCCATTGGCAGGAAGCTACCATGCTGGAACTCAGTCCAGAGTCATCATCCACGCAGTTACACAGCAAACCCAAGCTCTATCTTTATTCTCAGCAAAAGCGTCTTACTCCCGAGCTTGAACGCTGGCTTAGCGCTTTTGATTGGCAGTTGGTCAGTACGTTAAACGAATTGCGCCATGCGCTACTGGATGACGGCACCAACTTCATCTTGCTGGATGTACGCCACGCCCCGCAAAGCATTCTTGAACAGATTCGTTTCCTGCATGAAAATTTTCCCAGGCACTTGTTGGTGACCGTTATCGATGAACAATACCTGTCGTTGGGGCAGGAGTCTCTGGAGATGGGGGCCGATTTATATGTGTGCCAGGGTCATTGCACGGCTCAGGGTTTATCCATGCAGTTGCAATGTGCGGCCCATCAAAAAGAAAGAAACTCAGTGCGTTTCAATAATGATTATTTACAAGCAGGTGCCATCGGCCAGGCTCTGTTTTTAGATCGCCTCACCCATGCGCTCATGGTGGCGGCGCGCCATCAATGCCACACAGGTGTGTTATTGGTGGGGCTGGATGATTACAAAAAATTGAGCCAGAAAATGTCCCTAGCAGATGAAAAGGCACTTTTACAAACCGCCTCACAAGCTATTGTTGGTGCCATTCGCAATAGTGACAGTCTGGGGTATTTAGGTCTTGGGGTTTTCTCTGTGTTATTGGAAGACTTGCAAGACGAAGTGATGGTGGCTCATATCGCTAAAAAAATTCAGCATTTATTTACCTCCCCCTTGCTCATTAATAATACCCGTATTGATATCAGTGTGAGCATAGGTGGGCACCTTTGTTTGGGGGATGAAATAGGGGCTCAGGCCATGCAACTGCAAGCGGGTATGGCGTTAAAGCGTGCGCAAAAAAATGGTAAAGAAAGCATGTATTTTTACCAACAGAGTTTAAATTTTAAAACCATGGCGCGCGCCAACATGGAAGAAGGTTTGATCGCTGCGCTTAAAGAACAGCAATTGTTTTTGCAGTACCAGCCTATGCACAGTGGAAAGGGGCATCAGATAATTGCCATGGAATCCCAAATTCGCTGGCAACATCCCACTTCCGGTGTAGTACTGCCGGATATCTTTATCGGTTTAGTGGAAGACAGCGGCTTAATTATTGAGGTGGGCAACTGGTGGATTCAACAAAGCCTATGGCAATTTAAACACTGGCAAGTATCAGGTTGTATTGAAGCCCGTCAGCAAATTTTCATCAGTATCAGTGAAAAGCAATTACGCTGTGAAAGTTTCATTAATATGCTGGTACGTCAGTTGGCACTGAATAAATTGGCGTCAGAGAAAGTGGTATTAATGATCAATGAAAAAACGGCAGTAAGAAATGTTGAGCAACTGCAAACTTTAAGTAAGTACGTGCCCGGAATTTGCTTGGCGGTTTGTCTGTGTGACTTTGCCAACGGTTACAGTTCTTTAAGTTATCTCAGGGAAATAGATGTGGATTATCTGTGCCTGGATGAAAGCTTTTTTCAGCACATTTATACCGACCAAAGTAAAATGTCGGTGGCCAGGATCATCATAGATATTGCCCACAACCTGGGTATAGAAGTGATGGCCCGTGGCGCCCATAGCCAGTTGAAAGTGGATAAAATGCAGTCTTTGGAAATTGATATATTGCAGGGGGAGTTTTTCTGCGCCCCAATATATGGCGATTTATGGCCCGAATATATACGCAAATCGATCGGCTGATGGATTTACTGAGATTGCAAACGGCCTGGCCAGTGCACGGCCATAACATCAGGTAGCGCTGCAAGTCGGCCCAAATTACGTTAAACTGGCGCAAATTCTATTTGGCCTGGCTTCCATGAAAATTGTTTTAATTGCTGCATTTGCCCAAAATCGCGTGGTGGGCATCAACAACACCCTTCCCTGGCACTTACCCGAAGATTTAAAATACTTTAAACGCACTACCTCGGGCAAGGCCATCATCATGGGTCGTAAGACCTACGACTCCATTGGTCGCCCATTGCCAAATCGTACCAATATTGTCATTAGTCGTAACAGTGATTTTCAGGCAGAAGGTGTACGCGTTGTCGCCTCTTTGCAAGCCGCCATCGAATTGGCCAAAGAAGTAAATTTCATAAATGATGTGCAAGAGGTGATGATCATTGGCGGTGCCAGTATTTATGAAGCCGCGCTGCCCATAGCCGACCGTTTATACCTGACCCATGTGCACGCCGAAATAGAGGGAGATGCGTATTTCCCAGAGGTAAACTTTAAGCAGTGGGTCGAGGTGAGTCGTGAAGATTATCAGGCGTCTGACAAAAATCCTTATGACTACAGCTTTGTGGTATACGATAAAAAATAGCAGCTCAGTTAAACATTAGTGCACTTGGGTATCGAATAAAATCACCTGATTACGCCCGCTGTTTTTTGCCTGATACAGGGCCTGGTCGGCCTGATTCACCATGAATTGTCGGTTTTTATTTAGACAGTTATTAGGAATCAATGAACTGATTCCCAGGCTGGCAGTGATCTTAATTGCCTGCTCTTTCCAGCAAAGTTCTAACTTGGCAATTTCCTCGCGAGTGGTTTCGGCCACCGCGATGGCGCCCAGTTCATCTGTACCGGGCAAGATAATAATAAACTCTTCCCCCCCGTAACGACACACTATATCCGAGTCCCTAGCGGCATATTTTAAAATGCACTGGGCCACCTGTTGTAAACACATGTCGCCTGCCGGGTGGCCGTAATTATCGTTCACACTCTTAAAATGATCTATGTCTAGCATGATCAAAGACAAATGAGTTTGTTCCCGATAGGCGCGTTTGTGTTCAATGCGCCAGTGTTTGTCAAAGTAAAAGCGATTAAATACCTGAGTAAGGGCGTCTGTGATACTCACGGTTTTTAACTTGTCATGGGCAATGGAGAGTTTTTCCATGGCGGTATTTAATTCTTCGGTGCGCTCACTTACCAGTGATTCCAGATTTTGAGAGTTTTCTTTTTCCAAACGATAATTTTCAAGTTCGGCAGCTATGGTTTTATCCCGTTCCATATTTACCTGATAGGCCAGTTGCAAGGATGCTTCCTGAGCCTGGATCTTGGCCTTTTGACTGCTGGCCAGTTGGTCGGCCAGAGCCAGAGATAAAAACATCATTTCAAGGCCAGCGCCAAATTGCAGGCCGTATTCACTGAAAATGGTGATAGGGATTACCCCAAGTTTATTGCCGGCCAGCAACGCTGCTCCGCTGAGAAATACCACCCAGGCTAGGGCAAAATATTTGGCACTGGGGTGGTGAACTTTCAGCATGTAGATAATCAAAAATACCAGTAAAAAAATACAAATAGATGCCAGTATGGTCATTATCACGATGGCAATAGAATAGGGGGTGAAGATGAAAACTATCGCCAGCACAGTATAAAAATAGCTGCCGAATTTTAGCAGTTTGTGCAATTTAGGGCGGGACTCTTGGTAGGTAAAAAAGTCATTAATAAAATAGGTTAATGCGGCTACCATGAGAGCCATGCTTACGGGCGTCATTACGTCGTTTAACTTAGGGAGATTTGGCCAGATAAATTGAAAGCCAATGCCGTGCAGGCAGGCTTGAAACAGGGCGAAAAACAGAATATAGGCGACGTAGTATAGGTAAATGGCTTTCTTTTCGGCTAGCCAAACTACGAAGTTGTACAGCGCCATGAGCAATACCATGCCGTAGAAAATACCCTGTAATAAAAAATGCACTAGAGTGTGGAAGTTAAATTCTTCCCATTGCCATAGGGTAAGAGGGACCTGTACTGACCCTTGGGTTTTTACTCGTATGTAGAGCGTATAGTCTTGGTGAGCTGGCAAGTTTACCGGAAAAACGATGTGTGGATGGTTGACGACTTTTTTAACAGCCTCAAACTGGTCTCCAGCAAAATAAAGCGCATCTATATTGCCTGCGCTGTCATAAAAATAAGCCTCCACATAATCCAGAGACGGGTAGGCAATTTCCAATACCCATTTACTGACTAGGGGATACTGGTTATGGAGTTTTATCTTTAGCCAGTAACCCTTAGTGCTGAAGCCCAAGTTAAAGTCTTCCAGTTCATTTTTTTGCCAGGTCAAAGGTGGCGAACTGGCAATCACATCCTCTATGGTAAGGGCTCTGTCTGGTTCTTGCAGATAATAGACATAGGGGGCGAGTTTATAGTGCCCCTCGTCCGACAGGAATAGCGTTTGAGCCTGACTTGGCATCATCAGGCAGTAACAAATTAACAATAATGCAGGGCGAAACATAACGCTTCCTGAGAGGGTTATGCCATAAGACTAGATCAGCCAGGTTGTTAGTCAAAAAACCCTTCCTGCACTAGACTTTTTACATGGACAAATCTCTCACACGACGTACATTTTTAAGTTATGCCCTACAACAAGGGCCGGTATTGGCCGTGGGCGCAAGTTTCATGCAGCTGTCTACCTTGAGCCATGCCAAAGGGTTTACGGTGGCAGGGCCGTTAAAAGCCGCCGATGCCAACGGCATCCGCCTGCCCAAAGGGTTTAAATCGCGGATCGTGGCTATCTCGGGTAAAAAAGTTTCCAACAGCCAATATGAGTGGCACCAGAGCCCTGATGGTGGTGCTTGTTTTGCCCAGGGAGACGGCTGGGTATATGTAAGCAACAGTGAAGAATACTTCCCCGATGGCGGGGTAGGTGCCATTGCCTTTGATGGGCAAGGCAATATAAAGGATGCCTATTCCATACTAGATAACACAGTGGGCAATTGTGCCGGTGGCGCTACGCCCTGGCATACCTGGTTAAGTTGTGAAGAGGTGAATTGTGGAGCGGTATACGAAACCGACCCCTTTGGAAAAAAAGCCGCCATTAAGCGCCCTGCATTGGGATACTTTAAACACGAGGCGGTGGCGGTGGATTCTGTTGGTGGGCAGCTGTATCTCACCGAGGATGAAAAAGACGGTTGCCTGTATCGCTTTACCCCCAGTAAACCGCTACCGGATTTGACGGCGGGTGTGCTGGAAGTGGCCGTGGTAGATGCTCACCAAAGAGTAAGCTGGCAAGCCATCACCGAACCCAATCCCTGGAACACGGCACTGTCTACCCGTACTCGCTATCAGGTAAAACAAGCCACCCAGTTTAGAGGTGGCGAGGGTATCTGGTATCAAAAAGGGTTAATCATATTTTCTACCAAGCGTGATGATCGAATTTGGGTATTGGATATTGCCGCACAAACCATCAAGGTTTTATACGATGCCAAACAACACCACCCTGCCATTTTAAGCGGCGTAGACAATGTAACTGTAAGCCCAAGTGGCGACATATTAGTGGCTGAGGATGGTGGTAATATGCAGC
>Ga0209290_1000648_pt1 | contig 22560 bp, 20 predicted proteins | sample EN1Hudsemesocosm_2_FD_184632 | JGI IMG/M metagenome (GOLD analysis project Ga0209290, IMG submission 184632) | Methane-oxidizing microbial communities from mesocosms in the Hudson Canyon - EN10B Hudson Canyon (SPAdes) (version 2) | ecosystem: Environmental > Aquatic > Marine > Cold seeps... | reverse complement strand
GTAGAAATTTGATCGATAGCGGGGGTAGATTGATCAGGCCATAGTGACCACAGACTGACCATCGACACAAGAACCAATGACAACATGATTGCTTTATTCTTTTTCATATCAAACCTTTCTTATTTTTTTTATTAATTTATAGACTCATACTGAATAATTCAGTCTATTTCGGCAATGTTGTTTATGGGCAATCTAGGTTATTTTAGGTAAAAATTGAATAGAAAACCTACGTTTTCGAAAAACAAAATATAGAAAAGAAAGTTTATTAAGTACATGCATACTCACTAATAAATACATCAAACACTAAAAAACAATTACTTAAAGCAGCATATGATCAAATTTAGCGCAATTTAACAACTTAGCATTTACACGTGTACTCTGAAATGCAATACTACGCTCAATTCTTCTCCCAGCGCACATTAAACTCGCAGAGAGAGTGCTTTCTTTGCTTTTATGGAGACCATCATGCATAGACTTTCAAACCTTGACGCATCATTTTTACACCTTGAATCTGCCAGAACACCCATGCATATTGGCTGTGTTTTAACTTTTTCAGCACCTGCATCAGGTGAAATGACCTTCCAGCGTTTTAAGGATTTCATTGCTTCACGCCTTCCTATTTCACCTATTTTCCGCCGGAAGCTCTCTTCACAAATTTTTGATATCGATCGACCCGCCTGGATTGAAGATGAAAACTTCAATATTGACGAACATATTTTTGATCAAGAACTTGACCTGAGCAGGGAGCAACATCAAAAAAATGAATTGATTAGCGACTTTTTTAGTTCAACACTGGATCAAAGCCGCCCATTATGGGAAATGCTGTTCATTAAAAACTCAGAGCAAAAAACAAAAAGTATCGAAGATAAACCCAATACCAAGGGTGAATTTTACGCACTACTTAAATTTCATCATGCTGCTGTAGACGGCATGTCTGCTGAGAAGATCCTTTCCGGCTTAATGAGCCCAGAAAAAACCTCGCTTGAAACCCTGAAAGATGCCTGGAAACCTAAGCCTTCCTATTTTTCCAAAACAGCGATGGAAGTCACCGGTAAACATGTTCAGAATGCTTATCGTGCCCCGAATAAATTATTAGCCCTTATTCGTCGAACCGGTCATTCTGCCCTTAGCTCACAAGCTCTGCGTTTCATTGATAAACAGCAGCTTCCACCACATTTTTTTATGGCGCCTGATACGCCTTTTAATAGAGAGATCGACAAAGAGCATGATTTTGCCAGCGCACATCTATCACTTCATAAGATTAAAGAGGTTCGCAAAGCGTATCCTGGCAGTACCATTAATGATGTCGTATTGGCAGTTTGCGCTGGTGCCCTAAGAAAGGGCCTTGATCAACAAGGAGAATTACCAGAACAAGCCCTTGTGGCTATGATTCCGGTTTCCAAGAGACGAAAAGATGAGTCTAATCCGAAGAAAGAAAACGGTAACCTGATTTCACCTATGCTGGTTTCATTAGCCACAGACATCGATGACTCGGTTTCACGCTTGGGTATGATTCATCAAAATACCCTCGTTGCTAAAAAGTTTAATAAGAAAGTGGCCGTTGAACGCATCATGAAACATTTACCATCATGGTCATCAGCTTTAACAATTAAAGCCTTTACCCACCTTCGCTTAGGTAAATACATCAACCCGGTATTTAACACCATCATTACCAACGTGCCGGGTCCAAAGGAGCCATTATACCTGGATGGCGCTGAGCTACTCTCAATGGAAGGTATTGCGCCTATTGTAGATGGTATGGGGCTCACCATGGTGGTAACCAGCTACATTGATACCTTAACAATCAGCCTGACCACCAGCGCATCCATGTCTGAGCAAACTCATCACCTGGTAAATCATTTTGAAGGGGCGCTTGAAGATTTGCACCATAAACTGGTCATAAACAACAACATCACACCGCTTGCCGCAGCTTAATAGCATTAGTTAGACCAGCTGGGATAGAGAGAATATAAATTTCTCTTTATACCAGCTCTCTATTCCCTTGTATTCCTCTGCTCTGCTTCAACACAAAATTTCCTAAGAAAAAAATCCCCTTTTTATTTTTACTACTATAATTCTAAAGCTCGTTGCATTTGTATGAACTGCAGCGCGAAGTAAAAACAATTGCATGAGGAAATATGCATGGATCAAAATATGGAACTAATGAGTAATGTGCTCGTACTTGATGGCAATGAAGACGCATTTGGGGTGCTTAAAGTTTTCTGTCAGGAGAATCACTTGGTCGGTTTACGGGCATCGAGTGAAAGCGTTCACGATGTCATGAACAGTAATATCTATTTTGGTGCGATATTAATTTCAGAAGAGCCTATTTCTAATGACACAGATTCATTAGAACTCGCCTATCAAATCTATCTAAGTCGACCAGACTTACCTATTTTTTTAAGACGCTACGATTCATATAATTTAGATAGTATTCCTGAAAAGTATCAAAAAATATTTGCAGGGGGTTTTTGTTTATCAAACTTGGAGTCGCTTAAAAACTTAGTACAAGACCAGCTTTTTGGCGCTTTTTATCCTGCTGACTTGGTACGAGGGATGAAGGATATTTCTGAGGAATGTGTAAAACGCAGTTTTACGGATATTGAAGTGCAGGGAGACACACCTTTCTTGGTTCGCGATAAGCTAATGGAAGACTTCAACAGCTTGATCGCATTAGAAAGCAAGTGGTGCCGTGGTTATATGATGCTGCAAACCGGCAAAGGGAAACTGGTCGATTATATCAAAGCCAATAAAACAAATATTGAAGCCTCAGATATCAATGATCAAGACTCGAATACTTTAATTAGTAATTTAACCAATGAAATATGGGGCGCGATCAGGCGTGAATATATGGGCTATGGCAACGAGCTTGGCGCAGAAGCAAATCGCACCCAAGTGCCGATCTTTATTAACCCAGATAACCGCTATATTTCCTTTGGCACATCTAAACCACAATTATGTTACCGCTACCATATTTCGGACAAAAACGGCCTGCTTGACCCTTTAGTAATCACCCATAAACTCATTTTTAATCTTGACTGGTCACCCGAGTACTTTGAAGTGAGTGAGAAAACCGTGGATGAATTTATTGAAACCGGTGACTTGGAAATGTTTTAGCGAAGAACCTGAGTCTATTTATTTATAACAAATTGACTTTTACCAGACCATATACTCAATACTTAAATAGACACTTAAGGTAATCAGTAATACAACAAGCAGCATCAAGGTAATTCTAGAGATATGTCTAATACCCGAGGCACCTCTAGATTCCAAAGCTATTTTTCGACGTTGATGCTCCAAGTTAATATGCTCAACCAGAAGTTTCATATTGCGGACATTAGCTTTAAAGGCGACATCAGCGATATCACCTGCAATGGGCACTAGACCCACCAGCCAATCGATGAGTACGTTGCTCAGCATTTTCATTTTCAATGACGTAGGCACGCCTAGCTTAGAGGCTTCGAATAGTAAATATAAAGATAGCGCTAGACCAATTGTTTCGCCGACAAAGGGAATCAAACCGACAATGGCATCGAGACCAAAATGAATTTTGGTAAACGGAATTCGAAACCGGCTATCTGTCAGCTCAGCATAACGCTCCAGTCGTTTGAGTGTTGCGAGCAGCTGTTCATCTGAGAGGTCTTTATTCATATATTAGGATTGTACATGAGATCATCATGACGCTGTATGCATACCCCAGAAAATATCCGATACGAGCCTTAGTATGAATAGTCTATTTTAAAGCCGTAGTCTTGTTCTATACACACCATATTTAGATGAGGAACATTCAATGCGTACTATCAAGTATTACCAGGAACAAGCTCAAGAGGTCATTAAGAAAGCAATCTCCACAATTGAAAAGCAACACACTAAGTTTGCTGAAGCTACTTTTACTTATGCTGAGAAATTATCTAACCTTGAAGCTGTAAAAAGTAAGCACAACAAAATAGCAGGCCTTACTTATGATAAAGCGCATGAAGTTAACAAGCTGATCGGCGAAAATGCGGGCAAGCTTATTTTTAAGTTTGAGAAGCCTCAAACAGTTTCATCTAAAGCAAAAGCAAAGGCCAAGAAAGCAGTCGCGACTGCAAAAAAGAAAGCCACTGAAGCGAAAGCGTCTACGACTAAGGCAACGCAAAAAATAGTCAAAAAGATCGAAGAAGCTACAGCTTAATCTCTTTTTCAATGTAAGTATGCTGACTAAATTCTTTACCACCGTGAAATGAATTTAGTCTTTAGCTGTTTTAGTCATTGCTTCAGGCATATCAGTCTGGCAATTTAGGTTAAATTTTCCAAAAAAAAGTCCTGCGAATGCAAAGCAGGGGTAAACAAAAATTATAAGTGAGCGGATATGACAACAATTGATAAAACCCGACCTGTACTAGTCACGGGAGCAAACGGCTATGTGGCTTCTTGGTTAGTAAAGTACCTATTAGAAGATGGCTTCACCGTACACGCGACAGTACGAGATAAATCTAATCAGAAGAAAGTCAGCCATTTACTAGCGCTATCAGCTAAACACCCCAAGCAACTGAGACTATTTAACGCAGATCTATTTAACAATGGTGATTTTAAGGCGGCAATGGCCGGTTGTGAGCTAGTTTTCCATACGGCATCTCCCTTTATTGTTCGTGGTTTAAGTGATCCACAAAAAGAATTGATAGACCCTGCACTCAAAGGTACACGCAATGTTTTGGAAACAGCGAATCAAACTGACAGTGTTAAACGCATTATTTTAACCTCCTCCGTTGTCGCTATTTATAGTGATAATCAAGAAACGCTTGCTCAAGCTAATGGTTCTTTTTCTGAGTTGGATTGGAACCAAACGTCATCCCTCAACCACCAACCTTACAACTATTCAAAAACACTAGCCGAAAAAGAAGCCTGGAAAATGGCTAAAGAACAAAATCGTTGGGATTTGGTCGTTATGAATCCGGGCCTCGTGCTTGGCCCCTCTCTGGCCCAAGCATCAGATTCTACAAGTTTGTCCACAATGCTTGAAATAATGGACGGCACCCTTCGTACCGGAGCGCCTAATTTACGCTTTCCGATTGTAGATGTTCGAGATGTGGCTACAGCGCATATTAGAGGCGCATTAAAACACAATGCAAACGGGCGCCATGTATTGGTTAGTGGCTCGATATCAATAATGCAAATAGCAAAGGTCATAAAGCAAGCATTTCCCGGTCGATGCAAGCTACCAATCTGCCAAGTACCAAAATTTTTGGTTTGGATTTTAGCGCCAACACTCGGCATTAAGCGGGATTTTGTTAAACGTAATGTGGGCTATCCAATTGAGTTTGACAACAGCCGCGCTAAAAAGGAACTCGATATCAATTTTATGCCGGTAGAGGCCTCTGTTAAGGATCATGCTCAGCAGATTATTGATGACGGTTTAATTTAAGCATGAGTTTTTAGCAAGTATTTTATAACCACTAACGAGTAGGAAGCGCCAAGCTTCCTACTAGTCGATAAACACCCAACATTAGTCCTTTAACGTATTCTGAACCCGCTCTAATAACAAATCTTTAGGCAGTAGATAGCCAGGATTTTGCTTATTAAATTCTTCGAGCAGCTGTAGCGCCTCCTCTCTTTTCCCCTCGGCTAACAGTTCCCTTATTTTTTGCAGTTCATCGAGCCGGCTATCAATCAACGCAGCCTTTTCATTCGGCGCAACTGCTTCAGTCTGTATTGCGCCTCCTTGGGCCAGTTCATCGGCCTCAAAAACTGAGATCTCGGCGCTCGGACTTGGCGCGAGTGAAGGCTTTGCTTGAACGTCAAAGCCTTGTCTTTCAAACGTCCGCTTTGGCACTGCGTTTTTCTGCGTTGCTTGCATTTCTTTTTTGGCTTTAAGTTTAACCTCAGCCTTATTTTGCTCAAACATAGCTGGCTGCCCTTGCTCAAGCTGTGTTGAGGCACGCTCCATTAGTTGAGGTGATAACTGTTTACGTTCTTCCGGCTCTGGCTTATTTGAAACAGACTCATTAGAAACTTCCTCACTAGACATTTGCTCACTAGAAACAGACGGCACCGAAAGCCCTGCGGCATCGTCAAGTTGTTGGTCATAGGATTCGTTTAAAAGCGGGTCATACTGAACCTCATGACGCATATCGAAAAATAAATAGATAGACAAAACCATCACGGCAGCGACGGATGTAATCCGCGACCATGTGAATAACATTTCATGACTGACGTCTTGTTTTTCAGTAACAGATTGATCTAGCGAGCCTTTAGCAAGCTCAAGAATGGCACGATCGATTTCCTCTGATGGGCGCTCTCTTGCTCCGTGCCGATAAAGTTTGGCTAGGTCATAAGGTTCATCAGGTGCGCTCATGACTTATCCTCACTCTGAGCATAGTGTTTCAAACAATCCTGAAGTTTATGTTTGGCATAACGGAGCCGTGTTTTAACTGACTCATAAGAAGCATTGACCACTTCAGAGACCATTTTAAGCGTCATATCAGTTTCTTGGCTCAACATAAAAACTTCAAGTTGCACCGTGGGCAAGCCTTTCATACACAACTTTAAGCGCTCTGAAAGGCGGTCGATTTCATGTACGTTTTCTGGTTGAGTCTGGATTTTTAAATCAGGACCATGCTCCACTTCGTCATATGCCTGTATCGGTTTTACTGCCCTAAAATGGTCAACACATAAATTACGCGCGATACGATAAGCCCAGGTCGTCCATTTCGCACTGGGCAGATAATCCGGTGCCGATTTAATCATTCGCCCCCAGCACTCTTGATATAAATCTTGGGCTAATTCAACTGAGCTAAGCTGACGCACAAAGTAGCGATAAAGTGGCGCTTTATGCCGATCATACAGACGCTCAAACGCAGCAGTATCGCCACTGGCATAAGCTAGCATAAGCGCTTCATTCGTTTCAGTGTGACCTTGCATCATGATAAAGCCTTCACCTAAGAGGTGAAGGTAAGCACCCTTTATTATTTAATGTCCTTAGTAAACCAGTGGCCATCACATTTAACTCCTATCAAGGCTAGCAGCGAGTCGAACCAGCTGAATAAACTCACTTCGATAACCTAGCGGGTCTGCTCCTTTTGAATTCAAAGCATGGTTGATAACACGCTCATATTCAAGCTTATCGATGTACTTACTACGCTTTAGCGTTTCGCCAAAATGCGCCACGGTCGTTGCAAACCTGAAATCTTGCGAGGCATGCTTAAATTCATTAATACTAGCTGGTCTTTTAATAGCACGCTCAATCAACTGACTGGTATTTTGGTTTGGCGCTTTATACCTGAATTTAATAAAAGCCAGTTCCTTAGAGTTACTCTTGCTCTCAAGCTCTTCATGCACATTGCCATAACGCAAAGGGTCAACTCTATTAGCACCACTTTGATTCAAAGCTAATTCATAGATTGCGGTCACTGTATGACCTGCGCCAATCTCTCCTGCATCCACCTTGTCATTATTAAAGTCCTCACGCGCTAGTACGCGATTTTCATAACCTACCAGGCGATATTCTGAAACATGATCTGGGTTGAATTCGATCTGTATTTTCACATCTTTTGCAATCGTTAATAAACTCGCGCTTAGCTCTTCAACGAGCACTTTTCGAGCCTCTTTGAGGGTATCAATATAAGCGTATTGTCCGTTACCTGTGTCAGCAAGTTGCTCCATCAGATGATCATTATAATTCCCCGTACCGAAGCCCAGAGTAGTTAAGGAAATACCTGTCTGACGCTTCTGTTCGATTAATTCTTTTAGGGCGTCAACGCTACGGGTACCAACGTTAAAGTCACCATCAGTGGCCAGAATAATGCGGTTAATGCCATCAGGAATATAGGCTTTTTCAGCTAATTGATAAGCTAGCTGAATACCCGCTTTACCATTCGTTGAACCACCTGCCCGTAAAGCTTCTAGCGCAGTTTCAATTTCAAGAGATTGATTGCCATTCGTAGGCTCAAGTACCACACCCGAAGCACCGGCATAAACCACTATCGATACTTTATCGTCAGCATTTAATTGTCGAGACAGCAACATTAGAGACTTTTTTAATAAGGGCAATTTATCAGGCGAATGCATTGAACCACTCACATCCAGTAAAAAAACCAGGTTAGCTGCAGGGCGTTGCTTGGCTTCTGGCTGAAAACCTTTTAAGCCTATTTTTAGTAAGACATGCTGCTCTGACCAGGGAGATCCAGCCAATTCAGTTTGAATATTAAAAGGCTGGTTTTGATTTAATGGCGCATCGTACTGGTAGTCAAAATAATTTATCATTTCTTCAATTCTGACGGCATCAACAGGTGGCATGTTGCCTTGAGTTATCATACGCCTAACGTTGGTGTAGCTACCGGTGTCGACATCGATACTAAAGGTCGAAACAGGCGCCTCGTTCACCAGCATGACAGCATTGGGCTCAAACGCAGCATATGTTTCCTGATTAGTATCCAGATTAGTCTGCTGATAAAACGGGGCGGGTATACCTATAGAAGCGCCTACTGAGGATGGCATTGAAGCAAAGCTCATTTCAGCTAAAACCTGAGGTGCAGACAGCTTAGTTTGCTTTATTTTAGCCGCTTGACTTTTAGTAGACTCCGATTCAAGTATTATTGTTCGAGATTTTAATTCATGTCCGGTTAAGCGCTCACTTTTCTTTTCTTTTCTCGGCTCTTCGTTATCATCTACTACGTGATCAGCACTGAGTACGGTCTCGGTCAGAGCGGTCTCGGTCTGAACAGTCTCGGCAAGTGCGGTGTCCGTATTAGGCGTATCTGAGGTAGCTTGATTACTGGCGGCACATCCAAGTAGCAATGATATAGGCAGTACTACCAATAATGTAAGTCGTGCGATCATTACCTGGCGGGTAAATTTTGACAAGGTATTTAGCATAATGACGTCCTTTATAGTGATTGATTTTATTTATCAATGACTACAAACGAACGAAAAGTTAAAAGGGGTTATTTATTTTTTATATGCGAGTTAATCATTCATACGATAGTAATTTGGTGTATGGCCTGTCCATTTTTTAAAAGCATGATAAAAATTGACGGCATCTGAATACCCCAACTCTTCAGCAATTTTCTCGTTAGAGAAATCTTGATGCTGAATTAAATTTATCGCCAGTTGGCACCGGACTTTATCTATCAAGGCACTGAAACTGGTTCCCATTTTGCTGAGCCGTCGCCTTAATGTTCGACTACTCATACCCAATGCATGTGAGATCATATCAGGGTCGGGAAAATCACCTTTAGAGCACTTCAAAATACAGTTAATATCATCCACAAGTGCTGGACCCGCAGGCAACTGAACTCGCTGTTGCTGCTCTAACTCCTCCAAGAGTACTTTCAAAATTTGAGCCGTTTCTGCCGGTGAATGCTGGGAGCTTAAAACGGGCACCCTTAAACTCTCTAAATCGATTACCCACTCATTAAATTTCGCCAGACCTTCAACTTCACAGCCGAATAAATCTTCATACGCTTGCTTTTCCACTGCCGATAACGAGGCCGTAAAACGCACTACTTTAATATCGAGTGGCTGTCCTGAAAGCTCTTTTGCAAAGACCATCGAGCCCATCACGGTTAACTCAAACAAGAGGGTCACGACCATCGGATCCAAACGAGATACATCAATCAGGCGATTAGTAAACGTATGCTGCTCATAGATATTGACCATATCAGTAAAGCTGCCAATCAGTTCGTAATAGGCCTGACTAAGCTCTAAAGCCTCACCTAAGCTTGAAGCATTTCTAATACAGACACCAATCGAACCCAAGTCAGCGAGTTTATAAGTCCGCGCTATTTGACAACCCAAACCCGGACGGGCAAATTTATCCGCGACTCGCTTCAAACCATCAAGAGCTTGATGTGCATTAATAAAGGGCTGCTCAAGGGCATCTGACGATAAACCCATGTCATTCTTCTGAAGCTGACACCAAGAATCAAATCCGTTTGAGGATAAAAATTTAAAAATAGCACTTAGCTCAAAGCTCGGATATTTTTGATCACCTGAACTGGCGATTTGCTTAAGCGTTATGCGCTTTTTTTGGGAAGATTGATCGGATGTCATAGCATCGTTTTTATTATTTCGTCACAAAGAAAAAATCTCACTTGCTACATTATTGATGCTTTGAAAATCAATGTCCTTATTAATAAAAACTCGCAACTAAACTTTTATTAACAACGCAGCAAGTGAGTAATACCTATAAAACATAATTTTGAGAATACAAATAACATGAAATACTTTCACGTTATTTGTAAATTCTACACAATTAAAGCGACTTATACCCTGTTACTTATGGCCATTAAAATGACAAATAAGGACAAGAAAGGCTAAATATGACCAAATAAGGACGAATTTAGCCTTTGCCCACCTTAATTTAAGAGCCAATCTATTGATAAGCCCGCAATCGTAGAGCCTTAATTAACTGAAAACTCTCTTGATGTACCAGAATAAGCTTTAACACTGCCCGTCCAGCCATTTTTCCAATCACCTTGGTGAATGATCCGGTAAGTACCGGTATCAGCGGTTGCCGGAATATTCCAGGTAATATCTATTAAAGAACGGTCGCTGCCATCACGACGCCACTCATATAAAGTATCCCAGTCCCAGTCATTCGCGACAGTCACCCAGCTAGCACCTACCTTCTTCTGTACCTTTAAGAAGGTGTCCTGAATACGCAGATTATTCTTCGGGTGCCCCCCTCGATAGGTCACTTTGACTGAATCACCTAGGCTGTAGCTCGAATTTGCATTATTCTTCACCTGCCCAAACGACTCGTACCAGTATTTTCCATCCCAGACTACCCCGGCGCGTTCATTGCGATAATCATTGATTCGGTCACGTGGTGCCTTATCATCAATGACCGATTGATTATTTTTCATCGCCGTCGCTAAACCATGCAACTCTTGGCGGTAAGCAGCCAAGGTATACCTCCCAAACTCAGTTGATGCGCCTTCATAATGCTGCTTATCGAATTCTTCCTCAGTCGCTAGATAACCACTGTAAGTATTTGCCATGCCCGCAATCACCACGGTCGTCACGCCTTGAGAGCTAAGTTGATCAAGTACTTCTTGACGCATTCTACGACCAGCCATGGTGGTTGCCTCAACGGGCACACCAATGACCGCTAGTTCACCGATAACAAACAACTGAAAGGGCAGCACTTCAGGCACCCAGTCCATATCCCCTGTTGAGAATAAAACCGGCTTTGGCTCCTGACATGAGTCTTGATTACCCACAAAAGTGAAAGCAAACTGTAGCAATGAATCAACGCCGTCACTGTTACTCGTGGTCAAACCTTCAACAATACTGGGGTTTAGTTCTGAGGGGCCGTTCTCTGCACCCGCTGCAAATGAATAACCTCTAGCAGAGCTGCATAAACTCTGATTACCCGCCTGCGTAAATTCATCACTGACGGTATAATTTTCAAAATCCGCCCAACGATGTCGGTAGTCAACTGAGCCATTCAAAGCTAAACCAGGCTGGTTATACAAACTCAGGCCTTTAGTATATTGACGCTCCCCCGCGAGTTTGGTATTTAAAAACTCATCGCTGCTGCCTTGATATCCGGGTACAGAATAAGCATTGCCATCAACCGCGACCGTATCGCCTTCATCACTGTTTGCAAACGCCGCGACAAAGGTTTCATTCGCATTAAAGTCGGTGCCTTTGAGTTTTTCGAATTCATTCTGAGCGTAACCTTTATTATCACCACTGATCAGCGTGAACTTCTTACTAAAGCTCGTTGGGTGCACAGAAAACCAGTTGATCATGCCGACTTCATCACCATTGCTCTTTTTAAACTTTAAAACAGACATGGTGTTATTGGTATTACTCCCAAATGCACTCGCATCGCTATTATTGTTATAGGCTATTTCTGAACGATTCTTTGTTGCGCCGTTTAACTCGCCCTGCACCAGCTCAATCGAACCCGGTGCCAAATTAGCGTGGGCACGCTGTATTGACTTCACTATACCGTCAACAATAGCGTTAAAGTTCTCTGAACTATAGCCACCAAGCAACTGAGAAGAGTCAGCCGAAGCCAGTTCGTAGAGTGAGTAATGAGAAGCCCCCCCGGCCGCCACATGAGTATGGGTCGCGGTTAACATGACGTTATCATGCGAATAAGTTGCGCCGTATAAATTATTCAATTTCTTAACGACTTCTATTTTAACGCTTTGGAACATGGCGCCTAAATCAGCACTCACGAAAACGACCCGTTTATCGGTTTCAGGGCTTTCCATAATGAAGGCACGAGAACGGGAGCGTTGATGCAAGCCGGTGGTTTGTTGATGGCTATCGGCATATCCAAACATACCGTTTTCAGCCGCCGGGCCGGTAATATCATATACGCCTGTGCCTATATTATAGGCAGCTGAACCACTTGAAGCACTAGCATGTGAGATAGTTGTTGAAACGATCAAAGTTATTGATAGAGTTAAACCATTTATTAATTTACGTATAATCATGAGCTGTCCTTTAGTGCTAAATTATTTTTATTTGACTAAGGCTGTCGTGTTTTTCTAGTTTTTGGTCACCATTTTCGAGCTTTTATTTATTCAACGAGCGTGGTGATAACCTGAGTATCGCAAACCTTTAGGCTTTGAATAATGTTAGATATGGCCACATAAGGATCTTAAAAAGTGATAACCACACAGATCACTAATTGAGCAACTTTTATAATTCCTCTCACACGCTACACTTTATTTACTCACGACAAACTTAATGACCAGGGCTAAAACGATGTCTCACCCCATACTGTATTCATTCCGTCGCTGCCCATATGCGATGCGAGCTCGCCTAGCAATCAAGTCGAGCCAACAAACAGTCGAATTGCGAGAAATTGTCTTAAAAAACAAGCCTGCATTCATGCTCACTTACTCGCCAAAAGGCACGGTGCCCGTACTGGTGTTACAGCAAGAAAAGGTGCTTGAGGAAAGTCTAGATATCATGCTTTGGGCCTTAGAGCTGAAAGACCCAGAGCACTGTTTACCAAACTCACAAGAACAAAGAAATGAAATGCTGGCGCTCATTCGAGAGAATGACACAGACTTCAAATTTAATCTGGATCGATACAAATATGCCGACCGTTATCCTGAGCATTCTGAGGCGTTTTACCGACAGCAAGGCGAGAATTTTTTAAAAGGATTGGAGCAACGATTGATCGAAAATAACTTTCTATTTGGTGAGCGCTTTAGTTTCGCAGATATGGCGATATTCCCTTTTATTCGGCAATTCGCGCACGTTAACTTGGCCTGGTTTGAACAGGCCAGCTATCCTAAGCTTCAAAACTGGCTGAATTTTTTGAAAGCTTCGGCATTATTTTTGAGTATTATGAAAAAGTATCCGGCGTGGCAAGAAGCTGATGAGTCCATTTATTTCTGAAGGGCTGTGCGCGACTTAAGGCGTAAAGCACCATCGTCGTGAATAAGTCTGAGTTTAGTCTTTCTCTGGTTCAAGACTCAAACCTGAAACATCTGGCAATGAGACAGGTATATCAGGCTTTTCATCACATAAATCGGCACCGACAGGTGCCAGACTCACGTTATCCAAAGCATGATGTTCGTCATTCACTTCGGGTTTCTCATCGGTTAAACGTATACCGACTGGGTCCAAAGCAAAATGCGCATGCGATAAAATTTCATCTACTTTCTCACCCGCTATAGATAAGCCACTGGCATTATCAGTCTTCACCGGGTTCGGCACTTTTTCTGCGCTGTTTTTTGTAGGTGACTGAGCAAATGACTGAACAGGCGTTTGAGGAGCAGTTTGGGCTTGAGTTGGTGTAGCTGCGGCTTGTGGCGCAGATGAAGGTGATGACGTAGTTTGAGGTGGCACAGCTTGAGGTGGCACAGCCTGGGCTAAATCGACCTTAACACCCGGTGCACCCATTACCTCTATCTGACATTCCGCCCCGCGTTTTTTCATCGCCTGGATGTATTTTAACGCGGTCTCGTTATCTAATTTATTGCGAATAACAACCCGCTTGCCCGTAAACATTCGTTCGACCTGATCAATGCTTGTTTTAAACAACTGCGCAACATGTTGTTTGGTCTGAGACTCCGAAAAGCCTTCAACCAAAGTGCCATAAAAAACCAGTTCGTAGCTATTATCAGACATATTCTATTACTCTTATTCCTGTCAGCGGATCTAGTCGTACTTGAATTTGATTAAGCCGGATTCAAAAGCACACTTCCCAAGCCCACAGACTTAAATTGGATATACACATTCCGCCCTTCATTTAAGTCTAGATTAAGAACTGACTTTCGGGTAACCCTAGCCAATAATTTTTGCCCTTCTACCTCAATCAACAACAATACTCTGCTTGCTTGGGTATGTTCAATTTCTAGTATACAGCCTTGTAAATGATTCAGGACACTACTTTGAACAGGCTCAAGTGTACTAATAATAATGTCCCGCGCAAAAATTCTGAGAGATACCTGCTGACCTATGTCGGCATCCACTTGTTTTATCCAGACATGCTGTTCACCCAAAGCCAACTTACTCAAGGAAAACTCTGGCTCATGTTGCTCTATGCGACTGATAAGTAATGAGGTTGAATGGTCTTCATGAGACAGAGATAAGTCTAAACGCGTTAGTAAGACCCCAACCGTGTCATGCGCCAGTACACGGCCTTGTTCAATAATCACCGCATGCCTTGCCACAGATTCTATCTCGGTACGCGAATGACTGACAAACAAACAGGGAATTTTCTGAGACTGAACATAAGCGGCTAAATAAGGTAAGAGCTCAGCCTTACCTTCCTCATCAAGCGATGAAAAAGGTTCGTCCAGTAAGAGTAATTCTGGCTGACTAGCTAATGTTCTGGCAATGGCGACACGCTGGCGCTGGCCACCAGAAAGCTGCACTGGGTAGCGTTTTAACCAGTTATCTTTAATACCGAGACCTTCACAGACAGACTTTACGAAAGTCTGTGACTCAAGATTCAGGTTTTGAAAAGTTTTCCGCTTCCAAGTGAGTCGGGTTTGTTGCGCTTTTGCTCCTTTATGGTTTTTTTCACCACTATGACCTTTTTTATCTTGATGAAGAACGCCATAGAGAATATTAGCCTCGACCGTTAAACCGTCAAACAAGCGCCCTTCCTGGAAGACATAACCAATATTCCGATGTTCGGGTTTAACAAAATTATGCTCGTCCTGCCAAATTTGTGTTTCACCATTGGCAGGCTGAAATACCAGTTTGGCATGTTTAGATTTTTCCAAACCGGATATCAGTCGTAACAATGTACTTTTTCCTTCTCCAGAACGTCCGTAAAAAGCGGTAATACCCGGATGTTCAATAGTGAGTTGAAAGTCATAATCAAAATGGCGAGAAGCGGCTTTCTCATGTTTCAACTGACCTTTAAAACTAAATACCAGGCTCATGAACTTAACTCTTTATTTCGAGAAGAAAACTGCTTACCTGACCCTTTCAAAGAAATGGTACGACGATTCAAACTATATACAATCACCAACATAACAATTGAAAAACTAACTAGGCTAGCCGCTAAACGGTGTGCACCCTCATAATCCAGTAACTCAACATAGTCATATAAGACTAAAGACAGTACTTGAGTCTCTCCTGGAATATTGCCACCAATCATCAATACCACACCAAACTCCCCAACGGTATGAGCAAAGCCCATGACAGCCGCCAATAAGAAACTATGACGTGTCGTTGGCAAGACAATAGAAGTAAAACGCTGCCAAGCTGATGCCCCGAGTATCTGAGCGCATTCCATTGCGTGCTTATCAATTCTCTCGAAGGCTAACTGCAAAGGTTGAACCACAAAAGGCAGGCTATATATTATCGATGCGATCACTAAGCCACTAAAGCTGAACGCTAACTGGAAACCTGTCAGTGAAAACCAGAATTGGCCCAGTACACTATCAGGTGCTAGGAAGACTAAAAGATAAAAACCTAAAACCGTTGGCGGCAAAACTAAGGGCAGCGCTACAATTGACTCCAACAGGGGTCGAAATGGGCTGGACCAGCGAGACAAAAACCAGGCTAAAGGCGTCGAAACAAGGATTAGTAAAATCGCCGTTGTTAAGGCTAACTTCAAAGTTAGCGTTAATGCCATCACATCAGTTGGAGTAAGAAACACGTAAATTAAATGCCTTTTTATTGAGATAGCCAGAGACTAGTGTTGCGGAATCAAATAACCATTAGACTTTATCAAATTTTGGGCCTCAGGCGCAGACAAAAATTCGAAAAATAATTCTGCGCTTTTAAGGTTTGTAGATTTCTTCAACCTAACAGCCACCTGTTCGATAGCCGGGTAATCAAGTGTGTCTGGTAACCAATATGAAGTCGGTAACAAAGTATGCTGTTTCTCCCAAGCCTTTAGCTGGGCGACGGCCACCCAGCCTAAGTTAACGGCGCCCGAGGCAATATATTGAAATGCACCCGCAATATTTTGCGCCATAATTCGTTGCCTATCTTTCTCTTCCCACCAGCCTGCAGCTATCATTACGGCTTTAGCGGCCTGCCCATAAGGGGCAAGCTTCGGGTTCGCTAAGCTGTAAGTCTGCTCACCCTTAGCAAACACCTGAATACTCAAGGGCTGTTCCTCATGGGCTGAGCGGTAAGCGGGCATCCAAAGCGCAATTTGTCCCTGCGCATATATTTTACGACTATGCTTCAGCGCCAGACCTTTATCAATCAATTGGTCAGGACGCATCGCATCAGCCGATAAGAAAACATCATAGGGCGCACCTTTTGTAATTTGCGCAAAAAGTACGCCTGATGAGCCAGAAGAAGTCAAAATTTGAAGCTTTGCGTTATCTGCTTGAGACTGGAATTGAATAATCAGCGCCGCTAAGGTCTGCTTAAAGTTTGAAGCAACCGCTATATGCAATTTACCTGATTCACCTGCCTGTAGAGAACTTAGGCCTGTAAATAGAAGTAGAGACAGCCCTAAAGCTAGCTTTATTTTACTTCTGAATATCGTCATTAAGATCCTTAGTTTGCCATACTTCAACGCGGTTACGTCCATTTTCTTTTGCCTGATAGAGTGCGCTATCAGCTCGTTCAAATAAAATACCTTGAGTCATTTCTTGCGTAGGCATGTTGCCATTATCGTCAAGCTGATCAAACAAGGCTAAACCAAATGACATAGTAATTTGAATATTTGTATCCCGGAAATGGAAGGGTAATCGGCTCACCATGTCTCTGACTTTCTCAATAACCTGCTGAGCCGTTTCTAAATCTGTTTCTGGAAGTAGAATCACGAACTCTTCTCCACCATAGCGTGCGACAAAATCTGTTTTTCTGATTCTATTCTGTAGCTCTTTCGCCATAATCTGGAGTACTTTATCACCCGACAAATGGCCGTAGTTATCATTGATACGCTTAAAATAGTCTATATCTGCTACAACCAGTGAAGTCGGTTTTTGATAACGTTTCCAACGCTCCAATTCCAACTCGAAACGTTCATCATAAGCTTCTCGATTTGGCAAGCCAGTTAATGAGTCTCTTAATGCTTTACCTCTTTCTTCTTTCAGCCGCTTACGAATATAGCGCGTCTCCTGCTCCATATTCTTAATGCGTTCTTGTAGGAGTTTTACTTCAGCTTCTTTTTCATCGCTATGTTGCTGTCCATCACCCGTATGCTGGTCAACTGCACTAGAGATACTATCGAGATGACTAGTGATTGAACGCTTTAGATCCCCAATCTCATTCACGCTTTCAACTTCTTGCGAAAGCTCACCTACATGCTCGCGCATCTGGCGATCAAATTCAGTATTCTGTTCCTGCCAGTGGGCATCCGCCTTTTGAGTTTCAACTAAAAACTCCTGTACTTTGCTTAAACGCTCATCCAAAAGTTTCAGGAAATTCTCAAACTCCCGCTGCCCTTTACCCACTACAGACAAAACCAAACTTGCCAGGTCATCCAAGGTTGGGCCTAACTCATACCAAACTAGTTCTTTCTCAACCTGATCACGTAACTTGGCAACATCCCGATTTGCCGCTTCCGGAAAGCTTAATTGATCCAGTAAATTTTTTAGCGTAGCCCGGATATGTCGTGCAACAGAAGAAAAACCAGGTGCGAGTTCTTCTAGATCATTAGTTTCTTCTTCAGCTTCAAGTTCGCATTCATCTTCTTCAACGCTCTCGACTTCATTTTCAGGGATTAACTCAGGTGATTCAGATGAACTGCCCCCACCCAATAAGCGACTCAGGAAGCCCTCTTCTTTTTGCATCGGTTGGGCAATTTCCTGCAATACCTCAGCCTGGAGCAATACGTATTCAGATAAGATACCCGGATACTCTTGAAAGCTGGTCGCACGTTTGGAGATAGATTTATTGAGCTTGCGCAGTGCACTTTTTTGTTTACGAGGGAGCTTCAATGCTAAAAGCTGATCAATCAGTTTGTTTAAACTATCCACCACACCACTCACATTCTTTTGTTTGTTTTCATCAGATGCGAGAATAATTTTATCAATACGCTTAAGCCGTTTCTCCAAGTCATTACTTTGAGGTGTGGCATTTCGAATAGCAGTACGCAAACTGCCTAATTCATTATCCAGGGCTTCACTGGTATTTTCGGCGGCCAGACTGACTCGAACCAAAATTCGTTGTAATAAGGCTGCATAATCTTTGGCTACTTTTTTCTGTTCATCAAAAGATTCACCTTGCTCAAAATACTTATCTTTCCAACGTTCCAGCTCTTTTTTGATCTCTGATGGATTACTCATTCTATCTCCGAACAATCAAAACACATTCAATTCTTTCTAGCTCTCGGGTGAGCCAAGTAATACACATGGTTAAGTCATATACACGGGTTTAATACTAACAGTCTAAATGAGTATAGACCTGTGTGGCGGAAACATCCTGCTAATGACAAGAAGTCAAAATACCTTGTAAGTCATGTGGATAGTTCAGATGGGAGTGTTTGGAGAGCTGATGAACAACTAAGAGGTTTCCAAAAACTTTGGATGCTGTTTCATGGAATCCTCTTAGTGTGCCTATTTTTGCGTGCGGTCTTTACGAACTTAGCCATAGCATTATCTGCTATTTCATGATCGAATTTACTCCAATAAAGAAGGTATTTGATCTTCCATTTGCTGTCGTTTTGCAGCGAGTAGTAAATTCGGCAAAATTCGACTAATAAAGTCACTAATATAAGACAAAAATAACGACCCCATTGAACTATCAAAATGAGCTTGATCTTTACTACCCAAACAGAATAAACCCAGTAGTTCACCATTTCTTAAAGGAATTACTGCAGCAGAACCTACTTTGTCCATATCATTCGGGAATAGGTGAATCATTTCCTGTTCTGAAAATTGCCCACACACGGCACGACTATTTTCAATAATATTACTTAACTTTTCTTTAGCCTGTTCATGCGTCATGATATTCACATCAGAAACAGGATAATCACTACTCTCTCCAAATAAAACGATGCTGCTAAAATCAATATTCACATCATTCTTGAAAGCTTCATTAACGACAATTTCAATCTCATCGAGACTTTTAACTTCCAGAAGGTTAAGTAATAAGCGCTTACTTTTCTCGAAATGTGAGTCATTTTCATGCGCGACAGAAATTAGTTCATTAAGCTGCTGCTTCAATTCATCCCGGTGTTCTCTATATACCTGCACTTGACGCTCACCGAGCGAAATAGCGGCACCACTTTTGTGTGGCACTCGCAATTCATTGAGCAAATACTCGTGAGATACAAAAAATTCAGGATTGGTCCGCAGATATTCGATTACCTGCGTTTCACTTATTTCTGTCTCACTTACTGTTTTTTCACTAACTAGGCCTTTACTTACGTCTTGTTCAGTCATACTGTTTTCTTTCATACCTGAGTCACTATTTTGTTATTAGCGTCCATGTTGTTACGCTTAAATCATGACGTGCGATTAACATCCATATCGTTATTTAGATTCTAATTTTGCCTTCAAAAACTGTTGTCGCAGGACCTTCCATTAATAAAGAAGTGCCTGGACCTTGCCATTCTATTCTAAGATTACCACCGGGAAGTTTGACTTCAACCGGACTTTCCAGAACACCACGCTCTATACCTGAGGCTACCGCAGCACATGCTCCCGTACCGCAGGCTAAGGTTTCACCCACACCGCGTTCAAACACTCGCAACTTTATAAAACGCTTATGCACCACTTCCATAAAACCAACATTTACTTTTTCAGGAAAGCGTTCATGTTTTTCTATCAAGGGGCCAAGTATTTCAACTTGTTGATCATTCAATTCATCTACCTGTAATACCGCATGAGGATTACCCATTGATACCGCCGATAACTGAACTGTTTCACTTCCAACCTCTACAGCGTAAACGCTACTAGCAGACTCTGCCACAAATGGAATATTTTTAGGTTCTAAAACAGGCTCTCCCATATTGACCAAGACACGTCCATCTTCATTAATATTTAATTCGATATCGCCTTTTTTAGTCTCTACACGAATACAATCTTTGTTGGTGAGTTTCTTTTCACGCACAAACACCGCAAAACAACGTGCACCATTACCGCATTGTTCAACCTCAGAACCATCAGCATTAAAAATACGATAGCGAAAATCAACTTCTGGTTTACCGGGAGGCTCTACTAATAATAGTTGGTCAAAGCCTATTCCTACATGACGGTCCCCCAAACGTCTCACTTGTTCAGGACGGAGGTGTGCATGCTGGCTAATTAAATCCACCACCATAAAATCATTCCCCAAACCATGCATCTTGGTAAAGGTCACTACCATGTCTTCCCGCCTTCTACTATTATTTCCACTTATAACTTATCCCATTTAAAGCTCACTCGTTGTAAAACAAAAGCCGCCACGTAAACTTAACGTTATGGCATTAGCGATTCTAAAGCAATCTGATCTTCAATAGTTTCTCTTCGTCGTACGACTATCGCTTGATCACCATCAACCATAATTTCAGCAGCTCGGCCACGTGAGTTATAGTTTGAACTCATCGCAAAGCCATAAGCGCCTGATGAACGGACGGCGAGTAAATCACCCGCAGCTATTGCCAGCTCGCGATCTTTACCCAGAAAGTCACCCGTCTCACAAATCGGGCCAACCAAATCATAACTGCGTACAGCAACGCCAGGTTTAGCCTTCTCAACGACAGGAATAATATTCTGCCAAGCACTATATAATGCCGGGCGCAGTAAATCATTCATCGCCGCATCAATAATAGCGAAGTTTTTATATTCATTACATTTCAAAAACTCAACACGTGTTAGTAGTACACCCGCATTTGCTGCTATTGATCGCCCAGGTTCTAAAATCACTTTCAAAGCTCTATCTTTTATTCGGCCCAAAAGTGCTGTGACATATTCTGCAGGATCTGGGGGTGTTTCATCTTGATAGGTCACCCCCAAACCACCACCTAAGTCTAGATGCTCTATCGTTATACCGTTTTCTGCAAGACGGTCAATCAACAAGAGCACTCGATCCATAGCATCCAGAAAGGGAGCCGTCTCGGTTAACTGCGATCCAATATGGCAATCCACACCAATAATATTGACACCTTTTAAATTGGAAGCGGCTAAATAAATTGACTCAGCTTCATCAATCGCAACGCCAAACTTATTATCTTTCAAACCAGTCGAAATATAAGGATGAGTGCCGGCATCAACATCCGGGTTCACTCTTAAAGAAATCGGGGCGATTTTACCTAATGATAATGCTACGTCATTCAAACGATAGAGTTCGGCTTCAGACTCAATATTAAAACAATGAACACCGACTTCTAGTGCGCGCTTCATTTCATGAGCTTGTTTGCCGACACCAGAAAAAACCACTTGATCAGCTTGTCCGCCAGCTTTAAGTACTCGCTCTAACTCGCCAACTGAAACAATATCAAAACCTGAACCTTGTTTTGCCAATACATTCAATACAGCTAAATTCGAGTTAGCTTTAACCGCATAACAAATCAAGTTAGGCTGATCACCAAATGCTTGTTTATAGGCCTGATAATGGCGCTCCAGCGTTGCTCTTGAATATACATAACAAGGCGTTGAAAATTGTTCTGCTATCTCGCTTAGCGCGATATCCTCAGCACAGAGCTGACCGTTTTGGTAAGTAAAATGATCCATGTAAATTTGACACACTTTGAGCCGCTCAAGCGTACTAGCTTACCTAGTCGTCATCAGCGGGAGTTAATATTGTTTAGTTTATTGGCTTCTTGAGCTTATCGTCTTCTGTTTTCGGGCTTTCAAGCTGCACTTCAGAAGGCGCTTGATCAAGTTCTTGATTCAGCTCTTGGTTCATTTCTTGTTTCATCCCTTGATTCACTTCTTGTTTCATCCCTTGATTTAAGAACAAAGCACCTTTTTGACCGCAAGCAAGTAACAAAGCAGGTAGGCAAATCACCAAGAGCAGCTGTTTTAGTTTTAGCAAAAAACCAAATTGGCTATCGTCGCAGTTAGCAAGTTTGCAATTAGACAATTCTTTAGACATCTTGGGAGCTCCCCCTCTACTTCAGCAAAGCCTGAAATTATAACGATTTGCTCAGTTAAAGACTATGCCCATATAAAGACTATGCCCATATAAAGACTATGCCCATATAAAGACTATGCCCATATAAAGACTACGTCCAAATAAAGACTACGTCCAAATAAAGAC
>Ga0209290_1000647_pt1 | contig 22586 bp, 26 predicted proteins | sample EN1Hudsemesocosm_2_FD_184632 | JGI IMG/M metagenome (GOLD analysis project Ga0209290, IMG submission 184632) | Methane-oxidizing microbial communities from mesocosms in the Hudson Canyon - EN10B Hudson Canyon (SPAdes) (version 2) | ecosystem: Environmental > Aquatic > Marine > Cold seeps... | reverse complement strand
ACTGGTGGCTATTCTTGGGGTGTTTGTCTTCGAGAGCATTAGCGGCAATTATCGCTTGTTTGATTTCTTATTGATCATGGTTGCTGCACTCATACCTTATCTGCTCACCAACCTTTCCATCATCAGCGACCGTAAAATATTCCTAGGTGATGCTGGCAGTATGTTCATTGGCTTTATTCTGGCGTGGGTGCTGATTGAGTTAAGCCAAGGTGATGGTTCAGGAACCCGCCAAGCCATCCAGCCCATCAACGTGCTCTGGTGTGTTGCTTTACCTGTGATTGATACGTTGGTGGTCATTATTAAACGCCTAAGAGCGGGCCGATCGCCCTTTCACCCAGACCGTTCTCACGTTCATCACATGTTAGAAAATCTAGGCTTAAATACACGCCAATCGTTGGCTGCCTTGATTATGATTGCATTGGTGCTAATGGCGATAGGTGCGTTAGCGCAACTGTTTTGGCCACAAGTCAGCGCTGGTTTGTTTGTGCTAGTCACCGCAGCGTATATGTACTGGAGCAAACAGCGTGATTGGTCCGCTGTTGGTGAGGTGGCTCATGAGCACACCTAACTGGTTATTGCTGCAAGTTAAACCAAGGCAAGAAATGCGCGCATTGGAAAACCTAGAGCGTCAAAATGGCGACTGCTATTGCCCACAAATATGGGTAGAAAAGCTCAGCCGTGGCAAGCGTATACAGGTGGAAGAAGCGCTGTTCCCAGGTTACTTATTTATTAACGCACAACCCGAACAAAATGGCCTAACCTACACCAGCATCCGTTCCAGTCGTGGAGTGAGTAAAATAGTTGGTTTTGGCGTAGAGCCCATTCAAGTGCCAGAAGCGCTGATCGCACAAATTAAATTACGTGAACACATGAGTTTAGCGGGTGAAAGCCCTGCCAGTGCGCCGGATGTGCCGCAAGCGGGCGACAGTATCAATATATTAGAAGGTCCATTCAAGGGCTTAAACGCAGTGTTCAGCCATACCGATGGTCAACAAAGGTCCATTGTATTAATTAGTTTGTTAAATCAACAAACCCCCACATCGTTAGCCAATACCCAAATCAAAAAAAGCGCATAAACGCTCGTTAAAAATAATTCATAACGATTTTTTGTGCTAATGTAATAACACTGTTCAATAGTTGAACACTAAATCGCCGACGAGCTGCACCGCAAATGCCATAAGTAACCGGGTAGGGCGGTAGCGTGTCGGCCAACAGTAAACCTAGACCATGCCCACAGAAACTCACTACAAAATCCTCAAACACATCGAAAGCAATTCCCAGATTTCGCAACGAGAGTTAGCGCAAGCCTTGGGCGTGAGCGTGGGTAAGGTGAACTATTGCATTAGGGCATTAGTGGATAAAGGCATGGTCAAAGCCGGAAATTTTCAGCGCAGCACGAATAAGTGGGGCTATATTTACCTCCTCACACCCAAAGGGGTTGAAGAAAAGGCACAGTTGACTAAGCGTTTTTTGCAACGCAAGTTGGCTGAACGCGAGCAAATTATCCAAGAGATAGAGCAGCTCAAGGCTGAGATCGATTAACTCCAGAAAAAGGTCAAACTGAGCCAGTAAATGGCTACTCAGTGAAGCATAAGAACGCCAACAACAACACAGGACAACCATGAAAGCCATTATTCCCGTAGCGGGCCTGGGCACGCGCATGCTCCCAGCCACCAAAGCCATCCCCAAGGAGTTGTTGCCGGTGTATGATCGGCCGATTATTCAACATGTGGTTGAGGAAGCGATTGCCGCCGGCATTACCGAGATCATCCTGGTCACCCGCAGTGGCAAAGAGGCGATTGAAAACCACTTTGATGCCCACTATGAGTTGGAACATCGGCTGGAAAAGAAAGGCAAGGAAGTCATTCTTAAACAGATCAAGCACATTATTCCACCAGAGGTACAAGTTATTTCCGTGCGCCAGGAAGATGCCTTAGGTTTGGGGCATGCCATTCTGTGCGCCAAACGCTTAGTCAGCCAAGATGAGCCATTTGCCGTACTGCTACCCGATGTGCTGCTGCTGGATGCGGCTGATAAACCCCCGCACCACAGTTTTACCCAATCGGTGAAAAGAACCCGTGACACGGGCATAGGCCAAGTGATGGTGGAGCGGGTGGAAGACACTAATGTCGATCAGTACGGCATCGTCGACCTCAATGGCACCCAATTGAATACGGGCGATAGTGCGGCCATCAAAGCCATGGTGGAAAAGCCGACACTAGAGGAAGCCCCATCTAATCTCGCTGTGTTGGGCCGTTATGTCTTGCCTTATCGGGTAATGGAATTATTAGAACATGTGCAACCCGGCGCAGGTGGCGAGATTCAGCTCACCGATGCCTTGGATGAATTACTCAAAGAACAACCCTTGGAAGCTTTTCTTACGGACGCCGAAGTGCATGATTGTGGTCATCAATGTGGCTTTGTGAGGGCCAATGTGGCGGTGGCAAGGCGAGCCGGGGTGGAGGTTTGATAATAGCCATTATCAAACATCTAAAGTAGGTAGAAATAAATAATGTTTTTTTATTGAGAATTCACCGTTTTAGATGTCGTCACAAGTGCTTCTTGTAGAACCTGGAGGATTACTTTTCAGAGTTTCAGGAGTCGATAAAAAGAACCTCATTGGTTATTTTAAATAAATAAAATTCAAATTTATGAAATTACTTATTCCAGGTGGTGCGGGTTACATAGGTTCACATATGGTCAAATATGCTCAAGAGCATGACCATGAGGTTGTGGTGCTCGACGATTTCTCAACAGGCCATGAGTGGGCTATTAAGGACTGTGAGATTCTTCGCGTTAATCTGCTTGATCAGGGTAAATTGGCTGAACTCCTAAAAGGCCGCTTATTTGATGGTGTGATTCATTTTGCAGCTAAGTCTTTGGTGGGTGAGTCGGTTAAAAAGCCAGATTTATATTATCGTAACAATGTGGTTGGCACGCTTAATCTTGTGAATGAGATGATAAAAAATGATGTCAATAATTTAGTTTTCTCATCCACAGCCGCAATTTTTGGTAATCCCATGACAGACAAAATTGCTGAAGATCATCCTAAAAATCCAATTAATCCCTATGGGCAGAGTAAGTTAATAGTTGAGAATATGCTTCATGATGTTTGCTCAGCCAATGATTTTAACGCCACATGCCTGCGTTATTTTAATGCCGCTGGTGCCCACGAGTCAGGGGATATTGGTGAGGCCCATGAGCCAGAGACGCATTTGATTCCTAATATCTTAAAGTCAGCGCTTTCTGATGAAAATACTCTTAAAGTATTCGGTGATGACTACCCTACCCATGATGGGACGTGTGTTCGTGATTATGTTCATGTGACAGACCTTGCCCAAGCACATTTGTTGGGGCTAGTAAATATGAAGAAAGAGAGAGGGTTTTCATCGTTTAATTTAGGGAATGGTGATGGTTTCTCGGTGTTGGATGTGATTCAAAGTTGCGAGCGTGTTGCAAATGTTGAAATCGGATATCAAATTGAAGGTCGGCGACAAGGTGATCCAACTGTTTTGGTAGCAGATAATAAACTGGCAATGAGCTCGCTGAAGTGGGATCCAGAATACAAAAAAATTAACGAAATTGTTGGAAGCGCTTGGTTGTGGCACGCTAAATAAGGATGTTGGAATTAAGTGCTTTCAAAACTCTCATTGAAAAAATGCACCACTGGTATCCATTAAAATTTGCTTGGTTTTTGAAGGCAAGGTGATACTTGGCTGGAGAAATAATCAACCTCTAAAAGGCAGATGGTTTACCCCTAGTGGACGAGGTTTTAAATATGAACGTTATCAAGACTGTTTGCTAAGAGTTCCACGTTCTGAAATAGGGTTCGTAGTTCAAGATCTGAGTGACTTTAACCTCATGGGTGCTTGGGGCCACTTTTATGAAAATAGTGCGATAGATGAGAATATATCAACCCATTATGTGGATCTTTCTGATTATTGTTGCCTAAAAGAAACGCCAAAACTTTGGCTCGATAAGCCACACGAAAAAGCGTTTTGGTTGAATCTAGAAAAATAGCGATTAACGATAATTTTCATGAATATATGTGAAGTTATGCATCTTGTTTAATTAGTGCGGATATTAAAAATGATTAAAGCAGTAGTATTAGCTGGTGGTTCTGGAACTAGACTGTGGCCTTTGTCTAGGGCAGGACATCCCAAACAATTTTTAGCTTTAAATGGTCAAGATACGATGCTTCAGGCCACTATGAATCGACTGAAGCCCCTCGATATTTCCTCTTCAGTGACGATATGCAATGAGGAGCACAGATTCTTTGTTGCAGAGCAGCTCCGTGAGATCAATAAGTTGGGTTCAATTATTTTAGAGCCCGTGGGACGGAATACGGCACCTGCTATCGCTCTTGCAGCACTTACGGCTAATGACGACCCATTACTTTTGGTGCTGGCAGCTGACCACGTAATTCAAGATGAGGTGGCTTTCATCAAATCTGTAACTCAGGCCATTCCCTTGGCAGAAGCAGGTAAGCTGGTAACTTTTGGGATAGTCCCTAGGGAGGCTCATACAGGCTATGGGTATATTAAGAAAGGAAATCAGGATGGTTCTGGGTTTGTTGTAGAGAAATTTGTCGAAAAGCCATCTAGTGTAGTAGCTGAAGAATATCTTAATTCGGGGGACTATTTTTGGAACAGTGGGATGTTCCTGTTTAAGGCGAGTCGCTATATTGAAGAGCTGCAAAAATTTCGACCAGATATTTTTGAGGCATGTTTAGCATCCATTGATAGAGTAGAATCTGATTTAGATTTTTTGCGGATTAATAAAGAGAAATTTATTGAGTGTCCAAGTGAGTCGATTGACTATGCTGTTATGGAAAATACTAATGACGCTATTGTTGTCCCAATGGATGCGGGTTGGTGTGACATAGGGTCTTGGTTATCACTGTGGGATGTTAGTAAAAAAGACGGCAATGGAAATGCTGTGGTTGGTGATGTAATGCTCAATGATTGCAATAATTCGTATGTCAGAACTGACGATAAATTAGTTTCAGCTATTGGTATTAATGATTTAGTCATTGTGTCTACTAAAGATGCCTTGCTTGTTGCACATAAAAATAGCGTCCAGAATGTCAAAAAAGTGACTGCGCAATTAAAGCAAGAAGAGCGACCTGAGTGGGAGCTTCATCGAGAAGTATATAGACCTTGGGGTAAGTATGATTTGATTGATAGAGGAGAGCGATATCAAGCTAAGCGGATTACTGTAAAACCGGGTGCAAAGCTGAGTGTTCAAATGCACCGCCATAGAGCAGAGCACTGGCTGGTTGTCTCGGGGACAGCAAAAGTTACAAATGGTGATAGAACCTTTATTTTATCTGAGAATGAATCTACCTATATTCCCGTTGTGGAGGTGCATTCGCTCGAAAATCCAGGCAAAGTACCATTGGAAATTATAGAAATTCAATTAGGATCGTACCTTGGGGAAGACGATATTGTGCGTTTTGATGATATATATGGAAGGGTTGCTAAATAGTAAGCCTTGAACTAATAATTTAATAGATAATTTCTGTTGTCGAACGTGTAGAGAATAAATTAATGAAAAAAAAAGCATTGATCACTGGGGTAACCGGTCAAGACGGATCGTATTTAGCTGAATTCTTGTTGGAGAAAGGTTATGAGGTTCATGGTATTAAACGCCGAGCCTCATCATTTAACACCCAGCGCGTTGACCATATTTATGAAGATTCACATATTGGAAATCGAAATTTCATACTTCATTATGGTGATCTTACTGACTCCTCAAACTTGACACGTATCATTTCAGAGGTACAGCCGGATGAGGTATATAATTTGGGTGCGCAATCACATGTAGCAGTAAGCTTTGATGTTCCTGAATACACCGCTGATGTGGATGCTATGGGTACGCTTCGTTTACTAGAAGCTATTCGTTTTTTAGGACTTGAAAAGAAAACAAAATTTTATCAAGCATCAACTTCTGAGCTATATGGTTTAGTGCAAGAAACTCCTCAAAAAGAAACCACACCGTTTTATCCTCGATCACCTTATGCGGTAGCTAAACTTTACGCATATTGGATTACTATTAATTACCGTGAATCTTATGGCATGTATGCTTGTAATGGTATTTTGTTTAATCATGAATCAGCCCGCCGCGGCGAAACGTTTGTAACGCGTAAAATCACTCGAGGTTTAACTAATATTGCTCAAGGTCTTGAGCAATGCCTATTTATGGGAAATATGGACGCACTTCGTGATTGGGGGCATGCCAAAGACTATGTGAGAATGCAATGGATGATGCTTCAACAGGATAAGCCAGAAGATTTTGTCATTGCTACAGGCGTTCAATACTCCGTTCGTGATTTCATTGAGTGGTCTGTAAAAGAGCTAGGTATTGAAATTCAGTTTACAGGCGAAGGTATTGAAGAGAAGGGCATTATTAAGGCAATCGAAGGCGATAAAGCTCCATCGCTCAAAGTTGGAGATACCATAGTGAAGGTTGATCCTCGCTATTTTAGGCCGTGCGAAGTTGAGACGTTACTTGGTGACCCATCCAACGCAAAAAATAAGCTTGGTTGGGTGCCAGAAATTTCCGCCCAAGAAATGTGTGCTGAAATGGTTCGGGCTGACTTGCAAGAGGCAAAACGCATAAAGCTTCTTAAAGAGCATGGGTACGATATCTCTTTGCAATTGGAGGGGTGAAGATGATGACTAAAATATTTGTTGCTGGTCATAATGGCATGGTGGGATCTGCTATATGCCGACAACTAGCTAAAAAAAATGTTAAAGTTGTCACCGCTTCTCGAAATGAACTGGATTTAATTAATCAAAATAGTGTTATCGAATTTTTTAAAAAGGAAAAATTCGACCAAGTATATCTAGCTGCAGCTAAAGTTGGAGGTATTCATGCTAATAATGAATATCCTGCGGACTTTATTTACCAGAATTTAATGATTCAAAGTAACGTCATTTACTCCGCATATAAATCCGGAGTGTCAAAATTACTGTTTTTAGGCTCGTCTTGTATTTATCCTAAATTAGCTAAACAGCCGATGGTGGAGGCGGAGCTGTTAACCGGACGTCTAGAGCCAACAAATGAACCTTACGCGATAGCTAAAATTGCTGGCATTAAAATGTGTGAAAGTTTTAACCGGCAGTATGGAACAGATTATAGAAGTATCATGCCGACAAACTTATATGGTCCAGGTGATAATTACCATCCTGTAAATAGTCATGTAGTCCCTGCTTTGATACACCGATTCCATGAAGCAAAAATAAGCAATGCAGGTGGTGTTACAGTCTGGGGCTCAGGTAAAGTTTACAGAGAATTTATGCACGTTGATGATATGGCTTCAGCATCAATTTTTGTTATGAATATTGAAAAAAATATTTATCAACAAAAAACTTATGAGATGGAATCCCACATAAATGTTGGAACGGGGTCGGATTGTTCTATTAGTGATCTAACTAAAGCGATTTCAGAGGCAATCGGTTTTAGCGGGAAAATAATGTGGGATACAAGTAAGCCGGATGGCCCTCCAAGAAAATTAATGGATAGCTCCCTAATCATGTCAATGGGATGGCGGCCTAGCCTCAACTTGGCTGACGGATTAAAGGACACTTACCAGAACTTCCTAAAAGATAAATAGAGAGTCTTTTATGTACAATCATTTGGGCAGAAAAATTTGAGTATTTTAATCAATACCCATGGAGGGCTGGGTAATCAGCTATTTCAAACATTTTATGCGTTAAATATCGCCGAGAAAACTGGGAAAAATATTTTCTTAAACCATTTGGCTTATTATAAGCATGGCTTTGATCTTCAACTACCTATAAATTTATTGGACATTAGAGAACCGTCTACTATGCAGTATTTACTTATGCATACGCGTCTTGCAAAAGTCTCTGAGAAATTCAAATTCTCTTTTGGCGAAATAAAGTTATTGAATCATATAATGCTAGACGGTTACTTCCAAGATCCTGACATTTACAGCGAATTCTCAGCTAAAACTTATAAAAAATCGATTAATAAATTGCGTTGTGCATTGAACATCACTTCTATGCAGGGTAGTGCTGATTTGCTCCATATGAGGCTAGGAGATTTCTTTAAAAATGAAGAGCAAAAAGTTAAACAAATAGAGAAGTCATTGCAAGGTGCTGTTTTAGGTCAACATGTCATCACAAACGAAGAAGACCTCTTGTTATCTGAACACTTCAAACCTGTAATGGACAAAAAAAAATTAACGGTTATTAAAACCGGAAATCATAGTGGCATTGAGCTCCTAAGACTATTTGCGAACTATCGGAAAATAACATCAAACGGAAGTACTTTGGCTTTATGGGCGGCGATACTATCTGGAGCAAATTTAGAAATAAATAATCGGATTCTCGAGCGATTTTATCAATTTCATAGAAAAAGAATAAATGACTAAAGATATAAAGTTAAAGCTTTCAAATATAAGCTATTTAACGTTCCTACAGGTTGTGCAAACAGTAATAGGCCTACTTACGATTCCTATTTTTACAGCTAAGCTAGGACTTTCAGGGTTCGGGATATATGTCTTTTGGGTATCAATATTTTCAATAACATCGGTAATTGGGATGATTGGAGTTGATCAAGTTCAACTGCATAAAATGGCAATTAGCCATGACCTGAAATCTGATGAAAAAATAGTTGGAGCCTCACTCCAATTACGAATTCCATCACTTGTAGTGGTGTCGACAGGTCTAATTCTAATATCACTTTTAATTAACAAAGATGTTCCTGTTCCAGATCTAATAGTTGCATCGTTGATTTTTACGCTTGCAATAAGTATTAATTTTCATTGGTACTTCATAGCAAAGGGGAGAGCTCTAACTACCGCAATATTCGACCTGTCTGCCAAGATTTTCCAGCTTAGTGCTTGTTATCTAATTGTAGATGAACCGATTCACGCTATCTATATTTTTGCAGGATCGCAGTTATTTGTTTCTATAGGTTCAATAGCTATGATGGATAAGAGACTATTTTCTGGCTTTTTCGAGCTTAAAAAATACGCGACAAGAGATGATTTCGCTCGCAATGGGAGGATTATGCTATCAAATACCGCCACAACATTTTATTCACATATGGTTTCTATTTGTATAATGTCATTCATGGGCCCCGAAAAGTTAGGAAAATTCTCGGTAGTTGAAAAGGTAATGTCGGGTTGTAAGTCACTGTTTTCCCCGATAAGTAAGGCACTGACTCCCGCCATTACCCAGTTATTACATCGTGACGAGATAGGAAAAAAAGAAGCTGCTAGAATTATTTTCGTAATCATTTTTTTGTTCGGATTGTCGTTAATTCCATTGGCTTTACTAACAAACCCAATACTTTTATATCTAAGTGGCTCATCTCCTGATAATGAGATGGTTTTGTTATATAAAACACTTATTTTCACAATACCACTTTTTGTGACGACGACATTGCTAGGTACAAACGTCGTGCTAGCCAAGGGAAACCAGAAGGTGTACTCAAATGTTATTATACCGTTTTCGCTAATTAGTTTGCTGGCTATTGTTTGCTCTACCTACTTCGGGAATTTATTTGAAGTAGGATTAACTTTAGTCTTAATTGAATCAGTACTAGCGGCGGTATTCTTTTTTTACGTTAAAAGGTTAGCTTACATTTGAAATGTACCGTGGCGAAAGGTTATTCAATTACGTTCGTATTAGCTGAGCTAAAATGTGAAAATGCCTTTAAGATCGCACGTAAGGACTTCTGGGTTGCCTATGGCTAATGATCTTTGGCAGTATAGGTCGGTAGCTTCTAGTTTTCCGAATGTTTGATTTGTCAATGGCTAGGTTTGTTCAATAACTATTTTTGTATTTTTAAATGAGGTATATCATTGATTAATGGACTGAAAGGTAGACATTTTTGGTTAATAAAATTGGAGAATTCTGATGAGTAGAGTTTTTGATGCCTTTCTTTTTTATAACGAATTGGATCTTCTAGAATTAAGGTTAAGAGAATTATATGACGATGTAGATTTTTTTGTAATAACTGAAGTCGATAAAACATTTTCTGGAAAAAACAAACCATTTACTTATCATCTGAATAAGGAAAGGTTTGCAGAATTTCAAGACAAAATAATATACAACCCTATAATTACTGACGATATTGCCAATTACAAACTAAAATATAAATACACAGACATGAACTTAGGTTTGGATTACAAACATCAAGGGAGGCTCCCAAAAGAATTGCCTATTAGTGTAAAAAGGGAGATTGACCATAGAGATAGTTGCATTGTTGCAATCACAAAATTTGCTGAGCCGGAAGATATAATATTATTGAGTGATGTTGATGAAATTCCAAACGTCTTGGTGATCCGTCAACTTAGAAAAAGACCAATATTTGAAACCAGCTATCTTGAGATGAAACATTATATGTATCGCTTAAATTGCAGGGTTCAAAGTACCTGGTTTGGGACGGTGGCATTTAATTTCACTGCAATTCAGCAGAATTCCCTTGATAATTTACGGTATGCTTCTTGCGACCCAGCTAATGTACCAGGAACGCCTATCGCCAACGGGGGCTGGCATCTGAGCTACATGGGCGGTGAAAAGGCGATCGAGGAAAAACTTGATGCCCTCGCTTGGCAAGGTATTAGGGCTTATCTAGCTAAAGTTTTTAATTTTATTGGCATAAAGAAATTTGGGTCTTCTATATTAGGTAGAGAGGATATTTTGATGCAAGGTAGACGTTTTATCGACGATAGTGAAGATATAGTAGATTGGCCTAATGCTTTGAGGAAATATCCAGAACTAATCAGAAAAATCAATGGCTCTTCAAAGTAGTTTTCAACATAGATAGGAATGAAGCATGATTTATGGTGAATTTTTAAGTGGACAGGGGCTTGGCAATCAGCTTTGGAATTATGCTGCGTTAAGGTCGATTGCAGAGAATTATGGCCGTGATTACTACTTTTTTGGCGCCGACAAATTTAAGGGGAATGATTTTTTAAGCTTTCCGATGACCAGTCTATCAAATGAGGAAGTTATTGATCTAGGAATTCCTGAAATAAAAAATATTTTTAATGAGTCATTATTCTACGATAAATCATTGGGGTACTACTCATCGGGTTTTGATGATGGCGTAAATCGATTGCCTAATAATGTACACTGTTCTGGTTTATTTCAAAGTGAAAAGTATTTTTTCGGCAATATATCTCGAATAAAAAAGTACATTGAGCTAAACCCAGTAGTTTTGAGTGAGCACGCTTTGGGCCCTAATGTATGCGTTATAAATATAAGAGGGGGTGAGTACAAAAGGCATAAAAAATTCATCTTGCCTTACTCATATTGGGAGAATGCTATTAGTGAAATGATAAGGAGGTTTGGTAATCTTGAATTTATTGTGGTAACAGACGATCCTATGTACGCAAAGGAGTTGTTCCCAAAGTTGAAAGTAATCTCTGGTTCTATCCAGGCGTGTTATTCGGCCATCTATAGCGCAAAATATGTGATCGTCTCAAATTCCACGTTCTCATATTTTCCAATAAAAACATCTTTTATAAAAAAAAGTGTCATTGCGCCAAAATATTGGGCTAGGCACACTGATAGGTTAAAGCTCTGGGCGTCACCTGCAAATCTCTATTCGGAGTGGTTATGGGCTGATACAAACGGAACCATTTCAAGCTATGAGGATTGTGTAACAGAATGTGATGAGCTGGAGGCAGAGTACATAAGGACATGCACGGTAAAGGTTCCCATGGATATTCTTAAGCCTTTTTCCTTCAAGCAATTTATACCCAAGGCTATGATTCCTAAGTTAAAGAAATTGCTTTCAGTTCTGTTTCCTAAACATATCGGGTAATTCCCATGGAACATTTTTATTGTATCTCTTATTTCGAAGGTGATGTCTCTTGGGTAAAGGAGATTGACTCGCCGTATATTATTTATAATAAGAGTGGAGTTGAACTAGAAGGTTATGGAAATGTTATAAATATTCCAAACGTTGGCTATAATATCTCTAGCTATTTGAGATTCATTATAGATTATTATAACGACTTGCCAGAGTCAGTCGTTTTTTGTAAAAATAATGTTTTTCCTCGACATGTTTCGCGTGAAGTTTTCAACAATATTTGCCTTAAACCCGGCTTTTCACCCATACATGACGCTTCTTTGTGGCAAAATATGTCCTTTCCTGTGTCAGGTATTTGTAATAGTGGTAACTTTTTAGAGATTAACAATAGTTGGTATTGCTCTAAGTATGACAGAAAGTTTTTCTCTTCCTATAATGAATTTTATGGTTTTGTTTTTGGAAGTGAAATCTATCCTATGTATTTATGTTTTTCTCCTGGTGCTAATTTTGTGGTACCTAAGGAAAATATTTTATTAAGAAGCAAATCCTTTTACATAAACTTACTCACTTTTGTTGAACATTCACAGTTTTCATGTGAGTCTCATTTCGTAGAAAGATCCCTTATTGCAATTTGGTCTTCCAATCAGGCGGTTGGTAATTATATGAATAGAGCAATATCTGACTCAAAGTTTCAAGATCTGGCTGGCAAATGTCGAGATCAAGTCGCGCGTGAAAGACACATAATTTTCAAAGTTTCCTCGAGAATGTTTTCGTTCTGTTGCAGCCTTATTAGTAGACTATTTTTCATAAAACGCTAACTTATTTTTTCAGTAGGTAATTATTTTGTTGATTTCTGACTTTAATATACATTTAACAAAACTATTTTTACTTATTATGTGTTTGTATATTTCATTTTCCGATGTCAGTTTTTTGCCAGACTTTTATTCCTATCAAAGAATTTACTCGGAGGCGACCAGTGGTGGTGACTGGGAGATAGGTTTTGTTGCATTTGTTATATTATTGAATAAGATTGGCGTTCAATATAACGAATTCAGAATAATTGTTTCGGTTATTGGTTTTATTTTAATAACTAAGATATATGTTCGAAGTTTTTATACTAATAATAGTGTTCAGTTTAGATCCTTTTTATCCTTAGGATGGTTTTTAATTCCAGCTGTACTTGTAATGGTGTTTCTAGAGTATTATTTAATTAGGTTAAGGGCAGGTTTGGGCGTAGCAATTTTTGTTTCCGGATTTGTTTTAATGTTAAGAGGAAGCATGGTTTCGTGGGTATTCGGATTTATTTTAGTTGTAGGATCTTTCTTTTTTCACCAATTTACCGCCTTGGTATTATCTGTATTTTTCATATTTCCCTACTTATGGTTTTGTTTTCGTAAATTGACATGGTTTAGAAGAGTGCCCTATTTTTTTCCTTGTTGTTTAGTGTGCGGAGTATTTTTTATTGCTTTTCATTTCCAATATACAGTTCGCGGGGAGAATCTCTTTTCACCCCTCAATTTATTTAGATTTTTCTGTTTAGGGATTGTACCTTTGATATTTTCAATTTTCAATTTCAAAGAAAGTCGAGTTTTGAGACGCGCGACCCCTATAAGATTTTATGATGTTTTCCCTAGCTATTTTATTGACATGTATCTGCTCTTTAGTTTTTCTCTGATAATCTATTTCATTTTGGGCTTAACTTCGGATACTGGCGAAGCGCTTGTAAGGGTTTTTACTCTAGCTAGTTTCCCAGCTTTTGCGAGCTTACTGTTAAAACGTGGGCCAAAAGAGGCTCCAATATCCATGTATATTTTGGTTAGTAACGCACTATTCTTTGGTGATACCCTATGGTTGTAAGTTATTGGTGTTGCAACCACTATTTTTACCTATTTTAATTGACGCTAGTTATGACTTCTGAGTATACACTTTGCATTCTTTTGCCTTGCTACAACTATATTGAAGGCGTTAGCCGTATTCTTGATTTAGTTGCGGTTGACCCTAGAATTTGTGTGGTTCTGGCGGATGACTCTACTGACATGGTGTATGCGGAAGAAATTGAATCGTTGATTAGCCCGTTAGATTCTGCGCGCTTTATTTATTACAAGGGCCCGCTAATGGGTGCTGTTGCCAATTGGAATTTTTTACTATCGAAGGTGAATGCTAAGTTTTTTACTTTACTTCATCATGATGAGGTTTTCTCTGACTTAAGTTTTGTTGATCATTTAGATCAGGACCTGTCTTCAATATCTACTTATGTATTGCCAGTTAAAGTTTTTGATGAAAATAACGTTCAAAGAGTGATTGGTTCTCATACGCAGAAAGTTATGTTTTATTTTGCCCGAAAATTCCTCCCTATTTTTAACTATCTCGGACCGTCTTCCGTATTAATTGTTAATCAAAATATTCGGCCGAAGTTTAATTTGGACCTTTGTTGGTTTGTAGATACGGAATGGTATTATAGGGTCCTAACTCACTCGGCTAATGACATCTGCTTTTTGAATAACGGTAGCTTTGTGGAAAGTTATGCCTATATCGATTCCATTACTAACAGTAAGTTTAAATCCTCCAAAAATATAAGTTCTTTTGAAAGAGTATTTTTGGGGAATCATGGTTATAAATCTACAATTATTCATTGGCGAATTTATGGATTTATTTTGGTAAAATTTATTTTTTATACTGTTGGATTTCTTTCATATTCTAGATTCTTCATGTCGAAGTTTTTATCTATTTTGAGAAATAGTATAAATGTTAATTGACTTCTGTTCTACGGAATCGAACCACTCTTAAAATTTTAAATTTTTGTTTAATCACTCTCATTATTCGGAAAATATAATGTCCAACTTTTCTGTATTGCTCCCTTTGTATCAGCGAGATGATCTGGAAGAATGTTTTGATCGAGTTGTCAAATCTTGTGTTAACGGTGATGTATTACCAGAAAAAATAGTAATAGCTGTCGATGGCCATTTGGACGAGTCATTTGAGAGGAAAATTGTTTTGGCTACGGGTCTTTATCCTATGTTAGTAGTTAGGGCAGGGAGGCGTGTTGGACTATCAGAGGTTTTAAATTTAGGCCTAAATCATATTGATACTGAATATGTATTTCGTGTTGATGGAGATGATTTTTCTCGTGCCAATCGATGGAGATTGCAGCTGGAAATGTTACAGTCAGGATATGATCTTGTCGGCAGCGCAATTCAGGAAGTAGACATGTGCGGGTCGGATGTCGCGGTAAGGAGTGTGCCTGAAGGTCATTCTGATATTGTTAAGAGATGTTTAAAGCGTAATCCATTTAATCATATGACTGTTGCATACAGAGTATCGTGCGTCAAAAAGTGTGGCGGTTATCCACATGTTTTTTTGAGGGAGGATTGGGCTTTGTGGGTTCGTATGATTGCTAACGGAGCAAAATGTAAAAACTCTCTTGAAATATTGGTTGATGCAACAGCTGATCTGCAGATGTATAGAAGGCGTGGCGGATTACAAAATGTAATTGCAGAGATTAGAATGCAGCGTGAATTGCATACGTTTCTAAATAAAAGTATTTTGTGGTGCCTTTTGGACTGGATAATGAAGTCTTGTGTGTTGTTTGCACCACCTAAATTACGCGAGCTTGTTTACAAAAAAATGTTGAGGGACTAATTAATTGGTTGTTTATGGTAATGGCTTATTGGCCAATAAATTTAAAATCTCCCAGAGCATTTCAGACTATATAATTTTTGCAAGTGGTGTTTCTAACTCAGGAGAAACTCGTGAGTCGGAATTTGAGCGAGAAAGAAAATTGTTCTTAGATTGTTGTAAAGAGGGTAAACCGATTATTTATTTTGGCTCTTGCAGTGTTGAATTGCCTGGGCAATTTTGGACTCCGTACATACGCCATAAATTTGAAATGGAGCGTGCGGTTTTATCTAAAGGACTTGGGGTGGTTTTCCGATTACCCAATGTGGTTGGTCATGGTGGTAACAAAAATACGCTATTTAATTATTTATGTAACTCAATTTTATCGGGTGACGTAATAACTGTTCGGAAAAATGCTGTGCGTTCTCTCATCGATATGGATGATGTTGTTTCGCTAGTTTCGTTTTTGTGCCGGGATGCTTTTTTCAAGGATTTATCTACTGGAAATCTTATCAGAGTTACTCTACCTAGACAGTTTTCTGTTGAGGATATCATTTTTGCTATTGAATCCTACTACGGTATCAACGCGCGTCTTGATTATTCTGGCGAGGACTTTTTGAATGTGCAAAAGTCAGCCGTTATTGAGGAGTGCATTCAAAAAGAGATCATTTCTTTTGATTCCAACTATCTCGTTAACCTTGTCAATAAATATGCAAAATTTATAAAATCTTATTATGGAAAACTATGAAAATTTTGGTTACAGGCGGGGCGGGTTTTATAGGTTCTGCGGTCGTACGATACTTGATTCAAAAGACTCAGCACTCGGTAGTGAACGTAGATAAACTCACTTATGCTGGAAATCTTGATTCGATTTATGATGTCGAATCTAGTCCTAGATACAATTTTTCACAGACCGATATCTGTGATGCTGAAGTTCTTACGCAATGTTTTGCTGAAAATCAGCCAGATATAGTCATGCATCTGGCAGCAGAATCTCATGTAGACCGTTCAATCTCGGAGCCTTCAGAATTCATTCAAACTAATATAGTGGGGACAGGTGTCTTGCTAGAAGTCTCTCGTAAATATTGGGAACATCTGCCGGCCATGAAACAAAATAACTTCCGATTTCATCATGTTTCAACTGACGAGGTATATGGTGATTTGGCCGGCATTGATGATTTGTTTACTGAAGACACCCCCTATGCTCCTAGTTCGCCTTATTCTGCAAGTAAAGCAGGGTCAGATCATTTGGTTCGTGCTTGGGGGCGGACTTATGGTCTTCCAGTAATAGTCACAAATTGTTCGAACAACTATGGTCCTTATCATTTTCCGGAAAAATTAATACCGCATATTATATTAAATGCACTTCATGGTAAGCAGCTCCCAATCTATGGCGATGGCTCCCAAGTGCGCGATTGGTTGTATGTTGAAGATCACGCAAAAGCGTTGATAAAAGTTGCTGTCGAGGGCGATGTGGGCGCGACTTACAATATTGGCGGGCATAATGAAAAAACTAATTTGGAAGTGGTTGAAAGTATTTGTAATCTTCTTGAGGGTTTGGCTCCAGAAAAACCTGTTGGGGTAAATAACTATAGTGATTTAATAACCTTTGTGAAGGATCGCCCGGGTCATGACGAACGCTATGCGATTGACGCTTCGAAAATTGAGCGAGAACTTGGTTGGGCGCCAGAGAAAACCTTTGAGACAGGTTTGCTAAAAACAGTTCAGTGGTATTTAGAGAATCGTGACTGGTGGGAGAGGGTTCTATCAGGCGCTTATCGACTCGAAAGGTTAGGAGATTAGTATGAATTCAAACTATAAAGGAATTATATTGGCTGGAGGTTCTGGGACACGATTGCATCCCATTACTAAGGCCGTTTCAAAGCAATTATTGCCTGTCTATGACAAACCAATGATTTATTACCCAATTTCGGTTTTAATGCTTGCTGGCATTCAGGAAATTCTGATTATCTCAACGCCTGATGATATTGAGGCTTATAAACGTTTGTTAGGCGACGGCTCAGATTTTGGGCTTATTATTGCTTATGCTATTCAGCCCAGCCCTGATGGTCTTGCACAAGCTTTCATAATTGGTGAGGATTTTATTGGCGATAGTAATGTTGCTCTTGTGCTTGGGGATAATATTTTTTATGGTCAGCGTTTTACTGAAAGTTTAAGAGCTGCCACATCCAAGTTAAATGGGGCAACTGTGTTTGGTTATCAGGTGAAAGATCCTGAGCGATTTGGCGTAGTAGATTTTGATGAAAATGGCAAGGTTATGTCAATAGAAGAAAAGCCGGCCGTTCCTAAATCCAATTACGCGGTTACAGGGCTGTATTTTTATGACAACAATGTTGTCGAGATCGCAAAGTCTATTCTTCCCTCCGCACGCGGTGAGCTAGAAATTACTGATATTAATAAAGCTTACCAGTCTAGAGGGGACCTTAGAGTGGAGTTACTTGGCCGTGGTTTTGCTTGGTTGGATACGGGTACACATGATTCTTTAATGGCGGCAGGTCAATTTGTACAAACTATTGAGCACCGGCAGGGGTTAAAAGTGGCCTGTTTGGAAGAGATTGCTTTTCATCATGGATGGATTACAAAAGATACATTATTAAGGCAAGCTGATGCGCTTGAAAAGACGAACTATGGTCAATATCTATCCAAAGTTGCAGCGGGCTACAAATGAATGTGATTAAAACCAAATTGCAGGACTGCGTAATTATCGGGCCTAAGGTGTTTGGCGATGAACGTGGTTTTTTCTTAGAGACATTTCAAGCTGAAAGATATGCTGATCTAGCTGGAATCACTTCGTCCTTTGTACAGGATAATCACTCTCGCTCATCTAGGGGTGTTTTACGTGGACTACACTTTCAAAAAACCAAGCCCCAGGGCAAGTTGGTCAGAGTGGTTAAGGGTGAGGTTTATGATGTCGCTGCAGACATACGTCAAGGTTCACCTACTTTTGGTCAATGGGAAGGGGTGATTTTATCAGAGGAAAATAAAACTCAGCTGTGGGTGCCACCGGGCTTCGCCCATGGTTTTGTTGTACTCTCCGATACTGCAGATTTTGAATATAAGTGTACGGATTACTATGACCCTTCTGACGAAGGCAGTATTTTGTGGAATGATCCCGAGCTAAATATTCTTTGGCCAATCGATAATCCTAAATTGTCTGAAAAAGACGCCAACGCTGAAAAGCTGGCTGATTTAAGGTAATGAAAGTTCTCGTTTTGGGCTGCAAAGGTCAGCTAGGGTTATGTCTAAGTGATCAGTTAGAAAATACAGTTCATGAGGTTGTTTGTACTTCGCGCGACCACATAGATATTACTGATTTCGATGCGACCAAAAGTCAGATTTTTGAGATTTCACCTGATGTAGTAATTAATGCGACTGCTTATACAGCAGTTGATAAGGCTGAAGAAGATCAAGAAACGGTGAATCTTATTAATCATCTTGCGGTCGCTAATATTGCTGTTGCTTGCAATGAGTTAGATTGCTGGCTCGTGCATGTGTCTACTGATTATGTATTTGATGGTACTTCTGATGTGCCTTACAAAGAACATGATCAAACCAACCCTCAAGGCGTTTATGGCGAAACCAAGCTGAAAGGTGAGCAAGCAATTCAGTCATCGGGTTGCAAACATATAATCATAAGAACAGCTTGGGTATTTAGTGAGTATGGCAATAATTTCCTGAAAACCATGTTGCGCATAGGGAATGAGCGCGATGAGTTAAGTATTGTGGGTGACCAAATTGGTTGTCCTACCTATGCTCAAGATATAGCCAAGGCCATTATGACTATCCTAGAAAGCCTTAAATCCAAAGAATTTACGTCAGATTTGTATCATTTTTCAGGTAAATTTTGTTGTTCTTGGGCTGAGTTTTCTCAACTTATTTTTAATGAAGCGGAGCGTCTCAATATTATTAAAAACAAGCCTAAAGTTTTAGCGATCACCACAGAACAGTTTCCAACTCTAGCAAAACGGCCTGCGCAGTCTCAGCTAAACTCAAATAAACTTAGAGCTATTTTCGGGATTGATCCATCAGACTGTATGCTTGGGATTCGATCGTCGCTTGACGCCATTAAAAACCGGGAACATTAAGAAATTGGTAAAAATTAGTTTATGAATAAAAATGAAGTTGCAATTATTGGCGGGGCTGGATTTGTTGGCTCGCGGCTTACTGCTCGTTTCAACAAAGGGAACATTGTTTCTAAAGAGTATGACATAGATCTTAGCAACAAAATGGATACAAGTATCTATCTTGATGTAGAGGATATTGGCTCTCTTGATCAACTTGCCAATGTGGGCACAGTTATTAACCTCGCTGCAGTCCACCGCGATGACATTCGCCCTTTAAGTCGCTATGACGATGTAAATGTCCAAGGTTCAGTAAATGTATGCGAGGCTGCCCGCAAGCATGGAATTAATAAAATTGTTTTCACAAGTTCTGTTGCTATCTATGGCTTTGCGCTAGCAGATACTGATGAATTAGGTGAGCCAAATTATTTTAATGACTATGGTCGTACAAAATATTTGGCTGAGCAGGTCTATAAGGAATGGCAAGCGGAAGATCCTGATAATCGCACCCTTGTTATTGTAAGGCCCACTGTTATCTTTGGTGAGGGTAATAGGGGAAATGTGTACAACTTGCTCAAGCAAATCGCTTCTCGTAGGTTTGTGATGTTTGGTAACGGCAAGAATAGAAAGTCGATGGCTTACGTTGAAAACGTAGCGGCTTTTATTGAGTACAGTTTGTCGTTTAAGGCGGGGCTTCATATCTACAATTATATTGATAAGCCAGATTTTGATATGAATGCTTTGGTTTCTGAGGCTAGAAAAACTCTATTTGGAAAGAATAATGTTGGATTACGTTTGCCTGCTTTTTTGGGGGTAGCTATTGGCTATTTTGCTGATGTGGTTGCCAAGATGACAGGTAAGACGCTCCCGGTTAGTAGCATTCGTGTAAAGAAATTTATGGGCATAACGCAATTTTCTTCATCTGTGAGTGATACTGGATTCCTTCCGCCTGTTAATATAGAAGAGGGGTTGGCTAGAACGCTTCGTTATGAGTTCATAGAAGATAATTCGGATAAACGTACTTTTGAAACTGAGTAGCTAGCTTAATAGATGCCAGTTTCTTAGGTATTTGATAGCAGTAGAATCAGTCTGCCATCCCCCGCGCAACATTATCTTCTCCAGCGGTTCACCTTGCTCTAATAGATCAAGTGCAGCCCCCACTCTAAATGAATGGCCACTCAGCAGAGGTGTACCTGAATTCGTGTTGATAGTTCTATGAAGCGTTTTCAGTATCACGCTGACCGAAGAAGGGCAGAGGTATTGCCCTATATGGCGATTACGTCTGATTGATCTTAAGACAAAGCCATTGTCGCCGACTATATTTTGCCATTGGTGAAGTAGGTTTAATAGCTCTTCGCTAATAGGTATGGTTTTACCAGTACCAAATTGATCTGTTTTAGAAAAGTTTAGTTTGATTACCGGTTTGCCGTTAGGTGCTTGAGAGATGTCCGTAAATCTAAAGGCGCATAATTCGGATCGCCGACGCATGGTTTCGTAACCGAGTCGTAGTAATACTTGGTTTCTAATGCCCATAACACCATTATCACAATTGTTGAGTAATTGGTTTAGCAAACCTTTTGTGAGTGGTGTGGCTTGTTCTTGCGCTCTGCCTATTTTTCGGTGCATGCGTTTAAGGGCTAACACCACTTCCGGTTCTTTGGTGGGATCGTGGTTTTTGGATAATCGCAGCACGGTGCCAAGACTATTCATTCTGCGGCGTATGGTGGCACTTTTTGCCCATTGACTAAGGTAGTCAACATAATCGGCCATAGTGTCGGCATTAGCAGGAATGGGGGACAACTGGTTTTCGGCACACCATTTTTCATATTGAATAAAATCGGAGCGATAGGCTCGGATCGTGTTTTCAGCAAATGCACCATCAAATTTGGCTAATATGTCGTTTATCATGATATTATAACCTTACTAATAACCTATAAAAATATACTAAAAGTGTATATAAGTATGCTTAAATGATATCAGTTTGTCAAATTAAAGCCGCTCGAGCAATGCTCGGTTGGAGTGCTGTGCAATTAGCTGAGCGAGCTGGAGTGTCATCAGCAACAGTTAAGAAATACGAAATGCAGATTGGCATTCCGAACGCAAACACCCGCATTCTTAGTGCCATTAAATTGAAGTTTGAGGAATTTGGCATCGAATTCATGGGTGACCCGTTAGTTAATCCTGGTGTGGTTCTGCATTTAAAACGCGATACCTAAATGGCATTTAAAGCTTAGTATTAAACAGACGTTATTCTCACAGCGGAGGTATTTATATTGAATGATGCAATCAAATCTATTGCCACTTTACTTCCTAAGCCTAGGCTTTTACCTAATGAGTCTGAAGCGGAATTTCAATCCAGCTTGCAAGGCTTGCTCTCCGAATTAGACAATCCCTCCCCACTGAATGTGGCGTTAGTCACCCAGCTTAATGAATGCCTTTGGTGGATTAAGCGGCATACGGTGGATAAAGAACTTTTGCTGCATGAATCCATGGCAAGAATATTATCCAGAGCTGGCAGTTATTCAGAGGTGTATGATAATCGTCTGGCCTCCATCGCCCTTGAGGGGTTTCTTGCGGGTCATGCCAGTCAGGCGGATAAGCAATGGATTGAGGAACTATTGGAGCGCGCTAAGTTAACCGTGCCGGACCTGCGGGCGCGTGGTTTTAAGGATGCGGCCAAGCATATTAAAATGGCAGATGAATTGATTCATCGCCAGTATCAGACTATGCGCCATCTGCAAAAGAGTATTGATACGGTGGATTTTAAGTCCAGATTGATTAAGCGTATGGATCTGGAACTGGCCGAGCTTGAGAAGAAAGCCCTGGCTATTGAGACCAAGTGATGACAACTGATGACAAGTAATGCCAAGTCGACTTAAGACCCTGGCGAATCATCGCAATGCACAACGCTCAACGGGGCCTAAAACCGATGATGGCAAGTTGGCGAGTAGCCAGAATGCCCGCAAGCATGGCTTGAATGTGGCGGTGGATTTTGAATCCTCAGATGCTTATCAGGCGTTAAAATCCTTGTTGATTGAAACAGGCTATTCGTCCTTTGTGGCGGCTGATATTGCCGCTAGTCTGCTCCATTAC
>Ga0209290_1000645_pt1 | contig 22651 bp, 16 predicted proteins | sample EN1Hudsemesocosm_2_FD_184632 | JGI IMG/M metagenome (GOLD analysis project Ga0209290, IMG submission 184632) | Methane-oxidizing microbial communities from mesocosms in the Hudson Canyon - EN10B Hudson Canyon (SPAdes) (version 2) | ecosystem: Environmental > Aquatic > Marine > Cold seeps... | reverse complement strand
TCGTAATGTTGTTAAGTGCCAACCTGGAAATAACGGAGTCATAATTATCAGTTTTCAATGGTAAAAGGTGGTGTTATTTTACCACTGAACATGAACGCAAAACCGCCTTAACTTAGTGGCATTCGAGACTGACCCTATTGAACTCATATTGAATGCTAATTGAAAAAGATGAAATCTGTATCAGAGTCAGAAAAGGTTATATGCCAATTACTAATGTCGAGTATCAAGTCTCTGCCAGAAATTGATTCATTGCAGTAAATCATAAAAATATCGCCGTGAGGGCGTTTAACAAATAATGATTTTCTTAATTGTGCTTCAAACTCTGTATCGATACCTTGATAGATAATTGCGTCAACACCGGCCTCTAAAGCCTGGGCTTCAAGGGTCTTAATTATGCTTGAGTAGCAGTCTTTGCCACCCAAATAATCGCAAATAACAAGTACCTTCTTTTCTTCCCATATGGCAATCTTACTGACCACATAAGCATGCGGTGTTTTGTCTTTGTATAATAGATTTATATTGTAAGGGTTGTTCTTAGAGGGGCTGTTCAAGAAACGCCACTGTAGATAGCTGGCATTTTTTTTTGTGCAAATTAAGTGTGATGCGCGCTTCTGCTTACTTGTAATAATGTCGAGTTCTTGCTCGCAGGACTCAAAGTTTGAAATTGACTTTACTGAATATGAGTCCTCAAATAGCAGTCTCAGCTTTGTCACCAGCCTGACGCCCCAAGCAGCCAAAGGGAATAGGATGCTTTTTTTTAGCTTATTGTCTTGCTGAAGATTGGAAAACCCCGCGCTGGATAATGGTTTAATATATCGGTTTGTCTGCCCCATATCCTTCCAACCCAGTCGCTTAAACATGGCTTGTGCAGATGGAGAAATACCTAAACCCATTACGAGTTCATTGTTATCCATTAACTTCTTAATGAGTGCGACGCCTAGGCCCTTCATTTTCCAATCGTCACGAACAGAAAGGTCAATAGCCCAAGTCCCATTTAGCTCTCCTCCTGGAGAGGTAAATGTGCAAGAAAGTCCGCTTTGACACCCAGAAACCTCACCGCCATCCCATGCAATAAGCTGGGAGTTAGTGGTATTCATTTTAAATAACCATTCGTTGTAACTCATACTGTTTTGGATAGAGTTACTGCCAAATGCCTTAGATAAAAAATCATTTACCGCTTCTTGGTCATTTGCTGAAAAAGTGCTTCTAATTTTTCCTTCAAACCGTTTCGCTAGCCGGTCAAAGACTTTTTGCTGATTTTGGGCCCTAGCTTCACTCATTTGCTCACTCCCAGCCAAGGTCAACTTTATCTATCAGCAGTGATTGAAGATGCAAGTACTTGGTTGTCTTTCTCTTCGTTTCGATATCATTGTAAATAAACTGGGCTTGATCATTGCTAATCTTCAGTGCTTTGGCGAGAACAGAAATAGCCTTCTTATTGTTATAACACCAGAGAGCGACATCCATTTTGTTATAAGGTAGGGCGAAGTAGAACTCATCTTGTCCTTGACTCAAACTGTAAGTGTCAGTGGTAGGGGTGGCATTACAAATGTCATCAGGAAGCCCCATGAAACGTGCAAGATCATATACTTGTGTCTTATACAGGTGAGCAATAGGTTTGATGTCCGCGAGGCCATCGCCTCCTTTGACGAAAAACCCTTGATCATATTCAACGCGGTTTGGGGTGCCAACAACGGCATAATTTAGGCGGTCAGCATGAAAATAATCCATGTTTTTTCGGACGCGTTGCTTGAAATTTGTTGCCGCAACAATGGTCAAATACTCATTTAGTGAAAGGCGTTTAGTTTGTCTATTGCCTTCGGGGTCTTCCACTACAAGATTAAAGTGGTTAATTTGGCCTTCAATGCCACCGGCAATGACTATTTTATTTTTCCAGCCTTCACCGTATTCAGGAACCGCTGATTTGATCGCATTGTCACGCCATTTGTAGCAGCCAATCGCCTCCAAGGTTGGAGCGATATTTTGTATGGTGTAGTTTATGCCAAGGTGTTCAGCCAAAACTTTACCACGATCTAGGCTGTTGGACGAAGAGTCAGTCTCTGGCATCAGTATGCCATAAACACGTTTGGCGCCAATGGCTGAGACTGCTAAAGCCGCACATACTGAGCTATCGATGCCACCCGAGATAGCGACAACCAAACCTCTGCGATGTAAGGTATTCCTTAACGTCGCCTTAATGCTCTCGCCAATTCTGTCAATTTCAGCTTGGTGATCAAGCTGTACAAATTCTTTAAGTAAATTCTCTACAGGGTTTTCCATGGGCTTACCTTCTAGTCGTTGTCATCCAATGATTATGCTTATGAGGTACTTTCAGTTTTTTGGAGCAAATGCTTCTGTATCTTACCGCTGCTTGTTCGTGGGAATTCGGTGAGCCAAACTAATTTCTTAGGTTGCTTGTGTGGGGGTAGATTTTCCCGGCAATGCTTGAGTATTGAGCGCTTAGCTTCATTGCCGTCAGTCTTGAGAATACTTCCGCCAGTCTTGAGAACAATGTAGGCACAAATTCTCTCACCTAATAGCGGGTCTGCTTCACCTGTCACCGCTACTTCAGAAACAATGGGAACTTCCGAAATGACTTCCTCAATCTCTCCAGGGTGAATTCGATTCGCGCCAGACTTAATCATTTGCCGTTTTCGTCCCTTCAAGAAGAGAAAGCCGTCTTCGTCAACATAGCCAATATCACCGGTATGTAGCCAGCCATTAACGAGGCTTTCGTTGGTAGCTGTTTCATTCTGCCAGTAGCCGGACATAATGTTGTCACCTCGTGCACAGACTTCTCCTTCTTGGTTGGGTGCTAGGGAGAGCCCTTCTGGGGACTGGATAGAAATATCCACGCCAGGGATAGGTATACCGACAGAGCCTGTCTTATTGAGTAAATTTTTTGGCGGTAAGTACGTTAGCCTGGCCGTCGCTTCAGTTTGTCCGTACATAATAAAAATGTCTGTATCGGCGAGTAGCTTTAACAGACGCTTAGTCATAGTAATGCTCATCGCACCGCCTGCTTGGGTTATATAACGCAGTTTTGGGGAGGACTGAGAAAAACTCGTTTTATCCATTAAAATTTGATAAGTGGACGGCACACCGTAAAACCCGGTTATTTGATCATCCACTAAGGCCTCTGCGACTTTTTGAGGGTATACCATTGACGCCCCTAGCTGGACGCAGGCCCCTGCCAGAATGTGGCTTTGTAGTACAGAGTTTCCATAACTGTAGGTAAATGGCAATATGGAGTACGTTCGGTCTTGCTCTGTTAGTTTTAGATAACTCACTATTGACGCCGAATTTGACAATAAATTCTTGTGGCTCAGTGTGACGCCTTTTGGGTTACCTGTGGTACCAGAAGTAAAGAGGATCAGAGCGATATCATTCGCCAGGATATTCATTCCCAATTCCTCTGCAAATAGAGGTTTTGGCTTATGCCCCTCTTCCAAACTCGACTCTGAAGCAATACCTATCGTCTCAATAATATCTAGTTCAATGCTCGAAGACGGGGTTACCTTTCTAATGACTAATGGCGCCCCCGTGATATTATGTACGTGACGAATTTCACGGGCTTTGCTTTGGCTATGTAGCGGTGCGACGATTAAACCCAAGGCCCAGCAAGCGTAAAGTGTCGCAACATATTCTACAGAATTCTCCATGCAGATAATGACGACACAAGCTTTTGACAGGTTTCTGGACCTCAAAATGGCCATGTACTCGGTCGTTAGCGCATATAAATCTTTGTAAGTGAAGGTGTTATCACCTTCAGGGTACGCGGGATCAATAAGTGCTGGACGATCTGGGTAACAAATTGCATTCTTGTGAAGTGCAGAAACCAGGTTCATATTGAATACTCTTGTTATGATTTTTTCTGGATAAAAGTTAGCAAATTATTAATCGAGTCTAAGTTCTCAGGAATCATCTCTTCGTCTTCTACAATGACCTTAAAATCGTCTTCCAAAAGCGCAATAATTTCCAATATACCCATAGAATCTAAAATACCTTTATCTAGGAATGAGTCATCATTATTCAGCGCGCTCTGGTCATCTGTGAACAGATAGTTCTCTAATATGTATGATCTAAGTATGTCTTCAGATGTCGCTGTCATGTTGTCAAGTCCTTGGGATTAGTTTTGTTTATAAAAAGTTCGTGAATAATCTGGGTAGATAATATGCCGACAAGTGCTTGAGAGTCGGCGGTCGAGGTCAGTCGACCGGATTCCGCTTTTTTCAAAAGTAGGGCTGTTTTATTGTCATCAAAATAACCATTGTTTCTTATGCTGCCTTTACCGAGTAGTTGTTTGGCATAGCTCGGCATTTCGGGTGTGGTGAGTGCTAGCACATCGGGCGCTCTGTAGGGTTGTTTGTGGCGCTTAATGATGCTCTCTGGTACGTATTTCTCGGCTACTTTTTTCAATAAATATTTCTCATCAAGGGCTTTCATTTTTAGTTTGGGGGGGAGCCTATTTGCAAACTCAATTACCCTATGATCTAAAAATGGAAAGCGGCCTTCGATCGAATTTTTAGTCAGCATTCGATCACCTTGAGACGAGAGTAAATACCCAGCCATCAAAGACTTGCTCTCTATATACTGCGCTCTATTGAACCAATGCCAGTTCTTCATGTTAGTCGGCATCTGTGCTTCGAAGTTCTGGAGTAAATTACTCGTCAGTTGGTCTTTTAAGTGCTCACTGAAAAACTGTTTGGCTTTGGAGGTGCTCGTCCAACGAGGCATGTGGGAGTGCCACAATGTATTTGGTTCCCGTAAGCCCTCACCAAAAAAACGTTTCATAAATGCTGCTGTTTTTCCTTGAGGAAACTTCAAATAAGGGTACAGCTTCTTTAGTAGTAATGGACGCCATTCTGATTCGGGTTGTCTAGCCCAGAACTGGCGGACTTTTGCTTCTTTGAATAAGTCGTAACCGCCAAGAACTTCATCCGCGCCCTCTCCACTCAAGACTACTTTCACGCCATGTTGCCTTACCAATCCTGACAATAGGCCCATTGGTACTGGGGCTGTTCTTAGAATGGGGGTTTCGGTATGCCACAGTGTCTGAACGAAGTTATTGGCAATATCTTGAGGTGAAACAGATAATGAGTGATGTCTGGCCTGAATTTTTGAAACAACGGTCGCCTGATGCGCTGATTCATCTAGGGATTGATCAGTAAACCCTAGTGAGAATGTTTGTAGTGAGTTATTGTTATGGTGATGGATCATCGAGGTGATAAGGGATGAATCCAAGCCACCTGAAAGATAAGCGCCAACGGATACATCTGACCTGAGTCTTATTTGAGTCGCATCGATGAGTAATGCCTCAAGTCGATTAACCAATTCAGCTTCAGATTCTTGATGAAAATCCTGGTTGTTTTCAGGGAACTCAAAGTCCCAGTATCGCTTAGTCTCTTGAGTGTTCTGATCAATGATCAGCATTTCGCCAGGTGATATTTCATAAATATCATCATAGATGGTATTAGGTGTTAGAGGTGCCCAAAAAGTGAATAATTGATCAAGCGAGTTTGCCGAAAGTGTTGGTGGTGAGTCCATGACGGGGAGCAGTGATTTAATTTCAGACGCAAAATAAAACGCTCGCTTATTTCTATGAAAATACAGAGGGCAAATGCCTATACGGTCTCTTGCCAGAATCATTTTCTGATTTATCGAGTCCCAAATTGCAAAGGCGAACTGTCCATTTAAATAACTGACAAACTCCTCACCGTATATTTCATATAATTGAAGGATAACTTCAGTGTCAGACTGGGTTCGAAATTGGCATCCTTTGCTTATTAATTGCTGTCTTAGCTCGATATAATTGAATATTTCACCATTAAAAACGATATGTGTCTTATTGTTGCTCGAGCTCATTGGTTGATGACCTGTTTTCAAGTCAATAATACTTAATCGTTGGTGTGCAAAAGCGGCAGGAGAGTCAACAAAAAAACCGTTTTCATCAGGTCCACGGTGGCATATTTCTGAGGCCATTTTTCTGAGCGTGACAAGGGTAGCTTCGGGGTCTAATACTTGCTCACCTTGGAAAGTATAAAATCCTGATATACCACACATGTCACGTCTCTTTTTATAAGGCAGGGCTGCTTGTTTTTCTGATACCTAAGTTGACATATCTTGAATACCACAGCAACTCATGCAGCGTGTACATGTTTCTGTATCTCTGATAATTGAGATTTTATTGATCCTTATCAAGTTATATGGGGGCGTAAATCTATGATTTGGCGTTTAAACAATGGATGCCGGTCGACCAAAAGTAGGCGCTTCTAAGCGAGACCTCGTCGGTATGACAGCATTATTGTCATTCCCGTAGACAAGGTGAATTGCGAAGCAAGAGAGAGCCACCTGGGTGGTATTTAGGCGGGAAACCACCTTCGTTTCTGCCCAGTGGTAGATATTATGGATACTAATTAAATTCCGCCGGTGCGCATGGCACAGCCTATAAGAGTAAATTGTTTCACCTGGCCCATAGGGTGCGCCGTGTGCACCGCGTTAAAACCTTCCAGCTTATAATTCTTTCTCAAGTACCAGCTGGTATTTATCTATTTTTCTATCCAGAGCCGGGCGAGAAATGTCGAGTATGTTTGCACTCTGGGCTTTATGACCCTGGCAGTAATTGAGTACGTGTTGAATGTGCCTGGCTTCCATCTCGGCTAGGCTAAGAGGTTGCTCGGATTTGTTACTGGATGATGGCGTGACTGAATCTGAATCATAACTGCCTGCCTGAAGGTTTAGCTCGCTCGGGCCGATGACATGGCCCCGAGCTCTGATCACCGATTGGGTCAGTACATTTTGCAGTTCACGAATATTGCCTGGCCACTTATATTGCACCAGCAGGCTAATGGCTGAGGGCGTAATTTGTAGTAAATCTTTACCTTCTGAACGACAAATTCGCTCCAGCAAACCTTCGATCAGACTCGGAATATCCTCACTGCGCTCTCTTAAAGGGGGCAGTTTAATTTCCATGGCATTGAGTCGGTAGTACAAATCTTCACGGAAGTTGCCTTGTTCTATTTCATTTGGTAGATTGCGATTGGTCGCCGCGATGACACGTGCATTACTGTGCAGTTGTTGGCTACCGCCAATACGTTCAAAGGTACCTTCTTGCAATACCCGTAATAACTTGGCTTGTAAGGGTAGGGCCATCTCGCCAATTTCATCCAAGAACAGGGTGCCGTTTTCAGCTAGTTCAAACTTGCCCGGCTTGCGATCACTGGCGCCGGTAAACGCGCCACGTTCGTGCCCGAATAGCTCGCTTTCTAATAAGTTATCGACTAAAGCTGCGCAGTTAATGGCCATAAACGGGCCGGGGCGCTGGCTATGAAAATGCACGGCATGGGCGATTAACTCTTTGCCAGTGCCGCTTTCACCGGTGATCAATACACGGGTATTACTGTCTGAAACCAGCGCGATTTCTTTGCTGATATTCAACATCGCCTGGCTCTTACCAAGCAAACGCGGTTCAGTCACGGCGGGTTCGTTGGTGGCGCTTAATACTTCTACCTGACGTGAGAGCTGCTGGTGTTCCAAAGCCCGTTTGACGGTGTGGTTGAGCTCATCGGTTTTAATCGGCTTGTGAATAAAATCAAAAGCACCGGCTTTGATCGCCGCAATGGCCAGCTCCAGATCGTGTACGGCGGTCATCATCACCATAATCGCATCGATATTTTGTGTTTTGAATTCACACAGTAAATCGTAACCCTTGCCATCGGGTAAACCCTGATCCATCAAGATCAAATCGGGTTGATGTTGTGGCGCCAGCTCACGTGCTTGTTGCAAACTATTGGCATGAAACACCTCATGACCTTCGTCTTCAAAATGCATCATCAGCATTTGGGCAAGGGCTTGTTCATCCTCCAGAATCAGTATGCGTGCATTCATGAACTTGTTCCTTCTTCTGCTCTATTTAAAGCGTTAACTAAAGGCAGGTAGATAGAAATGAGGGTGCCGTCTTCGGCGTTGGATTGTATTTCAAGCTTGCCTTGTTGGGCGCTGAGCAGGTTTTTAACAATCGCCAGCCCGAGCCCGGTGCCTCGGGTTTTGGTGCTGACAAAGGCCTCGCTAATCGTGGCGAGTTTATCGGCGGGAATGTACTCGCCCTTATTGTGAATGCTGAGCTTCGCGAAACTCTCTGCTTCACTCAGGGTCCAGCTAATGGTGTGTGTGGCTTCTGCCGCTTCACAGGCATTGCGTGCCAAGTTCAGTAAGATCTGGTTGAGCTTATCTCCGTCGGCCAATACTTCTGGTTGCGCTTGTTTATCGACGCTGAACACTTGTTGCTTAGCGTCTAGCATCGCATCGTTGGTGGAGATGAAATAGTCAAGAAAGTCACTCAGCTTTAGCGTATGCGTACTGATCTCAATCGGGCGTGCATAGCTGAGTACTTCATTGAGCATACGTTCCAGCCGGGTTATTTCGGAGCCTGCCAACGTGGCGCGTTTTGCCCCACGGGCATCGTCCAGGCGCTCAAAATATTCCAGAGCGAGTTTAATGGTTGCCAAAGGGTTGCGAATCTCATGCGTCAGGTGGCTGGCGAACTCACCAATGGCGGCCAGCTTTTCTTTTTGTAATAAGGCTTTTTGTGTCGAGAGTAATTCCTCGGTACGCGCTTCAACTAAAGCCTCAAGATTCTCAGAATGGCTTTTGAGTTGCAGAAATAGCTCGTAGTTATCCAAAGCAATGGCAATGCGTTCGGCAAACAAACTTGCGACTTGCTCATCCTGAAGGCTGAAGTCGCGTTTTGATTTATCGAAATAACACAGCGTGCCGACCACTTGGCCGTCGGGCAGTTTTAAGGGGATGCCTAAATAGGAACAAAAACCGGCGGGAGGATTCCCATACTGAGGCGTTTCATGGGCATCGGCGACATTTAATACCTTGCCACTCTCGACCACAAAGGTCGATAAGTGACCATGTATATCTAAAGGCACGCCGACCTTAGGGCTATGCGGTACCCGCGCGATGACATTCTTTTTGCCATTGCGGTATAAGGTCACCGCGGCTGCACCATCACCCAATACATCTAACACTGACTGGCAAATCTGCTTAAGGTAGTCATCCAGTTCGCCGGTGCGATAACTCAGGGCTGCCAAAGCCGCAATGGCTTTTTCCTGATTGAGGCTTGAAATGACTGGCTGCCCAGTGGTCTTGGTGTCGTTCGTTGTCATCAGATCTTTAGGCCATAAAGGGAGTGTATAATTAAGTTTATGCTCAAGATTATACTGCTTCAAACTGAAAACACGAGTCTCGGTATGCATAATATAGTGCTCGTTTTGGGGTTAGCTAGGTGAAGCGTGTTAGGCCTCTGTGTTCGGTGAATGCTTTACTGGACGTCACGGGGTTAATGCGGGCGCATGGCGTAGCCTATAAAAGATGGCAAAACGGTAAACGATAACGTTGCAAATGATGGAATATAGGGTGCGCCGTGCGCACCGGTATGACATGTTTTATCGAGCGCGTGACTGACGAAAACGTTTCGCTATCCAATAGTCAGCGCTTACATAGCGGCCAGCGCCTATAAAACATAAGGTCAGCAGCATGATGAAGTAGGTTGCTGAGAATTCTATACCATTGTTCAGAATAGCCACACTACCGTTTTCAGTTAACCATTCATAATTACCGTGCTCTTGGAGGATACCTTTAACCCGGTCGAGTTTATCTATTGCTTCAACAGTACGTTCCGTTGCGAATAGTCCAGAGCCCGTTGAAATCGCTAACCAACCATTTTGCCAGTGCACAGAAACCGCTGCGACGAGCATAGTAAACATCATCGGAATCGACACCCAACGGGTCGCTAGTCCGAGTGTTAATAAAATGGCTCCGCCTAATTCTGCCGCCACAGCTAAGGCCGCCATCAACCAGGGAAAGGGTAGGCCCAAACCCCAGTCAGCATTGCCGAACCAGTTGACGGTATTCTCAAAATGACTGAGTTTTTGAGTGCCCGCCATCCAGAATATCGGTACCAGATAAAGACGCAGTAAGAGGGGCGCGATAAAATCGAGTTTTTTGCTGTGCTCGAAGAGATCTTGAATGCGGTTTAGTAGTGTTATCATGACTTGATACTCTCTTGTTCGGTGTTTAGGGTGTATTTGTTTAAAGTCGCAGGTTTATGACTGCGCCGAAACGAATACGTTTAGTGCATTAAGTTGTGCCAATAACGCCAAGCCTTGTTGCAGAAAGGTCTCGGAAACTTCGAGCTTAATATCTTTGGCAATGCTGCCTAATAGCGTTAAACCCTTGATGGCTTGACCATCGGAAAGTTTGCTCAGCACTTGATAAGCCAAGGGTTGTAGTTCAAAGAAACGCACCTCTTGCTCGTCATCCTGAAACAATAATAATAAGGTTGGCTGTGCGGGCGCTTGTTCTGGTATAAAATCAGGGCTGACTTTGTGCACCGGGTAGGCGTAAGCCAAAAGCTGGGTGGTACTGGCCAAACTAAGTGGTTTGTTTAATAAGTCGATATTAGAGGTGTCTGCACTTTCAAAAGCTGCATTTGAAATTTCATTTTCAGTTTTGTCCATCATGAAAATGTCTAACTCGACACGTTCATAATGTGCCAGCTCAAGCAGAAATGCAGGCAGCTTGTTATCAAGTTCTTTGTTCGACAGCTTATCTAAATCTCGGTTGGCCAGAAAATCTACAAATTCAGCTGAGAGCTGCGTGAAGTAAGGCGTTTGTGCCCGATAGTCACGCAGAAATTCACGCACGAGGGCCTGCCACTGTTGCGCAGACAAAATACTGTTAATCACCGGGAACGCGCCTGAAAGCTGGCTCTCGATATTGTTGAAGACTAATTCGCGATAAATGCCTAAGCGGCGCGCATCCAAACCTTCAGGGGCGGGAGCATTGTCCGGGTCTCGAAGGTGCAAACCCATCGATCTTTGGTGTTTTGATAAAGAAGGTGCTAAAGAGGGCTGTTCTGCTAAAGACGGCGCTGCGGTTGCTAATGTTGAATGATTCATGCGACTAACCTTCCTGATTGGGTGTTTTTTCTCTGTAGGGTCTTAATGATCTCTAGCTCTTTATTTAACTCAGACAACGCAGGTAAGTTGAAGTCTCTTTCTAGCAGTGTCGGCAGTGTGCCAAAACGCTGATAAGCGGTATCGAGTAAGGCCCAAACCGGGTCGATCACGTCTGCGCCGTGGGTATCGATAATCATGCCGTCATCTTCTTTATAATGGCCCGCAACATGAAAGTAAGACACATGCTTGGCTTCAAGTTTGGCTAAAAAATCCAGTGGGTCATATTCGTGGTTCTGGCTGTTTACATAGACGTTATTGACATCTAACAGCAGGTCGCAATCGGCTTCTTTTAGCACCGCATTAATGAACTCGACTTCACTCATATTTTTATCGCTGCCATTGCTGCCGGGCGTTAGATAATAAGAGATGTTTTCAATCGCGATACGACGCTCGAGTATGTCCTGCACCTGACGTATACGAGCCGATACATGCTTCACGGCTTCTTCCGTGAAGGGCAGGGGCAGTAAATCGTAAAGTTGGCCATCATCGGCAGAGTAACTTAAATGCTCGCTGTAGATGGGCATATTATGCTCATTCAAAAAGTGCTTAATATCGGTGACTAAGCACGTGTTCAGTGGTGCAGTACCGCCCACTGAGAGAGATAATCCATGCGCTATCACCGTCGTTTGTTCGCTTATTTCACGTAGTTGACGTCCCAAACGGCCGCCCACACCAATCCAGTTTTCAGGTGCCACTTCAAAAAAATCCATCGCCTTAGGCGCCAGCTCGCTTACTTCCTGGCCACTTACTTCGGGCAGTAATGAACGGCGTAAACCTAAACCTGCACCTTGAATGTTATTTGAAATGCTCATACTTTCTCCTGAATCACTAATCGTGTGGGTAATATTGGAGGTGGTGGGTATCACCACCTTCCAATGGTAAGCGTTTAAGTGCTTTGCTTATGCTTTACCGCCACATTTACCTTCGCCACATGCACCTTCAGTTGTTTTGTTGCTGACTTTTTTGTCGCCGCCACATTTGCCTTCGCCACATGAACCTTCAGTTGTTTTGTTGCTGACTTTTTTATCGCCGCCACATTTGCCTTCACCACATGAGCCTTCAGCTGTTTTGCTGCTGGCTTGCTTATCGCCACCACACTTACCTTCGCCACAAGAACCTTCAGACTTCTTCTCTTTCAATGCGGCATTCGCACCACATTTACCTTCACCACATGAACCTTCAGCAACTACCATGTAACCGCTTGATAACTCAGTCGCCGCAAAAGGGTTGTTATCTGCTTGAGCCGAAGTAGTAAATGCCAGGCTTGAAACTAGTAAAGAACCGATCGTTGTTGTTAAGGTGTTTTGGTTTTTAATGTTGAAGTTTTTCATAGTATGTCTCGCTATCGTTAAATTGTATAAAGTAAGTTTTTGATAAATTCACTTTAGATATAGCGAAGGCTGTGCCAACTTTTTAAGTTGTTGATATGGAAGGGTAAGTAAGGTTTCTATAAGAGGGTAAGTAATGAAACGATACGTCCGATTTTAGATTGAGAGTAACGAAACATTACTTTTGTGCTCACCAGTAAAACTCAACATCGCTGCTATACTTTAGGTTTAACCATAAGCCTGAAAAGACCTAAGCCTTTATGCCCCAGTACGATGATTTTACTCTCAGTGGCTTCAATATTAGCGAAACCCTCTATCGCACCCCTTCCACGCAGGTATTTCGCGGCCTGCGTGAGCGCGATCAAGCGCCGGTTATTCTGCGCACATGTGGTGAGCATGCCAGTGCCTCGCAAATAGCGCGCTTGTCGTCTTCGGCTGAAATATTACAAGGTTTTGAGCATCCGCATATCGTGAAGGTATTGGAGGTGGTTGAGCATGTTGGTTTGCCTTGTTTGGTGTTGGAAGATACCGGCAGTGTTGATTTAAACCAGTATTTTACGCGCCACCTTCAAGAACTCGAAAACCCACACCAGCCAATGAAAAGTGTGCCCTTAGATAGCTTTTTAAACATCGCCATTCAATTGGCCGATGCTCTGAGCGTAATTCACCTCGGGCAGGTGATTCATAAAGATCTACACCCAGGCAACATCGTCATAAACCCAGAAACCCTGAACGTTCAAATTATCGACTTCGGTTTAGCGTCCTTACTTTCACGTGAGCAACCCGCCTTGGCGCCGCCTGATAATTTGGAAGGCGTGCTGGCGTATATTTCCCCCGAACAAACCGGACGCATGAATCGCTCACTCGACTACCGCAGCGACTTTTATACCCTCGGCGTGACCTTGTATCAGGTGTTGACTGGTCACTTACCCTTTGTGGCTGACGACGCCATGGGGCTGGTCCATGCGCATATTGCCCGGGTGCAAAAGCCGGCCTGTGACGCTCGGCCCGAGGTGCCACAAGCGATATCGGATATTATCGATAAGCTGATGAATAAAACCGCTGAAGGGCGTTATCAAAGTGCCTTGGGTTTGAAGCAGGACTTGGAAATCTGCCGTCGTCATGTCGTGGCAGGCGATACTATTCCTGACTTTGCCCTCGGTTTGCATGATATTTCTGACCGCTTTCAGGTGCCTCAAGTGCTTTATGGTCGCGAACAGGAAGTACAAGACTTAATGGACAGCTTTTACCGCGCAGCCCAAGGCAAGCCTCAGTTGCTGGCAGTAGAAGGTGGCGCGGGTATCGGTAAATCGGCATTGATCCACGAAATACATAAACCCATTGCCGCCCATAGTGGCATTTTCACCTCGGGCAAGTTTGATCAGTTCCAAAAAAATATTCCTTATTCTGCACTTAAACAGGCTTTCTCGGCTTGGATGCAACATGCACTGAGTTTAAAAGAGACCGCCTTACAGGCCTTACGTGCCCAGCTCAATGAGGCTCTCGGTGTGAATGCCCGGGTGCTGATCGACTTTATGGACATTTTTGAAGTACTCTTGGGCGAACTCCCCGCCGTGGCGACTCTGGGTGCACAAGAAACCCAAAACCGTTTTCATCTGGTGATCCAGCGGTTTATTCAAGAGATTACCCGACAACGGCCACTCGTTATTTTTATTGATGACCTGCAATGGGCCGACCGTGGCACTCTGAACCTGCTACCCCAACTGCTGGGCAGTGGCACCGAGCAACAGGCTTGCCGTTTACTTTTGCTGGTCGCCTATCGTGATAACGAAGTCGACGACAGCCACCCGGCGAAACAAACCTTAAAGCAGATTTACAGTGAATACCCCAGTACCGATAAAAGTACCGAAAAAAGGAGCCGCACGCTCACCTTACGTCCTTTGACTCACGAACATATAAATCAACTTCTTGTCGATGCCTTACATCAAACGCCGCAGGCGACCCACGCGCTGGCCGGGCTGATTGAGCAAAAAACCGGGGGTAATCCGTTTTTTATCAATGAGTTTTTAAAAACCCTCTATAGCGAGAAGCTGCTTAATTTTGATTTGAAACAACAGCGTTGGTTATGGAGCCTGAATGCTATTAAGGCGCAGGGCATTACCTCTAATGTCGTTGAGCTAATGCTTGATAAAATGCATAAATTGCCTGACAAGACTCAAGCGCTGTTACAACTCTCATCCTGTATTGGTAGCCTGTTTGACCTACAAACCTTGAGCATAATTTCTCAGCAGGCCATGCCCGATACGGTACGCACACTCTGGCCCGCGCTGAAAGAAGGTTTACTCTTACAAGAAGGTGGTGACTGGTTACTGGGCTTAGTCGAAAGCGGCGATAAACAAAAAAGAACGGCTTATGACCGTGGCGATAGTAGCAGTCCTGAGCTATCAGGCTCCGCGCCACTTTCAAGTTCTGAAGTACAGGCGCTAAGATTACATCTGCCAAGTCAAGCCAACAGCCAGTTAACCACGCGTATTTCTCCCTTGGTACCGCACTGTCGTTTTCTGCACGACCGTATGTTGCAAGCGGCTTATCAGTCACTGTCTGAACCCGCCAGACAACAAGCCCATCTCGATATTGGCCGTTTACTATTAGAACATACCGGAAAAGATGGGGAGACGAGCCAGCTTGATAAGCAGTTATTTGCCATTATCGAGCAACTAAACCAGGGCCATGCCTTGATCACAGATGAAGATGAAAAACTCCAGCTCGCCCGCTTAAACCTGCAAGCCGCTGAACAAGCCAAGCAGGCCAGCGTATGGGATGCCGCCGTGGCGTATGCGCAGATTGGTTTGACGCTTTTGCTTGATATAAAAACAACAGAAAGTCACTGGCAAAAGCATTACGCCCTAAGCTTTGGTTTATATCATACTCTGGCGGAGTGTTTGTATTTAAGCGGCGATGTGGATCAGTCCGAAGCACTTTACAGCACGCTGCTAGCCAATACCCAGAATGACTTAGATAAAGCAAAAATTTGCGCGGCGCGTTTAGTGCAAACCATTGGACGTGGAGAATGGCAACAAGGCATAGCTTTTGGCATCGCTGGCTTAGAGTATTTGGGCATTGAAATTCCAAGAACAGCAGAAAGCTTTAAAGCCCAAGTACAGAGTCAACAAGAGCGGTTTGAGCAGTCACTGCAAACAAGGCCACTAAGCCTGTTTTGTGAATTGCCTGAAATGACCGACCCAGACTTATTAATCGCCAGCAGCATTATTCCCAACCTAAGTGTGTGTGCTCAAATTCTTGGTCAAACTGAATTTCAATATTACTGCACCTTGCTTGGTCTTATTTATACCTATACATCAGGTAAATCAGACTTAACGCCGATTTTATTGGCTTGTTATTCAAATATTTTAGCTAAAGAAAGTCATTTTTCTCAAGCCTGTGAGGTGGCAGAACAGGCGATCAAGATAGCTGATTTATACCCCAACTGCCGGGAGTTAGCGAATACCTACAATATGCTCGCAGGATTAGTTATCTATCTTAAGTCCCCTTATCAGGCGGCCATTCAGCAACATCAACAGGGTTATGAGCTCGGTTTGGAAAATGGCGAAATTGCCCGTGCCGCCTTGAATTTTTGCAATATACTGTTTTTGAAAATCTCGCAGGGAGAAAATCTCAAAGCAATTCAAGCGCATGTAACCTTAGCCTTAGCATTAGTAAAACGTAAAACGATCTTTTTCCCGATGCCGGTCATTACAGATAAGTTTATTCAGGCTTTAAGGAATACCGACCTGGAGGGTCGACCTGAAGGACGGTCTAAGGGAATAGATGCACTAGATGATGCGCAGTTCGACAGCGAATACCTGGTCAAAATAGAATCCGGTTTTCATATTACCTATTTACAACATTATCGTTCACAGCTGGCTTTTTGGTATGAGCAGCCAGAGCGCGCTTTAGATATCGCGGCTTTGCTTCAAGCACAAATCAGCCTGCTGCCGAAATTCAGCATCTATATCGACCACCTGATTCAATACGGCCTTTTACTGCTGGCTCAAAGGGCTGAACAAAACCCGCCTTTTAGTGAGTCTTCAACACAAACAATGCAGGGCGATTTAGACTTTTGCCAAAGAAAGTTACAGGCGTTAGCTGAATTTTACCCGCCGAACTTTGCACATAAGTATTTATTGTTTCAAGCCGAACAAGGCAAATACCAAGGGGCCGAGATGGATGCGGTGAGTGCTTTGTATGAAGCCGCCATCGACTCGGCCGAGCAACATGGTTTCTTGCAGTACCAAGCACTGAGTCATGAATTATACGCTGATTTCTGGCTGAGGAAAAAACGCTTACGTTATGCCGGACTGCACCTAAAAGACGCTACCGGGTTATATCAGCGCTGGGGCTGTACGGTAAAAGTAAAACACCTTCAGGCACGTTATCAGGCGCTCTTCTCTTATCAACGAGATGCTTCTCAGCAAGCAGATCGTCAACAAACTGTCAGTAGTGAAGCGTCCCATACAACGATAACAGCCGCACATAGTACTACTCAAAGCACTACTCAAAGCACTACTCAAAGCACTACTCAAAGCAGTACCCAAACACAGATACGCGATCAAAGTACTCTGGACTTTTCAACACTGATAAAATCCACCCAAGCGATCTCTGGTGAATTAAGTCTAAAAAGCTTAGTGGCTAAAGTGATGCAGGCAATACTCGAAAATTCTGGCGCGCAACATGCCGCCTTGGTACTGGAGTCACCGCAGGGGCCAATGGTCGAAGCACATTTGAAGGCCCAAAGCAGCGCAGTGCGGGATTACGATATTCAGCTGCAAGCAACGCCGCTCGACAGCACCACCGACTTACCGGTCTCGTTAATAGCCTATGTACTGCGCACTAAGACCGAACAAGTATTGCAAAGTGCCACATCGAATAAGATTGATGGCGATCGTTCCTCAAGTAGCACGGCTAGTGAAGCCTTTATCGAAGACCCTTATTTGCAAGCACAACAGCCTAAATCGGTGGTCTGCCTACCGGTGAGTTATCGCGATAAGTTACTCGGTGCTTTGTACCTCGATAACCCACTTACCGAAAACGCTTTCCCACAAGCCCGCTTCGATGTCATCAAAATGCTACTTGCCCAAGCGGCGATCTCCTTTGAAAATGCCCGCTTGTTTAATGAGGTGAGTGAGCTGAATATTGGGCTGGAAGCCAAAGTGCAACAACGTACAGCGCAGCTCGATCAAAGTAATCAGGAACTAAACCAGGCGGTAAACAAGCTGGAAACGGCTAACAAAGCACTGGAGTCCTTTTCATACTCTGTATCCCATGACCTACGCTCACCACTGAGAATGATCAAAGGCTTTAGTGAAGTGATTCTTGACGACTACGAAAGCGAGCTAAACCCCGACGCTCAAATGCTCTTTAAAAAAGTTATACGTGGCGGCGAGCAAATGGATGAACTGATCACCGGCTTGCTCGATTTGGCCCGTTTGGAGCAAAAAGAACTGGAAAGCGATACTGTCGATTTAAGTCAGATGGCCACCACAATCATTAGTAATATTCGTGAGCAAGAACCACAGCGACAAGCGATGGTATCTATTGAAGCAGACCTTAAAGTGAGTGGCGATAAACGTATGCTCTATTCAGTGCTTGAAAATTTACTCAACAATGCCTGGAAATACTCCTCTAAAAGTGAGCAGACCAAGATCACTTTTGGTATGAATAAAAGGGTCAGAGCCAACGAAGAGACTGTTGGGTCTGATCCCGCATCGCGTTGTATTTATTATGTACAAGACCAAGGCGCCGGGTTTAACATGAAGTATGCCGACAAACTCTTCGCCACCTTTCAGCGTTTACACACCGCCGACGACTTCGCTGGAACTGGCGTAGGCCTCGCGACAGTGAAGCGTATCATCGAAAAACACGGCGGAGATATTTGGGCAGAGTCAGAAGAAGGTCAAGGTGCGAGCTTTTATTTTACTTTGGGCTGAAGGGTTTAAAGAATGAATACCGGCCGACCAGAAGTAGGCGCTTCTAAGTCAGCCTGTCGCTCTAATCGGCGTGAAGATTGAATACGATTCAGGTAACTTTAGAGGTATAACTTAAGCAGCATCGCTGAATGATAATTGGGTCGACCAGAAGGCCCTCCAAAAAAAATAGCCACTTTTAAAGTCTAATTCACTCAAGTCGAGTTCACCAACAAAAACATCAATCACTCTGACAGGGTTTTCTGCACTAATGGTCATCTAGCGCTTCAGGAAAAAATGTCGCCTGAGATCGGCTTTTACCTTTAACATGACGGGACATGACAACTCACTCTATTTATTATTAAATTGTTTAAAATCATATTAAATATATTGCATGTTTTGTGAGTTTTACAAGACTATTTGGCCATAAAAATGAATTGCTTATGGCAAGAACTGATCCACAGTTTTCACAAAGTCTGGAGTTAAAACGATACTTAATTGATTAACGGTAAACCGATAGGAGTGAGCATAAAGCTCAAGCATAACAAGATACTTTTTATGATCAAAAAATGAGCGTTTAGAGCTGAAACAGTGATGCGCATTCCTTGTAATAAAGTTATAAAACCTTCCGAATATCAATTTCAAACAAAAAATTTGTAACCAATTGAGACAACTCTGCATCTTATCTTTCTGAAATCAACAGAAAGGTGGATTTATGTTTTTGCAATTACGTAGCTTAGTTTCGAATATAAAAAGAAATGATCAAACTATATGTAGCGCTCTTATTTTGGTGAGTTCTATACTTTCAAGTGCTTGTAGCGATTCAAGCACTGATTTAACTCAAGAATCTTCAGACCCTAATTCATTATTGCCTAGTGAAATTTTTACCAGTGAAACAGCACTTACGAATGCCTATGAGCACGAAGTAAAAACCTATCGGGGTGCTTCAAGCTCTCGTCTAGGAGAGTCAGTTGATACTTTGGGTGATATTAATGGGGATGGTTTTTCAGAGTATATTATCGGCGCACCCGAAATAGGTACAGGGACAGGTTATGTATCTGTTCAAAATGGCGTGGACGGCTCTAGAATATTCAAGGTGTCTGGAGACAATGTTGGTGATGCATTTGGTGTATCTGTTAGCCAGTTAGCGGATGTAGACAATGATGGTGTAATGGATATCTTGGTTGGGGCGATCTACGGAGGTCCTTTTGGCAACGGTTACGTTAAGGTGCTTTCTGGTATCGATGGAAGTGAAGTACACAACCTGAGCGTAGGTTCAGATCAAATTGCAGAGTTTGGTTGGCGTGTATTGGGGTTAGATGATATTAACAATGACGGTTACGGTGAAATAGTTGTTGGCACAATTAAAGATAGCTCTTCGGGTACAATTGAAGCCGGGCACGTACGTATCTATTCCGGCTTGGATGCAGAGCTGATGCACTCTTATATTGGAAATGGTCCTTATCGACATTTAGGTCAGTCACTCGCTCAAGTCGGTGATATCGATGGCGACAATACCCCAGACTTAGCCATGGGGTCTCCTATCGGCAATGCACCGGCTTACGATTATGCGGGCTTAGTACAAATTGTCTCAGGATTAGATGGTTCAATAATCAACACGTTTTACGGCCCAGAACAAGGCACTAGCCCGAACGATGCATCTCGCTTCGGGAGGTCGATTAGTACGGCGGGTGATTTAAATGGCGATTTAGTTCCTGATCTCGTGGTAGGGGCGATTACGGATGCTACGGGAGGTGCAAATGCCGGAAAAGTTTACGTTTTATCAGGAGCAGATGGGAGCGAAATTTTTACTGTAATTAGCGACAGTGCCGAAGAGTTCTTTGGTGAAAGTGTGAGTGGTGGCCGTGATGTCAATCAGGATGGTGTCCCTGATATTGTCGCGAGTGGTTTCAATGGTGGTGTCGTTATATCGGGTGCAGATCGTAGTATTTTGTTCCGCACACCCGCCCTGCTTCCTGAGTTATCTACTGAGGGGAATAACAACTCTGGAGGAGATTCAAATGAACAACCGGATGTTAAGTCCTTTGGTACGGTTAAGTTAGTAGAAGATTTGAATAAAGATGGATACGACGATATTCTTCTGGGCTCTCCATTGGACAGCGCTAATGGTGTTTTTTCTGGGAAAGTTACGCTCTTTTCTGGAAAACCAGCAGACAATATTGAAATTGTCGATTCATTTGAAAGCGCCTCATTTGCTGATGGCAAAGATGGCAATTCGGCAAAGTATTTACATTCCTGTTCGATAGATGATCAAAATGTGGGAGATGGACAGTTAACTATTAGTGGGCCTATAGCTGGTTGCGAAGAAAACAGTAGCATTATTAGTAGCCGAGAGATTGGTGGAGAGCTGGTTTTTTCGACTAGAGTTGTTTTAGACGGGAACCCTATGACAATGGGTGCTGGCATCACTTTGGCCGCGATGAGTGCCGATGGCACCGAGCTAGCATTGTTAGCGCTATTAAGAACTTCGGTTGAGGGTTTCACGAATGATGCGATTATACTCAGCTTAGGTGACGAATTGGCAGTACAGGCGGAATCTTTGGGAGAAGAACCTCAAATCTCAGAAGTAGCCATCATAACTGATGATACAGAAAGTTATAGCGTTCCACACGAAATCGAGTTAAAGATAAACTTGGGTCGAGAGGGTGACTCCTTAGTTGCTCATGGAAGCTACCGAGAATTGCCCGCTGAAGTTGAGAGCCAACAACTAGCGGCTATTCCGTTTATATCTATGAATAGCGCAGGAGGACCTGATACTGTGTTTCCGCTTGGTTCATCTTTGCGATTCTCTGTGATCGGGGCAAACCAATCTCCCGGTAACGAATTTAACTTTTCAATAAATGAAGTTAGAGTGACTTCGTTAGAATAACGTTTGATTGACCCTTTAGACCAAAACTACACCAAGTTTAGCAAGATCAAATGTATGATGTTCTCAAATGAAAGTTGAATGTGAGGAAACACAACTCGTTGTAAGAGCTCTTGAGGGTGACCGAGAGAGCTTTTCTGAGATTATTAACCTGTATGCGACAAAAGTGTTGAAAACTGCATCGAGGTATACCAATAGCCAAGACGAGCTTGATGACCTAGCTCAAGAAGCATTAATTGCGATTTGGAAAGGGCTACGAACTTATCAATTCAAAGCCCCTTTCGAGCATTGGTTGATGAAGGTCACGATTCGGGTTTGCTATCAACATTTGAGGAAGCATCGAAATACAAAGGAGCGGGAAACGGATTTTGAGAAGTTAGATGAATCAACATTAATACACAAGAGCCATGAAGACACTTTAGAGGCCTTATCATTGGTACAATATGGACTTGGTATGCTAGAGCATAAACAACGATTGGTACTTACTATGACAGAGCTGGAAGGTTATTCTACGAAAGAAGTGTCAGAATTAACCGGTTGGACTAGGGCTAATGTCAAAGTTATCGCTTTTAGAGGGCGTAAAAAACTGAAAGCGATCTTCAAGCGGCAAGGTTATGAGGTTGTTGATGAAAGATAAAAATATACAATCTAAGAAAAGAGTTAGTTATGACGCATTAATTCAAAGTGCGAAAGCAGAAGATGATCGTCGAACCGATTCACTAGTCACGGAAACAGAGGTCGGTTTTTCTAACCGAGTGTTGAATGCAATTCAGCATGAATCGCCAAAAAGACGAAAGGACTCATATAGTTTGCTATTCCCAGATGTTTTAAAGGGATGTGTTTTTGCCAGCTGTTTAGCCATCGTAGTATTGAGCACAGGGGTAGCGAGTGGTGTTTTCAAAATGGAAATTGGAGGAAGCAATGACTTAGTTTCTATGCATCAGGCTATTGGTGTGGAACTATTTGTATCGGAAGGAAGTTAGAAAATGTTAAATGATGATGAGGCTGTACAATCAAAGACGAAATTTAAACTTTTTCTCGCGATGTTACTTATATTTATTGCGGGAGGCGTGACTGGTGGCGTCGGTGTTATGAGTTTTGTACAGAGCAAGGTCGAAGATATGAAGTCAATGGATCCAGTCAGGATGGGTAAGGCAGTGATGTTTCACCTGAATAGAAAGCTGGGTTTATCAGATTCACAGGAAGAAAAAGTTCGACCCATTATTCTAAAAGCCTTGCATGAATCGCAGTCTATTCGGCTCGAAGCTAGAAATAAAAGTATCGAATCATTGAAAAAAACTTCGGTCGAGATTACTTCTATTCTTGAGGACAGTCAAAAACCTGCTTTAGAGGGGTGGGTAGAGGAGCTTAGTGAGCGTTCTCAACAGTTTCATCCCAAATAATGCCCATCAATTCATTATAGTTTTAGTCTTTATTGGTTACTTGATATTTGAGTAACTCAATCCCCCCCCCCCCCCCCTTTTT
>Ga0209290_1000644_pt1 | contig 22687 bp, 23 predicted proteins | sample EN1Hudsemesocosm_2_FD_184632 | JGI IMG/M metagenome (GOLD analysis project Ga0209290, IMG submission 184632) | Methane-oxidizing microbial communities from mesocosms in the Hudson Canyon - EN10B Hudson Canyon (SPAdes) (version 2) | ecosystem: Environmental > Aquatic > Marine > Cold seeps... | reverse complement strand
TCTAAGTACTGTGAAATCTAAGTACTGTGAAATCTAAGTACTGTGAAGTTTAAATACTATGGAATTGATGTAGTATCTCTTGAGGACTTTTGTTACTTGAGAATACGTTATTTGCAATATTTAAATGATATTAATAAGCCATCGTTTTAGCGTATTACTAGAGTTTTAGTTAGTAGTTGTTAATGTTGGAATATCATTTTGTCGACTTTCTGTTAAAGCACTAACCAATTCAGCTTCAGGACGAGAAATCCCACAACTATTCATTAAATCATCGACCCCTGCGCCTAATTCAACTAAACGCGCAGCTTCAGAGTAGGATACTTTGCTCGGGTCATTCTTTTGCATTTCTTCGATTCTGGCTTCAAGCAATTCGATTTGTTTTTCAAGCATTAAAACTTTTCGCCCTACTCCCATTGAACCATGACTAATCCCTTGTATTTCTTTTGATAGCTCATCTACAAGATCGACTGTAGCGCGTTCAGACAAGGTAACAGAGCGCTTTATAACGAGAGCATAAATGGCTAGCAAACAAACAAGAACGCCTGAAATCAGAGGTACAAGCTCAAGAGACATAATCATAAACTACTCCGTTATAAAATTCTGAGCGATTATAGGCAAAGTATTTATAACCTACTACTCATTAAAATGAAGCCATTTCTGACCATTCGTCTTCAGATAACATCTTTTCAAATTCAACCAGAATGATTAACTCACCATTCTTATTACATACGCCCTGTATAAAGCGTGCACTTTCCTCATTACCAACATTCGGTGCAGTTTCCATTTCAGAATGTTTAATGTACACAACTTCAGCCACTGAATCGACCAAGATTCCTATCACCTGGCTATCAATTTCAAGTACGACAATTCGTGAATGATCTGTTACATCAGCACTAGGTAAACCAAATCGCGTTCGAGTATCTATAACGGTGACAACATTACCACGTAAGTTAATAATACCTAGAACGTAATTAGGTGCACCAGGCACAGGCGCAATCTCTGTATACCGTAATACCTCCTGAATCTGCATTACGTTAATACCATAAGTCTCATCCGCTAATCGGAAGGTAACATTTTGCAGAACTGGATCTTCAGTGGCATGGCTGCTATGGCCCGTATTTGATGTCATTAGTTTGACCCCTTACACCTTTTATAAAAAAATCTTACATGCATTTAAGTCTACAAGAGAGCTTTGAACAACTAATGAGTCTACAAAGGGTCCATAAAGTCAAAAACACGACATAATAATCTTTAAATATAGAGCATCGCACAATCTATGCCAGAAAATATGCTCTATTTATTAAGAATAATTGTCTGGGACAGGCCCAGTATGTTGATGCAGCATATCACCTAAGGCGTCAACATCAAGTAAAGCGCACATATGATCGATAACAGTACCCGATAACCAGGCCCGTCGACTTCTTTCCGTCCGCCATTTCACTTCATCAGGCATAAGCTGAATTGACTCATGAACAGCATCACATGCCATTCCCCAGTTATTACCGCCCAAACGAATAATAAACTTATACCCGTCTTGTACAGATTCATTCCAACGATCGGGCATAACTAATTTAGCGGTATCGACCACTCTGACGTTACGATCAAGGTGACGATATAAGCCCAAAAACCAATCCGCCCGCCCTACTAGCGGAGTAAGTTCGCTCTCAACTTTGTAAATTGCACCCAGAGAAGCTAGCGGTACAGCAAGTTTTAACCCAGCAACTGAAAAAATTAAGCATTCAAACCGCTTTTGCCCCCATTCAGGAGAGCCATAATTGTGAACGTTATTAGTTACAGAAACATTACTTACTTGCTTGCTTACCTCTAACGTCGATACCTCTACAGCCTTTTTTTCCTCTATCAACACTTCTTTTTTGACTAGGGTATCTTCACTAGCTTTATGTTGAACTTTTTCCTGAGATTTTTGTTTTAATTTTTGCTTAAGACGTAATCTTTGTTTTTCAGTTAACTTAGATTTTTTTGCTTCAAGTAACGCTAAAGCAGACTTACTATCAAGTTTAACTTTTATCTCATTGTCGACGATGGTGTTAATTTTTTCTTCAACAGAGGTTTCAGTTTTAAGTTTAACTTGAGTTTTAGGTTTGACCTTAACAGCCGTTGGCGCGAACTTAGGAAAAGCAGCAGGAATGATAAGGGATGAAACTGTACTTAGTTTTGGCTCTGCAAATGCAGCCTCATAGACGTTTAATGTATTTGCTTGTGCAGCACCGATAGATAACTTTACTGTCTCAATTTCAGGAGGAGAATGTCGGGTCTCTTCATACAATATTTTACTACTAGATAGTAAACTTGATGAATCATTACCTTTTAGATTTAATTCACTTTGTTTTTCTGCTTCTTCTAACTTTCTAAGAGGGTCATCTACGATAGAGCCTAAAATATCATCATAATAATCATCTAAGGCTGATTTAGAACTCACCACTTTTTCACAAGGCACCGCACTTTCAGAGAGGCCTTGTTGGGTTGATCCACCATGCTCAGGCTTCACTCAAAACGCCTTGAATATCAGTTTGTTTTATCCACTTCGAAGCATGAAAGTCATCTATTGCCTGCTCAGATAAATCAAGAAAACACTGACGAACTTTAGGTGGCAAAGGACGTCTTAAAAAATATAAATTAGTCAGAAGAATGATCAATGATTCTTCTTGAGTATGAAGTCTTTGAGGTTCAATACTTTGATGTAACTTTATTGTAGTAATTAAGCTACGGTCTCTTTTCTGAATACCATAAAAACCTTGTTCAGGTCTTACTAAAGGTTCCACAAAGATAGAATCTTCGGAATTAACGTCCTTTTCAGTTAATTCAGTTGCATATTCTAGGCCTGCCGAAGAACTTTTTTGCTCTGTCAAAAAGCTTGAGATACTCTGAGTTTCACTATTTTTTTCAGAAACAATAATAGATTGATCATTACCCAAAATATCATTCAGATAATCACAAATAAGCTCATCCGCGCTAGTAGGTTGCTTCCTGCTTTGATCATTTTTAGATTTCATTTATCTACACATTACTACTATTCATATCTTTTAGATTCTGAAGAAGTTTTTTATAAGCTCTAACACCATGCGTATCATTATCATAAACTGAGGGAACAAGGCCTCTCATACTGGCATCACGAAACTTGGTGTCAACTGGAATAGCGTATTTCCATACATCATCACCCCATTTGTCTTTTATTGTTCTCAAACTTTGAGTAGATGCTTGAGTACGCCTATCAAACATTGTAGGTAGTATCATATGACGAAGGTTACTTTTCTGAGACCTGATAACCATACCTAAAGTATGCATCATTCTCTCTAAACCTTTAATGGCAAGAAACTCGGTTTGCACGGGTACGATTAATTGCTGACTAGCAGCTAAAGAGTTAATCATTAAGACACCTAGAGAAGGAGAGTTATCAATAAGTACATAATCATATTGATCCCATAACATAGCAAGAGTCTTGGAAATAATTAGACCCATACCTTCAACGCCAACCATTCGCCTTTCAAGCGTAGCTAAGGCTGTGGAAGCCGGCATAATATCCATACCCTCACAGGAGGTAGAAGTTATGAGTTGTTCAGGCAATCCATCTGGCACCTTTCCCTGATGCATAAATAAGTCAAAAGCACTTTGCTCAATTGTGTCAGGGTCATATCCAAAATAACTCGTTAAAGAACCATGGGGATCCAAGTCCATTACAAGTACGCGATTTCCTTCCTGGGCTAATAAACCACCAAGCGATACCACACTGGTTGTCTTACCCACACCACCTTTCTGATTTGCTATTCCCCAGATTCTCACTGTCATACCTCTAATAAAGCTATCCTATTAACGGATTAGCGTAACATTCAAATTCACCCGCATACACAAGGTAAACAAAATGCCTGATGAAAAGACTCTCGTCCCAAACAGGAACAAACTTGCCAATTTCTCGTCTTATATGCCAACAAGATATCATGAAGCACATCTTGTGCCACTAAAATAAAATCATAAAATAAATACGAAATAAGATAATTCACTCAGCTGCCGTTAACTATAAGACAATGGAGGAAATTGAAAAAATTTGGAATTGGAATTGGAATTGGAATTGGAATTGGAATTAGTTTAGAAGACTTTCGCGTATATCTTTATTTTTAGAAATCAATAGAACGACACGTCTATTTTTACGTTTTCCGGCAGCAGTATCATTTCTAGCAACAGGCTGAAACTCACCATACCCCATAGCCCCCATACGCCCAGCGGAAACCCCTTCTAATGCAAGATACCTTACAACAGATGCTGCACGCGCAGCTGAAAGTTCCCAATTTGAAGGAAAAACAGGACTACGAATCGGAACATTATCTGTATGCCCCTCAACCAACATAGCGTTTTCATGATCCTCCATGATACGGGCTATTTTTTCAATAATAGGCAGCGCTTCATGGATAGGTTCTACCCCCCCACTGCTAAACACAACCGTATCGTCTAAAGAGATCTCAATCCAGTCGTCCTTCTTCTGAACGCTCACCTTCTCTTCAAAAATAAGATCTTCAAAGCTTTCTTCAAATTCTCCAGCTATCTGCTGAAGTTGCATGTCTTCTTTAGACGGCTCAATTTTCTCCCTCTCCTTCTCAACCTCAGGCGCATCTACGATTAACTGAATTCGTTCCTCATGTACCCCTGTCTCTTCTGCAGACGCTGAAGACTCACCAATCTGAATAGGTTTATTTGATTTTTGAGCCGATTTAAATATCCCCTCCAAACTGTCAGACAAAACCCTATATTTACCTTCATTAACAGAGGAAATTGAATACATGACAACAAAGAAAGCAAACAACAAGGTTATAAAATCGGCATAAGAGACTAGCCAACGCTCTTTGTTATCATGCTCTTCGTCAATTAGCCGACGCATTAAGTAATGAAACCACGAAGTTTAAGCTCAATTGAACGAGGATTTTCACCCTCTGAAATTGCCACTAAACCTTCTATCAACATTTCCCGATACTGTGACTGCCGCTGAACCAACGTTTTCAATTTACTGCCAATTGGAAAGAACAGTAAATTCGCTAAAGCTACACCATAGATAGTTGCAACGAATGCAGTAGCAATACCAGAACCTAAAGAAGATGGGTCAGCAAGGTTACTCATCACATGAATGAGCCCCATAACAGCACCGATAATACCGATTGTAGGTGAATAGCCACCCATACCGTCATAAATCTTGGCAGAGCTAAGATCAAACCTTTCTTTTGAAATCAAATCCAGCTCTAGTACATTTCTGATCATTTCTGGCTCAGCACCATCAACGAGTAACTGTAAACCTTTTTCAGAAAAACTCTCTACCTCTTTTTCTACAGAAGCCTCTAAACCCAGCAAGCCCTCTTTTCGCGCTCGCATACTCCAAGAAATAACCTTTTCGATACCATCTTCAATGGAGACATAAGGTGGAATAAAAACCCACCTAAGCATGATAAGACCGCGCTTTAATACTTTTATTGGTGTTTGCAAAAGTATGGCTGCAAAAGTTCCACCTATTACAATAAGCGCAGCTGGGCCATTAAAAAGAGAGTCTACATGACCGCCTTCAAGATAATTCCCCCCCAATATGGCTCCGAACCCAATGATAACGCCTAAGAAACTCAAAATATCCATTATTTAACACCGCCTATAATTTGCTCAGCGATCTTTTCAATATCAAATGATGCATCAGCATACCCTGCTTTATCGACTGCCATAGGCATACCATAAATAACACAACTCTTTTCACTTTGGGTATAGACTGTAGAACCACTCTGTTTAAGTAAACGACACCCTTCACGACCATCAGCCCCCATACCAGTTAATACAACAGCTAACACTCGTCCAGGAAAGGCCTTGGCTGCGGAGCCAAAGGTAATATCCACTGAAGGCTTATAAGTTAGCCGCTCATCTCCACTCAGCACGCCAATTTGACGCCCCTTACCGGAAACAATCATTTGCATTGCCCCAGGTGCAATTACAGCAGTACCTTTTTTTAGAAGGTCACCATCCGCACCATGCCTAACGGTAATAGCGCATAAACCGTCAAGGCGTTCAGCAAAAGCTGCTGTAAATGTCGCAGGCATGTGTTGCACAACAAGGATAGGCAATGGGAAATTTGCAGGAAGTTTTGCTAAAACTTTTTGTAATGCTACTGGGCCGCCGGTTGAGGCACCAATAACCAATAAATCTACAGGATGATTAATTGGCTTAATAGTTGGTGTTAATTTGCTCCGAGAAGGCTGGGTCAGTTTGCCCCTGGATGCTATAGTATGCGTTGGTTTGGTCGATTTATTCTGATGCGGAGTCGCTTTATTCGAAACAGGTTCATGTGAATTGGATACATAGTTTGCAGAAGAATTAACTGGAGTCTTACTTTTTTTAGCAATAGTAAGAATACGATTCTTTAGCACTTCTTGCATTTCACCTGCATCTCGCGCTATATCTTCAAAATTCTTAGGTAAAAAGTCTACAGCACCTGCATCCAATGCATCCAAGGTAACCCTTGCACCTTCATAAGTAAGAGATGAAAACATTAGAATGGGAGTTGGATGTTCAGCCATTATGTGCCGGACAGCAGTTATGCCATCCATAACAGGCATTTCATAATCCATAGTCACTACGTCAGGACTAAGCTTTTTCACAAGCTCTACTGCTTCCTTCCCATTTGAGGCTGCACCCACAACCTTAATATCTGAAACTGAGTTTAATATCTCAGCAACACGCTTTCGGAAAAAAGCTGAATCGTCAACAATTAGAACAGAGACGCTCATTGAAACCCCTATGGCCCCCATATGTTAAAAGTTGACGTTAAATAAGAAAATACGTTATGCGTATCTATCTAATAAGCTTGGTATATCGAGAATAAGAGCAATTCTGCCATCACCGGTTATTGTTGCGCCAGCCATTCCTGCAGTACCGTGAAGCATGTCACCTAGAGGCTTTATGACAACCTCTTCCTGTCCAACTAACTGATCAACAATAAAGCCCACTCGCTTATTGCCCACTGCGACTATAACTACATGAGCTGAATCCGTTTCTTCGGTATAACTATTAACTAACCATCTTTTTATGTAAAAGAGAGGGTATACATTATCTCTAACAACAACACACTCCTGACCATCAACAACGTTTGTTCTTGTCAAATCCAAATGGAATATTTCAACGACACTAACCAAAGGAAATGCAAACGACTGATCACCGAGCTTCACCATTAAAGTAGGCATAATTGCGAGAGTTAGCGGCACCTTAATAGATAAACGAGACCCTTTACCTAACTCTGAATCTATACTAACCGTACCGTTGAGTTGAGTAATTTTCGTTTTAACAACATCCATTCCAACGCCACGTCCGGATACATCTGAAATTTCAGTTTTAGTTGAAAAGCCGGGAGCAAAAATCAAATTATAACATTCAGTATCACTTAAACGGTCTGCTGCATCCTGATCAAATAAGCCTTTTTCGACCCCTTTTGCCCGCAGAACCTCTGCATCCATACCTGCACCATCATCTTCAATGGCAAGCATAATATGATCACCTTCTTGCTGGGCAGAAAGGACAACTTGTCCTATACGTTCTTTCCCTTTACTTGTTCTGACATCAGGCATTTCAATGCCATGATCAACAGCATTTCTCACCAAGTGAACTAGAGGATCTGAAAGCGCTTCAACAAGATTTTTATCAAGATCAGTTTCTTCACCTACCAAAACCAAGTTAACTTCTTTTTTCAGGTTTCGTGCAAGATCTCTAACAACTCGAGGAAAACGACCAAATACTTTTTTGATCGGCTGCATTCTAGTTTGCATTACGGCTGACTGTAGATCACCTGTAACAACATCTAAATTAGAAACAGCCTTTTGCATAGACTCATCGCTACTTGCATCACCGAGTCTTTTTAACCTATTCCTAACTAAAACTAATTCCCCAACCATATTCATAATATCGTCGAGTCGTTTAGTATCTACCCTTACTGTTGTTTCTGTCGCTATGGTTTCATTCTTCTTACCTGTTGTTTTAGCGGGTTTTTTTGCAACCGCTTTAGGTGCTGAAACTGGTGCAGGTGGAGGTGGAGGTGGAGGTGGAGGTGCTGGAGTTGGTGTTGGTGTTGGTGCAGCCGGTACACTTTCATGACCAACAGTGGGTGAACCACCTTGTCCATGTAAATCATCAAGCAGTTTTTCAAACTCATTGTCAGATATTAGTTCTGAATCACTTCCATTTGATGATACAGGCTCGGGCTCAACTGTTGATGAACTACTTTGAGCAGCCTCAGTGTTGAACTGCCCTTCCCCATGTAAATCGTCTAATAATTTTTCAAATTCATCTTCACTTATATCACCAGTCTCTTCAGTTACTGGCGAATCCTGTACTGAGTTTCCTTGCTCAGCATCAAGACTTACTGGCTTTCCAGAACCATGCAACTCATCTAACAAGTTCTCAAACTCTGCATCTGTAATTTCGTCTGAAGAAGTTGACTCTGTAACACTTTCATCAATAAAAGCTGGAGCTTCAACGGCACTTTCACCATCAAGCGCATCTAACAGTTGTTCAAATTCATCATCCGTGATATCACCATCATCGGGTTTTGGAGAACTAGGTGCAGCGGTTTGTGCTGGTGCTGGTATTTTTCCTTTGCCATCATCAGGCTTCGCAAAACGTTCCAAATCACTTAAAAGCTGTGCGCTCGCGGGAGTTGCATCTCGTCCATCCTTCACCTCATCGAACATTTCATTTACAGCATCAAGCGCTCGAAGAACAACATCCATTAAGTCAGAATCAACAGATCGCTTGCCATTTCGAAGAATATCAAAAACATTTTCTGCAATATGACAGCAACCGACCAGGGCATCTAGCTGAAGAAAACCTGCACCACCTTTAACGGTATGAAAGCCTCTAAAAATGGCGTTCAACAAATCCTTATCATCTGGATTTTGTTCAAGATCAACTAACTGCTCTGAAAGAAGCTCGAGTATTTCTCCTGACTCAACAATAAAGTCCTGAAGTATCTCGTCATCTGCCTCAAACCCCATCTTTTACGCCCCTTTAAAATCCTAGACTAGAAAGTAAATCATCAACATCATCTTGACCTGAAACCACATCATCCCTAGTTTCAGTATGCATTTGAGGACCTTCACCTTCGATATCTGTAGCTGTTTCTTGTTGTTCTACGTCATGGACCGTGCCTGTAATTTTATCGACTTGGCCAGCCATAGTAACCAGATGAACTAAATTCTCTTCGACATCCTTCACTAATCCTGTAACGCGATTTATCACCTGCCCAGTTAAATCCTGGAAATCTTGTGCTAACAAAATCTGTGATAAATTGTCATAAACCTTATCCGAGTCATTACAAAGTTTGCTTAAGAATTTTCCCATTGTTGCAGTTAAAGTTCGAAACTCTTCCGGTTTCATTTCCTTACGCTGCAACCGACCCCAATCAGATTGAAGCGACTTTGCTTCAGCACTAATTCCAGATGCATAGGGCATTGTATCCTCGACGAGGTCTAATGTTTTATTAGCCGCTTTGTTAGTCATATCGACCACATAAGCTAATCTATCTGATGCATCATCGATAGCAGATAATTCTGAATTCGATGACTCCCCTGCACCATCTATATGGAAGTTTCTTATTGACTCATGCAATGATCGAGTTAAACGTCCCACTTCTTGGTATAACGTTTTATCTCGCGTTTCATTTAACTCTGAAATGATAGACAAGGCACCTGAGACATCACCACTATCAACCAGTTCCTTTAGTTGATTGGCTTGTTCTTTTAATTTATTTTCAAAACTATTTGCAGGGTTATCCTTTGTTTGATTTTCGTCAGTCATGAATGCCTATGCCTTAAGAGTCGATACGTTCAAATATCTTTTCAATTTTTTCTTTTAAGACTGCTGCAGTAAAAGGTTTCACCACATAACCATTAACCCCTGCTTGCGCAGCGGCTACGATCTGGTCACGTTTGGCTTCAGCCGTTACCATCAAAACAGGCAATGTTTTCAGACTTTCATCTGATCGAACGTGTTGCAAGAGTTCTATCCCAGTCATTCCGGGCATATTCCAATCTGTCACCAGAAAGTCATACTTACCAGTTTGAAGCATAGGTAATGCAGTATTGCCATCATCAGCTTCATCCGTATTGGAAAAGCCAAGATCTCTCAACAAGTTCTTTATAATTCGTCTCATTGTCGAAAAATCATCCACAACAAGAATTTTCATATCTTTATTCAAGTCGACCTCCACTCATGTCGAACCCCGAAATTACATTTAAATACCTAAAAACAAGTCTAGTCGGTGTTCTTAGGGTAGCCAGTTTTTTTTAACATTTGTTTCATTTATATTTTTACAATTTTTTTTCTGTCTATATTTTAACCATCTAATTTTTATCTAAAAATTTCTTTCTTTAAAGATTACAATCTACCACCTTCTTCGTCATTTATCTAAATAAAAGCCTGATTTTATGCTTGCCACTCAGTCATTCTAGATCTTAATCTTAATGCTGCCTGAGAGTGTATCTGACTCACTCGCGACTCACTCACAGATAACACCAAGCCTATCTCCTTAAGGTTCAGTTCCTCTTCATAATACAAAGAAAGAACCATACGCTCCCTTTCTGGCAGTAAGTCAATTTCATTTACCAAGCTACGCCTAAAAGCCTCATCCTGGACAACAAAATCTGGCGAAGGCGAGTTTGCAACAAACTGTTCCGGTGTCGCCTCCCCCTGCTCAGTTATCTCCTCAAAACTAAATAACTTCCCACCACTACTATCCTTAAGGCAAGAAAAATACTCATCTAGCGTCATCCCTAATTCAGTCGAAATTTCTTCATCATGTGCGTCACGACCTTCACGCGCCTCAACAATTTTAATTGCTTCAGATATTCTTCGTGAATTACGATGAACTGAGCGAGGCACCCAATCACCTTTGCGTACCTCATCCATCATAGAGCCACGAATACGAATACCCGCATAAGTCTCAAAAGAAGCGCCCTTGGAAGCCTCATACTTTCTCGAAGCTTCTAACAGCCCGATCATGCCTGCCTGAATAAGGTCATCAACCTGCACGCTAGCAGGAAGCCGCGCAAGCAGGTGATGGGCAATCCTTTTTACCAGCGGTGCATGTTTCCGGATTAAACTATCAGCACGCTGAACTTGAACATCGGTATACATCAAATAAACAGGTCGCTAGTTATCAATTAATAGGTATCAACTTGAAGTTGCTTGAACCAAGCGTTCGACAAAAAACTCTAAATGCCCCTTGGGAGATGAAGGTAAAGGCCAACTATCTGCCTTTTGAGCCAACGCACGATACGCCAATGAGGCTTTAGATCTTGGGTAAACATCTGAAACAGCCCTTTGTCTTTGTGCAGCTTTTTTAACGGATTCATCAAAAGGAATCGAACCAACATACTGTAAAGCAACATCTAAAAAGCGTTCGGTTACATGCGCTAATTTTGAATATAGGTGGCGCCCCTCTTCTTGCGTCTTAACCATATTAGCTAACACTCTAAACCGATACATATCATAATCTCGGTTAAGTAATTTTATTAACGCATACGAGTCAGTAATAGAGGTTGGCTCATCACAAACTACCACGATAACCTCCTGAGCTGCGCGTAAAAACGAAACAACCCCATCAGAAATACCTGCTGCTGTATCTATAATCAAGACATCTAGATCATCAGATATATCACTAAATGCATTAATTAAGCCTGCATGCTCCATCGGATTTAAGGAAACCATTTTCTGAGTCCCTGACGAAGCTGGAACAACCTTAATGCCATGCGGCCCGTCAACCATCACTTCTTTTAATGAGCATTCACCACTAATAACATCAGCAATATTTCGCTTTGATGTAATGCCTAACATAACATCAATATTCGCCAACCCTAAGTCTGCGTCTAAAAGAACAACTTTACGCCCCATTTGCGCCAACATCAGCGACAAATTAATGGACACATTACTTTTACCAACACCGCCTTTGCCGCCTGTGACCGCAATGACTTGAACAGGACTAGAATTCGCCATACAGGTGAATTTCCTCTTTATTTACATCTAATTTAATGTGAGACAAACTATTTTAGCTTATTTCATAAATATGCTGAGCATTGAGATCAGTGACTATCTCTTCTTTTTAATGAGTCTAGCAGAACTATCAATATTTACGCTGAATGAAACATCATTGCAGTATTATTAATATCACTTTCACTAGAACTTATACTTACCCAGCGCTCTGAACTGTTAAGTAATAACTGGGCTCGTTCGAAAATATCATGAGAATTAAAAAGGTGAATATCTTCAGGTACACGCTGACCATCGGTAAAATAACCCGCTTTTAATCGAGTATCAATCAAAAAGCTAAGCACCTCACCTAAACTAACTGCCTCATCTACTTTTGTAATGATAGCACCTGATAAGCCAACAACTTTATAATTATGAAAATTTGAGCACATAACCTGATACTGACCCACTGATGACACGACCAAATAGTTCTTAATTTGATGAGAAGACATTTTCAACTCTTGTAACTGCTCCGACCAACAAGCATCAGAATGCATTAGACCTGCAGTATCAACTAAAATAAGTTTTTTGTGACTTAACTTATTAAGTATCGTGTCTAAACAGTTGCTCTCATCAACAGTATGCACAGGCACATTTAAAATTCGCCCAAATACCTTCAACTGCTCATGCGCTGCAATTCTATAACGATCAGTCGTCACTAACGCGATACCTTCTGAGCCGTATTTCATAACATAACGAGCTGCCATTTTGCCAATAGTCATCGTTTTACCACTGCCGGTCGGCCCAACAAGCGAAATAACACCACCTCGGTCTATAATTTCATCTTGCTCACCCTGAATAGATGATTCAATTTCTTGCCTGACCTTTGACCATGCAGCCTCATAATTTGTTTCACACTCTACTCGCTCCATTAGCATCTTTTTAATGGACTTTGAAAGACACAATGACTCGAGCGTTTTCTCAACCTGCTGACCAGCAATTGACTGAGCGCGTTCATTCAAATGAGTTTCAACAGCTTTTGGCTGACTATTAATTAAGCCTTTGATTTCCATTATCTGGGCCCGCATGTCCGATAATTCGTTCCATGCAGGACTATCCTGATCATAAAAACCTTTTTTTTCATGCCCCGCTGAAGCGTCAGAATACTGACTTTTTGCTTCATCATCTAACTTGGATGTGCGCTCAGGTGCGACAGATTCTTTTTGCCGCTTCGCTCTTACGCCTTCAATCCGTTTACGGGCACTATCCATCTCTTTCTGTAAACGCATATGCTTTTCGGCATGCATACGTGCAAGCTGTGAAGGACTTGGCTCACCGCGAGAAGCAACTTGAGTTTCAACATCCTCTTGCGCCCACTCTTCTTCATAGTCGAGTGCAGCAACAACTTCAATCCCATCACCCACCTTAGTGTTAGATAAAATAACGGCGTCTGGACCAAGATCTTCACGCACCATACGTAAGACATCTTGCATTGATGTTGAAAAAAAACGTTTAACTTCCATAACAACTCACCTGATATTTATTATCTAACAGATTCTTCAGCTATTAATTAGTCTGTGTCTCTTGTCAATTTATTGACCCAACACTTATTAGCCTACTACTTACTGCCCCACTGTCGATACAATTGTAATTTGCTTGTTATTTGGAATTTCCTGATAAGACAATACTTTTAATTGCTCACTTCCAAAACGTACAAACTTTGCCAGCACAGGCCTTAACGGCCCTGAAACCAATAGTATCGCTGGTTTCCCTAACATCTCCTGGCGTTGTGCAGACTCACCTAGTGATCGCTGAAGAGACTCTACAATTCGTGGTTCAAGAATCATCCCCATTTCATCCCCACCGCCAGTTTTTTGTGACTGATGCACTGACTTAAGCAATATCTGTTCCAAATCTGGTTCAAGCGTAATAACCGGTATCTCTTCTTCATTACCGCAAATACCCTGAATAATCATTCTCTTCATTCCTTGACGACACGCCTCGGTCATATGACTTGCATCAGCTGATTTCGGCATTACATTAACCAAAGCTTCGGCAATCGACCTCATATCACGTATAGGCACATCTTCCAGCAATAAACCCTGAAGCACCTTCAATAACAAGCTAACAGTAATCGTGTTTGGAACCAGCTCCTCACTTAACTTAGGTGATGCTTTTGCCAATTGATCAAGCCACTGCTGAACCTCTTCATGCCCAATCAATTCGCTCGCATGCTTCTGTAGTACCTGATTAAGATGTGTAGCCACAACTGTACTGGCATCAACAACCGTATAACCCAAGGTTTGAGCATGATCTTTTTGCGAAGCTTCTATCCAAATAGCATCCAGACCAAATGCAGGATCTTTTCCTGCAATACCATCAATTTTTCCAAAAACCTGACCCGGATTAATTGCCAGCTCTCTCTCAGGATGAATTTCTGCCTCTGCAATTGTCACCCCCATTAAGGTAATTCGATAAACATTTGGCATTAGATCCAAATTGTCACGAATATGAACAGAAGGCATCAGAAAACCTAATTCTTGAGATAGCTTTTTCCTAACCCCCTTTATTCGCCCCAATAAAGCACCACCTTGAGCCTTGTCAACAAGAGGAATAATTCGATAACCCACCTCTAAGCCAACGATATCCACAGCAAGAACATCATCCCAGCCTAGCTCTTTATGTGGTTCAGCCTTAGCCATACCATCCTGAGCAATTTGCATGGTATCATCTTGAGCTACACCGCTTTGCCCAGCAGCCGGGGCAGCGCCTCCAGCAGGCCTTCCACCCCCTCCAGGAACACCGTTATCACTTCCCTCTTTTTGAGCCTTAGTCTTTGACCCATACCAGGCAAGCGCAGTAGTCCCTAAACCAAGCCCTAAAAATGCAATATGCGGCATACCTGGCACCAAACCCATCACAATTAGTATTCCACCAGCAATATATAAGGCCTTTGGAGACACAAACATTTGCTCAACAACCTGCGAAGACATATCTTGCGTGGTACTCACACGCGTAACCATAATCGCGGCAGCAGTCGATAATAATAACGATGGAATTTGAGCAACTAGCCCATCACCAATCGTAAGCAGGGAATATTTCTCCATAGCATCACCGAATTCAAGGTCATGCTGAACCATCCCTATTGCAAGTCCGCCAATAATATTAATCGCCAATATCATTAAACCCGCAACAGCATCACCACGAACAAACTTACTGGCGCCATCCATTGAGCCATAAAAATCAGCTTCTATTGCCACCTCTTCACGCCGTAATTTAGCTTCTTCCTGCTGTATAATACCTGCATTTAGATCAGCATCTATCGCCATTTGCTTACCTGGCATGGCATCTAATGTGAAGCGCGCGCTAACCTCTGAAACACGTCCCGCGCCTTTTGTCACAACAACAAAGTTAATGATCATTAAAATCGCAAAAACAACCAAACCAACAGCATAGTTACCACCAATAACTACCTCTCCGAATGCCTCAATCACCTTACCCGCAGCATCCCCCCCCATATGACCTTCAAGCAACACAACTCGAGTAGAAGCAACGTTTAATGCCAGTCGCAACAATGTTGCAACGAGCAAAACAGTTGGGAAAATAGCAAATTCCATAGGCCGGAGAGAGTAGACACAAACAAGTAGAACAACGAGGGATAAAGCAATATTGAAAGTAAACAAGAGGTCAAGCAAAAATGGCGGCACAGGCAGCGTCATCATGCCCAGAATAGCAACCAGAATAATAGGTATAGCTAAATTTCCTTTAGCTAAAAACTGAACCCGCTCAAGTACTGCTAAGTGCTGCATAGAATTTAAAACCACCTAAACTTGATATTACCCAATAAAAACAACACTTTAGAAATGTCATTTTTTTGGCACTTTAGTCATCAAGTATAGAAATGCAAGAAGTGCGCCGCTTTATATAGAAAGCAAACAGAGTCTGTAAATACGGTGCATTAAAAATTTCAACTTTTATTAACACCCCTCTAACCATCATATTTAAACTCATCAGGAATAGGAAAGTCAGGCTTTGCAGGTCGTGGAATCACTCTACGGCGAAACTGCTTAAGCTGAAATACATAAGCCAGGACTTGAGCGACAGCCACATATAAACCACTCGGAATTTCTTGCCCTATCTCTGCATGATGATAAACAGATCTTGCAAGCGGAGGCGCCGCCACTAACTCAACACCATGCTCTTTAGCAATTTCACGAATCTTTAATGCTACATGATCATGCCCTTTAGCTAAAAGTATTGGCGCACCATCATTTTCCGGATCATACCTTAAAGCGACAGAAAAGTGGGTCGGGTTAGTAATAACCACATCAGCCTGAGGTACGTCCTGCATCATTCTCCGTTGAGATATTTCTCTTTGAAGTTGCCTGACACGCCCTTTAACTTCAGGCTTCCCTTCTGTTTCTTTATATTCATCTTTAACCTCTTGCATGGTCATTTTAAGGTTTTTATGATGCTCATAAATTTGAAACGGCACATCTACAGCAGCAATAATGATCATCGTGCAAGACAGGAAAAAAAAGCTCCAGCCTAAAATTTGAACTGAATGTATCATGGCAGGAATAACATTTTGCTGACCAAGACCTAGCAAGGCTGGAGTTTGACTTTTTAGAATCAGAATAGCGAAAGAAAGAACTAAACTTACCTTAGCGATTGCCTTCAATAGCTCGACCAGCGATTTTAGAGAAAACATTCGCCCAATCCCCTTAATTGGGTCCATCCTATTAAACTTTGGCGCTAATGCTTTAGCTGAAATCAACCACCCTCCCAGCGCTATTGAACCTATGATTGAGGCAATAAATAAAAGAACTAATAAAGGGGAAATGGTCTCTGCAGCTTCTATAGCCGCATTTGCTAGATACAAGCCCATTTGATTAACATCATAGATAGCTTCGCGCGGCAAAGAAAAGCTCGCTATCATGATCTTCTTGATCGAATAGCCAATTTGACTACCAAACATTAGCAGACCACCTGTACCTACCATTAATATAACGGTTGTATTCAATTCTTTAGAGCGAGCTACTTGACCTTCCTCTTTGGATTTCTCAATGCGTCGCCCGGTGGGTTCTTCGGTTTTTTCCTGACTACTATCACCACCTTCTTGAGCCATAGCCTACCCCCCCTGAATACCGCGAAGAAATATAAACGTTTGCTCACTAAGCTTCTGAAAATGCGGTGCTAGGCCACTCGAACTAACCCAAATAATAAATAAGCCAAACAGCATCCCAATAGGAAAACCTAGAGAAAAGACGTTCATTTGAGGGGCGGCCCTAGTCATAATACCAAATGATAAACTAATAATAAGAACAGACGTAACAACGGGTAAGGCGATCAATAAAGCAGATGCGAAGAGCCAATTAATTCTCATGAGTAAATCCCATAAGCTATCTTGACTCACACTCCCTTCACCAATAATGACGGTCGATACAGGCCATGCATGAAAGCTTTCGATAATAACTTCAATCATAACCAGGTGACCATTAATAGCCAAAAAGACCAAAGTAACCGCTACTAAGAATATTTGGGATAAAACAGCAACCGAAACTCCGTTAGTTGGATCAACCATCGAGGCAAAACCTAAACCCATTTGCATCGCGATCATCTGACCCGCCACTACAAATACCTGCATCATCATGACGAACATAAACCCCATTAAGGTGCCAATCACAATCTGTTGAAGGGTTATAAAAATTGTATAGAGAGAAAGGGCCTCCACTTGAGGCATATCACCAAGAAGAGGGGCAACTAATAAGGTAATGATGAAAGCTAAGCCCATTCGTACACGCATTGGAACAAGCTGAGTACCAATCACAGGGACAACCATCAGAAAGCTAGCTATGCGAAACAAGGGCCATAAAAAGGAACCAACCCACGCGCCAATTTGCGCATCTGTGAATTCCATCTATTTAACCAATCAGTATCGGAATATTGCGGATTAAGCGCTCGGAGAATTCCATAATCCTTTGCATCATATAAGGCCCTGCCGCAATAATAACAAACAGAGTAACCAGTAAACGCGGTAGAAAACTTAAGGTTTGTTCGTTTATTTGCGTCGCAGCTTGAAACACACTCACCATTAAACCAACAATCAGACCTGGAATAAGAATTAAAGAAACCAGAGTCAAAATGAGAAAAATAGCTTCGCTAACAATATCTATCGCAACGTCAGGCGTCATATTTTACTCCAATCAAATAACTTGAGTTTTGAATTGAACTTTTAAAAGACTCACTCAAATACCAAAACTAGCAGCCAGCGTGCCAATGATCAACGCCCAACCATCAATCAATACAAAGAACATAATCTTAAAGGGTAAAGATATTATAATGGGCGATAACATCATCATACCCATCGCCATCAACACACTAGCGACAACCATATCAATAATTAAAAATGGTAAAAATAACATAAAACCAATTTGAAAGGCGGTTTTAAGCTCACTTGTCACAAAAGCAGGCATTAATACCCAAAATGGTACATCCTGCATAGTATTATATTCAGCGCCCGAAATACGAATAAATAACCCTATATCATCCTCACGCGTCTGACCAAGCATAAACTCCCTAAAAGGCTCGCTGGCTTTTTTTACAGCATCAAGCGGGGCTAACTCTTCTTGCATATATGGCTGAATAGCCACCGAATTTACCTTTTCCAAAACCGGCGACATAATAAAAACAGTTAAAAACAAAGACAAACCCAGAAGAATTTGGTTAGAAGGCGTTTGCTGCAGGCCTAAGGCCTGCCTAAGGATGGAAAATACAATAATAATACGCGTAAACGACGTCATCATCATAATCATGGCCGGTAAAAAAGTTAACGCAGTCATCAGCGCTAGTATTTGAATGGTCACCGAATAAGATTGAGAGCCATCTTCATTTGTCACTAATTTTAAAGCAGGAATTCCAACATCAGCACCAAAAACATTCCCTGCCAGAAAAAAAGAACACAAACCGACTAACCAGTAGCTAAACTTCATTTATCAGGCTCTTCTTTTATGACAGATGTAGTAACTGAAGACGATGGCGTGAAAACACCACCTTTTAGTAATCCTTGTAATTTGTCTGCAAAATCACTTTGAGTCACTTTATTTTTAGGCTGTTTTTTTTCTGTATTAACAGCTGGTTCTTCAAAGGTGTGAAGATGACTGATACCTTGCGTCGTGACACCTAATAAAAATTGTTGCCCATTCACATCAATAAGAGCGACACGCTCTCTTGCGCCAACAGATAAACTGGAGATAACTCTTATATCACGGTTAGCAGAAAAATTAGCACCACCAAAACGCCGGGCAAACCAAGCTAAAGCAAAAATTAAGCAGATCATTCCAAATAAGGTAAGCAATACCAGTGGCCAGTTTGATATAGAGGCTACATCAGCGCCAGATAAATGCTTATCGGGCAGAGCCTCATTCCTAGGAAAAGCGTCGGCGACAACCGTGGCATTTTTAGAAGAACCGGAGACAAAACCTTGCTTCACAGCATCTTCAGCGCAAGCATTAAAGCCTATAAATAAACTAACTATAAGAAATAACAGGCGAATCACAACACTATCCCAAACGCCTAATTCTTTCTGTCGGACTCACAACATCAGTCAGGCGAATACCAAACTTGTCATTAACCATGACAACTTCACCATGCGCTATTAAGGTACCATTTATCAATACATCAAGAGGTTCACCGGCTAATCGATCAAGTTCAATTACGGAACCCTGGTTTAGCTGCAATAAGTTACGAATAGGGATAGAGGTATTCCCCACTTCCATTGAAATGGTAACAGGAATATCTAGAATAACATCAAGATCTGGCGCACCGCTATTACCTATGGCCGCAGATGGTGTAGACTCAAAAGATTCTAGCGGGGCTGACTGAATATCATCAGAAGCAGTATTATCAATAGCTTCAGCTTCCGCCATCGCAGCAGCCCACTCATCTTCAGGGTCTCCACCTTCCCCGTCACCTGATTCTTCCATGGCAGCCTCCCATTCTGAGGCTAATTTTTCATCTTCACTTTGGCCACCAGGCATATCTTTATCACTCATCGTTTTGCACCATACCCACAGTTAAATTAGGTCGTTCGATTTTCTCTACAATTTTAGCAGCAAAGGCACCGCCACTTTGCCCTAAACGCGCCTTAAACATAGGCACATTGCTCGCAGACACGGTAACTAAGTCGGGAAGTTCAATCGGAATAATATCTCCCGCTTTTAAATTAGAAACATCCCTAAGAGAAATTTCATCCTCTAAAACAGTTGCATTTATAGGCACCTTCGCCTCCAGCAAATCCTTTCTGATAGTCGTCATCCACCTTTCATCAACGTCATCTACATCACTTTGCACACCCGCATCTAAAATCTCTCGAATAGGCTCTACAGTTGAATAAGGTATCGCCAAATGCAAATCACCACCGCCTCCATCTAGCTCGATATGAAACGTACTAATTACAATCACTTCACTTGGACTAACAATATTCGCCATAGAAGGGTTTACTTCAGAATTAATGTATTCAAAGTCAATTTTAAATACAGCACTCCACGCTTCCTTCATATCAATAAAAATTTGCTCTAACACCATGTGAACAACACGAATTTCAGTTGGCGTAAATTCTCGCCCTTCGATCTTGGCATGTCGACCATCACCGCCAAAGAAGTTGTCTACTAATTTGAATACAAGCTTTGCATCAAATATGAATAAACCCGCCCCTCTTAGAGGTCTAATTTTCACTATATTAAGGCTAGTAGGGACATATAAAGTATGGATATATTCTCCAAACTTCATAATCTGAACACCACCAGTCGAAACATCAGCGTTACGGCGAAGTAAATTAAACAAGCTTATTCGAGTATATCGAGCAAAACGCTCATTGATCATTTCAAGCGTAGGCATTCGCCCACGAACTATTCTGTCCTGACTGGCCAGGTCATAATTGCGTATGCCTTCTTCATCAATATCGTCTTCGGTATCTACATCACCGTCGTCGACACCATGCAATAACGCATCTATTTCATCTTGTGATAATAAATCTTGCACATTAATACCCAGTTAGACATTTATATAATATTGTTCGTAAAGCTTACATTAACCAACAATAAAATATACTTTGAAATTGCATACAAGTAAGAGACCTAGTAATTACTGCAATACAAAATTTGTAAAATACACATTCTCAATCTGACTAGTACCCTCTGTAGCCAGTACCTCATTAATAACCTCCACAGTCTTAGACTGTAAAGTTAACTTCCCTGAATCAGTTTTAATTTCATCAAACACCTGAGCGCCATACATTGACCTTAACTTTGAAAGTATCAATGGCATGTGATGTTCAAGCGTATCAAGGGCACTACCATCACGACTTGAAACAGAAACTGAAATTTGCATATAACGTTGGCGACCATCAACATTGAAGGTAACAAGAAACGGTGGATTGATCGACAAATATATTGCAGGCTCTTTAACAGGTTCTTCAATCACATCTTCAGCAATGACCTCAGGCTCATTGCCTCCTAATAAGTACATTGTTGCGCCAACCGACAAACCAATCGCCAAAACAGCTACCAGAGCACTAATAATTATCAGCTTCTTTTTAGACTTCCCTTCTCCCTCTTGACTTTCTTCTGCCTTCTGATCTTCTTCTGCCACGTCAAATTCCCGTCTTAATATTAAAAACTGAGAGTTAAATAAACTTTCAGCAAACTATATGCCAAAAACAACTCTTTATCTTAGAAACTATAAACTTAAAGTTATCGTTTGACTCTTAAGACATTAGTTTAGCTTAAAGAGTTAGAAATAGCAGGAAGGCTTAAAAAAATTTTAAGCAAAATAATCAACCAGATTAGATGATACCGAACTCTCAATCTTCTGAATTTCAGGATCCTGACTAGGGTCTGTTATATCATCCTCTGACTTAGAACCACCATTACCGTCCTGATTTTGAGAGGCATAAGACTGCTCCTGTCCACCAGAATCTACATTCACGTCTAACACATCAACTCCATTCGACTCCATCATATCCCTTAAACGATGGACATTAGATTCCAGCAGCTCCCTAACCGATGCATTCTGCGAATTAATTGTTATCGAAGCTGCATCATTATGAATACTGATTTTGACATCTATCGGACCTAATTCAGCCGGATTCAGGTGAATATCTGCCGACTGGATATTACGCCCGGTTAGCCAAACAATTTTCTGATTCACATCCTCAGACCATTCAGCATCACCCACATTTGTGCCAACCATCGTTGAATATTGCTTTAAGCCAGCGCCCGATGAACGAGACTGAAGCTCCGTTCCAACAAGCTTTGTTGGCGCCTCACCTTTATCTGGAAGAATTGCATCCAATAAGGTTGAAAATTCACTTTTAGCACTAGATCCCAAATCGATTTTAGAATTAAATAACACATCCGACTCACTTAATAATTCCAACTTTTGAGTATTTTCTCCTGATACTGAAAAAGAACCCTTTTGGTACATTCCATTAGCTAATAAAGATGGCTCTTTATTACTTACCGAGCGTGATGCTTCTGATTCAAGTGGTGAGACAATAGCAGGCTTAGGAATATCATGATTAATACTGTCTTTAGTGGCCTGAGATGGATTAGCTACTGTTTGCTCTCCCCACTTGAGATAAGCGCCAATAGAAGCTTTCCCTCTATTTTCAGAGTTCACATTTTCAGAG
>Ga0209290_1000643_pt1 | contig 22715 bp, 21 predicted proteins | sample EN1Hudsemesocosm_2_FD_184632 | JGI IMG/M metagenome (GOLD analysis project Ga0209290, IMG submission 184632) | Methane-oxidizing microbial communities from mesocosms in the Hudson Canyon - EN10B Hudson Canyon (SPAdes) (version 2) | ecosystem: Environmental > Aquatic > Marine > Cold seeps... | reverse complement strand
AATAGCACCTATGAATCAGTCAGCGAGCCTACCTTAGGTACTGATGGGATAGATGAAAGTTGGGCGGTTAAGTTAATGAAAGAATGTGAGCAGGAAGACAGCCACTCTTTCAAAAAGAAAGTTCGAGCAAAGAGCTATACCAGACGGACTCTATTAGAAGCTTAGCCCAAGCGGCACACTAACGATAAATGGCACAAGACTCTGCACTCACATCGACTGCAAAGCTCTAAATATAGGCTGCGCCGTGCGCACCGGCAGCCTTGGGTTACTCCCAATGAGGGCTGTGTTATTCGACGGCTGCCGCAGAGGCTCATGTTTCGATTTTAAAACGTATTTTTGCGGTGCGCACGGCGCAGCCTATGAACGGCACCTCCTTTTCACGATTGTTCACATTGTCATAACAAAATACCACTCTGCTTCACATCCTCTAACTGTACATTTTATAACCAAAAATAGTAGTATGTTTATATAGTTTCAACATAAAGTAACAGTAGGGAGTCGTTACCATGTTTGAGAATAAGGATTTAAATGAAAACCTTGAAGATACTCTTCCTAGCTTTGACGAGTTGGTATGTTTAGCCGAAACACAACCGGTAGAATTTGAAACTTTACGCACATTACTTTGCAACGAGCTCATTGAGCAAGCCCCCGAGAGTATCCAGATGCGCCTTAAAGGCCTGCAATTCACCATTGATATGGAGCGAAAAAAGAACAAACCCTCATTATTTAACTGCCAAAAAATATCCAATATGATGAGTGAGTCTTTACAGGAACTTCAAGACGCGCTGTCTAACCCTGAAGAGTATTTACGCAATCAGGCGATACCCAAACCACGTGCAGATGTGATTCCCCTTTACCCAAAGCGGTAGCCACCACCTTCATTCCCGCAATGTCTTAGCGGGAATCCATTTCTTTGAATGCACGCAAGTACAGAAAAACCTGGATACCGGCTGAAGGACACACCGGTATGACAGATCGGGAAGCTACTCCCCATTACAAATTTATAAGCATAAAAAAACCCTGATAAGTCTGACTTATCAGGGTTTTAAATTTTTTAGCTTGAAAAGGCTATGCCTTAGAAACTATAGCAACTCTTCTAATATCACCATCACTTTATCAGCAAATTCAGTGGTGCTTAAGATTTCAATACCTATGCCAGGCTTTGATAAGTCGCTGGTAGAATAACCGGCTTCAAATACGCTTTGCATTGCTTTCCACACGGCTTTAGCTTCATCTTCCATACCAAAGCTCATATCCAACATAAGCGCGACTGAACCAATCATTGAATATGGATTGGCTTTATTCTGACCTGCGATGTCAGGTGCTGAACCATGTGATGGTTCATAATAAGCTTTATCTGGACCCATACAGGCTGAAGGCATTAAGCCTAGTGAACCCAAGATGCCGCCACCTTGGTCACTCAGAATGTCACCAAACATGTTTTCCATTACCATGACATCAAACTGCCCCGGGTTTAAACATAGGTGAGTCGCCGCAGCGTCTACCAACATGTGAACAACCGTTACTTCCGGAAAGTCTACAGCGACTTCTTCTAACACTTCATTCCATAATACTGACGAAATAAGTACGTTGCTTTTATGGATGTTATGCAGCACTTTCTTACGCTTCATGGCTTCTTTGAATGCGACGATCAGAATCTGTCGAATCTGGCTTTCATCGTATTCGAGAGTTTCTTTAACGTAACGCAAACCGTCTTCTGTTTTGCCGCTTTCTTTACCGCCAAAGTACAAACCGCCAATTAGCTCACGGATTAACATGATGTCGATACCTTTACCAATCACTTCTTTCTTAAGAGGTGAAAAGTGCGCCATACCTTCAGGTAAATAAATCGGACGGAAGTTTGCGTAGGTATTTAAACGACGACGCATCGGTAACAAAGCACCACGTTCAGGACGCTCTTCAACCGGAATTTTTTCTGACTCTTCATGGCTCAATCCAATAGGGCCTTTCAGAATAGCGTCAGCCGTGTCGCATAGTTCTTTGGTTTTTTCTGGAAATGACTTTCCGTCAGAAAAATAAGCACTGGCACCAAACGGTGCGGCGATGCAGTCAAACTTCACATCTCTTTTTTGTTCGATTAACGTCAAAACACGTAAAGCTTGTTCTGTAATTTCTGGGCCGATACCGTCGCCCGCGAGTACGGCAATCTTGTAAGTTTGAGTCATTTTCAAGTCCTAGTCTTATTAAGTGCGCGTATTGTAAAGATAGCAGCCCCTATCTGGCAACTTTCTTACGGTTCACTTTCACACATTCATAGCATTTTCATTGCCGGTATCGCGCATAATAGGTTGACTGGTGCGTCACCTTTAGGTAACTTGCTCCTCCTTTGGTAGTGATAATTCGGTCTTAAGAACGTTCACGCCATCTTGTTTCTAACCCTTTGTTATTAGTTGTTTTGAGATTTTTTGGCGATGGCATACGATAATATTCTTTATGAAGTAATAGGGCCGCTTGGTTTAATCACCCTAAACCGACCTGAAAAACACAATGCAGTGTCTTTAGCTACGCTTGACGATCTACATAGCGCTCTCACGCAGGCTGAATCAGACCCTAAAGTACGTGTTATTGGCTTAACAGGTTCAGGTCCAAAAGCGTTTGCTTCTGGCTCAGACCTTGCTGAAGTTGAACACCGAGACATTAAAAAAGCTTTGGAACCCATTGTTCAAGGTGTTGCAGAGCGCATGGAACGCAGCGAAAAGCCTTCTATTGCCGCTATTAACGGTATTTGCATGGGTGGCGGACTTGAGCTTGCCTTAGGTTGTGACATTCGAATTGGCACCACAAACTCAAAATATGCGACTCCTGAAGGCAGACTGGGTATTATTCCTGGTGGTGGTGCAACTCAGCGATTACCGAGAATTGTAGGCAAAGCCTGGGGCATGGAAATGCTGCTTATGGGCGAAACCATAGATGCAGATCGCGCCTACCAAATAGGTTTAATTACACGCCTAATGGAACCTGAAGAGCTCATGCCAATGTTGCAGTCTATGGCTGAACATATCGCCTCTTTTGCACCTTTAGTACCTCAGTTTATGAAGTCGATGGTGAACTACGGCTTGGAAGCGGGTCAGCATTCTGGCTTGGCGATGGAAAAATTTGCTCAAGCGGCATTAATTGAAACAGCTGACAAAAAAGAAGGCTTAAGAGCTTTCCTAGAGAAACGTCCGCCCAAATGGTCCGGTAAATAGCAGGACTGGTAAATAACTGACTGGTGAATAGATAAATTTAAGGGCTGGTATTTCCAGCCTTTTTAATGCCCGCTCAAATGAGACATATAAAATGAAAAAAACAGCCTGGGTTGCCGGTGCCAGTGGTTTAATTGGTAGCCACTTAATCGAATTACTTAATGCACACCCGGCTTATGACAAAGTAGTCGCCTTTGTTCGTCAAGCGACTATAACGCCACCGTACAACCAGTCTAAAGTTGAGCAACGCTGTGTTGATTACACTCAACTGCAAGCACCCGACAATGAACGGGTCGATGATGTATTCTGCGCCCTCGGTTCGACCGCTAAAAAAACGCCTGATAAAGAAGCTTATTACGAAATTGATGTGCTTTTCCCCCTTGCCGCCGCAGAGCTGGGGTTAAAACATGGCGCATCTTTTTATGGCGTAGTGTCTGCTCACGGCGCCAAATCTAGTCGCTTATCTTTTTATTTGGAAATGAAAAGCCGATTGGAGCACTCCCTTAAGCAGTTGGGCTATTCACATTTAGCCATTGCACGCCCTAGCCTACTCAAGGGTGACAGAAAAGAATACCGCCCTGCAGAACGACTAAGCGAAGGCTTCATGAGCTTACTACCCGGCAACTACAAAGCGATTCATGCAAAAGATGTGGCAGCAGCTTTAATTCAAGCCGCCAACAGCAAGACCGATCAAGACTCTCAAAGTATTTCTATCTTATCCTCCAAAGAAATGCAAAATGCGTCTCAATTAGATAGTCGCTCAAGTGTCTAAATCATGAATGACGATCAAAGCCCTATTCAAAGTGCCGTCGAAACTTTAATTAGTTCACTTAAATCAGTGCAACTAGCGACACTCAATGCTGAACAACACCCCGAGATAAGCTATACCCCCTTTCTTCGCTTAGAGGGTGCGTATTATATTTTTATAAGTGAATTAGCCTCCCACACACAAAACATCTTATTGCAGCCCAAGCTGTCACTTTTATTTATCGAAGATGAATACAGTGCTAAGAATATATTTGCCAGAAAGCGCCTGACGCTTAATGTGAACGCGTCAGAGTGCATGCAAGGCTCTGATCAATGGGCGCTCATTCTCAATGAATTTGAACACCAGCAAGGTAAAACTGTTAGCCTGCTAAAGACCCTGCCGGATTTTCATTTATTCAAGCTGACAGCCGAAAATGGCACGTACGTGCAGGGCTTTGGCCAAGCATTTGACTTGACGGGAAAACACCTGGAAGTCATTCAAGCAAAAAAGATGTAAAAAAGCACATAATAATGCGAGACATTTATAATAAAATAAACGTAAAATCCGCTATCTTTATAGAATAGAAATTTTATTAACTGCCTAGATTGAATAGGCGAGACCGACCAAGAGTTTAAATAATGGCTGATAATATAAAAGAGTTTTTTGATCGCTTTGTTGAAGATTTTTCGTCTTTCGATGGCACCCTCATCGCCAGCCGATATACGGCACCTTACACAGCAATGTCGCCTGTTGGTGATGCATGGCAATGCAGTAGCCGTCCTGAGCTGGTTGAATACTTTCAAAGTTTGCTAGATAAGCATTCTGGCGAAGGTGTCGTGCGTTGTGAATATACAGATCTTGATTCGATGGTGATCGGGAATCGCTGTTTTTTTGCCAGCGTCACCTGGAGCATGCTAGATGCAGAAGATAAAATTGTTTCAACATGGCGTGAATCATACAACCTGGTAAATACAGACGAAGGTTTAAAGATATTTACTTCTATTGATCATTAAGAACACATAGGCATCACTCAACCAACACATTCATGGTCATGCCGGCGCACTCCTCGGCCGGCATCTATATTTTAATTGACTATCACTTGTAGGTCGGAATTTATTCCGACGCTGAGAGGCGTATTTCCCCCCCTGCATAGATGATTAAATATGACTCGCACCTTTTATTTCATACTAGTAGTAAGCTACCTGTCGGAATAAATTCCGACCTACAACATTTACCATCACATTCATCGCCATACAGACATACGCACCACAGCGCCTCCCTATTCTCCCCAGCGCGGCATTAACTGCTGCACTAAACCAAGCTGATCTAGAATACGTGCCACGATAAAATCGACCATCGCAGAGATATCTCTAGGCTGATGATAAAAGCCAGGGCTCGCCGGTAGAATTACCGCTCCCATCCGCGTCAGCTTCAGCATGTGCTCTAAGTGAATTTGAGAATAAGGTGTTTCTCGTGGTACCAGTATTAATTGGCGCCGCTCTTTGAGGGCGACATCGGCTGCGCGTTCAATAAGATTATTGCTAGCACCTGTCGCAACCGCTGATAACGTGCCGGTACTACAAGGGCAAATGACCATCTGACTCGGGGCACCCGAGCCTGAGGCAACCGGTGACATCCAGTCTTCTTTGCCAAATACCCGTATCTGACCGGGTTCGGCATTAAAGTGCACGAGTAAGAAGCTTTCTAACTTCGCGGCTTGTCCAGGCAGTTTCATTTCAGTTTCGGTCGCGATCACAATATGCGCAGCCTTGCTCACCATTAAGTAAACCTGATGGCCCTGCGACAATAAACACTCAATCAGACGTAAACCATACTGCGCCCCCGATGCACCGGTGATAGCGACTGTCACAGTCTTCTGCCAAGCTTTTTTTGTATTCACTGACTCATTTAGTTCAGTCATTGGCTAGCGCCTGCATTATTTTTTGATGAATACCTGCAAAGCCACCATTACTCATGATCACAAGATGCGTTTCGCCCTCGCCCTCGCCCTCACCTTCACCTTCACCTTCACCTTCACCTTCACCTTCACCTTCACCTTCACCTTCAAGCCCAAGCTTAGCGAAGGTTTTAGCGATTAGTTCGTCAATTGAGGAGCCAATAGAGTGCTTAACAGCTTTGGCCTCTATTTGTTTTTCTAACCAGGATAAGTCAGATAGATCCGCCCAGATAACATGGTCTGCCGCTTCCGCACTTTCAAGCAAGGTTTCAGCGTGCACGCCCATTTTCATCGTATTTGAACGCGGTTCGATCAGCGCAATAATATTCGCACTTCCCACCTTTTTTCTTAAGCCTTCGAGGGTGGTTTTAATCGCTGTAGGGTGATGGGCAAAATCGTCGTAAACCGTGACTCGACCTATTTCTCCCAAACACTGCATGCGTCGCTTAACGCCTTTAAAGCAAGATAAGGCTTCTGCACCATACTTCAATGACACACCAACATGGCGCGCGGCTAACATGGCGGCCACACCATTCTCGATATTATGCTCACCCGTCATTGACCAATTGACATCGACACATTCGTCCCCCAGAGACAATTGGAAAGCAGAGCCTGAGTCATCGGTGATTTGCCAAAGCGGTAGATCGGGTTCAGCCTTCGCTACTGCCTCTCGATTAAATTGCTGCTGTTCAGACCAACAACCTTGTTTCATCACCTCATCAATCGCTTTCACCCCAGCAGGATAAATAACCCGCCCATTTTGGGGAATGGTTCGAATGACATGATGAAATTGTGTTTGGATCGCAGCCAGGTCGGCAAAAATATCGGCATGGTCAAATTCGAGATTATTCACAATAAAAGTACGCGGACGATAGTGAACAAACTTAGAGCGCTTATCAAAAAAAGCACTGTCGTATTCATCAGCTTCAATCACAAAGAAAGGGGTTTCACCTAAACGTGCAGAACAGGTGAAATTTTCGGGCACCCCACCGATCAGGAAACCCGGAGACATGCCTGCATATTCAAGAATCCAGGCTAACATACTACTGGTGGTCGTCTTACCATGCGTACCGGACACACCCAAGACCCATTTACCCGGCAGAATTTTCTCTGCCAAGAAACCAGGACCTGAGGTATAGGGCAAACCCTGATTGAGGATTGCTTCCAACAAAGGGTTGCCACGACTTATAGCATTGCCGATCACATATAGGTCGGCTCCCAGATCTAATTGTGATAGTTCATACCCTGAGATCAGCTCTATCCCTTGAGACTCCAACTGCGTACTCATAGGCGGATACACCGCCTGATCACAACCTGTTACCTTCAAGCCCGACTCTTTAGCTAGAACGGCAAGGCTGCCCATAAAAGTGCCACAAATACCCAGAATATGAATATGCATCGTTATTTTACTTATTTCCTTCTATCCGTTTACAGACTATCTACCGCTTGCTGACTTCCTATAATTTGCAAACTGCCTAGAGCTTACAAACTGCCTAGAGCCTACAAACTGCCTGTCGAATCGACTTCAATCGCCGCATCCATAATTTCCAGCTCAGCTTTACGTACTTTCAGTTTTGTCGCGTGATGTGCGCGCATATTCAAGGTTTTCATTTGAACGGCAACGGCCTCTGCTTCTGCCATCAAATTCTCAGGCGCAACAGTTTTATCAAGAAAGCCAGCTAATACAGCCCCTGCTGGATCAAACATTTCAGCATTGATCACGGCACGGTTTAAATAGTTAATTGGAATACGGTTGCGTGCCATTTCGATTCCGGCCTGGTGCATGGTCATACCAATTGCCACTTCATTTAAACCGATTTTGAATGAACCTTCGACACCGATTCGATAATCACAGCACAATAACAAAAATGCACCTTTAGCAATCGCATGTCCCGGGCAAGCAGCTATAATCGGAAATGGGAAAGATGCGATTCGACGTGTCAGTTTAGAGCCCTGCGTGACCAAAGCCATCGCGTCAGTCATACTTTTCTGCATGGTTTTAAGGTCATAACCAGCCGATAAAATACCCGGCTGGCCGGTAATAATGACCACAGCTTTTGCTTCTTCTGCCTGATCAAGCGCCGTATTCAACTCTTCAATAAGTTGATGTGAAAATGCATTCACCTTACCGTTATTAAGTGTAATTTTTGCTATTTTGTCTGCAATTTCAATATTAACCAATTCCATTATCACTACCTTTAAATTTATAGTTAGAAAGCTTAGCGCCCTTTCTGTGATTTCAAACTCGCGCCTAATTAAACCTGTGTCTTATTTAACAAATGTCACGGCAGACACCTTTTTAAGTCTAGTGCAAAATTCGCCCTGCGCGTTCTTCCTCATCGGCTGCCGCTTCCGCTTCGACCAAGGATTTTGAAATCGCACCCGCCGCTTGAACACCCGCACCTATCATCGCTTTTGCGACGGCGACACGATGTTCACTCAGAAAATCATTTATTTCCGTTGAGAACTGAATTTCAACCAGAAACTCACCTTCTTCATCATCCATTCTTTTAAGGGCAAAACTGCCATTTTCCAATTCAATAATCTCTAAGAATGAGCTACTCATTACTTCTCCATCATTTAATTATGCTAAAGCTACCACTCAGCCTGACGAGACCTGACTGACTGCATATATTGTTTAAATTCTTTCATCACCAAGACCAGAATATCTGTTTCGGCCAAAGGCGCTGTACCGTCTATCAGCACGACATCCAAAAGTGAGGCATTATTTCCACTACGGACGGCTGGGATACTTTCAGGTTTCGTGGCTTTATAGTTATCGTCAATTCTATCAAGCAGTTTATTCAACCAACTATCGGTATCCAGTTTAAAAGTGAGTAAACACTGACTTTCAGGCAGATGTTGAACCGCGGGCTGTGATAATGACGAAAAGTCCTCAAGCGTCACGTTCATATAATCAGCCAATTCCTGCATCCAGCTATCCCAGGCTTTTTTTAAACACAAATAAGCACTGGCATGTATCGCGCTCAACTCTTGGCTATCTAGGCCTGATATCTGCTTCGACTCTATCTGTAAAAGCTTTTGTGCATAAAACAGGTATTCATTTACTTGTGCTTGCTTGGCATTTGTCAAAACAGACCCACTATTATTGCGTGTTTATACGAACTTTCTTTGATTTTTGAAAAAAATAAATTTATGTGAGCCGCCTTCAGCAATCATACAAATATTCAAAAGATTCGCAGTATAACGTATTCAACTCACCAGGTCATGAAACAGCTTTTAGTGCTTTTTAAATCGGCTGCTACTAAGGCTACCACTACAAGCTCCATTGCAGCACCTACTACCGCTCCCATTACAACTTCCACTACAACTTCCACTACAAAATTAAGCGTTTATTTACTTGATGAATAAGCACTTTTACACTTTACTTAGATAACATTAATACAACCTTTGGAAATGCTCTCTCATATGACCACGCCAGTCTTGATCTGTGACGACTCCAGTGTAGCTCGTAAACAAATGGCACGAACACTTCCGAGCGATTGGGATATTGAAATATCCTTCGCAAAACATGGCGAAGAAGCTTTAACAGCGATTAAAGAAGGCCTGGGAGATATCCTATTTCTTGACCTTAACATGCCAGTCATGGACGGTTACGAAACACTCCATCAGATCCAGAAGCAAGATTTACCCTCTATGGTTATCGTGGTATCAGGCGATATTCAACCCGAAGCACATAAACGGGTTAAAGAACTCGGCGCGGTCGAGTTTATTCAAAAGCCAACCTCGAAAGAAGCCTTGGCTGAACTGCTCGAAAAATTCGGCCTTTACCGTGCATCTGAAATTTCAGCCGACGCAGCCACGACAAAGCAGGCTGTTGCGAAAGCCGCACCTGTTATTAAAGGCGATATAGGTAAAATTGAGTACCGTGACTGCATCCAGGAAATATCCAATGTCGCCATGGGCCAAGCGGCAGATTTGCTTGCGCGCTTACTTAACGTTTTCGTTAAGATGCCTATTCCGAACGTTAATATACTTGAAGTCAGCGAACTGCAGATGGCGCTTTCTCATACCGAGCAAGGTAATACCTATTCCGCAGTTTGCCAAGGTTTCATCGGTTCAGGTATTTGCGGTGAGGCGCTGCTTATTTTTAGTGACTCCAGCTTTACTGATATTGCGAAATTACTTAATTACAAAGGTGAAATTGATCGAACTGTTGAACTAGAGTTATTGATGGAGGTTGCCAGCATTTTGGTCGGCGCCTGCACTAATGGTATAGCACAACAACTAGATACCTCTTTCAGTCAAGGCCACCCGGTTGTACTTGGGCAACATGTGAAAGTCGGCGATTTAATCAAAGCCAACGCCAAGCGCTGGAAGAAAACCCTCGCGATTGAAATCACTTACGAGATCGAAAACTATAATATCAGCTGTGATCTGCTTTTATTATTCACAGAAGACTCATTAGATAACTTAAATAAACGTCTCTCCTATTTAATGGACTAAAACCAAACCGTGGACTAATGCTAAATTATGTCAGAAGCTAATATCGATATAAAAGAATTTCACTGGTTGATGGAGATGCTCCAGACCATTGATGTAGGTCTGGTTGTGCTTGATCGAGAGTTTAACGTTAAAGTCTGGAACAGTTTCATGGAGAGTCATAGTGGTATGACACCACTACAAACCAAAGACAAAAATATATTCGAACTTTTTTCAGAACTTCCAAAAGACTGGCTAATGCATAAGGCAAACTCGGTCTTTATGCTAAAAAACCGTTCTTTCATGACCTGGGAACAACGCCCTTACCTGTTCAAATTCAAGAATTATCGCCCCATTACCGGTACTGAACCTTTTATGTACCAGAATATTACGATTTCGCCATTGGTCTCAACCGATGGCCAGGTGAACCATATCGCGATCATCATGTATGACGTGACTGATATTGCCGCGAACAGAAACGCTTTGGAACGAGCAAACAAAGAACTAGAAACACTTAGTCGAACAGATCGACTTACCCAGTTGAACAACCGTGGCCACTGGGAAGAATGCCTATCGCAAGAGTTCAGTCGTTTTCAACGTTATAAAACCACCTGTTCAGTGATCATGTTTGATATTGATCATTTCAAAAAAGTAAATGATACCTATGGCCACCAGGCGGGTGATGAAGTTATTCGCCAGGTTTCTCAGGCAGCACGTGACAACCTCCGTAAAACCGACATTGCAGGCCGTTACGGCGGTGAAGAGTTTGGTGTCATACTCGGTAATACTGATGCGGAATCGGCGGTGATATTTTGTGAGCGGGTACGTAAGCAAATAGAAGCCATGGAAGTCGTGCATGACGGCAAAATAATTAAGTTCACCATTAGCCTTGGCATCAGCCAGGCAGTCGAACAAACAAAAAATTACACCTCCTGGTTAGAGCAGGCTGACCAAGCCCTATATGCCTCTAAAGAAGGCGGCCGTAATATGACAAATATCTTCAAACACGACTAAGTTTATACACATAATCGAGATGAGGGTCAGCTACTAACCTCATCTTTACTGCCTGAATTTAAAGGTTTAAATTCGCTATGAACAAAATAACAAGCCTTGTGTCTTTAGCCCTCCTAGCAAACATCAATACCACCTTAGCAGACTACCCTGCACATCAAGGCAGCGACAATCAAAGCTCCCGCGTTCAAAATCAGGCGATATCAGCGCTAGAGGAAGAAATTCTTTGGCTAAAAGAAGAAACCTACGTTTCTACTGCCACCAAAACACTTGAGGATATTTCAAAAAGTGGCGCGACAGTTTCAGTTATTACTGCAGCTGACTTGAAAAATATGGGGGCGCGTAACTTGATGGATGCCCTTAAACGTATTCCGGGGATTGGAATCAATGCCATCAACATTGGCATTCCCTCGATCGAGGTACGAGGTGTTAAAACCGAATACAGTGAAAAGGTACTGTTCTTGGTGAATGGCCACTCTATTAACAACAACTTGGTTAATGGTGGTGCAACATGGAGCCACAATAATTTCATGATTGATGAAATTAAGCGTGTAGAAATTGTTAGAGGGCCAGGTTCAGCCCTTTACGGGGCGAACGCCTTCGTTGCAGTCATCAATATCATCACTAAAGAATCGAAAGACATTAATGGCACAATATTAACAAGCACTGTAGGTAGTAATGATACCCAAAAAATAAATATCCAAACGGGTCGTAAAGTGGGTACTGTGAATTACGCCCTTAATCTGAATTTTTTTAATACCGACGGTTTTCGAGAAGTAGTTCAGACGGATGCTGTTGGAAGCACGGGTGAAACTGACGACTGGAACAGGCGCTTTGATCTTGGTTTCAATTTAAGAGTCTCGAACTTCTCTCTACAAGGAAAATACCTGAAACGGAAAGCAGGGTCCTATGCGGGTTTTTTTAACGCCCTAAATGATGAGTCAAAACAAGAGTATACCGAGTACTTTTTAGAATTGGGTTATTCGCAAGAATTATCGGATAATTTTACCGTCTCAAGTAAGATATCTCACGACCATTTTGAAGCCAATAATTTTTGGGAGTTACTCTCTGAAAGCGCCACCTTCCCGAATGGAATGCTCGCCAAATCTCCCGCAACCAATGAGAAAATCAGCGCTGAGATTCAAATTGAGTATAAGTTAGAGCAGCATAAATTTCTGGCAGGTTTAATGACTGAGCACCATAGTCAATTTGATATTGATTTTGAAGCTAACTTTGACCCAGCGACTGGCGCTCCGTTACCTGGGGGTTATCAAAATATTTATGCCACCTCACCATGGAATATATCTCAGAACACAGATATTCATGCCTTATTTGTACAGGACATCTGGGATATTCATAAAGATATTCGAGCAATTGTCGGCGCACGCTATGATCACTATAGCGACTTTAAAGGAACCTTTAACCCGCGTTCAAGTTTAAGTTGGGAGTTCCAAGACAATTACACCTTTATTGCCACTTATGGCTCAGCCTTTAGAGCCCCCACATTTGGAGAGGTCTATAATAGCCATAACCCTATCGTTGTAGGGAATCTTGACTTAGATCCTGAAGAGATTGAAACATATGAATTAGGTGTCAATGGTGAGTTAAATAAACGCACGCATTTTCGTTTGACCGGTTTCAGAAACAACATTTCTGACCTGATTAATAACGCAAGCGGAGCTTTTGATAATGCAGGTAAACTTGAAGTAAATGGCGTCGAAGTAGAATTCAAATCTCGCCTCCGAAATGGTTCGAGTTTTAACCTTAACTACACCTACCAATATGCCGTAAATAAATTAACTGACCACCGAGCACCGGACGTGCCCATGCATAAGGTCAATGCCTCCTTTAATTATAGACACTCACAATACTTCAGCAGTTACATCGGCATATCGCACCGTGGTCAACTCAAGCGCATGACAGATGGCGCTGCAGATAATCGTTCTGACATTGCTGATTTTATCACAGTCGATGTAGCCGCTAATTGGAACGTTCATCCTGACAAGTTCGAACTAAAAGCTTCGATCTATAACTTGTTTGACGAAGAGTATGTTGACCCGGCAAAAGCCAATACTGTGGCATCAGACTTCCCTCAGCCCGGAAGAAATATCTTACTTGAAGCTAGCTACAAACTATAACACCTGATCGAACAATTTAACCTGAGCTTAGCTCTAATATGCCCAGAAAATCCGGGCATATTGAGTTAGCACTTTATGTCAGACACTGAGTAGGGTCTGTTACCAACTTGGCTTCGGATTTATAGTAGCTCAAACGACTTTGAGAAAGACCACACCTTATAAGTGACTGAAGCGTCGTGACGGCAGCAAAAGTAGGGTCAATCACTGGCGCAGGGATTTTTTCTGCTTTTAAGCCTTCTGACACGGCCTCAACGACTTCTAACATACCTGTACACCCAAGTACAATAGCTTGAGCGCCATCGACAGTAATCGCCTGTTTGCTTTCTTCAATTAGATGAGCGATTAATTTTTTCTTATCTGTCAGATCCTTTACTGGCATATTAACATTTCGTATAGATGCCAGATTATCTGTTATGCCCAGGTCTCTGACTTCTGAATCGAGCATAGAATCAACGCTAGGCATCACGGTTATTATTGAAAATTTCTGGGAAATGGCTGTCGCTAACAGAACTGCCCCATCAAATCCTCCAATTACAGGAATGTCCACCAACTCTCTGACTATAGCTACACCTGGTGAGCCAAAACAGTCTACAAATATGCCATCGTAGCCCTCTTTCTCGGCATCTTTTGATAAGCGAATAATGTCTGCTGTATTGAGGTATTCAGCATAGCGACTTTCGATAAAACAGGTGCCACTCTCTACATTGACATACTCTGCCACAAAATCAGGCGCAAGCACCTGCCCAACTTCTTCTTTTACAGCATCGTTGTATTGAGTAGCAACGATAGGAATGATAACGAGGATTTTTTTATTAACACTTGTTGATGCCATTTTCATTCAGTCCTTATATTTTCTGCTATACATAATGATCGTAGTTAAAATTATTATTAATGCCTAAATTTTTAGGCACTACACAAGGATAGACCACCCTCAGAAATTCCCATGAACATTTAAAACACTTTATTCATAAAAAATTAAATTTTATTTCAGTGAAAATCCAGGAGAATAAGAATGCGTAAACTCGATAAAGAAGCTGTCGTTAAAATTACTAAAGGTGCTTGTTTCTTAGGCAGTGGTGGAGGCGGACCACTATCAATTACCCCCGCTATTATTGAGAATATATTTAAAGCTGCTGATTCAGTTGAAGTTGTAGAGATTAAAGATGTACCTGACGACGCAGAAATTGCTATTTCAGCGGGCATGGGCTCTCCACAAGGGGCGGCGGGCATGACATTTGACACTGCCCCCAGTGTTGCGTTTAATGCTGTTTCAAAACAATATGGGAAACCTCTAACTCACGTAGCCGCGATTGAGGTGGGTGCAGCTAACAGTGTGATCCCCATGCTCGTCGCAGCACACAATAAGATCCCCTTAATTGATGCGAATGGGGCAGGAAGAGCGGTTCCGACATTGCCTTCCACGACTTTTAATCAAGTAAACATTCAACCGACACCCGCCGTGTTATCTGCTGTCGGCGTCCCTGGAAACCCGATCGAATCCTGCCCCTTAGGTGATACTGCTGAACAAGTAGAAGACTGGGCGCAAGGGGTATTAACCACTAATCCGAATTTTACAAAATACAAAGCAGGCGCTGTTGCGCTATGGCCATTTTCAGGCAAGAAGCTAAAACAAGGTAGCGGCGCAGATGTCACTGCCATAGGCGGCTCACTTGTGCTGGCTGAAAACATTGGTGGCGCGCTAGATTCACTCACCCCTATAGACAGCGTTAAAGAAGTTCTGAATGGCTCTGGAAAGAAGTATAACTACCTCGGCACAGGCCAAGTCATTGCGGTAAAAGAAGAGTCCGTCGGCGCCTTAGATGGGGGTATTGTAGAAGTGGATATGGGCGGCTATATAATTGAACTACCCTACCTGAATGAATTTTTGGGTGCTTTCATCTGGGATACGCAAAAACCGACTTATATTTTAGGCCCAGATATGATCTGCTGCATGACACCGGATGGTGAGCCATTGTCAAATCCGTCTATCAAAAGTGAGTTTGAAAACGGCCCCTTTGAGATGGCTGTATTTACTATTCAAGCAGATGCGCCTATGCGTAAAAAAGCCATGTTTGATATGTTTGCCACTAATATCAAGAAGCTCTACCCTGCCTTTAGTGGTGGCTTCAAAGAAGAAGGAAAGCTAACTATGGATTGGGCCTGGACTGAAGTTTAGTTTTTGAACCTATCTGGCAGCCATGCTTTTATAGCTGCCGTTTGAAACAATCTTTTGTAGGTCGGAATTTATTCCGACAAATGCTGGATATACCTAGAGGACTGCGTCGAAAAAACCAAAGCAATCACTTTGCTCGCGGGGCAGACTCTAAATTCCGTAAATGGTGAGTATCCCTAAGATTCTCGGAATGAATTCCGACCTACACGCTCAATATTTGACTATGTCCGATGAGTACCAATTGAGATCACTCTCCGACTAACTCATCTACTGAATCTAAAGCATCTTCATTTAATACAATGCCATATGCTTTCGCTTTGGCTGCATTCAAAGAAATACGACTTCCCGCTGGAAACTGCACAGACTCCTTATTGGCATGCTGAGCGAGCACATTTTTCATCATCAAAGCCGCTTGTCGACCCGTCGTCGGTAGATCGGCTGTAATACTAAGTAATGCCCCTAAGTCATCAAAAAAGCGATTATAACTAAGCACTGGAATACCTTTTTTATGCGCTAACTCAAATAATAATTCAGCCTTCCCAGTTGTCGCCAATACAACGGGGTCACTAACCAACCAAAGCACGTCTATTTGATCTAATAAAGTATTCGCTTTCTTCTCTAAGGAGTCCTCGGCCTTCACATCTGATGCGATTAACGTAAGGGATAATTCATTTGCTGAGATTCGCGCATCCTGAATCAACTGTAGGTTATCAACACTGTGTAATACCCCCACCTTTTTAACTTCAGGGAAAAAGTATTTGAACCAGGTTAACTGCGCTTTAGGGGCTACTTCGCTGGCAATGCCATAATAATTGTCTTGCCCATGAAAGCGACGCCAATTTAGTACAGAGCTAAAGATGACTGGCATATCAGGGTCAATGTAATCGACTGAACCAAGTGCCTTAGCACCAATGGCATAGATCGCATCATAGTCGTGCTCATTGAGAGTATCTTGCAAAATTTCAAGCGGGTGAAGCTCAGAGCCTAAGTCCAGAACCCTAATATCTGTATTAGATGTTGTATCAGATATTGACTCGGTAAAAGAAGCCTCTGCAATGGCATATCTATCTATTCGGCTATTGGTATTCACAATTAAAATATTGGGCGTATCTAGCGATGAGCTTAGTCCTGCTTTCGAAGACAGTGTACGCTCTGACTGATGTGCGCATGACGCGAGAGTCATCATACATAGAATAATCAGCGAAAAAAGCATCACCGCGCGACTCAATCTAAGGCCATTATTCTGAAATAAACTATAAATTTTATTTGTCAGAAACCTACTTTCCATGACGCATACCTCCTTCCCGAGCAATAGACTCATCAATGAGTCGCCAATCATCCAAACCAAGCATATTCAAACCTCGTCTACCCTGCTCGTTTTGGGGCATCTGCTTTATTATTGTTAGTGCTTTTTTATATGCTTCAGTTGAACCTTGTCGGAAGACAACTGCCAAACGTTTTAAAGGCTTGCTCTCAGCCAAAACATATAGGGCTTGATTTTGATTTCGATACAAATTGGATAATTTTTCAAGGCTTGATTTAGTCGTCAGCGCCATGTCAGCCAAACCAAAGCCTACTGCCATCAAAGCATCGATATCTTTAGGTACCACCAAGACATTTAGTGCCGAGGTATCTTGAATATCCAGGCCGGTAAACTCACTTTCAAGAAGGGAGACAGAAGACTCCCTGGTTGCAGAAGTCGCCAGATTCATCGAGGTAAAATCTACCTGTTCCGTTTTACTCACCAAAATCTTTCTATACGTATCACTGCCCCCCTTCACCCCAAGCAAGCCAACTCTGGCACCCTCGATTGAAATATGCCCCTGATGTTGCTGAAGCAACTGCTGGTAATGTCTACTCGACATCATGAATACAGCTTCTTCTTCACCTTTAAAAAGCGTCTCAAATACTTCCCGATTATCAACTGGCTGAAATTGATAAGCACCGTGTTCTGACAGGTATAAATCAAAGGTACTTTTTAAGACAGAATTACGCGCCGTATTTATTTCAGGCTTGTAAAAATAAATCGTTAAAGGTGTTTGAGTCTGAGAGAAAGCGAACGAAGACATGCCCAGAATACAGAGCATAGAGAAACACATGCTCAAGGCCACACGAAAAAAAATTGGAACAGATAACAGACCAAATATTTGCAAGTTAAACCTTCTTATTAGGGCGATGTAGTCTATCTTGTATACTAGTGTAGTTATTTTTTCTGGTAGATGTAATGAAGAAACCGTATATTTTATGTGTTGATGACGATAAAACTATTTTAATGAGCCTAAAAATTCAATTAAAACATAACTTGGGTGATACATTTAATTATGAAACGGCTGAAAGTGCTGAAGAAGCGTGGGAAATTATCAATGAGTTAGTTGACCAAAATAAAACTATCCCCGTCATCATTTCTGACTGGATGATGCCAAAAACCAAAGGGGATGAATTTTTAATCAGCGTGCATCAAAAGTTCCCTAGTATAAATAAATTTATACTCACTGGGCATGCCGATGAAAAAGCAATAATAAGAGTAAAAGAGCAAGCCAACCTGAAAGGCTGTCTTGGCAAGCCTTGGGATATTAATGAACTTATTGAACTGATAAAAAAAGCTGTGGATATATCATGAAGAAACCCGTCATTCTCTGCGTCGACGATGAACGTATCATTTTATCCAGCCTAAAAGCACAACTAAAAAACAATTTAGGCAATACCTTTCAAATTGAATTGGCAGAAAGCGGTGAAGAAGCACTTGAAATAATCGAAGAGTTACAAGAAAGCAAAACCTCTGTCCCCTTGGTTATAGCCGACCAAATCATGGGGGGGATGTACGGTGACGAGCTACTCACCCGCATTAAAAAACAACTCCCTGATACTCATAGCATTATGCTAACCGGACAAGCAAGTGCCGAATCGGTTGGCGAAGCCGTTAATAAAGCGCAATTATTCCGTTATATATCAAAACCCTGGATTCAAGATGACTTAATTCAAACAGTTAAATCTGCGCTTCAAAGCTATGAGCACCAGAAAAGCCTGAGACTTCAAGATAGTTACCAAGCCGCACTTAATCGTATTCTACAACTCACGCTTGACCCCATCCCGTTTGAACAACAAGTTAGTGAAGCCTTGGCGGCCGTCTTATCGACATTATGTTTTTCTGCTCCTAACAAGGGCTCAGTTTTTATCAATGCGCCAAACCAAGACCCGGCACAGCGTCAAAAGTCAGTTATTGTTTCTCATACCAACAATAAAGATGGTAGCGGTATTTACCCTGAAGATATTAAGAATAATGATTGCAGTATCCAGCTAATCTATGAAACAAATGAGTCCACAAATACGGGGGCCGAAAAAGACTTACCGCTTTATTATCGGGCCCCTATTCTGTTACGTGAAACTATCATTGGTTTCCTCTATATTTACGTATCACCGTTTCATCAGAAGAACCCTCAAACCGAAGCCTTTATCCGTTCAGTTTGTCACATACTTGCCGGCATATCCCGACTATCGCAATACCATCAAGCTCTGGAACAGCACAATACAAAACTTGAAGCACAAGTTAGAAAGCGCACCTTAGAGTTAGACCAAGCGCTGCAAAAACAAGCCTCTCAAAATGATTTACTGCTAGAAACCAATAAAAAGCTGGAATATTTTGCCACCACAGATGAATTGACTGGCCTAATGAACCGACGTCATTTTTTTGAACATGCTGACCAAGAAGCAGACCGAGCCAATAGATACAAAAGAAGCACCGTTCTGGCAATGCTTGACCTTGATTTCTTTAAAGAAGTAAATGATCAGTACGGACATCAAGCGGGTGATGTTGTACTCAGTAAAATCGCAAAGGTGCTAAGCGACTGCACTCGCGAGCATGATACTCTAGGGAGAGTAGGAGGAGAAGAGTTCGCGATTATCATGCCAGAAACTGAGATAGAAGGTGGAAAAGATCTCTGTGATCGAATACGCCTGAGTATCTCGAATACGCCTATCTTTTTCGATGAGCATGAAGTCTCAATTAGTGCTAGCTTTGGGCTAACTGAGCTGCTTGAAGGCGAACTAAATATTGGCAAAGCCATGAGCAGAGCTGATCAAGCCTTATATGACTCTAAACATAAAGGCCGAAACCAAATATCACTAAACCTGGGAAGCTAAGGAGTGGTTTTAGGCATACGTAGAAAACTCATACTCATTATTGCCTGCACCTTGTTTTTTGTATTGGGTGTTCACACCTATTTACAATTAAACCTACAGCAGGCAGCATTTGATGATGAACTTCATAAACGTACCGCCTTATTAAAAGAAAACTTAAACCAAAAAGCGCTTGCCCAAGCAGAAACACTGACTCGCTTAGCGTCTGAAGATATTGCTTCCTACAATTTATTTTCATTAATCAACAAAATCAATCAGGCCGTTCAAGATACTGAAGAGCTGGAATATATTGTTATTCTAAACAAGCTTAATAAAGTTTATGTTCACACCGCACAGCCTGAACAACAACAAAACGCGTATATTCCAAACAAACATGACTCGCCATCAATTGAACATACAAAAGAAAATCTAAGCTATACCGTCACCACGATTAACCAGGGAAAAATCCCCTATCCTCATAAGGCGGACATATCTGATATTGAAAACTTTGCACGTCAGGCATTTACTGAGAAGTATAAAAAATCCATATTAATGGAATTTAAACTGCCCATCAACATAGAAGAGACGCAGTGGGGAAACATCATATTGGCCTATTCTCTTTCAAAATTGAATAGGCAAATTATCCAATCACAATTAGACAATCAACATAGACAAGAAGACCTAACAGTCAAAACATTCTATTTTGCTTCTGCTATTCTGATTATTGCTTACATATTTATTTCCCAATTATCTAAACGACTTATTGCCCCGATTATTACTTTAGGCTCATTTGCTAAAGATCTAGCTCAAGGTAATTTTTCCAGAGTCCATACTATTTCGACTAAAGGCAATGATGAACTCAGCAGACTAACACGCAACTTTTCAGATATGGCTATCAAGCTTGAAAATAGCTACCAACAACTTGAAGACTATAATCAGACGCTTGAAAAAGACGTCAGCCAACGAACACATGAATTAAATAATAAGAACCTGGAATTAACCAAAGCGCTTAAAGACTTAGAGGAAAGCCAACAGCAGCTGATCCATTCCGAAAAGATGGCGGCCTTGGGGCAACTCATTGCAGGCATTGCACACGAAATTAATACCCCACTTGGCGCGATTCAAGCATCTGTTGGCAATAGCTCACAATACCTTTCTCTCTTTAACCAATTTTTGCCTGAATTCCTGGCAAATTCTAGCCCGACAGAACATTTGCTACTTTGTACCTTGTTGGAAAAAGCACAGCACGGAACAATACTCAGTACACGAGAAGAACGTAAAGCCAAACGAGAGCTTATCGACTTAATGGATGAGGAAAATATAGACAAGGCTGAAGATCTAGCCGAAATGTTAGTCGATATGGAAATGACGTCCCACATTCCTCAGCTTTTACCCTTTTTAGGTTCTTCAAATAGTTATGCCATTGTCGAACTAGCATACAACCAAACAGGCATTAGCCGTAACAATGAAACGATTCAAACCGCTATTGGTCGGGCATCAAAAGTTGTCTTCGCACTTAAAAACTTTACCCACCACGATCATTCAGGAAACATGGTTAACAGCAACATTAATGACGGCATTAAAACCGTATTAGTTCTTTATAGAAGCTTATTAAAACAAGGTTGTGAGGTAATTGAACATTATGGGGAGATCCCGAATATCGACTGCTACCCTGATGAACTGAATCAGGTATGGACTAACCTTATTCATAACGCGCTGCATGCTATGCAAAATAAAGGCATATTAACAATAGAAACCAAAGTCAAAAATGATCATCTTCTCATTAGCTTTACGGATACCGGAACCGGCATTCCAGAAACGGTACAACCTAAAATATATGACTCGTTTTTTACTACGAAACCAGCAGGCGAAGGCAGCGGATTAGGTTTAGGTATCTGCAAGCGCATCATTGACAAACATAACGGCCATATTGATTTCAACAGCGTTCCCGGCACGACTACGTTTACCGTCACCCTAGCGGTTTAAGGCCTTACCGGCACAGATTAACTTCATGTGCGATTGACTTTAAGTGGTATTCAGCGGACATTTAGTTTTATCATCATGCATCGAGGATGTAGGTCGGAATTTATTCCGACAAGATGCTTGAAACACCGCTAAACTCTGTTTAATTTCTGGATCCGCGTCGGAATGAATTCCGTCCTACACGAAACTTGCGAGCACCTGAAACTGGCACATTGCTGACCCCTTTATTCAAACATAAAAAAAGGGAGTATCTCTACGAGATACTCCCTTTTTAAACACTGGCTAGATTTACTTAGATAGATCTAACAATAGCTTATTCAAACGGCTAACAAATGCACCTGGTTCTTTAAGCTGTTCGCCACTTGCTAATGCAGCTTGATCAAACAAGACATGAGTCAAATCATTAAAGCGCTCATCATTTTGCTCTTCATTAAGTTTTTTAACTAAAGGATGTTCAGGGTTCACCTCAAAGCTTGGTTTAGTCTCAGGTACTTTCTGCCCTGCCGCTTCCATGATTTTACGCATTTGCGCATCCATGTCATGTGCACCAGAAACCAGGCAAGCAGGAGAATCAGTCAAACGATTCGTCACACGCACTTCGTCTACTTTATCCTTTAACAACTCAGTAATCTGACCGATTAGGCTTTCGTAAGTTTTGCTTGCTTCTTCTTTCTGTTTTTTATCTTCTTCATCTTCAACATCACCCAGGTCTAACTCACCTTTGGTGATATCTTGAAGATGCTTGCCGTCAAATTCATTCAAGTAAGAAATCATCCAGCCATCGATGCGCTCGCTCAGTACGAGTACTTCGATACCTTTCTTACGGAAGATTTCCATATGAGGACTGCTCACACCTGCCGCATAACTTTCAGCGCTGACGTAATAGATCTTGTCTTGCTTTTCTGACATACGCTCTACGTATTCAGATAAAGACTGGTTC